>CAJHXF010000074.1_pt1 | contig 13135 bp, 11 predicted proteins | sample 9198441 | NCBI WGS metagenome assembly CAJHXF01 (sample SAMEA7708335, study PRJEB35096) | sediment metagenome | biome: marine neritic benthic zone biome [ENVO:01000025]; feature: sediment [ENVO:00002007]; material: shallow marine sediment [ENVO:03000034] sea grass bed [ENVO_01000059] ...
AAATAGAAGGTAAATGCAGCTAGCCGGGTTCTATCTTTCGGATGTGCTGACTTACTGCCAGCCAGGAGCCCAGAAAACCAAGCATAGTGGCGCCACTGATTACGATCAAACTGTTGAGCCAACCCAGGTTTAACAGGGCAAATGTACTGTCGTACAAACCAGCCAGGCGCTGTACCGGACTCTGAAGTATGCCCAGTGCGATAACAACCAGCAGGCAGGCCGTAATCCCGCCAAATAATCCATACCAGAATCCGGTATACAGAAACGGTCGGCGGATAAATGCGTTGGTGGCACCGATCAATTTGTTTACCTTGATTTCGCTTTGTCGGCTCTGGATATCCAGACGGATGGTATTGCCAATCACCAGCACGACAGCTATCGCCAATAAACCAGCGATAAGCAGCAGTCCCCGCTGGACCAGGTTCATAATCGAATATAAACGTTTAACCCACTGCAGATCGAGTTGAGCCAATTCCACACCCGGTTTGCTGGCCAGCGTTTCAACCAGCTTTTCAACCGCCTGTGGATGCTCAGCATCGATGACGGGGGTAACGACAAGCACACTGGGTAGTGGGTTCTCGTCCAGTGCGTCCAGGGCGTCACCAAAGCCCGACAGCAGCTTAAACTCTGCCAGCGCTGCCTGTTTGCCGATCAGCTTAACGTCTTCAATATTGGGTATATCCCGCAGTTTCCTCGCCAGGTGCTCTGCCTGGTTGAGTTCCACATTTGCCTTTAGATACAAGGAAATGCGAGCGGCACCGTCCCAACCACCACTAAGTTGTTGCAGATTTTGCAATAAAGTGTAAAAACCGGTTGGTAAGGCCAGCGAGATACCGATCACCGAGGCTGTTAACAGGCTGGCAAATGGAGCACGCCAGATCCGGCCGAGACTGGAGAAAAAGACGTGCAGGTGGTTAATTCCATACGCCTGCAGTCGAGTACGCCAGGGCGGTTTTACGCTCTGCAACTGCGGCTCAGGCATGTACTCGATCCTCTTTAAAGCCGTTATAAGCCAGTCTGCCCTGTTTTAAAGTGAGCTGTGGGTAGGGCAGAGTACTAATTAAGTCGATGTCATGCGTGGCAACGAGCACGGTAACACCAACCTGATTAAATGCCTGGAACAGTTCCATGATCTCTCGCGACAACTCGGGATCAAGATTTCCTGTTGGTTCGTCGGCCAGCAATAATGGTGGTTTATTGACAACCGCACGCGCTATGCCCACGCGTTGCTGCTCACCGCCCGACAGGGTTACTGGATAGGCTTTTTCTTTATGCAGTAAATTCACCTTATCCAGTGCCGCGCGGACGCGACGGCCAATCTCACGGTGCCGATAGCCGGCAATCACCAGTGGCAGCGCTACATTGTCAAATACTGTGCGGTCGTAAAGAAGCTGGTGATCCTGAAAAATTACGCCAATCTGCCGCCGTAGGTAGGGTACTCGTCGTTTACTAATGCGTGAAACATTAATGCCGTTCACAATAAGCTGACCCCGGGTGCTTTTTTCGATTGCGGTAAGTAGTTTTAAAAAGGTGCTTTTCCCTGCGCCGGAATGACCTGTGAGAAACGCCATGCTTGCTGTAGGCATAGCAAATGTAATATCTGCCAGCGCCTCCTGGCCACTTGCATAACGTTTGTAAATGTTGGTGAACTGCAGCATGGTTTTTAACTTTTTACCCTTCGCTGGCGAGCAGCGCATCCACATATAAATCCGGGTTAAACTCCTGAAGATCTTCGATACCTTCTCCGACACCGATATAACATACCGGCAAATTCAGTTCCTCTTTTATTGCAAAAATGATCCCACCTTTCGCGGTACCATCGAGTTTGGTAACCACCAGTCCGCTCAAGCCAATAGCGGCGTGAAACTGCCTGGCCTGCTGCAGGGCATTCTGACCGGTTGTTGCATCCACCACCAGCCAGGTTTCCTGTGGGGCCGAGGTATCGAGTTTGCTTAACACACGCTTCACTTTTTTGAGTTCATCCATCAGATTGTTTTGTGTGGGCAAACGACCTGCAGTATCGGCCAGTAAAATATCTACGTTTCTGGCCTGTGCCGATGCCAGTGCATCAAAAATAACAGCGGCACTGTCGGCGCCGCTTGCCTGAGCAACGACAGCAACATTATTACGTTTACCCCAGGTTTGTAGTTGCTCAACAGCGGCTGCTCGAAAAGTATCGCCTGCCGCCAGCATTACGCTATGACCCTGTTTCTGGTACTGACGGGCTAATTTGCCAATTGTGGTGGTTTTGCCACTGCCGTTAACACCCACCACCAATATCGTATATGGTGCAACAGTTGGTTTATCGCGCGTGTTTTGCTGTAGTTTTTGTTTCAATATACTGCGCAATGTATTCAGTAATGCCTGCGGTGAGTTAATGTCGGTAAAGCCGGTTAGTTTGCGCAATTCATCAAGTATCGATTCAGTTGTCTCAATACCCATATCAGACAACAATAAGCGCTGTTCCAGTTCTTCCAGAAAATTAGCATCAATATTTTTACGGCCGCTAAATAAATCAGTCAGATCCGTTGTTAGGATTGCCCGCGTTTTATGTAATCCTTTTAACAAGCTGTTTGATACTTGAGAAGTTGCCTTATGTTTTTTTAATAGGCCCATAAAAATTCATCCTGTTAAAGCTAAAAATTCGTTAGATTTTGAACAACTGGCTGCGATTAAGGTCGCAGTATCGTATCATCTGCGCCCGACAGCGTTAAGTTTGAAATTTCTGCCTGATTTCTTGTTAATTGAGGATGTTTGGTGAAAATATTTTATTTGGTTATTACCGTGTGTTTTCTATCGACTGGACTATCCGGTTGTAAGCGGGAGGAAGCAATACCGGGCGCCGATTCTGCGGAAAATGGCGTATTTGAATATCAGCTTAAAAATGGCCTTAAGGTGCTGGTGAAGCCGGATAGCCGGGCGCCGGTGTTTGTCTGCAAACTTTGGTACAAGGTTGGAAGCAGTTACGAACATAGCGGTATAACCGGTGTTTCTCATCTCCTAGAGCACATGATGTTTAAAGGAACCGATGATCTAAAACCTGGCGAGTTTTCCAGGATTATTGCCTTTAACGGCGGCAATGAAAATGCAGCAACCAGCACAGATTACACCTGGTATTTCGAGACGCTGGCGAACGATCGAACCGAGCTGTGCCTGCGGCTTGAGGCAGATAGAATGCGAGACCTGCGTTTTACCGAAGAAGATTTTCAGACAGAACGTGAAGTGGTTATCGAAGAGCGCCGTCGGCGTTATGAAGATAATCCACAGTCTGTTACTTACGAACAGTTTTTAGCAACAGCCTATGTTAATGGCCCTTACCAACATTTGCCGATTGGCTGGATGACGGATTTGCAGTCTATGACCAAGCAGGACGCGCTGACCTGGTATCGGACCTGGTATGCGCCAAACAATGCGACACTGGTTATAGTAGGCGATGTAGTGCCAGGGGAAATCTTTAAACTGGCGAAAAAGCATTTTGGTCCGCTGCGACCCTCCGAGATACCCGTTTCAAAACCTCGCACTGAGGTTGAACAGCGTGGTAAACGTAAAGTGCAGGTTAAGGTGTCGGCCCGGGTACCTTATTTGTTGATGGGTTTCAAAGTGCCATCGCTGCGAACTGCTGACGCAAAGGATGAAGTGTATGCGTTGGAGGTGTTGTCACATATTCTGGGTGGCGGTGAGAGCGCAAGGCTAACCAGGAATCTGGTTCGCGGTAAGCAACTGGCCTTAGGTGTATCGGCAGGCTATAACCTGTCGAGCCGTTATGGGTCACTCTTTACGTTTTCAGGTAGTCCCGTAACAAGTGTCTCTATAGACAATTTACAGCAGGCGATCCTGGCTGAGATTGACCGGGCGAAAAATGAACTGGTTACTGACAGGGAACTAAGTAAGGTAATTGCCCAGGTTGTTGCCGATGATGTATATCAGCGTGATTCAATGTATTACCAGGCGATGCTGTTGGGTATCTACGAATCGGTTGGTCTCGGCTGGCAAAGACTGAATGAGTATATCGCCAAGGTCAAAGCCGTAACACCAGAACAGATTCGCGCGGTGGCGCAAAAGTATCTGGTTGAGGAAGGGCTGACGGTGGCGGAACTGGTCCCTTTAGACACCGCACTGCCTAAACAGGGGGCAAGTCATTGAAAGCATTAAAAGACAAATTTAATACCGCGTTCATCCTGCTCCTAATCCTGTTTTCTTGGACAACCGGTACCGAGGCGATACCGGAAATCCAAAGTTGGCAGTCTACCAATGGAGGCAAGGTTCTGTTTATCGAAACTCAGGCTTTGCCCATGGTTGATGTAAAACTTATATTTGCGGGTGGAAGTGCTCGAGATGGTCAGCTACCGGGAGTTGCTCTGCTAACAAATACATTATTAGCGTCCGGAGCTGGTGATTGGGATGCCGACGAAATTGCCGAACAGCTTGATGGTATCGGTGCTGTACTAACGACCGATTCCGCTCGGGATATGGCGCTGGTTAATCTGCGTACCCTTAGTGACAAGGACAAACTGCAGCAGGCACTGGCCATAATGCAAACTGTTATTAGCCGGCCGCAGTTTAATCCATCAGATTTAATACGGGACAAGCGGCGCTTATTAGCGATGTTGCAACATAAGCAACAACAACCCAGCACGGTTGCCGCAGATGCTTTCAATGAACTGTTATACGGCTCTCATCCTTACGCGCACCCCAGCGAGGGGAGGGAACAAAGTATCAATGCCATATCAAGGGATGAATTGCTCGCTTTTCATAGACAGTATTATGTAGCCCGTAACGCCGTTTTGGCACTGGTTGGCGATCTGTCCCGTGCAGAGGCCGTAGCGATAGCTGAACAGTTATTGACGGCATTACCTGCTGGCGAACCAGCGCCGGCGTTGCCGGAAGTAAGAATACCGGAAGCACCACAATTGCGAAAAATATCGATGCCGATTACGCAAACACATATTCTGTTGGGGCAACCTGTCATCGCTCGCGGTGATCCAGATTATTTTCCTTTATATGTTGGAAATCATATCCTCGGAGGCAGTGGGTTCGGTTCACGGCTAATGGATGAAATTCGTGAACAGCGTGGATTGGCGTATGATACGCGCAGCTACTTCCTGCCAATGGCCGCCGCTGGTCCTTTTCGCGCAACGGTGGAGACCAGAAATGAACAAGCTGACGAGGCGCATCGCCTGTTACTGGATGCGGTAAAGCGTTTTGTGGCGGAAGGACCTGACGAAGAAGAGCTAAATCACGCTATCCAGAATATCACCGGCAGTTTTCCTATGCAGGTTGATAGTAACTCTGATTTGATTGGCTATATCGGAATGATGGGTTTTTACAATTATCCGCTTGATCACTTACAAACTTTCACTTCGCGTATTCGCGCAGTAACCGTGGAACAGATTCGGGATGCATTTCAGAGACGTCTATCACCGGAAAATTTTGTGACTGTAATTGTTGGCGGCTCTGTAAGCGAGTAAAACTTTGCCCAAAGCAAAAGCATCAAGTGTGCGCATCATCGCCGGCGAATGGCGCGGCCGTAAATTATCGGTGCTGGGGGTTGAAGGCTTACGACCCAGCAAGGACATCATACGTGAAACTTTGTTTAACTGGCTGCAACCCGTTTTGCCGGGCAGCCGTGTTATGGATGTTTTTGCCGGAACGGGTGCGCTGGGGTTTGAAGCGGCTTCGCGGCATGCTGCGATGGTACTAATGCTTGAAAAATCCTTGCCGGTAGCGAAACGGTTGGAGGAACATAGAACTCTTTTACGAGCCGAGCAGGTCGAGGTTATACAAATCGATGCCTTCGAGTATCTGCCACAGGTTCAGGATAGCTTTGATATTGTATTTCTCGATCCTCCGTTTGCCTCGGATTTACTGCAGCCTTGCTGTGATTTGCTGTTTACCGGGAATTTGCTACATAGTCAAAGCCGTGTTTACGTCGAAGCTGCACAGCGGCAAGGTCTACCCCTACTACCATCCGGTTGGGACTGGTCACGCCAGAAAATCTCCGGTGACGTGGCGTTCGGGTTGGCTGTAAACGCCAACTAAGATTGGCTTGGCCGCAATGATTCGTTACTCTAGGCCATCTTGATACAGGTATACATATTTTGAGTTTTTCATACGAAACAGAAACATGACGATTCGCGCAATATATCCGGGTACATTTGATCCCATTACGGACGGCCATATCGATGTTGTACGTCGTGCCGCGAATTTGTTTGATCATGTGATTGTGGCGATCGCATCTACGCCGGTAAAGCAGACGCTCTTCAGCGTGTCGGAACGTATTGAGCTGGTACAACGGGCACTTTCGGATATTTCAAGCATTGAGGTTTCAGGGTTTGATAATCTAATGGTGGATTTTGCCAGTTCGAAAAAGGCTCAGGTTATCATTCGTGGACTGCGTGCTGTGTCTGATTTTGAGTATGAAGTACAGCTGGCAGGGATGAACCGCAGTATGCAGCCGCAAATCGAAACGGTTTATCTAAGTCCTGATGTTAAATATACTTTTCTTTCATCAACACTAATCAAAGATATTGCCAGACACGGTGGCGACGTTTCCTCTTATGTACATCCCGCCGTACTTGCAGCATTAGAAAACAAATTTAGATCATGAAGAACATAAATCAATTAATGCTGTTCGCCTTGCTACTTGTTGTTGGCCATGCCGTATGGGCTGAAAGGCTGCCTGGGCAGGCTGCAATCGCCAGTGCGCATCCGCTGGCAACAGAGGCCGGTCATCAAATACTGGCCGAGGGTGGAAATGCTTTTGATGCCGCCGTAGCGGTCGCTTCCACCCTTGCCGTGGTCGAGCCTTATGCTTCCGGAATAGGTGGCGGTGCGTTTTTCTTGCTGCATCGAGCAAAAGACGATGTGGATATTATGCTCGATGCACGCGAAGTGGCTCCACTGTCTGCAACCCGTGATATGTATCTCGATGATGCTGGCAACCCTGTCCCCTCGCTATCTCGAGATAGCATTTTGTCGGCGGGTATTCCGGGTTTACCTTTGGCACTGGAAGTGTTGGTAAAAGAATATGGCCGTAAATCCTTAAAAGAGTCGCTTGCTGCGGCCATTCATTACGCTAGACAGGGTTTTGCGACCGGTGAGCGTTATAACAAGATGGTGTCCTGGCGTGCCGCTTTAATTAAGCAACATGCTGCAACCAGCGCAGTGTTTCTGGATCATGGAGAAGTGCCGGAAGTCGGTTTTAAGCTGGTACAAACAGATTTGGCGAATACACTTGAATTGCTTGCCAGCAGAGGTGCAAGAGAGTTTTATCGAGGCGGCCTTGCCGATAAGTTGATATCTGAAGTTAAAAAGGCCGGCGGTATCTGGAGAAAAAAAGATCTGGCCAGCTATAAAGTGCTGGAGCGGAAACCGATCACCGCCACCTATAAGGATATGCAAATCACCACTGCAGCGTTACCGTCTTCAGGAGGTGTCGTGCTGGTTAATTCCCTAAATATGCTGGCGAATTTCAACTGGTTAGAAGCCAATGAAGTAGATCAGATCCATTTGCTTGCTGAAGTGATGCGTCGTGCTTATCGTGACCGCGCTGAATATTTAGGCGACTCAGATTTTGTTTACGTGCCGATTAAGAAATTACTGCATCCATATTATGCGGCAGGTCAAGCTGCCAGTATCAGACTCGATAAATCGACACCAAGCAATATGTTTGTCGGTGCACCTGATGCAGCGACAGGTACGGATACCACGCATTTTTCAATTATCGACAAGGAAGGCAATCGCGTTGCTGCCACTTTGTCGATTAATTTTCCGTTTGGGTCGGGGATTGTTGTACCAGGCACCGGTATAGTTTTGAATAATGAGATGGATGATTTTGCAGCCAAAGCAGGTGTGCCGAATGGCTATGGTCTGGTGGCGGGGCGAGATAATCCGAATGCGGTATTTCCAGGGAAGCGCATGCTTTCGAGTATGACCCCAACTTTTGTCGAGACGGAGGATCGTCTAGCAGTGTTGGGAACACCAGGCGGTAGTCGCATAATCAGTATGGTGTTGCTTGGGGTACTGGAATTTCACGCCGGAGCTGATGCGATGGGCATCGTCAGCAAAGCGCGATTTCATCATCAGTTTCTGCCGGATGAGATTTATTATGAAAGTGATGCGTTCAATCAGGATACCAGGCTCGAGCTGCAGTTGCGCGGTCATCGGCTAAACGAAAGTTCCAGGCAATACGGCAATATGCAGGTAGTTGTATGGGATAAGCAAGAAAGATCGCTTACCGCTGCTTCAGATCCTCGTGGCGAGGGTCTGGCAACCGTAAAGTAAGAACTATTTATCATAGATTGATTTTTCTATATCTTTTTTTCAAACCGATTGCTTTTGCGTTAAAACAGACCGGTTCATGTTAAGCATGATGTTACCGCGATCGAACAAAAAAATAGTGTCTTTAATTGGAAAACGTAATTTAGAAATTTTCGTAATAATACTGTTGGGAGATATCGTGTGACTCCAATTCGTATCACTCACTTTTCGGATGTGTTATGCGTTTGGGCTTTTGTTGCCCAGATTCGTATTGAAGAGCTTGTTTCCGAGTTTGGCAAGCAGATTGAAATCGACTATCGGTTGCTTCCGGTATTTGGTAGCGCACATCAAAAAATAAAAATAGGTTGGGGCGAAGAGAACGGACGGCAGGCTTATGGCCGACACGTACTGGAGATAGCAAATAGTTTCAATCATGTTAATGTTGCATCTGATGTCTGGAGCCGTGTCACTCCGTATTCATCGTTACCCAGTCATCTGTATTTGTGTGCAACAAGATTATTGGAGCAGAAATCAAAAATAACGGCAGGATCATTTTCCCGCTTGGCATGGAGGTTTCGCGAGGCATTTTTCTCAGAACTACAGGATATTTCAGACATTGACGTAATAAAGAAGCTGATCGATGAAATCGATCTACCGTTAAAACTAATCGACGATCAGGTTATTAGCGGTGCCGCCTATGCGGAGCTGGCGGACGATATGAAGATAGCGAAAGATCATATGATTAAAGCCAGCCCGACTTTAATTTTTAATGAAGATCGTCAGCGATTAACGGGAAATGTCGGTTATCGTATTATTGAAGCAAATATTCGTGAATTAATACAAAAGCCTCGCGGTGAGCAATCGTGGTGTTAGTGTTTTTTGATTAAACCTACTTTTAAAACTGGAGTACAGGAATAATGAAACTTGAGTCATTGGCTTTGCATCATGGTTATGAATCAGAGGCAACTACCAAAGCCGCAGCAGTGCCTATTTATCAAACCACCTCTTACACTTTTGACGATACACAGCATGGCGCAGACCTGTTTGATTTGAAGGTGGAGGGAAATATTTATACCCGTATTATGAATCCCACTACAGCGGTTCTGGAACAGAGGCTGGCAGAGATGGAAGGGGGAATTGGTGCACTGGCGGTTTCATCCGGTATGGCTGCGATTAGTTATTCTATTCAGTGTATAACGCGTTCCGGCGACAATATTGTAAGTACCAGTCAGCTTTACGGGGGTACTTATAATTTGTTTGCGCATACATTTCCGGGTCAGGGTATCGATGTACGCATGGCAGCGCACGATGATTACGCCAGGCTGGAAAAATTAATCGATAGTAAGACTCGCGCGGTGTTCTGTGAATCCATTGGCAATCCAGCAGGCAATGTTGTTGATATTGAAAAACTCTCTGATATTGCTCATAAACACGGCATTCCTTTAATTGTCGATAATACCGTTGCGACGCCCTATCTGTGTCGGGTATTTGATTATGGAGCCGATATTGCCGTGCATTCTATGACCAAGTATATCGGCGGTCATGGCACGACCATTGGTGGTATTATTATTGACTCCGGTAAGTTTGACTGGGTCGCTAATAAAGAGCGTTTTCCAATGTTGAATGAGCCTGATCCCTCATATCATGGTGTGGTCTATACCGAGGCTCTGGGCGCGGCAGCGTATATTGCGCGTTGCCGTGTTGTTCCACTTAGAAATACCGGGTCTGCATTGTCACCACATAGTGCTTTTTTATTGCTACAGGGGCTGGAAACTTTAGGATTGCGTATTGAACGTCATTGCGATAACGCTTTGACAGTGGCTGAGTTTTTAAAAGATCACCCGCAGGTAGAATGGGTAAGCTATGCGGGGCTGCCAGATAGTCCCTATCATGCGGTATGTCAGAAAATAACAAAGGGTAAGGCTTCAGGTATTCTGAGTTTTGGCATCAAGGGTGGCCAGGAAGCGGGTGCCCGGTTTATTGATGCGCTAAACATGATTTTGAGACTTGTCAATATTGGTGATGCCAAGTCGCTAGCCTGCCATCCTGCGTCAACAACGCATCGTCAACTTAACGACGAAGAGCTCGCAGCAAGCGGTGTACAGGCCGATACCGTTAGAATATCGGTGGGCATAGAACATATTGATGACATTATCGCTGATGTATCGCAGGCACTTGAGTCAGCCACTTCAGGATAGTAATTCAGTTCAGACACCAATATCACATTGGGATATATACAGCTGGACTAATTACTAGTATTACGCTAGTTCTCTGGCAAGCAACTCGCGAAGTTTTTTAGCTAATGCGTGCTGCGTATAGGGTTTTTGTAGCACGCTGCAGTTTTGCTGACATTCGAGCATTTCCAGTGTCTCAATACTCTGGTTAACATCGTACCCGGTAACAAATAATGCAGGCAGCTCCGGTTGCATGGAATACATCCGCGAATACATTTCCGGGCCGCTCGACCTTGGCATAACAACATCTGACATGACTAAATCAATGTCGCTAAGGTTTTCCTGGAATAGCCCCATTGCTTCGTCGGCGTTGTGCGCAAATAAAACGTTGTAACCCAGGTCGCTTAACAAGCGTATGGCAATGTTTAATACCATATCATTATCTTCAACCAGTAGAATGGTTTCAGAGCCGCCGTTGGTGCCGTCATTTATTGTCTTAGATTCCATAGTTAACTCCATGTTGGGCGTTGCCGGTAGATATATTGCTACGGATCCGCCTTCTCCAATTTGACGTTCAACTTTTAAATGTCCTTGATACTGTTTAATTATCGCTTCTGCTATTGCCAGCCCAAGTCTTCCATCTCTATTTGTTGGCGCAATACCATTACCAGAATTGCTGATTAGTCCAAAATCATCATGTTTTATTACACTGCTGCAACTTTCTAGAGTCAACACCATATAACTGGACTCACTATCAATTTCAGTTATGCAGTCGACTGCTTTTGTATCCATCAGGTTGTCCGTTCGAATCGTTAGTTTCCCGCCATCTGGCATTGTGTCGCGTGCACTAGCGCAAAGGCTGGTGATAAGTTGTTGAATTTGATCAGGGTCGACATAAATCGGATATAGGTCAGCGCTCAACTGTACATCAAGGATAATATCTTCCCCGATAATTCGACTAACCATACTTAACAGGTGATTGATTACGTGATTCAGGTCAATATATTTTCTCTCAGCCTTTCGTCTATGACCGAAGCTTAGCAGTTGATCAGTCAGGTCGCTCGCAATAAGCGCGCTGCTCTTTATGTCGCGAAAGTATTGATTTGTCTTGCTGTCTGGGTTGGTTTCCCTTAATCCCAGTTCTGCACAACCCAGTATCGTCGTAAGTAGATTACCAAAGTCGTGTGCCACTCCGCTGGCAAGTCGCCCAACTGTTTCCATTTTGCGTGACTGACGTAATTGTTCTTCGAGTTCTTCCTGTTTTCCGATTGCCTGCAATAACTGTTCGCTGGTGTTGGACAGTTCTGCTGTACGGATATCGGCCAGATCTCTCAACTCGTACTCAGTGGATTTTTGTTCGGAAGTATCATGCAAGATTATGGCATAACCACCTATATCGCCCTGCGAGCCTGTCAGTGACTGCAATGTTACCTTGACATGATAGGTGCCGTACTCATGCGTGACTGTTATATCTTGGTCGGCTTGCTCGGGGTGTTGAACGGCATTTAGCATAACAGGTGACTCTGCAAGCACTTCTGTCACCGGATTGCCAACAATGCGGGTATCGGTCAAGTTGATAATTTTGCGGGCTGCCGGATTGATATCGACCAGTCGGCGCTCGCTATCGATCACCACCACGCCATCTGTAAGGTGTTCGATAATGCTATTGCATACGGGTGTTTCCATACTCTGGCTTCGCAATTAGTAGAGGCCGGGTCCGGGGACCATGGGCGGACTATCTGTCAGAGAAAATGTAAGGATATTGGTTAAATTGATTCTAAACACCATTTGTACGTCTCCTTGTTCAATAGGTGCGGAGGGTGAGGGATGGTTTGCAATCAGGAGATTGCCTGGTTGCAGGCCAGGCAGTATTGGCAGTCCCTTCTTCAATTAATTATAGATGCTTTCATTTGCTGATGCGAGACGACCTCCGCCGGGCCGCCAGAGCAGGCAAATTACCTGAAATACCACATACACAAGGGGTAATTTCGGGTGTTTGGCAATTAAGACCAAATAGTTAGTCCGCGACCTAGATCGACCGGTGGTGTGGATGCTCTTAACTTAGAATGGCGAGGGATTGACAGTTTATCGGCACCGCTTGAGTATCTCCGTTGATCGTTCCGGGTAATCTGCAATGGAATAGCTTCGCAGTAGCTTCGGTAACATGCTGGGAAATTATTACAGCAAACTATACATTCAAGGACGAAAAGAAACGGATTTAGTAGGCGGTATTCATTAAAAGATCAATGCTTTTGCCGATTGAGACAATGTCCAGTTTTTTTGTGAAACTGGTTCATTATGCGGACGAACTATTGCTCCTAAACCACTATTATGGGCCGCTGTCGTCTAGTACTTTGAGTCGGCATTGATTTTCATTTCCAGCCGATTTTCCCGTATTAGCGCGAAAGGCCTCGGCAGCCACAATTTATGTCGCCGAAAACAGAACACCTGGACTCTATTTCCGGGGTTCTATTTAATGCAATATTTCTAGTGAGGGGAAAAAATGTATCCTACCAAGCGATCGTTTATCGCTATTGCGATGATATTGGGGTTACCGTTTGTCGCAAATAGCACACTTGCTGCAGTCAGTTGTGAGATATCCAGTTCGAATGTATGGAATTCAGGTTATCAACTTGATGTGGCTGTAACGAATACCGGCTCGACCATAAGCAGTTGGGCTATTACATTAAGTTTCAACGAAC
>CAJHXF010000104.1_pt1 | contig 13090 bp, 11 predicted proteins | sample 9198441 | NCBI WGS metagenome assembly CAJHXF01 (sample SAMEA7708335, study PRJEB35096) | sediment metagenome | biome: marine neritic benthic zone biome [ENVO:01000025]; feature: sediment [ENVO:00002007]; material: shallow marine sediment [ENVO:03000034] sea grass bed [ENVO_01000059] ...
AGTTTTTATTCTGCCAGCTAGTTTATTCTTACTAGTAACCCGCCAGTATCGGTTATTTTAACTAGAATCTATTTCACAATATGTTGTGGTCAGGACGGAATAAATTTTGAATACAAGAAAAGTTTGCATTCTTAATTAAGAAACCAATTGTCTCTAAGATGCGGGATAATCGTTCAGGAAGAGATAATGTTTTATAAAAGCGAATGAACAACAAAACGATGTTTAGTTAGAATCGGACTGCTCAAGGTCTGACAGTTTTTTTTCCAGTAACTCGAGTTTTTCTCTGGTACGAATCAGCAGTTCGGATTGCACATCAAATTCTTCTCTGGTCACCAGATCCAGTTTCTGGAACGTGCCTTGCAGAACAGCACGAATATTTTTCTCAAGATCCTGTTTCAGGATTCCGAGATCGTGTGGCAATAGTCCGGCTATTTTTTCTGCCAGCTCATTTAGTGTTTTGGTATCGATCATAAGTGGAAAAAGTTAAGCATGTTTAAATTAGGCTGGCCAATTGTAGCGCGCATGAGGGAAATTGCGAGACCTAAAATGGGGCATGATACATCGTTTTAACGCACCAAATCCGTGCACCGTTCTAGTGCATAATTCTTTTTTGAAACCTAAAAAACGTAACAAACTGTTGATTTTATTAAATTTATTCAAGTTGGCACGATGGATGCTCTTAAGCGCACATCTTTTCTTATTTAAATTACTTTGTAGGAGTAAATAATGTTGAAGTTAAGAAATGCAGCTTTGTGGTCGGTATTTACCAGCTTGTCAGTTATGAGTGTTACGGCCCACGCGGGTGCCAGTGGTAATGTCGGCTTTGTAAGTGATTACTACTTCCGCGGCGTAAGCCTGGGTGACGCAGCCGTCTATGCTGGTGCCGATGTTGAAGCCGGTGGTTTCTTTGCAGGAACCTGGTGGATAGATGATGGTGATGGTGGCAACGATGGTCTGGAAACGGATTTCTATTTTGGTTACGGCATGGAATATGATTCTACGTCATGGAGTATTGGCTACAATCGTTACGAATATACATACACTTCAAACTATGAAGATGAAATTCAAGTTTTACTGGGTGCCGGAGCGTTTTCTCTAGAGCTGACTACAGGTGAAGCACACGACGAAGAATCAAGCCCCACTGTAGATTGGGAATACACGCATTTTGCCATTGGCGCCAGCGGTGATGTATTCGGTGTAACTCTGGGTTCAACAGAATTCGATGATGATCCAACCGGTTCCTATGACTATATCGAGTTTTCTGCAGGCGGTGAGGTTGCTGGTTTTGACGTATCTTTGGCAATAGGTGATGCGTCATATGATATTGGTGATCCTGAGCCATATATGTATCTGGATGTTAGCAAGTCATTCGATTTCTAAACTCGGGAGTTGTTAGATTTTAAATCCTTGATTTGGTGGTGTACGCTCTGAGCTATCGCATCAGAGCGTAACCTCACCAACGGAGATAAAACAATGAAATTAATTACAGCAATTATTAAGCCGTTCAAGCTCGATGATGTACGCGAGACTCTTTCAGAGATCGGCGTTCAGGGTGTAACGGTGACTGAAGTCAAAGGCTTTGGTCGGCAGAAAGGCCATACCGAGTTGTATCGTGGTGCCGAGTATGTCGTGGACTTTTTACCGAAAGTAAAACTGGAGGTCGCTATTGACGACCCCATGGTAGATAAAGTCATCGAAGCCATATGTAAATCTGCCCAAACCGGCAAGATCGGTGACGGCAAGATTTTTGTTTCAACTGTCGAGCAGGCGATCCGCATCCGCACGGGTGAGTCGGGTCCAGAAGCCCTGTAATCGCGTTTTTTCAATCCTAAACTGTGAGGTTACAGAGATGGATGCAGTATTAGAACTACGCTACGCGCTGGATACATTTTATTTCTTGATATCAGGTGCGCTAGTGATGTGGATGGCGGCGGGATTTGCCATGCTCGAAGCCGGTTTGGTGCGAGCTAAGAACACCGCTGAAATTTTAACCAAGAACGTAGTGCTTTATGCCGTGGCCTGCATTATGTACATGTTGATTGGCTACAACATCATGTACCCAGCAGATGGTAATGGTGTGATTCCCGCGTTCAGTTTATTCCTGGGTGCTGAGAATGCGCCGGCTGACGTTTTAGCAGCAGGTGCTGATGACTGGTACGATGGTTCATACTATTCGGCCCGATCAGACTTCTTCTTCCAGGTGGTATTTGTCGCAACGGCTATGTCGATTGTTTCCGGTGCCGTCGCAGAACGCATGAAACTCTGGTCATTTTTGGCGTTTGCCGTAGTGATGACGGGTTTTATCTACCCCATGCAGGGTTACTGGAAATGGGGCGGCGGTTTTCTGGACGCCGCTGGATTTTCTGATTTTGCCGGTTCAGGCGTTGTGCATTTATGTGGTGCCGCGGCGGCGTTGGCTGGTGTGTTATTCCTGGGTGCACGAAAAGGCAAATACGGTCCAGGCGGACAAATCAACGCAATACCCGGCGCGAACCTGCCGTTGGCAACTTTGGGTACTTTTATCCTCTGGCTAGGTTGGTTTGGATTCAATGGCGGATCTGAGCTGATTGTTTCCAATATCGCTGAAGCGAATGCCGTTGCGGCCGTGTTTGTTAACACTAATGCAGCTGCTGCCGGTGGTGTTGTTGCTGCGCTAATCGTTGCACGCATTCTGTTTGGTAAAGCTGATTTAACCATGGCCCTGAACGGTGCGTTGGCTGGTCTGGTTGCCATCACTGCAGAACCGCTTGCACCAACCCCGGGTTGGGCAACGGTTATCGGTATGATCGGTGGTGCAATCGTTGTTTTCTCAATTGTTGGTCTCGACAAGCTCAAGATCGATGATCCGGTCGGCGCCATTTCAGTGCACGGCATGGTTGGTATGTGGGGCCTGTTAGCTGTGCCGATAACTAATGGCGATGCGTCAATTGGTGCTCAGTTTATAGGGCTCATCACAATACTGGCCTGGACTTTCGTCGTCAGCAGTATTGTCTGGTTTGCTCTGAAAGCGATCATTGGCATCCGTGTTAGCGAAGAGGAAGAATATGAAGGTGTCGATCTCAGCGAATGTGGCCTGGAGGCCTATCCAGAGTTTACTTCAACCAAGTAAGCACTAAGGTTCTTCGATAGTTACCTCCCCCCGGCTATCGAAACCTAACTAAAGCCCTCGAGTTATGCTTGAGGGCTTTTTTTTATGGGCAGACAGCATTACAGTAAGGCCACTCCTAAAAATGGAACAAAGGAACGATGGTGGGGCAAATCAAAATACTTATCGGCGTGTGCCTGCTCTGGACACTAAGTGCAGGTGTTAATGCCGGCGTGTACAAGTGGGTGGACGAGCGTGGTCAGGTTCACTATGGTGACAACCCCCCGGAGGACAATGCGGAAGAAATCACCATTGAGAAACGTACTATAAAAGAGCAAGTGGATCGCAGCGACTACCAAAACCGGGTGGCCGACTCTCTAAGTGAAGAGCGTCAGCGTAAACAGGAGATCAAAGACAAGCACATGGAAGAGCAGGATAGATTAATGGAATATTGTCAGCGGGCAAAAGATAAACTCGAAAGAATCAAAAATGCCCGCTATTTATACGGTAAAGACGAGGATGGCGACAGGATTGTACTAAACGAGGAGCAACGAGCCGAGGCGACAGAAAAAGCAATGGAGGAAGTGCAAAAAAATTGCAGCGCTTTTTAGGTGGGCGCTTGTCAATTTGAAGCTGACTGCTGCAACCCTGTTTTAAAGAACTCCGGTACGGCAAATGCTGCTGTATGAATATCGCTGTTGTAATACTTTGTTGCAAACTCTTTGCTTTCTATATTTTTTCTGCGCCTGAATTCAACGTTATTTTTTTTGCCTGCGAGTGTCGCTGACCACCACCCGGTCGGGTAAACCGGTAGTGGAAAGAACAGTGTTTTGGTGGCCGAATAACCGGCCCGTTGCATGGCAGCATGCATGGGATAAATAATCGAATCAGCGTGTACCAGCGGTGACTCGCTTTGTTGTATCAACAATCCATCATCAGCAAGTGCACGGTAACAACTGCGGTAGAAAGATTCACTAAACAATCCTTTGGCCGGTCCAATCGGATCAGTACTGTCTACGATTATAATGTCAATCGTGTCCGGTCTGGCCTGTTCTATCCATTGTATCCCGTCGGCAAATAACAACTCCGCTCGCGGATCATTGTTGAATTCGCAAAGCTCCGGAAAAAAACGCCGGGAATTAATCGTCACCCTTTCATCAATTTCAATTTGCCAGACTTTTTCGACGCACTTATGTTTTAGGACTTCCTTTAAACTGCCGCAGTCACCGCCTCCGACAATGACAACTTTTTTGGGTAATGGGTGCGAATACAGTGCCGGGTGCACCATCATCTCGTGGTAGATAAAATTATCTCTTTCCGTGAGCATGATAAAACCATCCAGCACCATTAGTTTGCCAAAGTGTTGGGTCTCATAAATTTCAAGCAACTGATATTCGGTTTGCTCGGTGTGTAATTTGGCTTTGATATCCAACGAAAAAGCAGTGCCGGTTTCCGAGGCCGGCTCCGTAAACCATTTTGGATTATCGAATGTGGGTTTATGCAATGAGCTGATCCTGTGTAATTACCATATAATCGGCTAGTTTAGTCATGGAAAATAATGCCGAAGTTACAGTTGGGGAATGATGCCAGCAAACAATACCAAGTCAAGCAAGTCTAGTGCCGAGATCATTCAGCGGGCTCGGAGCTGTTTTAACTTTAAAAACTGGGCAGCGGATTACTTTGATATAGACCCTAAAGGAAACCTGATCTGTCGACCGACCGGCCAGTCCGGTCCGGAAATCGTATTGTCGGAGTTGATCAGGCAGGCGGCAGATTCCAGCTTTCAGACACCCTTGCTGGTCAGGTTCCCCGATATTTTAAGACACCGGGTCCATCGCGTTTGCGAGGCGTTTGACCGCGAATTTCAATCTTCTGCCTATCATGGATCACACACTATCGCTTACCCGATTAAGGTCAATCAACAACAGTGTGTAGTGGAGAACATCATTCAGGCCTTGCCCCACCGGGTTGGACTGGAGGCGGGCAGCAAGCCCGAACTTATGGCGGTACTGGCCCAAAGTCTGGGTGTTAATCAGCAGGAGAATCTGGGAACAATAATCTGTAATGGCTATAAAGACCGGGAGTATATTCGGCTGGCGTTGATCGGCAGTTTGCTGGTTAAGCGTACATATATTGTCGTTGAGCAGCCCGGCGAACTTGGTTTGCTGCTTGAGCAGTCACAGGAACTGGGTATTACCCCACGCCTGGGAGTAAGAGTCAGACTAAGTTCGATTGCCCAGGGGCGCTGGCAGGACTCCGGTGGCGAAAAAAGCAAGTTTGGATTATCTGCCTCGCAATTGCTTGGGTTTGTCGAGCATTTAAAGCAAGTCGGTAAACTGGAATATCTTCAGTTACTACATTTTCATATCGGCTCACAGGTTGCCGATTTGAAAGATATCAATACTGCGATAAATGAAGCCGGTCGGTACTATCAAGAACTGTCGCAGCAGGGGGCACCGATTAAAGTGGTGGATGTTGGTGGAGGTTTAAGCATTGACTATGATGGCAGTCACTCGTCGGCGCTTTTTTCAGCCAATTACAGTGTTGAAGAATACGCTGCTAAGATTGTCTCGGCGCTTGCGGAGCGGTGTCAGCAGGCTGGATTGCCGCATCCAAAAATCATTACCGAATGTGGTAGGGCGATAACGGCGCATCATGCCGTATTGATTACTGATGTAATTGATGTTGAACAGCAGGATGCTGTTACTAAAGAGTTTGATTCGACCATACATCCACTTGCGACTGAGCTATATAAGTTACAGCAAGAAGTTAATGATGAAAAAAGTAGTTCCGGCCTGGAAAGTGTTGTCGCCGATTGTGAGCGGCTCATTAAGAATATACATCTATTGTTTGTAGAGCAGACAATAAATCTAGAGCAAAGAGCGGCGCTGGATCAAATGCTGATGCAGGTTCAATCATTGATTGGGCAGAAGGTGCGGCACATGCAATCTAGTGGCACAACAGGTTTACCTGTTATAGCGCGTGTTGCAGACAAATACTTCTGTAATTTCTCGTTGTTTCAGTCGATTCCGGATGTGTGGGGCATCGAACAGGTGTTCCCCATCGTGCCGTTATCGCGATTGCATCAACCGCTAACCAGAGAAGCTGTAATACATGATCTTACCTGTGATTCAGATGGCCAGGTCGGTCTTTACCCGGTCAATGGCAGCCTGTTGCCGACCCTGCCGGTGCACAGCATTAAAGCAGATGAAAAATATTATCTTGGTATTTTCCTGGTTGGTGCTTATCAGGAAGTTCTCGGCGATATGCACAATCTATTTGGCGATACACACTCCATAAATGCCATACTAACAGAGACCGGTGCTTATACACTGCAGGCAGCGGAGCCCGGCGATCGTATCGACCAGTTACTGGAGTATGTGCATTATGACTGCGACCATCTGTTGAATCAGTACCGAATGAAGCTTGATCGAACAGAGTTGTCTGCCGAGGATAAAGAAAAATATTATCAGGAACTGTTTGATGGGTTATCCGGCTATACTTATTTTGAAGATTGATTTGTTGTTGAACTTTTATGCTCATTGTTGCTGATAAAAATATTCCCCTGGTAGAGCAGGCTTTTTCAGGTTTGGGTGATTTACAGCTTGTCGATGGCAGACACCTGAGTCGTACAGATATTAAGAAAGCAGATGCGCTGCTGGTTCGCTCCGTTTCAAAAATCAATGCGGAGTTGATTACCGATTCCTCAGTTAAGTTTGTTGGATCAGCAACCAGTGGTATTGACCATATTGATGTTACATGGCTGCAAAAACAAGGTATAGCGTTTGCCTATACGCCGGGGAACAACGCGCAGGCGGTCGCTGAGTTTGTTATAAGCAGCCTGCAGGTCCTGTCTGATCGCTATTGCGTGCCGCTAACACAAAAAGTGTTGGGAGTAGTGGGTTATGGCAATATTGGTAAGCGAGTTGTTGCGCTGGCCAATTTATTGGGGATGGAGTGCCTGATCAACGATCCGTATCTGCAGGAAGATCCGGCATATTCAGATACAAGATTTCATTCCCTGGCTGATCTAATCAGGCGGGCCGATATCGTCAGCCTGCACACGCCACTTACCCGAAATGGGAAATACCCTACCTGGCACCTGTTAGACACGGATCAGCTGGATCAATTGAAGGAAGGCTCCTGGTTGATCAATACTGCGCGCGGTGCAGTGGTGGACGGTCAGCCTTTACTTGGGCAGTTACAGCATGGAAGACTGATCGCAGCTCTGGATGTTTGGGAAAATGAGCCACAAATTGATGTATCGCTATTGCAGCAGGCGGCGCTGGCTACACCTCATGTAGCGGGCTACAGTCTGGAGGGAAAACTTAATGCCACCGCAAGCTTACACAAAGCGTTTTGCCGTTTTTTTTCGCTACCAGCCGATTGGCAGGCACCGCTGCCGGTCGTTGATATCACCAATGATCTAAGCGGCTATGGTCTGTTTCCGGCGTTGCGGTTACTGTGCCGGCGAGTCTGCGACATTGAAGCGGACGATCGGCAATTACGGCGGTTAATCGATCTGCCCGCGGCGGAGCAGGCGACATATTTTGACCAACTGCGCCTGAATTACCGGTTTCGCAGAGAATTTGCTGCTTATCGGGCCAGGTTACCTTCCGACGGATCGGCAAATCATACTTTGCGTGCGCTCGGATTTAGCCAGCTACCGTAATATTTAGTTAGATTTATTCAACCAAAACACCATTGCCAGAGCACGGATGGCGTACCTGTTTTTGACAGATTCTAACGATTTGTAACCAATGGCCTGGACTTCCAGAGCGCAATCCCTATAATCGCGCCCGCCCCCTGGAAGCATTTTATGACTCAGCATATACGTAATATCGCCATTATCGCGCACGTTGATCATGGCAAAACCACATTGGTTGATAAACTTCTGCAACAGTCCGGGACGCTTGGACGACGCGATGCGGTGTCCGAGCGTGTTATGGATACCAATGATCTGGAGCGTGAACGCGGCATTACTATCCTGTCGAAAAATACGGCGCTGGACTGGCAGGGTTGCCGCATCAATATCGTTGATACTCCCGGGCATGCCGATTTCGGTGGTGAAGTCGAGCGTGTTTTATCGATGGCCGATTCTGTGCTGCTGCTGGTGGATGCGGTTGAGGGCCCTATGCCACAAACGCGGTTTGTAACCCAAAAAGCTTTTGCGCAGGGTTTTCGACCGATAGTGGTGATCAACAAAATAGACCGGTCCGGCGCCAGGCCGGATTGGGTGCTGGATCAAACTTTTGAGCTATTTGATCAATTGGGCGCGAGCGACGCGCAACTCGATTTTCCCGTTATCTATGCCTCTGCTCTGGAGGGATACGCCGGTCTTGATGCCTCGGTTCGGGAAGGGGATATGACGCCACTGTTGCAGGCTATTGTGCAGCATACTCCGCCGCCCAAGGTTGATATTTACGGTCCACTGCAACTTCAGGTCAGTACCCTCGATTACAACTCTTACGTTGGCGTTATGGGAATAGGGCGAATTCAGCGGGGAAGCCTGCAAAGGAATATGCAGGTCAAGGTGGTCGGGACTGACGGCAAGAAACGTAATGGCAAAATACTACAGATTTTTGGTTTCCACGGCCTGGAACGTATCGAAGTAGAGCAGGCGGCTGCCGGCGACATTATAGTTTTCACCGGTCTGGAGTCACTTTATATATCCGACACCATTTGTGATCCGCAGGAAGTTTCTGCACTGCCGCCGTTAACGGTGGATGAGCCCACCATGTCAATGACATTCCAGGTCAATACCTCACCGTTCGCCGGCCGAGACGGTAAATTCTTAACCAGTCGCCAGATTAGTGAACGCCTGTATCGGGAAGCTTTGCACAATGTTGCTTTAAGAGTTGAGCCTACTGAAGATCCGGACAAATTTAAGGTGTCAGGCCGAGGTGAGCTGCATTTAAGTATCCTGATCGAAAACATGCGTCGAGAGGGATACGAACTGGCAGTATCCCGTCCAGAAGTAATTCTGCAGGAGATCGACGGTAAGATTTGTGAGCCTTATGAGAGGCTTACGGTGGACGTGGAAGAAAGCTATCAGGGCGCGATTATGGAACGCCTTGGCGAGCGTAAAGGGGAACTTGTCGACATGCTGCCGGATGGCAAAGGCAGGGTGCGACTCGATTATATTATTCCGGCGCGTGGGCTGATTGGATTTCAAACCGAGTTCTTAACCGCCAGTTCCGGCACTGGTTTGATTTATCACGTATTTGATCATTATGGCCCTCTGATTGACCAGGTACTCGCCAACCGTAATAACGGTACCCTGGTTTCAATGGTCAACGGAAAGGCGTTGGCATACGCTTTATTTAATCTGCAGGAGCGTGGGCGTCTGCTTATTGCGCATGGAGATGAGGTATACGAAGGCATGATTGTGGGTATACACAATCGTAGTAATGATTTAGTGGTCAACCCACTAAAAGCCAAACAACTCACCAATATCCGGGCTGCCGGTTCAGATGAAAATATTCTACTAACTCCTCCAACACGAATGACACTGGAACAGGCGCTGGAATTTATTGACGATGATGAAATTGTAGAAGTTACGCCCGGCGCTATTCGCATTCGTAAAAAATTATTAAAAGAACATGAGCGTAAAAGAGCGCTACGTAGCGCCTAAAGACTAATCTTCAAACGCCGCTATTGTAACTGTTAGGCTGATTTGCGCGGCATGGTTGTTCCTCGGTTGCTGGGCTTATGTTCAGTGCATCACGTTCCTTGAATCGTCATTCGACAAGCCTGAATACGAACCGTAGAATGAGGAGTTTGCGGATGATTTCCGGCGCCGTAGGAGAGGTAAAGATGTCCGACAAACCGCGCTTGTTGATTGCTGATGATTCCGAGCAGATACGCAATGAAATGATGACAATACTTGGGGATGAGTATGATCTGTTACAGGCTGAAAATGGTGATCAGGCCTGGTCTCTTATAAGTGGTGAAAACAACATTAAGATGGTTTTTACTGACCTAAGCATGCCCACAAGTGATGGACTGGCGTTGCTGAAACGAATTCGGAATGACCAGGATAAAAAGATTCGGAGTTTGCCAGTCGTGATAATGACGGATGTTAAAGACGACCTAAAACATGTCAAAGAATCATTGGCATCTGGTGTCACCGATCTAATTCGCAAGCCATTTATTCCCGAGTTACTGCGCGCTCGCGCACACGCTAATATCAAACCAGCTCTTGAAAAGCAGTATGCTGTAACTGCTACCGTCGATCCGCTTACGCAATTAGCAAATGAACCGTATTTTATGCTGCGCGGTGCGAATAATCTTTCTTATGCGATACGCCATAACAGCGGGTTCGGTATTATGATGATTAAAATTGATCAGTTTGAAAACCTGCTTAGAGATCATGAACCTTATGTGGTCGAAAGTGTTCAGGTAAAAGTAGGCGCTTATATCAATTCAGTGGTTCGAACTGAAGATACCGTTGCGCGACTAAATTCAGGTGTGTACGGCGTTTTGTTGTTGGGTGTAGATCCCAAAGGGGTACTGGAAACCGCCACAAGATTGCAAAAGAAAGTCAGTAAAAAAGCTTTTTGCTACAACGATAAGAGATTTTCTATCAGCATCAGTATTGGTGCGGTTGCTCCGGTACTAAAGCCTTATACATCGTTCGAGCTGTTGCTACGGGAAGTGAAATCTGAGTTGAATTCAGCGCTCACATTGGGTGGAAACCAGATAGAAGCATTAAACATTTATCGACGTCTGAGTGGGGAAGAAGACGTCGGTAACTACGTCCCTTCTCTGGATGAAGCTGTAGAAATGATTAAAAACAACCAAGGTCAGTTGCTCAGCCACTGTGTTGATGATTTATTCAGCAGCCTGTTGCCGTTGTTAATGTACTGTGATGAGAAGATGCAACTAGATCTAATTACGCAGATAGAAGAACGATTAAAGTCTCCTCCAGGAAAGAATGTTTAATTCATTAACCTGGCCGGAATAAGAGGAATGAATGTCAGATAAATTGCGCATATTGGTAGTCGATGACTCTAAAGTCGTGCGTAAAGCCTTCTCTAGAATCTTAGGGGAGACTTATGATCTGGTTGAAGCCGAGGATGGTGAAGCGGCCTGGGAAAAACTAAATCAGCATGAAGATATATGTGCTGTATTTACCGATTTAAATATGCCTCATCTGGACGGAAAAGGTTTAGTTGAGAGAATTCGCGCTTCTGAAGACCAGGAAATTAATACCCTTCCGATAGTTCTCGTTACAGCAGCGGATGAAAGTACGGATACCACCAAAGACGCTTTAAAAGCCGGTGCTACCGACTATGTTATCAAACCTTTTGATTCAGTATTTTTACAATCCAAAGCAAGTGCTCACGCGGTACCGCGCGACAAGGCGGTCAGCGAAAATAAACTGGCAACCTTCGATCCTTTAACACGATTGGCCAATAAAACATTCTTTTTCGAACACGGTGAACAGGAAGTCTCCGCTGCCAACCGACATAAGACTCTTCTCTCTTTATTGGTAACTTCAATCGATGATTTTGAGAGGCTAAGTAAGGAGATGAATCCGCGCCTGTTGGGTGGAGTCATTCGCAAGATTGGTACCTATATGTCTACAGAGATACGACGAGAGGATACCGTTGCCAGAATTGAGAAGAACCGGTTTGCCATGATGCTGCCTGATTCTGGTTTACCGGAAGCAATCGAGATGATTGAACGATTGCGAAATAACATCAACCAGAAAGTAGTTAAACACAAAGATAAAGTTTTCAAGGTTACTATCAGTACCGGAATTTCATCATTACCGCCAAGCATAACTCGGACCTTCGATATGCTAATGATGGAAGCTGAACGGCATTTAAAGCAGGCAGTCGAGAACGGCGGTGATTGCACAGTACCTACAGTGGACGAAGTCACCAAGTCAGACGGGATAGTGTTAACCGCCTCACTGGATGAGGCCAATTCAATGTTGTCCAGGCGGGATCAAGAATTATCACCCGAACAGGCAAATGTAACCATGCGCCATATACTGCCGCTGCTGGAGCAATGCGATAAAGTGCTAAAGTTGGATCTGGTAGAACAAATTAAAGCATTAAAAGACCGGTTCGGTAAAACTCACTAGGCTTGGTTTAGGTAGAAGCAGATGCAGCGGTTATCGGTGAACCTGTGCCAGATATACATCAGACTGCATCTCAATTAGTCGACTTACAGCACGCCTGAATTCAAACGCCAGTTTTTCACCAGCATATATTTTCTCTATTGGTGCGGCTGCCGATACGATCAGTTTCACCCGGTGATCGTACAGGATGTCGAGCAGATTCAAGAAGCGCCTGGCAGCGTCAGCATCGTGATCATTCAGTATAGGTAGATTTGACAATAAAACACTATGATGTTGACGGGCGATTTCTATGTAGTCGCTTTGTGATCTGGGTGAGTCGCAAAGCACCTTAAAATCAAACCATACAGTCCCTTCGGCCTGGCCTGCTATGGCAACTTTACGATTGTTTATTTCGATACTTTTTTTATTCCAGCTAATATGGCTGCCAAGTTTATCAAAAGCATTTTGCATCTGTTGCCGACTGCTGAAATTCAAAGGTTGATGCCAGGTGCCTCCAATTTTCAGTGTTTTTAACCGGTAGTCTGTGTGACCGTCTAGTTTTATAACCTCAGTCTGAGAATTTAATAAGTCGATTGCCGGCAGGAAACGCGTGCGTTGTAAGCCACCCGCATATAAAGTCTCAGGTTTAAAGTTCGATGTGGTAACGATAACTACGCCTTCATCGATCAGTGCTTTTAGCAGTCTATGTAGCAACATGGCATCAGTAATATCGTTGACGTGAAATTCATCAAGACAAAGCACTTTTATGTGTTTGGCCAGATCCGAAGCAATTACTTTCAGCGGGTCAACAGACTTCTTTAACTTCTGCAGTGATTTATGTATTTGTAACATAAAGTGGTGAAAATGCCGGCGCTGCTTTCGTTTCGTTTTAATAGCGGCATAGAAAATGTCCATTAACATGGTTTTGCCACGTC
>CAJHXF010000080.1_pt1 | contig 12809 bp, 10 predicted proteins | sample 9198441 | NCBI WGS metagenome assembly CAJHXF01 (sample SAMEA7708335, study PRJEB35096) | sediment metagenome | biome: marine neritic benthic zone biome [ENVO:01000025]; feature: sediment [ENVO:00002007]; material: shallow marine sediment [ENVO:03000034] sea grass bed [ENVO_01000059] ...
GTCGTGGAGCGCGGCAGCAAGACCGCGATGGTGCACTTTCTGTTCACCTACAAGGCCGACCACAAGGACGTGCACATGGCCGCGGCAGGCGGGGGCGGCGGTCACGGTGGCGGAGACCCCGGCGGCGAAGAGCTGTCCCCGGTCTTGAAGTCGATCGCCGTCAACTGGAACCGCGCCTACTCGCGGTGCCTCGAGGTGCTGTCCAACCAGAAGGCCTCGGTGTTCGTCGATCCCGAGGGCAAGCGGCTGCTCAAGCGCCGGCTGATCGACGAGCTGTCCGCCACGCTGTTCCCCGATGGGATCGCGAAGGTCGACGACATCCTGTGGAAGAAGATGTTCATCCAATGAAAGAAGCGCAGGAGCTGCTGTCCAACGACGAGATCGACAGCCTCCTCGAGCTGTTTCGGTCCGAAGGTCCGCCGATCGAAGAGGTCGCGGATCTCGGCCTGGACGACAGAAGTCGCCACGAGGGCCCCGTCGTCAGTGACGTCGACCTCTTGAAGCCCAACCGCTTCAGCCGCGAGCAGATCCGCTGCCTCGACCGGCTGTTCGAGAAGGGCGCCAAATCGCTGGCGGCGACGCTGAGTGACAAGCTCCGGCTCGACATGCTGTGCGACTGCGTCGCGGTGGAGCAGATGCGCTTCTCCAGCTGGCTCAAGACGCTCGTCGGCCCCACGGTGGTCTACGTGCTGAAGATGCCGCCCTTCGCCATGCCGGTACTGTTCGCTGCCAGCACGGGCCTGCTCTACGGAGCCGTCGACCGCATTCTCGGTGGTTCGGGCAAGGTCAAGTCGTCGGGCCAGGACCTCACGGCCGCGGAGTTCACCGTCGCCGATGCGTTCGTCGGGCCGTGTCTCGACCGGCTCTGCGAGGCCCTGGCCGACATGGAAGAGTTCACCTGGGCCATCGAGAAGCGCTTCTGCAATCCGTCGATGGCGCAGGTTCTGCCCGGCCAGGACGTGCTGCTGACGGTGCACTTTCAGGTGGGCAGCTCGTTCCTGCCCGGTGACATGCGTCTCGCGCTGCCGTACGCGGCGATCGAGCCGTACCTGGAAAAGGCCGAGTTCGGACCGGGCTCGATGTACCGCATGCCGCCAGGTGCGATGCGCGAGACCAGCTCGCAGACCATGCGCGCCGTGCCGCTCGACCTGAGCGTCGTGCTCGGTGAGACCTCGGTGCCGCTGCGCCAGCTCATGAAGCTGGACGTCGGTGACGTGATCCCGCTCTCGACGCGCGCGGGCGAGCCGCTCGTCGCTCCCGTCCAGGGCCGGCCGAAGTTCCTCGGACAGGTCGGCAAGCAAGGAAGTTTCGCTGCCTTCAAGGTGGCGTCGGTATTGGAGTCCTAGGGCATGGCCGAAGAACCAAAGCAGGACGAACAGGTCGCCACCGAGACCCCGCCGCAGCCGGAGAGCAGCGGCGTTCGCCCCGTCGAGTTCGGCGATCTCGGGACCGGAGTGGAAGGCGCCGAGAACGGCCAGAACCTCGACCTCCTGCTCGATGTCTCGATCCCGATCTCGGTGGAGGTGGGGCGTGCCAGCATGACGCTGGCCGAGATCCTCAACCTGGTCCCGGGAAGCATCGTGCCGCTGGACAAGAAGGCCGAAGAGCCGGTGGACCTGCGCGTGAACGGCAAGCTGGTCGCGCGCGGCGAGGTGGTGCTCGTCGACGACGCGTACGGGCTGCGCGTCACGCAGATCCTCGACCCGGCGGGCCGGATCGAGACCCTGCGCAAGGAGTCGTAGGCGAACTTGTAAGTACGGAGCCGCGACAAACTCCTACAAGTTCGAGAGGCCGGCGGTTCTCGAACTTGTAGGAGGTCCGCGCGGGGTTTTGAGCCGAGAAGTTGACGTTGTAGACCACCAGGTTGATCGGCAGGTACTTACGATTAAAAAGTATTTTTATTAATGACGCCGACTGAGTAGACCTTCTGGTTGGCCTGCTAGAAGTTTGTCCACTAGCCGGTATAAGCAACCATAACAATGCAATCGCCAATACGGCCAGACAGGCGATTAATAAAAACAACCCACGACCGCCGAGCCAGCTATAAATAATCGGCCCAATGATCAACGCCGTAACAAATGCCACACCAATACTAACGCCGATTGCCGCCATCGCCAGGCTGCGCTGAGTATCGCGGGTTGAATCGGCAACCAGCGCCATAACTGCAGAAGCAATGGCCCCGGCACCCTGCAAGGCTCGACCAAGAATCAGTTGGTAGATGTTGTCTGCGTACGCCGCCAGCAAACTGCCCAGAAGAAAAATGACCAGACCACCAGTAATAACCAGGTGTCGCCCCAGATAATCGGAAAGCGATCCAAACGGTATTTGCAATACAGCCTGGGTCAGGCCATAAATTCCTACCGCTACGCCGATAAGTATGGGAGTCGCATCCTGAAACTGACCGGCATACAGCACCATTACCGGTATCAGCATAAACAGGCCAAGCATACGCACACCGTAAATTAATGACAAAGCCAGTACAGCGCGTTTTTCGTGGGAAAACAGTCTATTTTCTGGGTTATTAGGCGATCTCACAGCTTCAACAAATGCGGTCTAGTAAGCACAAAGCGCGCAATGGTAACAGATTCGTGCATCGCAACCGGTAATATTTGAGTTATGAATGTCAGGACAAGCTTCGATATACTAGAGTGTTTCCCACACAACAAATAGAAGATGGATACTATTCAGCTCCGCGGTGCCCGCACCCATAACTTGAAAAACATTGACCTGGACCTGCCCCGCGACCAGCTAATCCTGATTACCGGCCTATCGGGATCCGGTAAATCTTCGTTGGCTTTCGATACCATGTTTGCCGAAGGTCAACGCCGCTACGTCGAGTCTTTATCCGCTTACGCCCGTCAATTTCTGTCGGTAATGGAGAAACCGGATATTGACCATATCGAAGGCCTATCACCGGCCATTTCCATCGAGCAAAAAGCCACTTCGCATAATCCACGCTCAACGGTTGGAACCATCACGGAAATTTATGATTATCTGCGCCTGCTGTTTGCGCGGGCGGGTATTCCCAAGTGCCCTGATCACAATATTTCACTTGAAGCGCAAACGGTCAGCCAGATGGTCGATAAAGTATTGGGCACACCACCGAATACACGCCTGATGTTATTGGCGCCGGTCGTACATGAACGCAAAGGGGAACATAGTCAGATTTTGCAACAGCTTTACACTCAGGGATTTCTGCGCGCACGCATAGACGGCGAAGTCTTTGAACTGGACGACCCACCAAAACTGGACCTGCGTCGCAAGCACACAATTGAAGTGGTGGTGGATCGCTTTAAGGCCCGACCTGATATTAAACAACGGCTGGCTGAGTCATTTGAAACAGCGCTGCAACTTAGTGACGGTGTAGCACGTGTTGCCGGTTATAGCAGTGATTTTGAGGATATGGTTTTTTCGGCCAAATTCGCCTGTAAACATTGTGGTTACAGCATCACCGAACTCGAACCCCGCTTGTTCTCTTTTAATAACCCTGTTGGTGCCTGCTCTAATTGTGATGGGCTGGGCGTCGAACAGTTTTTTGATCCGTTGCGGATTATTACTCAGGCGCATTTAAGTGTCGCAGGTGGCGCTATTCGTGGCTGGGACAGGCGCAGCAGCTATTACTATCAAATGCTGTTATCAGTGGCGCAGCATTATTCCTTTGATATTGAAAAGCCTTTTAACAAACTGCTAAAAAAAGCACAGCAAGTCATACTCTATGGCAGCGGTGATACTGCAGTCGAATTCACCTATCACTCTGAACGCGGTCACAGTTTTACCCGAGACCACCCTTTTGAAGGCGTTATCCCCAATATGCAACGTCGCCTACGGGAAACACAATCACAAGCCGTGCGCGAAGAATTAAGCAAATACCTGACACACCGTGACTGTCACCAGTGCAATGGTGCTCGATTGAATCAGGCGGCACGCCATGTATTTATCGGTAAACACAACCTGCCCCGAATAACAGCACTGTCTATTGAAGAAACCTTAAACTTTTTTGAACAACTTCAGCTATCCGGTCGCCGCGGAAAAATCGCGGAAAAAATCCTGCGAGAAATCAATCTTCGCTTGCAGTTTCTGGTTAATGTCGGTCTGGACTACTTAACGCTGGATCGTAGTGCTGAAACATTATCCGGCGGCGAAGCACAACGTATCCGACTGGCCAGCCAGATCGGCGCCGGCCTGGTTGGTGTGATGTATATACTCGATGAACCTTCCATTGGTTTACATCAACGTGACAACGCTCGGTTGCTGTCAACATTGACCCATCTGCGCGACCTGGGTAATACGGTTATTGTTGTTGAACACGATGAAGATGCCATTCTTGCCGCCGACCATGTGGTAGATATCGGACCGGGTGCTGGTGTCCATGGGGGAAGAGTCATCGCGCAAGGCACACCACAGGATATTATTAACAATAAAGACTCATTAACCGGACAATATCTGTCCGGAAAAAAAACCATTCATCTGCCGGAGTTACGCACACCACGACAGGACGGACGTGAAGTAAAGCTGTCCGGCGCAACCGGTAATAATCTGCAAAAACTCAATGTCAGCATACCGGTTGGATTGTTCACCTGTGTTACCGGTGTGTCGGGTTCGGGAAAATCGACCCTTATTAATGACACCCTGTATCGCCACTTTGCTAACCAGATTAATCGCGCCAGTCATTCTCCTGCACCCTGCAAGAAAATTGAGGGTACCGAGTTTTTTGAAAATGTTGTGGATATCGATCAAAGCCCGATTGGTCGCACACCCCGCTCAAATCCCGCTACTTATACCGGCGTTTTTACCCCTATTCGGGAATTATTTGCCGGTACCCAGGAAGCCCGCTCGCGCGGCTACAACCCGGGGCGATTTAGCTTTAATGTTAAGGGCGGCCGTTGTGAAGCCTGTCAGGGTGACGGAGTTATTAAAGTCGAAATGCATTTTCTTCCTGATATATATGTGCCCTGTGATGTTTGCCATGGCAAGCGCTACAACCGGGAAACATTGGAAGTGCACTACAAAGGTAAAACCATACACCAGGTGTTAGAGCTAACAGTTGAAGAAGCCTTTAGTTTCTTTAAAGCAATACCGGTATTAAAAAGAAAACTACAAACTTTGCTGGATGTCGGACTCTCGTATATTACTCTGGGTCAAAATGCCACCACTCTTTCGGGCGGCGAAGCACAACGCATTAAACTGGCAAAGGAACTGTCACGCCGCGATACTGGCAAAACACTTTATATTCTGGATGAGCCCACGACGGGACTACACTTTCAGGACGTCGGGCAATTGCTAAAAGTTCTGCATCGCTTGCGCGATCATGGAAATACAGTTGTGGTAATCGAACATAACCTGGATGTCATCAAAACGGCAGACTGGATTATCGATCTAGGCCCGGAAGGCGGTAATAAAGGCGGTCAACTAATTGCTGAAGGCACACCAGAGGAAATTGTAAAACTAAAACACTCTTTTACGGGGCGATACCTGAAACATAAAATTCTAATGGATTGATAAGAGCAGTAAGTTGGCCTCTAAATTATTTGCTAATTCTGGGTATTTCATTCCGTAGTTAGCTAAACATTGTCGTAATCAAAGTTGGGGCCTTCCTAAATGAGACATCAATCAACACCATAAAAGCTGCCAACTGAAATCAAGCTATTAAATGATCAGAAGTTACACATGAAACCGTATCGATCATCACAACTTCAAATGTCTCAATGGATCCACTGATACAGTTAAAGGGATCGATATAAATTAAAGCTATCTCACTGATTTTCCTAAAACTACTGAATTTATCGGCGTACTCCCATAGAATATGCGCTCTTAGCATAACTTCTTCTCAGTGGAATTAGCATGTCAGATAATATTACCCAGGTAGAGGATTCAGGCTCTATCTCAGAGCAACTTCGCTTAGCTATGCGGCGCATGGCTGCGTCTGTTTGTGTGATTAGCACAGTTGACGACTCCGGCAAACCACATGCTATGACTGCCACCTCAGTGATCTCAATCTCTATGGAACCGCCTGCCCTGCTGATTTCTGTAAACCGCTGGGCCAGTTTGCATGCGGCGATTATAAAAAATGCTGCTTTTTGTGTCAGTCTGCTTCGCAGTAATCAGCAGGCAATCGCCGAACAATGCAGCCAGCGCGAACTCTCCACAGACTATCTTACTCAATCTCCATGGCAACGCGATGACAAGGGGATCCCATATTTGCCAGATAGTCAGGCCTGTGTATTCTGTGCGCTGGATCAGACCATCGAATACGGTACTCATAGTATATTTATCGGGCAGGTTAGCCATGCCGAGAGCTATGGCAAAATGGCACCGTTGCTGTATTTTAATGGTCAGTACTACCGACAAGGACCGGCACTCGCGTAACCAGAGCCCTGATAGTTTGATGAATCCTCCTGTAGCTAAAACTGAAAAACCCGCTGTAGTGCGCAAAACAGGCGTTGACGCTGCCGCAAAGACAGTCGCGAATTTCAGCGTCCGCTTTGTTCAGTACCTGGATGAAGCCGGCAAGATCGTGCATGATCTCCCCGGTTTTGCAGAAGATAACGTCAAGTTGCTGGAAATGTTCCGTAGCATGCTGTTGTTACATCATTTTGACCACAAAGTTTTGATGCTGGCCCGCACGGGTAAAATCGGTACCTATCCCGGCACCCTTGGTCAGGAGGCCGTTGGTGTAGGTATGGCGCACACGCTCTATGATAGCGATATCCTGGTACCTTATTACCGCAGCGTCACCGATTTATATGTGCGTGGTGCTCGACTGCATGAAGTGTTGCTGTTCTGGATTGGAGACGAACGCGGACTGGACTTTAAAGATCCACGCCTGAAAAACGACCTGCCGATACCAATTTGCATCGCTTCACAGATACCGCAGGCCGCTGGCGTAGCAAACTCCATTCGAATTCGGGGACAGAAAAACCGCGCGGTACTGACAGCAATCGGCGATGGCGGCACCTCGGAAGGTGATTTTTACGAAGGTCTTAATTGCGCCGGAGTCTGGAACTTGCCGCTGGTAATCGTGATAAACAACAATCGCTGGGCCCTGACCGAACCCAATACCTGTCAAACCGGCTGCCAGACACTTGCCCAAAAAGCTATTGCCGGAGGATTTGAAGGTATTCAGGTCGATGGCAACGATGTAATCGCCGTAAGGGCCACGGTCGAACAGGCCATGCAGAAAGCGCGATCCGGAGGCGGCCCGACGTTAATCGAAGCAATGACCTACCGGCTTTGCGCCCACACAACCATCGACAACATGGACCGTTATGTCGATAAACAAGAATACGAAGAAGCCTGGAAAAAAGAACCGTTGATCCGATTGCGCCTGCTATTGCAGGAGCGAGAAGTCCTGAATGACGCGGTTGAAACCAGAATGCTGAATGAAATCAAAGAAGAAATTGAGCAGGAAGTGGATCTGGCAGTCAACCTGGCAAAGCAACCACCCGAAGCCATATTCGATTATTTATACGCTGAATTGCCTGAAAGACAGCAAGCCCAGCGCAACGAAGTTATCGATCGTTGGGGGGAAAAGTAATGGCAAGTATCTCTTTACTGGAAGGCGTCAACCTGGCTTTACGACATGAAATGGGGCGTGATAAAGATGTCGTTACCCTGGGACAGGATGTCGGTAAAAGCGGTGGCGTTTTTCGGGCTACGGACGGCCTGTATGAAAAGTACGGTGAACTCCGGGTACTGGATACACCGCTTGCAGAATCATTGATTGTCGGTCTTTCAGTAGGTATGGCGTCACAGCAGATCCGACCGGTTGCGGAAATCCAGTTTATGGGCTTTATTTTTCCTGCCTTTAACCAGATAGCTACTGCGGCTGCCAGAATGCGCAATCGCACCCGTGGCCGAATCACTTTGCCCATGGTGGTTCGCATGCCTTATGGCGGCGGCATACATGCGCCTGAGCATCACTCCGAAAGCACAGAAGCGCTGTTAGCACATCTACCCGGTATCAAGGTCGTTGTACCCTCTACTCCAGAGCGAGCATATGGCCTTTTGCTGGCTGCAATTCGTGATCCGGACCCGGTATTTTTCCTCGAGCCCAAACGCATCTACCGTGCCGGTAAACAAGAAGTGGAGGACAACGGGGAAGCCTACCCGCTGGAAACCTGCTTTATCGACCGGGAAGGTAGCGACATTACATTGGTAAGCTGGGGAGCGATGATGCGTGAAACGCTGGAAGCCGCCGAACTGATGGAGAAAGAAGGTGTAAGCTGCGAAGTAATCGATCTGGTCACATTAAATCCTGTCGATACCGCAACGATTGTCGAATCTGTGGAAAAAACGGGACGCTGTGTCATAGTGCATGAAGCGACCCGCGCGGGTGGACTGGGTTCGGAGATCGCCGCAGAACTGTCTGAGAAAGCGCTGTTATCATTATATGCTCCGATTGGTCGGGTAACCGGATACGATACAATCGTACCCTACCCCAGAACGGAACATTATTTTATGCCGAGTACCGAACGTATCGTCGACGAAATTCGAAAAGCGATGGAATACCATTAATCTGCCGGGGCAATTTTTTGATCAATTACTGGAGTAGCTGTGGATATATTTAACTTGCCTGACCTTGGTGAAGGTCTCCCGGACGCTGAGATTGTCCGCTGGTTCGTTAAGGTCGGTGATGTTGTCGAGGCCGAACAAACGCTGGCAGAAATGGAAACCGCCAAAGCCGTCGTTGAAGTACCAGCACCGCAGAGCGGCCGCGTGGTAAAGCTACACGGAGAGCCAGGCGATGTTATCGAGACCGGCAAACCACTGGTAACTTTTGGCAACGCTGAAGAATTTAAGAAAATTCAGGCAGAAGCGGCAGATGAATCGATTGTGGTGGAAACACCAACCGTCTTTCAAAACAACAACATTATTGCCTCCGCGCCTGTAAAAGCTCTGGCACGTAAAATGCGGGTTGATTTGCATACTGTCAAAGGCAGCGGCAAACAGGGCGCTATCACTTTGACGGATGTACGGGAACAGGCCAAGCAACCACGGGCAAACAGTACACAGGCTTCCGAACAAACTACTTCAGAACAACCCAATACAGTTGCCGTTGATTTTGCAAGCAATGTTCGCGCCGCACCGCGTGTGCGTGCCTATGCAGCCGACGCCGGAGTCGACATCCGCAACCTTAAAGGCACGGGACATCAAGAAAACGTCACTTTAAAAGACGTAAAAAATCGCTGGACATCCAGCGTTGATGAACGAGCGAAGATACCCGGTGATTACCGATATCCTGAACGCACTCAGGAGATCACGGGAAAACCACAGAAAATGCGTGGCGAGCGCCGGGCCATGGCTCTGGCCATGGCGAAAACGCGCGATACCACTGTAAACACCACGATTTACGACAAGGCCTATATCGATAACTGGTTACCAGGTTCGGATATTTCGGTTCGTCTGATTCGCGCCATTATTGCGGCCAGCATGGTCGAGCCATCGTTAAATGCCTGGTTTGATGGTGAAAAAATGGAGCGTACCCTGAATCCACATGTCGATATCGGTATCGCGGTTGATTCTCCACATGGCTTGTCGGTGCCGGTTATTCGCGCGGCGGAGACATTGTCGCCGGCAGAACTGCGAGCCGAAATTAACCGTTTGCGGCAGGCCGTGTATGGGAAAACGATTAAACCTGAAGAGCTACAGCACCCCAGCATTACACTCTCCAATTTCGGGATGATCGCGGGTTTATTTGCAACACCGATTGTTATTCCTCCACAGGTAGCCATTGTGGCAACCGGACGTATTGATGAGGAATTACGCCTAACCAATAGTGGGATTGTTAAATCACGCTATGTACCGGTATCAATAAGTTTTGACCATCGAGGTGCCACCGGTGGCGACGCCGCCCGATATCTGGCAGCATATGTGGCAGACCTTGCACTACCGTATTAAGAAATCTCTAACTGAATTACTCTGTCGATAAGCTAGTGACACTCCCCGCCATGCGCGGCATCTATCTAAGTAATGTCCCTGCGCTTAAAGTCGCTTGTAGTTTTGCTAGAATAGCGGCCGTTTAGTCGTACACCTGTTTCCGGGACCTGCTGGAAAAAGCCGGCCCCCATAAAGACAATACTCTGGAGAAAAGAAAATGCCTGTAGTTAATTTTGAGCAATATTGCAATATGCTGGACACCGCCAAGAAAAATCACTATGCGTTTCCGGCCATCAACATCACCTCAACAGAAACGGCCAATGCTGCCTTGAAGGGTTTTGCTGATGCAAAATCTGACGGCATTATTCAGCTATCAACTGGTGGCGGCCAATTTGCATCCGGCACCAACGTCGCTGATATGGCACTCGGCTCAATATCCATCGCCCAGCACGTTCACCTGTTGGCTGAAAAATATAACGTTTTTATCGCGCTGCATACGGACCATTGCATGCCTGAAAAAGTCGACTCTTTCATTAAACCGCTGATGGCAGAAACCAAACGCCGTCGCGATCAGGGCCTGCCCAATCTTTTTAACTCGCATATGTTTGACGGTTCGACACTGCCATTAAAAGAAAATATCGCGCAGTCAAAAACTCTTCTGGCTGAATGCGCTGATCTCGACATAATCCTCGAAGTGGAAATTGGTGTTGTTGGGGGCGAAGAAGACGGTATGGACAACGAGGGAGTGTCGAAGGACAAGCTTTACACCACTCCTGAAGATATGCTGTATACCCACGAACAGTTGTCTTCGGTCAAGAATGGGCGTTTTATGCTGGCTGCCACCTTCGGTAATGTGCACGGCGTATACAAGCCAGGCAACGTCGTTCTGCAACCGAAGATCCTGCGTGACGGTCAAAAAGCTGTCACCGACAAATATGGTGCAGAAACAGCAATGGATCTGGTATTCCACGGTGGTTCAGGCTCGGAAATTTCAGATATTCATGAAACTCTGGAATACGGCGTGGTAAAAATGAATGTAGACACCGACACCCAGTACGCTTTTACCCGGTCGATTGTTGACCATATGTTGAAAAACTATGACGGCGTTTTGAAAGTCGAGGGCGAAGTAGGCAATAAAAAAGTTTACGATCCGCGCAGCTACCTGAAAGCAGCAGAAAAGAGCATGGCGGCTCGCATTGTTCAGGCTTGCAACGACCTTAAATCAACCAATAAAACTACCTTTTCAGCTTAATACGTATCAAGATAAGGCGGCCTTCTGTATATCTGGAGGCCGCCTTTTCTATGCGCTACTGATAAAAGCATAAGTAAGTTAGTTTTTCTTGTTTATCCAGTACCCGAAATTGAATTTCTGTCGAAAAGCCGGTTTAGAGTAATACTTTCTGAAAAACCATTTGGCTGAATCAGAATCCGAACATGTAACTGTTGGCTATCGGGCGACAGGACCCAGTATTCCGTAACTGAACCGCCTGGCCCGTTTTGCTCGATAACAAACTTACCATACTCCCATTCACCAAAGGCTATATTGATATTGTCGTCATAACTAACCGGTTCGCCGCTTAACGGATAAACTCTGGTTTCTCCAGTGACATAGGAATAACTCAGCTTATTGTTAGCAAAGCTGATTGTAAGCCTACGGGTAAACAAAGAAACTAACCTGGGGTCTTTTTTAAAGCGGCCCACAAATCTGGATTCGCCCATTTGCCGATTCTCTTTTTCCGCACCAATCATTGACGGCCTGCCTTGCCCATCACGGTTTGCCGGACCCCTTTTATAGTGTTTAGAGCGCTTATAGCTCCGCAAAATTACTTCTTGTGGAATATCGCTTTGCTCATCATTACACACCCATTCACCAACCATCAATTGGGACAGGTACTGAACATTTTTATACCCGCTTTGCTGTACCCTGTTTGCCCACAAGGGTGACCCGACCCCCTGATCTCCTGCACACGCGGAGAGAACCAGCCCTGATACAAAAAGTAATCCGGCATATTTCAGGATATTTTTCAAACCCGCCACTACTCTCTCATTAGCTCGCCGGTTGTGATTACTTGAACATACATATACTCGCATCAATAGATCTCTCTGAATCCGTGCAATCAACGAAATCAATTGCTTTATACCTTTATTGCAAACTGGCTTAGCTTTGACCGCAGAGTAACACAAGCCCGCGAATCTTAGCCATCAAGAACCTGCCTCACAATACCTTGTGAGTCCGGTTACAAACAGAAAGGTTCAAATACCAGCATGCTGATCAGCATTGACTGTACGGCTAGGCTACGCCACAAATGAGTGTTTACCTGCCCACTCTATGGACCCGCTAATTTTAAATCGGTATCAAGATTGAAGTGTAAATCAGATAAATCTTTTGTGGTTTGAATATTCTGAAATATAAATACTATGATAGAGATACCACGCTAAACTCAATCATCTCTACCTGTTTCTATGTTGGAGCAATTTATGACTAATGTACTGATACCCATAGCAGATGGAACGGAGGAAATGGAAGCCACCATCGCCATCGATGTGCTACGGCGGGCTGGTGCTACAGTTGATGTAGTATCTGTTATGAATAGCCAAAGAACTGTACTCGCTTCCCGCGATGTCCGAATTGAAGCAGACTATCTGATCACAGAATGCCCAAACAGACTATGGGATATGATTGTATTACCTGGCGGAATGCCCGGCGCCCAGCATCTGCAGCAATGTGGCCAGCTAGTCAGCCAGATTAAATCGCAACTGGAGGCAAAAAGGTGGGTCGCTGCAATTTGTGCGGCTCCGGCAGTTGTTCTCGCTCGTTGTGGTTGTTTAGCCTCATCCACAGCAACCTGTCACCCAAGTTTTCAGCAAGAATTGGCGCAATATGCCAACCAAGTATCCAGCGAGCCAGTTGTAATTGACCGGAATGTGGTAAC
>CAJHXF010000222.1_pt1 | contig 12777 bp, 13 predicted proteins | sample 9198441 | NCBI WGS metagenome assembly CAJHXF01 (sample SAMEA7708335, study PRJEB35096) | sediment metagenome | biome: marine neritic benthic zone biome [ENVO:01000025]; feature: sediment [ENVO:00002007]; material: shallow marine sediment [ENVO:03000034] sea grass bed [ENVO_01000059] ...
AGCCATCCATGTTCGGCTACGCCGCGGCTATCAGCTCGGTGTATCGTTTTCTGCATTTGTTTTGCGGTCCTTAGTAGTCATTGGCTTGCATATGCGGGGAAGTTGGAACATCGTCGCGCTAAAAAGTTCTTAGTTATCCCAGCCCATTTCCATATAAAAATTAAGGGAATATCAAACACTATTTTTGCATAAGACTTGATACAGGTCATGTGCTGCCACTGCAATAAACAACGGCGGTGTTTAGAATTCATTACTTAATCGTGAAATGGACAATAAAGTATGAAAATTGCCGTAACCAGTCAGAATAGGAGAACCATTACTGAGCATGCCGGTCGATGTCGCAAGTTTTGGATTTTTGATATTGATAAAGAACAAATAACCGGCTGTAGTCTGCTTGAACTACCTAAAGAGCAATGCTTCCATGAATGCCCCGGAAATGAATCGCATGCGCTTGACGTAGTAAATGTTTTAATCTCAGGTGGTATGGGGCAAGGACTGGTTAATCGTTTGGCGCGACGAGGTATAAGCAGCGTTATTACAAACGAGGAAGATCCGAAACGGGCGGTATTAAAGTATCTGGAGGGTAGTTTGCAGCATCAAGAGGTGGGAACCTGTCAACATGAAGGTTGTCATAGTACGCATTAAACCAAACATAAAAGTGGTTGCCGGCGCGAGTCGGGTTACGCATGCGAAGAAAGCAGTATGTCTCCAACTTGCCAAATACCCTATAGTTTTAGAATTTGCACTTGTTTAAACAATCAGTATTGAAGCAACGGCCGAAAAGGCGCAGCATTGAAACCTAATCACTAATTTAGTTTTTTTGAACAGCATTTTAAATCAGTAATCGAGTTATATGGAATTTGACCCTCTCTTTTTATCCCGCATTCAGTTCGCGCTGAATATTTCGTTTCATATTTTATTTCCAACAATCACGATTGGTCTAGCCTGGATACTATTGTATTTTCGTATTAGATATACCTATAGTCGGGATCAGGCATGGGAGTATGCTTACTACTTCTGGGTAAAGATATTTGCACTGAGTTTTGCACTCGGGGTTGTTTCCGGGATCACCATGAGTTTTCAGTTTGGCACTAACTGGCCCGGATTTATCGAGAAAACCGGTAACATTGCCGGGCCTTTGCTGGGCTATGAAGTATTAACGGCCTTTTTTCTGGAGGCCTCATTTCTCGGCATTATGCTGTTTGGCAAGGATCGCGTTTCGAACAAGGTTCATCTGCTTGCCACTTTTCTGGTAGCAATCGGTACTACGTTATCCGCTTTCTGGATACTTAGTCTTAATTCATGGATGCAGACACCGCAAGGTTTTAAAATTGTAGACGGACAGTTTTATGCGGAAGACTGGCTGGCTATTATTTTCAATCCCTCGTTTCCTTACCGATTCATGCATGTTCTACTGGCAAGTTTATTAACCAGCGCATTTCTGGTTGCTGGTATAAGTGCCTGGCGCTTTATTAAAGGAGTAGATGGTCCGGCAACTCTGCTGGTGATAAAAACCGGTATTGTGTTGGCGGCGATTGTGGCACCGCTGCAGATATTTACCGGTGATTTACATGGATTAAACACGCTCGAGCACCAGCCGGCGAAAATTGCTGCTATTGAAGGCGTATGGAAAACCGATCAAAGCGTACCGTTTACCCTTTTTGGGATTCCCGACGAGTCTCAGCAAACCACTCATTTTGCACTTGAGGTTCCAAACGCAGCCAGCCTTATTCTGACCCATGATCTGGACGGCGAGCTGCAGGGTTTGAATGAGTTTGAAGATGCACACCCGCCGGTAGCGGTAGTTTTCTGGTCATTTAGGATAATGCTTGCCGTCGGTGGCTTGATGCTGCTGGTCTCCTATTGGGGTCTGTGGTTTGTCTATAAAAGAATTAAGTTTTCAAAGTCGTTACTCACGGCGTTATCAGTTATGACCTTTTCAGGCTGGGTGGCGACATTGGCCGGGTGGTACGTTACAGAAATAGGTCGCCAGCCCTGGATTGTCTACGGCGTGCTAAAAACCGCAGATGTTGTCGCGCAACATCCTGCAGCGACGCTTGCCAGCACAGTTACCGGCTACGCGTTGCTGTACGCGTTCTTGTTGGTTTCATATATTGGTACTTTGCGTTACATGTCCGATAAGCCGGCGGCATCGCTCGGTTTATTGCATAAAAAACCTGCTGATAGCCCCGATTTGACGGCGGGAGGTGGATGATGGATTACGTGCTGCCGTTGATCTTTATGGCGATTATGGGTTTAGCGCTTTTAATCTATGTGGTTCTGGATGGTTACGATCTGGGTATCGGGCTGCTTACTCCTTTTGCCACCGATTCTGAAAAAGACCAGATGCTGTCTTCTATTGGTCCATTTTGGGACGCCAATGAGACATGGATTGTACTGGGTGTTGGGGTGCTACTAATCGCGTTTCCTGCAGCCCACAGCCTGGTTCTAACATCGTTGTATCTGCCTGCTACCCTCATGCTTATGGGACTGATTCTGCGTGGCGTGGCTTTTGATTTTCGGGTCAAGGCTGGAGACAAGAAAAAGCGACTCTGGAATAACGCTTTTTTCGCCGGTTCCCTGATCGCTGCTACCTGTCAGGGCTGGATGTTGGGCGCATATGTTACGGGCTTAACCGCAAGTTTTATCAACACACTGTTTTCCTGCCTGATCGCACTTACTCTACCTGCCTTATATGTCGTGTTGGGTTCAGCATGGCTAATGATAAAAACAGAAGGTGAGTTATTGGATAAATCGATTAGTTGGGGGCGTGCCGCTATCTTACCCATGGGCCTGGCGCTGTTATGTATTTCTGTCGCAACGCCGCTGATTAGTGAATCAATTGCGGATAAGTGGTTTGCCTTGCCGAATATTATTGGGTTGTTACCGATACCGTTAATCTGCGCAATAACTTTCCTGGGTATCTACTGGTTACTGTATCAGAAGGAGCTTATCAGGACTGGCTATGGCTGGCTGGTTATGGCCGGTACCGTATTGATTTGTGTATTAGCAGCGCTGGGTTTGGCCTACAGCCTGTTTCCATACATCGTCATTGACCGGCTTACTGTGTGGCAGGCCGCGGCGGCAACCGGCTCTCTAAAATTTGTGCTGGTAGGGATAGCCCTGGTATTGCCGGCAATTCTTGCTTATACCGTATATGTATATAAGGTATTCGCCGGGAAAACCACCCATCTTACCTATGGCCTCGAATAGCAGGATAGTCTCAAAGAAACTGTTCACGCCTTGTCTTTGGGGTGTACTCGTAAGCCAGCTTTATACTTTTTCTAAAGTGCTGCTATTTAGTAATAGGGATTAGTAATCCGAATTTTCTCGCCGGTCACTAAAGCCCGGCAAACCCAGGTAAAGTTGTCTATATTTAACAAGGAAGACTGCTGTATTTTCCCGGATTCCAGCCGATAACCCTACAATTGGTGTTGCTATTGTGTTGGTTGCACCAACTTTGGGAGACTGCCTATACGAAAACCATAACGGAATGGAGAGACAAAAATGGAACTTACCGTGTCTAACAGGTTTTCCTCACAACAAATTTTTGATTTACCTCAATTGCGCAATCGCACGCGTGTTTTTAATAATCGTCAGGAAGCAGTTCAAGCGCTGCTTGAATTATTGCCGTCCTGGTATATTGAGCGCAAACCGGTACTGCTGGCGATCTCCAGCGCAGGGTATAACCTGGCAACAGGGCTGGCGGCGCAGCTGGATCTGGATGCCATCTTCGCTCCCGTTCACAAGGTGTCTCTGCCCTGGGATGGCGACATTGACTACGCGGCCGTCGCTTTTGATGGAACTGTTTACCTGGATGATGAGATGGTAGAGCGCAACAGGCTTGGCCAGTTAGAGATTGATAAAGGCATTGAACGGGCGCTGGCTACTATGCGACGCGAATCGATGACGATTAACTCGGCTTCGTTGTTGCCGGTTCGAAATCGTTACGTGTTGTTGCTTGATGACGGCGTTACAACGTCTGCTTCTGTCCGGGCTGCTGTAAAAGCATTGCGGATATTCCGTGTGAAACAAACGTCACTTGCGACAACCACCGCCTATGACAAGGCATTGCATCAATTGTCTTCAGTAATCGAATTTATCTTCTGTGCCAATATTTGTTCCGGTTATTCGTATATCGCGGATGATGTCTATAAACAGCCGGTTGCCGAGAATTTGACAAAGACAACTATTCACACCTCTATCACTGAGATGGATAAAACCGCCCATTAATCGGCGGTGAGCGACAGAATTTATTATTGGCGCCCATTTCCTGTTGTTTAAGTTTTTCTGATACAGGTATATACGGCGATGACAGTCACTTGCTGTCAATATGTTTGCGGGCATATTGTCAGCTAATGGCGGATCTTTTTTTGATATTTAGTATATCGTGATATCGTCATCGAATTGTTCTTTCTGCAACTCATGCATGTAATGTTTTTCGTTGGTGGCGATTTCCGGAGCTTTTTCATCAAGACGTTTAATTTTTACCCTACCTGACTTTATATGAAAGTTAAGAACTATTGGGTGGAAGCCACCAAGACTTTCTGCTGCTATGCTGTATCCTTCTGTATCCATATAATCTTTAATGAAACAGACGTTGCGTGTTCCGATTGACGTGGCGGACCCCAATATATTGCAGCCACCGAATATTTTAAATTCCAGATTATTTTTCCTGCCGCCCTTGCTTAATATCTCATTGATTAGATACTCCATGGCAAATGTTCCATAGCGTGTTGCAGTGTTGACAAGGGTATTTTCCCATTGGTTACTGTTCGGGATGGAGTGGGCAGGTAGCATAAAGTGATTCATACCACCAATTCCGCTCGTCCGGTCTCTTGCACATACTGCAATACAGGACCCAAGCATAGTTGATATAATCTCATCTCTATCAGTAATATAAAATCCGCCCATCTTTATGGTAATTCTATATTTTCCGCTTCTAGTGTCTTTCTGGCGGGTGAGGTTCTTATCGTTTATGTATTGTGAATAATGCATAAGGAAATCTAGTAGATTTTCTGATAGATCGAGCTTTTAACAGTTTTATAAAGATTGCAGGTAGCGAATAAACTTTCACTTTGCCCAATAAATAAATAGCCGCCTTTACTTTGCATATCAGCAAGACGCTCCATCAATGCTCTTTGTGTGTCTTTGTGAAAGTATATGCAGACGTTACGACAGAAAATAAGATCGAATGGGCCCTTGATGTTCCACTCATTAATCAAATTCAGTTTACTGAAATTTACAATAGACTTTAGTTCGGGTTTTACTTTAACGAATCCGGAATTAGCGCCACTTCCCCGCAAGAAAGCCTGCTTGAGTTTACTTGGTGGCAGCTTGGAGACCGCATCAAGCGAGTACACTCCTCGTTGCGCAGTTTTTAGAATTTCACTGTCCAGATCGGTGGCAAGAATTTTTACTTTCTTGTAGTTTTCGCTGGAAAGTGTTGAATTGGCTACCCAGGCTATGGTGTACGGCTCTTCTCCTGACGAACAGCCCGCAGACCAGATTCTAATTTCTGGAAAGTCTTTACGCGACTGCATTTTGCGAAATAAACTCGCCAGATATTCGAATTGACTATCATGACGAAAAAAACTGGTTGTATTGGTTGTGATCGCGTTTGCCAGCTGTTCCAGTTCGTCTTTTTTTCCAGTTTGTAATAGTAAGCGGTATTCGCGAAAAGAGGATAGGCCAAGAAGTTTTAAGCGGCGTGCTAGTCTGGTTTGAACCAGGAATCGTTTTGTGTGGTCAAGGTAAATGCCGGTGTATTCATGGACCAGCCTTTTGATTATCATAAAATCACAATCCGAGAAGGCGAACACACCCCAGGGATCGCTGGCGGATGGCGTTGCTTTTGCCTGTGATGCCATCGTAGTTATTATTATTTAATCACTATCGAATAGCTCAAATACTTCGTCTATGTCTGCACCTTGCATCAATGCATGAAAAATAGTCTTTTGCTGCTCAGTTGAGTATTTGGATTTTATTTTATCGCGCAGGAACGTCCATTCTTCGGGAACATTCTGCCGCTCAGGATCTTCGATCAGCGCTGCCAGAACAGCAAGACTCTCGCGCACATGATGAAGTCTTTGTGTAAATCGGTCATAAAACTGCAATCCTATAACGCATTGATTTACTTTTTGTTTGGTTTCCTGACAATGCTTATCGAGGCTATCTTCACTACTATCTGTATCACTAGTATGTGTCTGCAGTTTTTTTTCGAGACCCTCCAGGTGATCTGTCAATGCGCTGAAACTGTTCATTAGCAGTTCCATGGACTCATTCCCTTCCTGGATTGTTAAATCAATCTGGTTGGCAGACAGGTCCAGCATATGCATTGTTTCAGACCACTGAATGGTAAATTGCCCTGGAAACATATTTTCGGGTTTGGTAGACATCGTTCGACTCTCTCAGTGATTATCCTGGCTTATTCCCAACCTGTTGGCAGTTTTAAGGTTTCTGTTAGACCCAGCAATATAGCTGCATTTAGAACGCTGGGGCTCGGCGATAGCCAGTTGATATTGATTGATCGGTTATCGGCTTCAATGATATAAGCAGCTAATAACTGCATGGTGCTGGTATCAACCTTCTCGATACTTGAGGCATCTAAATTAACTTCTTTCTTTTCCATGGATTCTTCAAGCAAGTTTTTCAGTGATTTAGCGCTTGATATTCTCAAATTGCTTTCCAGTATGATGCTGCCAGGTGTCAACGGCTTGCTTGCAGTTTTTTTCTTTGTAGCCCTTTTTTTTCTACTAACTTTTTTCTGTTTGACAGCCATGATGGAAACCGCTTAGCTGGAAAGTTCCGGTGTCATTGACTTGGTTTTGGCTTCGGTAAGATGTTCTTTTACCTCCTGCGAAACCAGTTTATCAATGTTCATGAGAATGATCATTTTGTCATCGATATTGGCTAGCCCCTGAATAAAATCAGTATCGACATTACAGCCAAACTCGGGTGTTGGCTTCATGCTGTCCCCACTCATGTCGTATACCTCCGATACGGCATCTACTACCATACCAACGGTACGTTCGTACCCTTCATCGACCGCTTTGGTAACTATTATAACGGTAGTCGTACTGTATTCGGCGCTGGGTAGTTTGAAGCGAATTCTAAGATCCATGACTGGCACAATAGTGCCGCGCAGGTTAATCACACCCAGTATATAGTCAGGCATGTTTGGAATCTTAGTGACGTTACCCCAACCTTTAATTTCCTGCACTTGAAGAATATCAATTCCAAACTCCTCATCGCCTAGCATAAAGGTAAGAAACTGGTTGGCCGAGTGATCGACGAATGCTATTAATTCAGGTGCTACATCACTAAACATTTTAACTGCTCCTGTTGTCAGGCGATGGCAATACTGGGTTTGGTTAACCGTCTGCCATAAGTCGATACAATCCCCGTGACATCAAGTATCAGGGCTACACGACCATCACCAAGAATGGTTGCTCCGGAAATACCCCGAACATGCTTGAAATTTGACACCAGGCTTTTGATTACCACTTGTTGTTGATCAAGCAACTCATCGACCCAAATTCCATAACGTTGTCTTTCCGAATCGACGATAATCAGCAGCCCGTTCTCAAGGTCTTCTGCGTCGGCGTCTGTGTTAAACGCATAATCAAGACGGATTATTGGGATATGTTGATCGCGAAGTCGATAGACTTTTGCGTTACCCGGAAGTGTATTGATCCGATTCGGTTCGATTTGCAGGGTTTCAATTATTGAATTGAGTGGAATAATATATATTTCCTTTCCAACTCTTAGTATTTGACCATCAAGAATTGCCAGTGTCAGCGGCAATCGTATAGAAACCTTGGTGCCAATGCCGTATTTGGATTCCATCCACACATCGCCACCCAGCGCGTTGATATTGCGCTTAACTACATCCATGCCCACGCCGCGGCCGGATAAGTCGCTGACCGCGTCCACTGTTGAGAAGCCGGCCTGAAATATCAGGTTGTTTATATGATCGTCGTCCAGTTCCTCATCAGCGTCGATTAAACCGCGTTCGATGGCACGTTCTCGGATTTTTTCTGTATTTAAACCGCTGCCATCGTCGATCACTTCAATAATTATGTTGCCGCTTTCATGGTAGGCATTAAGCTCTATGGTCCCGGTTTCCTGCTTATTATTTTTCAGGCGTTCTTCTTTACTCTCCATGCCGTGGTCAAGAGAGTTTCTTACGAGATGTACAAGAGGGTCATTGATGCGCTCCAGAACCGTTTTATCCAGTTCCGTGTCTTCTCCGGTCAGTTTAAGTTCTACCTGTTTATTCAGCTTATTGCTGATGTCATGTACCAGTCTCGGGAAACGTTTAAAACAGAATCGTATCGGTAACATGCGAATCTGTAGAACACTTTCCTGTAAGTCACGGGTATTTCGGTTAAGCTGAGATAAACCGTTGCGATGCGCTTCCAGATCAAGTTCACTATCACCGCTATCAAACCTGCTTAACATTGATTGTGTGATTACTAGTTCGCCAACCAGGTTAATAAGGTCATCTATCTTGTCTATGCTGACGCGTATTGAATCTGATGCACTACCGCCGCTTGGAGAGGTTGCACCGGGAGAAGAGCTTTCCTTTTTGACGGCAGGTGTTTCTGATTCCTCGGGTTCTTCAGGGCATTCCGGTTCTTTTATGATTAAGTCACACTCGTCTAATACCCACGCAAAAACATCCTCAATTTCAGCTTTACTGGTTTCTGCCACCAGTTCAATCTGCCAACCCAGATAACATTCAACGGGATCAATTTCGGAGAAGGGCGGCAGCTTATCCAGTATTACGCTGGACTTTATAGAACCCAGTTCAGCCAACTCCCTAATCATACGTAGTGGGTCATTGGCCTTCGCGAGCATACCGGGGTGGGGTTTAAAGGTAATCTGCCAGCGGTTAGCTGAATCATCTGTAGTAGTGGTTGATGCTTTTCCTTCCGAATCGTCATTCTTCTCAACTGTACTAGATGTTGCTCCGGAATCTGCAAGCGCGTCGTTAAGTAGATTTTGTAAACTTTGAATTCTGTCCTGTTGCAGCGATTTCTTGTCACGTAAGTCCTTAAACATATGTCGGGCGCAATCAACAGATTCGAGTAGAAGTTCGATTAAATTGTTACTGGCTTCACGTTCACCGGCACGCAGTTGATCAAGCAGTGTTTCAACACCATGCATAAATTCAGAAATTTCGTCAAAGCCAAATATACCGCCGCCACCTTTTATAGAGTGAGCAGCACGAAAGATCTCATTAATTGTTTCAGATTCAACAGGTCCGGGCTGAAGGTTCAGCAACCCGTCCTCCATAAGGTCTAGTCCTTCAAGGCTTTCGTCGTAAAAGCTCTCTATGACATCGCTAAGTTCCATAATCTAGCCGCTTGTTCAATTTGATAATATTGTCAGTCGAGCACCTTTGATACGACCTCCAGAAGCTTTTCCGGATTGAAGGGTTTTACCAGCCAGCCGGTCGCTCCGACATGTTTACCCTCCATTTTTTTGTTAGCGCCGGACTCTGTTGTCAAAACTAGAATTGGAACATGAGAGTAGTTTGGTAGTTCTCGCAGTGCCTTTACCAGAGATATACCGTCCATTGCCGGCATGTTGATGTCAGTCAATACCAGATCGGCGAGTTTTGATTTAGCTGCTTCCAAACCCTGTTCACCGTTTTCAGCGGTAACAACTTGGTGCCCAGCTTCCTTTAACGTGAATGAAACCATCTTGCGCATAGATGGTGAATCATCAACAGCTAGAATATTTGCCATTTTATTGCTCCTTGAACATTTTCAGACCTGCATGCTTTGCGGTTACCAACTTACAATGTAGCGCCCACGGCCGGACGAATGGAGCCCGCTCGAACCAGCATATCGGCTGTTTGTAGGAAAATTGAAGTACCTATTAGATGGGTTTCAAATAGTGTTTAAGCTTTTAGCAGGCATGGCCGATAACTAGAACGTATATAAACCTCCAGTTGCTGGAGTGCTGGCTTATGCCTTTCATCAGTTGCGGCCGGCAGTAAGAGTTGGCGCATTCCGGATATTTTAGTTTGTTATGCAATTTGGTCGCCACCAGATAGTGAGAATTTAAGGATTAGTCATGAGTCTCGATTTTTTGCACATGGATAAGCTAACAATCACGCAAAAGCTGATGGTTATGACCGGTGCTACCTTGTTGCTTTTTGCAACGGTACTGTTTTATGTCGTGGCAGAGATTCGCCATAGTGATGCCATTATCAATGATGTGATTGATGACCAGGAAGCAATACTGGTTCACCTTTCGAAATTGGAGCGCGCACAAAAACTATTCGATGACTACCACAACTGGCTGACCCATATGGCTTTGAGCTGGCGGGCGGAATCCGAGGAACAGGCGGAGTTAGCTAGAGCAGAATTAGAGGGTATTCTAGAGCAACTGCTTGAATCCGATGTGGATCAATCGGATGCGGAAATGGTTGAGACTGTGAAACTTAATATCGAGCCGCTGCATCAAACGATGATTGAGGCGCTGGATTGGTATATTGACAATAATCGCGCGGAAGGAAATAAGTCTCTGGCTAAAGGATCAAGTCTGGCAGAAGAGATTGACCGGAAAATCGCAGAACATGTCGACGAAGTCCGACAGCAATTATCGCAGGCTACGGCAGAGTTGGTCGCCAATAATTCGGCATTACTGAACGACGCATTAGTGGGCTTGATTTTGTCAGTTGTGTTCGGCGCGTTTTTATCTATTGTAATGTCACAGTCTATTACACGGCCCATCGGTGCTGATCCTAGTGAGGTCAGTAAAGTTGCGAGAGAAATTGCCCGTGGCAATCTATTACTGAAGATGCGCAACGAAGGCAAGAAGGCCATTACTGGCGTTTACGCAGCGATGGTTGCCATGAAATCCAAACTAACCGAAGTCATTGCTGTAGTGCAGGATGTTTCCGCGCAGGTTCGACGCGGAGCGGCGGAAATACTGCAAGCTAATATGAGTTTAAATAAACGCGCCGAAGAACAGGCATCTAATTTAGAACGGACCGCTGCCAGCATGGAAGAAATGACAGCGACGGTAAAACAGAATGCTAATAACGCCCGACAGGCGAATGATCTGGTCAAGGATGCACGCACTGAAGCGGAACGTGGCGGTCAGGTTGTAAGAGACGCGGTAAATGCCATGGTAGAGATCAGTCAATCCAGCTCACGCATTGCCGATATTATCGGAGTAATTGATGAGATTGCGTTTCAGACCAACCTGCTTGCACTTAATGCATCTGTTGAAGCGGCCAGAGCTGGTGAGCAGGGACGAGGGTTTGCTGTGGTGGCCAGCGAAGTACGAGCGCTTGCCGGCCGTAGTGCATCGGCGGCAAAAGAAATCAAGGAGCTGATTGAAGATAGCGTACATAAGGTTGAGGGTGGTTCGCATCTGGTGAACGAAACCGGTCAGGCGCTGGAAAGAATCGTTTCCTCGGTCACCAAGGTATCTGAGATTGTTGGTGAAATATCTGTGGCCAGCCAGGAACAGGCGTCAGGTATTGAACAGGTTAATCACGCTGTAATGCGCATGGAAGACATGACCCAACAAAACGCCGCTCTGGTCGAAGAAGTAACCGCCGCTTGTATGTCGCTGGGTGACAAAGCAGCGGTACTGGATAAATCAATTTCATTTTTCCGAATTTCGGAAGGTTCGACCGAACAGGCTATACCAGATGGTCAGCCGGCGGAAATGCTGTCGCATAACAATACATTAAATGCCGGGCAGGCTGACTCCGGCACCATGCCTCTAGCCGAATCACAGCCTCGCCCCGGCCGCGGTATGCCCGCTCTCGAGTCATCGGAAGCCGCCACCGCAAAAGATTTATGGGAAGAGTTCTAAGCAAATAGTGGTAATCACTCAAATAATCCAGGACAAACCACTTCTGCTCTATCTCTGACTGGCTTCATAACTAAGCATTGGTTACAATCTCGCCGCGCTGCTGTGACGCATGTGGGCGTTGTTGTTTGCACTTCCCAAAAATTCGCTTATTGACTGTGTGCTTCCGTATAGTGCACAATTCGTCGTTTTCGTTTGCGCGGAGGGGTACCCAAGCGGTCAACGGGATCAGACTGTAAATCTGACGGCTCAGCCTTCGGAGGTTCGAATCCTCCCCCCTCCACCATTCAGAGGAACGAGGTCGAATGACCGGAGACAGAGCGTGGCAGGTAGCGGAGTGTTTTCCGGGTGCCGTCGGCTAAAGCTTGTTAGAGAGGTATTTGCAGAATTACGCGAGATCGAAAACTGAGGACAGGCGAATGATCTGTCGTTGGTTTTTCATCCACTGTCTGCTGTATGCGGGTGTAGTTCAATGGTAGAACCTCAGCCTTCCAAGCTGATGGTGTGGGTTCGATTCCCATCACCCGCTCCATGACAGAAGACAGAAGTCAGAAGACAGAAGACAGCTAAACATTTAGAGAATGTTAATTATTTAAACTGTCATCAGTCCTTTGTCTTCTGTCATCTGAATGCCCATATAGCTCAGACGGTAGAGCACTCCCTTGGTAAGGGAGAGGTCACCGGTTCAAGTCCGGTTATGGGCTCCAGTTAGCTATATGAGTTTTTGTTAATTGAATTTTTTTTGAAAGGATCAGGGGTAATGTCAAAAGAGAAATTTGAGCGGACGAAGCCGCATGTCAATGTGGGAACGATAGGTCACGTGGACCATGGCAAGACGACGTTAACGGCGGCGATGACGAAGGTCATGGGAGATAAGTTTGGCGGGGAGTTTAAGGCCTTTGATCAGATTGATAATGCGCCGGAGGAACGGGCGCG
>CAJHXF010000214.1_pt1 | contig 12717 bp, 10 predicted proteins | sample 9198441 | NCBI WGS metagenome assembly CAJHXF01 (sample SAMEA7708335, study PRJEB35096) | sediment metagenome | biome: marine neritic benthic zone biome [ENVO:01000025]; feature: sediment [ENVO:00002007]; material: shallow marine sediment [ENVO:03000034] sea grass bed [ENVO_01000059] ...
ATGAGCCATTGATTGTAATTTGTTTCGACAGTCATCATCGCCAGCATATTCAAACTTTACTGGCAAAAGAGTCACGCTCGCGCTCGTATCGACCCGTTTATGTTGAAATCGAAACCAACGATACCTGGTGCCGGGATTTCTGTCCGCTCACGATCATTCAAAACCAACAACCTGTGTTAGTGAACTTCCAGTTTAACGGTTGGGGAAACAGGTATCCGGCAGAGCTGGATAATCGTGTGACTGAAGAACTATCCAGTCATAATATGTTCCAGCAAAATGTAATTTTGAGTAAGTTTATTCTGGAGGGAGGAAGTATTGAAACTGATGGTCAGGGCACTTTGCTGACAACTGAAAGATGTTTACTAAATTGCAACCGGAATCACACTGAAAAAGGCGATGTGGAACAAAATCTGCAGGAATATTTGGGAACCAGAAGAATTTTCTGGCTAAAACACGGTTATCTGGAGGGTGACGATACGGACAGTCATATCGACAACCTGGCCCGTTTTACTTCAATCGACACCATAGCCTACTTGCACTGCGATGACACAAACGATCCACATTTCGATACATTAGATAAGATGCGGCTTGAGCTGGAGAACATAAGGCAATACAACGATCGGCATTATAATCTTGTGCCTCTACCGTTACCAAAACCCTGTTACAGCGAAACTGATGGGCGCAGGCTGCCAGCAAGCTACTTAAATTTCCTGATTATCAACAATGCCGTTCTTATACCAGCATTTGACGACGCAAATGATCTAGTCGCACAACAGGCTTTACAAAGATGCTTTCCTGACCGCAAAATAATTCCTGTTAGAAGCGATGGTTTCATACAACAAGGCGGCGGCCTGCACTGCCTAACCATGCAGTTCCCAAAACACACGCTACGCGCGGACCTAAAATAGTAGTCCAAAATGATAAAAGTATCTGTTATTCAACAGCAATGTTCTGCAAATAGAACTGATAATCTCGATCGCAGTATAGCCGGTATTCAAAATGCCGCCAGGAATAATGCTGATCTGGTATTACTGCCCGAGTTACATGCAACACCTTATTTTTGCGTAACGCAGAACAGGGAATACTTTAAACTGGCAGAAACCATACCCGGTCCCACCTGCGATGTATTAAGCAAAACCGCCAGAACTCACAATCTGGTTATAGTGGGTTCTGTATTTGAGAATCGTGCCCCAGGCGTGTATCACAATACTTCAGTTGTTTTCGAGCGCGACGGAAGTATCGCGGGCATTTACCGCAAAATGCATATACCGGACGATCCCGGATACAATGAAAAATACTATTTTACGCCGGGCGATCTTGGTTTTACCCCGATAAAAACTTCTGTCGCAACGCTGGGCGTTTTGATCTGCTGGGATCAGTGGTTTCCCGAAGCCGCCCGACTTATGGCCCTGAACGGCGCTGAGATTCTGCTATTTCCAACAGCTATAGGCTGGTCGCAACACGAGCGGGAGACTGCAGGGAAAAAACAGCTTGATGCCTGGCTAACCATACAACGGGCACATGCCATTGCAAATTGCTTGCCTCTGCTATGTTGTAACAGGGTTGGGCAGGAAACTACCGATGGCGACTTTTTCTGGGGAAATAGCTTTATCTGCGGCCAGCAAGGTGAAATCTTAGCTAGTTGTAGTAGCGAGAGCACTGATCAGGCAGAGATCATCCATGCTGAAATTGATATATCGGCTAGTGAGCAACTCCGGCAAGACTGGCCCTTTCTTCGAGACCGCAGAGTTGACGCCTATACCGACTTACAAAAAAGGTATAAGGGCTAAGCGATTACAGTAAAAGGATAACTAGAGGGGTTAGCGGTTTTCTGGATAATCAATACGCTTTTATATACGTATCATATTGTCGGCAAATTCGCCCAATTTGTTCCAGTCTGTAAACTCCAATTTCGAACTTGGATCTGTAGGCCCGCCAGTTATTTTCATTATCAGCCGTATAATTTGCCTGTCAAAAAAATTATATATCGGATAGTTTAGCATTCCGCCAACCACGCAAACTAAATCAGGTTTCCAGGATATCTTCTTCAGGTATTTCCTGGTATAGACATTTGTTTCGGGTGTATTTTTCTCGGGCTTCCTGGCAATCAAGTTAACTGAAACAAAACCCGTTTTTACTTTATTGAGTTTCGACTCATTGCGCGATATAAACTGGCGCAACGGCCTTCTGAACTTGCCGTATCGAATACTCGCCGCAACGATTACTTTTTCATACTTTTCTATGTGGACATCAATGGAATCCAGTACATTAAAGGATTCGACCTGATAATTCTTATCTGTCAGACGGTCACGTATAAATTCGGCAATTTTTTTTGTGTGCCCGTCAGTAGTGGAATAAATAATAAGTAAGCTCGGCATCTGGTTAAGTAATATTAAATTGTGAAAGATCGGGAAATATTACCATGAAATCAGCAGGTATTAACTAAAAAACAGGACAGTAATTCAAGTTGAAGATTTGGCAAATTTAATGCTCTGTAAATATGCTTATGTAATATGAAATACAAATGATTCGCTAAATTGTTCAGCGACTGCAGTGATGCATGAAACTATTACCATTCCCCAAAAAACAGTATCCTTGATACAAAAAGGGATCCGCAGATTTTTGCAGATCCCCCGTTTACCTCGATTACATAAGTCTATGCATAATCAAAGATGCCTTTCTTATGATAGAAACTGAATCTAACCTAAATTTGTGTAAATTCTATTAGCTCCATTCGCGCATCAGGTTCTTCAGAATCGTACTCTAATATTCGACCTATTCCAGGAAGGTAATACTTTTCTTCTTCTATACCGGGATCCATGGGTGAAAAATCTCGAGTCTTCAGGCAATTATTAACGCATTCAAAACCGATAATCGATTGATCATTATTATCAAAAGCTAGAATTTCAATCGTATCTTCAGCGTTAGCCCAGGATACTTCCTGCCGGATAATATCTCCAACTTCTGCAGTGTCAGATGCTGGCAGGGAAATACCGGCCTTATCACCTTCACGGCCTGCTTTAAACGATCCATCGATTGCGACTAGCTCCGGAATGGGAGGCTCATCACCTTCGAAGTACTCATAGTCTTTTACTTCCTCGCCGCAATACCATACATTGCCATCGATATCTTGCGCGAACCAATCATCTGTATCTTCCACCAACTTACCGTTCTTATGCACAATATCCTGTACTACCAGGCAGGTAATACCATCGATCAGCTTCGTTTTATTAGTTACGATAATACGAACCGTTTCAACAATGTTTTCACCGTCCTCTTCAAATTCACCACGATACAACCACTCATGGCCCTGCACCAATGGAAAATATGGATTTGGTGTAATGGTTGCACCGATCTCAAGGGGATCAATAAAATTAGCTGTATAGTCAGAACCAAATGCAGGCTCATATATCTCGTCGTTGAGTTCATTACATACTTCTAAGCGTGCTTCATAGATATCGCCGCATTCTACAGATATTTCTTGGTACTCTTCATCCAACTCAGCCATGCAATCAACCGCTTCATCTCCTGAACTGGTATCCGCACACTGCGCTGCTCCAACAAAATATTCATCCAACACCTCATAACCACAAGCTTGTTTTAATGAAGCCGCATTGGCTGAACAAGAGGCATTAGTATTATTAGCAATTGGCGATTGACTCAAACGTTTTATCTCGGCAGCATCGACAACCAGCTCTGATTGGTCTGTATCCAGTGCAAAAGCTATTGGCGCCACGCCATCTATTACACCATCAGCAGAATCTGCTGCCAAAACTAAAACAACCTCATCCATCTCTGAACCTGTAATCGTAGCAATCTGGCGCACCAGCGAGCCGATATGCTTTGAAGCATCTTCCAATGTTTCGAGATCACTTAAGATTGTTGGATCATCATCTTCATCGAAAAAGTCAGTTCCAAAATCGTCTTGACCTAATGCGTCAAGCACATTAGCCATGGCACTATCAATTTCAAATTGAATTGCATTAGTTGATACCACTTCGCCATCACCATCCGGATCCAGCGCGTTACGCACCTGAACTGAAGCCAAAGTTGTATGGGGAGTGAGATTAATATTTACACTGCTATGCGCACTTTCGATGATGACCGCTGTTTCCAAATTAAACGGCTGGTCTCCAAATGTCTCGTCGGTTGCACCTTCAGAATCAAACAGGAAGAACAGTGCTTGCCCGGCATATTCCCCGCTAATTACTAAAGAATACAATGATTCATCTGAATCGCCACGTGTTAACGTAGCCAGTGGACCGGCACCAGCAAGTGCAGAAGCACGATTATCCGACAATTCTGCTGCGCTTAGTGCTGTAAGCACCGTGCTCGCGGTAAAAACGTAGATGCTGCCACCGGAAACGGGACCGCCCTGAATACTTCCAGTAACTGTAATATCCTGAACTGATCCAGTCGGGTTCTTGGGCTTGTTAGTATCATTACACGCCACCAGTCCAAACAACAACATTGCCATTAAGGCTAAGTTCGTTGGGATTTTTAAATTAACCATAGCTATACTCCTATAAATTGGTCTAAAAGTGCCGATATTTAATTCACTGTATATTCAATGAGTTCTATTCGGGCATCCGGGTCGTCCAGGTCGTATTCGACAATCCTACCCACGCCGGGTAAGTAGAATTTTCTTTCTTCAACACCTGGATCCATTGGAGAAAAATCTCGAGTCATTAGGCAATTGCTATTGCACACTATCGCAGGGGATGTTTCATCAGCATCGGTTGAGAGGACTTCTATTACGTCTTCCGCATTTGAGATTGACATTTCCTGCCTGAATAAGGCACCTATCACGGCTACACCTGGCAAGGAAATGCCGGCTTTATCACCATCGCGGCCTGCTTTAAACGAGCCGTCATCTGATATCATTTCTGGTTCCTGTGGAGCATCACCTTCGTATGTCTCATAATCTTTAACCTCTTCACCGCAATACCAAAGATTGCCGTCAATATCCTGTGCAAACCAATCATCGGTATCTTCAACCAGTTCACCATTTTTAAACACAACGTCTCGCACAACTAAACAGGTAATACCGTCAATAAGTTTGGTCCGATTGGTAACTGTAATTGTTATTTGCTCGGTAATTTCTTCTCCGTCTTCTTCGAAGACTCCTTCGTATAACCAGCGATTACCTTGTGTCAGCGGGAAATACGGATTGGGTGTAACCAATATGCCAATTTGTAATGGGTCTACAAAATTGTCGGCATACTCAGGCCCAAACGCTGGTTCGTGAGGTACATCATTCAACTCTTCACACAACTCTGTGCGAGATTCGAAAATCTCTTCACATTCTTCTCGATTTCCCTCGAAAGCTTCTTCTGCGTCAGCAAAACAATCTGTAACAGCTTGTTCAGTTGAATCCTGGCACTTTGCCCTATCTGTAAATAAGTCATCTTTTGCACTAAAACCACAACCCAAATAAGCTAGCTGCGCACTTGCTTCACAACCTATTTCAATTGCCGTCGCAGCATTCACCGTTATACATAATAGTAACGCGACTAAATATAATGCCTTGGCAGCTACAATATTGAGCAATTTTATGATTAATAGATGTAACGCCGTGTAATCAGACATGATTATCTCTCCTGTGTTGTATTAAAAACTTTTGTTCAACGAGAGAATAAAGAGCCAGTCTGATCCAGACCTCACTTAATGATTACCAATTGATTAACATTGCCAACTGGTAATGTAGGAAGAATACTTTTGAAGGATTATAGATAATAGACGCCAGATTTTGCTTTGGCAATATTAATCAAAACCATGAAACTCTAAATGACTACGAGTTAGCCAGTGTAATAGTAAATGTACTACTTTCGCTTGGCATGCTTACTAAAGTGATATCACCGCCATGCGCCCTCGCAACGGCTCTTGCAAAACTTAAACCCAGACCGCAACCATCTTGTTGCCGACTTTGATCGCAACGATAAAAACGATCGAATACTCTTTCTTGATCAGATAACGGAATGCCGACACCTGAATCAGAAATGCAAATACACGTTTTTTGCTCATCACCATCTAGCTGAACAGATACCTCTCCACCTTCTGGGGTATATTTAATAGCATTGTCCAGTAAATTGGCTATCATTCTTTGCAGATTTTGACGACATCCGATTATCTTTTGCTTAATCAGGATCGTGCAGTGAAGTGCTATTTTTTTCTCTTCTGCTGCGGGTCTAAAAAGCTCACAAGCATCTTCTACCAACTCTGAAGCATTAATCTCGTCACGATCAGACCTGGAGACGTCTGCCTCGACTTCAGCCACGTCAAGCGTTGTATTGACTAGTTTTATTAATCTATCGCATTCAACGATAGTATCCGCTGCAGCTGCTCGATATACCTGTGGTGAATCAGCGCTGTACAAAGATGCTTCTGATATTGCACGAATTCTTGCTAATGGGCTACGAAGATCATGTGCAATATTATCTATCACCGCTCTCATTTCAGATACTAATGAACGAATACGATTAGCCATAGCGTTAAAGGTATCGACCAACCTTTGAATTTCATCGCTATGTGTTTTTACAGAAACGTTACGATCAAATTCGCCCATCCTAATATCTATCGCTGCGCAGCTAACTTCATTTATCCCACTCACCGCCTTTTTTACCACTAGCCAGCTCGTTACAGAAGCGAACGGAATTGCTAGTAGAAACATGGAAGCAAGCAGAGTAAGAAGCAGGCTCATCAGTTCCTCTTTCTGTTCCAGGGACTGACCAACCTGAAGAACGAAATTTTGCGCAACTTTTCCGTAAACTATTCGCGTTCCGTATTCTTGACCACCCAGTTTAACTGTTTGAAAAACTGGATCATTCTCCGAAAAATCCAACTGACTTATCAAAAGCTCGTCGGCACCCAACCCTCCCCACTCAGAAAGGTTTGAACTATAGACTACCTCTCCGTTAGTACTAAGCAACCTGATAAACTCACCATCCATAGACTCGGTAGTCGTCTCTTCTTCAATCTCCTGAATAATTCTTTCTAAACCGCCTTCTACAAAAAAATAGTTAAACTCAACAACATCCTCTTTTAAATCTTCATCAATATCCAAATTCAACTTGGAATCGACTGCAATATATGCAATCAAAAGAGCAAAAACTAAAAACCCAATAAATATTAACGCATACCAAAGCGTTAAACGCATTGACAATGTGTTTGGAATTTTAATCATTATTCTTCCTGAGAACATACCCCAGGCCTCTTACGGTATGAATAAGCGGTACATCGAAATCCTTGTCGACTTTTTCCCTAAGCTTACTAATACGTGCTTCCACAACATTTGTACCAGGATCAAAGTTATAATCCCATACGCGCTCCATAATCATTGTCTTTGATACGACGTGCTCCGCGTTGCGAATTAGGTATTCTAATAGGGCAAACTCTTTGGGCTGCAAATCAATTTTTCTACCTTCTCGACTAGCAGTTCGCGCCAGCAGATCCAGTGATAAATTATGTATTGTGAGACTCGTTGGTTCTACCACATTGTTGGAGCGACGCAATAATGCTTCTACTCTGGCGAGTAGTTCGCTAAAGGAAAAGGGTTTTGTTAAATAATCGTCACCTCCGTGTCTCAGACCGGAGATCCGATCGTCAACAGTACGTTTTGCGCTCAATATGATAATTGGGAGGTGTACTTTCTTTTTGCGAACACGATCAATCAATGATAATCCGTCCAGTTTTGGCAACATTAAATCAATAATCGCCGCATCATAATCTCCGCTTATCGCGTGCTCTAACCCGGTCATACCATCACTGCAATGGTCTATTGAAAACCCTGCTTCTTTCATCCCTTTTTTGATGAAATCCGCAATTACTTGATCATCTTCTATTAACAGTATTCTCATAATCGCGTATTCTATAATTGACGAACAGAAATTTCATGAACGTTTCGCAACTTTCCTGCACAGTATTTACTTTATACGATTCCTGGTCGATAAAACATTACCATATGGTTAGCCTGATACCCCCAACGATTAGAAAGTATTAGACTTTATCGATCAAAATCGCCGATTCCTACACCTATTTTGGAGTAATACGAAAGAGGCTAACAAAAACATGCCTGCACTAAATACAAACGCTGGCTATTTCCCGCTGTATTTGGCGATTCTACTGCTATTGATACATGTCGGCACTGTTAACGGCGCTGAAGATAGTGACGACAGACAAGTCAGAATCTATCGTAACCCGGAAGAACGCCGCGAGGCAGGGCTTGGCAGAGAACTAACAGATTGGCTCAGAGTTTCAGGCCTTTTTGAGACAGAACGGGAGAATATCAAATACAAGTACCAAACAGACAATACGAGCCCAATAACAGAGGAGCCAGGCACAGTGTATACAATGCAAATTGGCCTGGATTTACAGCTAAGCGACTGGCTGGATGCACAACTAGTGCTCGAATCTGAGTATGAAGTGGAAACACACGCGCAGGTCGATGAAGCTGTTCTCAGCGCTGAATTCGATTCGTTGGGTATCACACTAGGCAGACTAAATGTGCCTTTCGGGGAATACTACAGCCATTTCATTACAGATCCGATACTGGGGATTTCAGAGACCAGAGCTGACACCTTAATCGTCGATTATTCTTTTTTCGATTCACTAGAGCTGGCAGCTTATCTTTTTGAAAATCGCGAAAAAGCGGCGGGTGATTACTCAGGAAATGACTGGGGAGTAAATCTGGATTTTACATCTGATCAAGAATCTATACGGCTAGGGTTAGGTTACCTGTCACACCTCGGAAGCAATAGTGAGCTGATCACCGCAGATATTCCGGATACAGAGATACAAACCGCTTCCGCGTGGAATATGTATGCACTCTTTGGGGTCTCCCAATTTGAAGTCACTACCGAATACATCAAAACCAACAATAAATTTCTTCAGGTGGATAACCTGCCGAAACATTCAACTACATACAATTTTGAATTTGCTTACTTTTTACTAAACGAATTACAGGCCGCTCTACGTTATGAAAGCAGTAAGGAAATTGTCGACCAACCAAATAAACAGTATGGAATATCCATTACCTGGCGTCAGGGGAAATATTTTCTTTTTTCAATTGAATATCTTCGCGGAAAGTATAAAAGCGGAACCTATTTCGATGAAAGCGATAACGAAATTACTGGCCACAGACTAATAGCCGGCCAGATTGCACTTGAGTTTTAATCAAAAACCGTCTTAACAAGATTCCAACGCGTCTTCGTCAGAATCAACTTTTGCCGAAATATCTAATAAGTTGTTCACCGTTTGCAATAATTCCGGTTCCTGAACAGGTTTTACCAGATAACCTAAAGCGCCCTGACGAAATGCCCATAGCTTGTCAGCAACCTGATTTTTTGAAGTAAGCATTAAAACAGGTATATTTTCCGTAGACTTGTTTTTAGTTATGCGGCGGGTGGCGTGAAAACCACTTGTACCAGGCATTACAACGTCCATAATCACAAGGTCCGGCGATTGATTAAAAGCACAGGCCACGCCCTCATCGCCATCTTTTGCAATAATTACTTCAAATCCTTTGCTTTCTAGAATCTTTTGAACTGCATATGCCTGTGTAGGTGAGTCTTCAACCAGCAATATTCGGTGCATTCATATCTCCCGAGTTTAACTTAGTTCCCTTCCTCTCTTTTGTTTTCCTCGGCAATTATATGGTATCTGATACAATTATAAACTTCATTTTTCGTGAAAACAGCTTAATGACTATTCTAAATGCTTGTTACTCTTCGTAGTAAAAGTATTTTTGTAATTAATTGTAAATATTACAATTAGAATCGTTGTAGGTCGGTCAACTAAAACGCTTAACACACTCTAAGTAATAACTACTACTATTTAAAAAAAGTCCATTTCAAATTTTGGTTTTGAAAAGCTTATCAAATTACTTACTGTATCCAGCAAATTTTTATCTTTAACCGGTTTAACCAAATACCCCATAGCACCCTGCTTCAACGCCCACAGTTTATCTGCTACCTGACCCTTGGCGGACATCATCACTACAGGAATACCTTCGGTTGCCTTATTGCTTGCGATCTGTCTTGTCGCCTGAAAACCATTCTCACCGGGCATAACAACATCCATAATAACTAGATCCGGCGCATGGTGCTTTGCCATTGCAACGCCATCTTCACCATTACCCGCCACTATGACTTCATACCCGTTTTCTTCTAGTACGCGACTGGTTACGAAAGCCTGTGTACGCGAATCCTCAACCAATAGTATTCGTCGCATAACCATAACCCCCAACTTCATGTTTTTATTTTGCAAATATCTATTCAAAACGATATTTACAAATCAGCAGAATTCGAAAGACTACTGTTACAGTTTTTAGGTTATTTTTAAATACAGTCGATGTTTTAATTTTCTAATTTGTGAACCAGTTCATCGTTTTGGACTGGATCGCATATCTGCGATTATGCTATGTAAAATATACAATTCTTAGGCTAATGGTTAACTATTTGCATAAAACCTATAGGTATCGATCAATATTAAATACTAATTGATTAACTCATTTAATAGTAAAAGAAATGAGCGATTAATACTTCCAATCTCAACCAATAAACACCTGAAAACTCTTACAAGGGAACACGAAAATAAGTTCCATGTTTATAGAAATACAATTTAATATTGAAAATATTTTGTATGCGACCGTAAGTCTTGTCGCTATTAGTGAAGTGATTTGTTAAAACCAGATCGATAGAATTACATTATTCTGTCAAATAGTGGCTCATTGTTTTGAAACCGTTTTAAGTTCTTTATAAAACAGCCAATCAATGTTTTTGTTTCGTTAAAATGCCCGCCTGCCACATGTGGTGTAATAAAACAATTTGGCTCTTTTCTGAGGGAGTGATCGTCAGGCAGAGGCTCCGGGCTGGTAACATCTAACCAGGCCGCCTTTATATTGCCGTCACGCAATACTGCCAGCAACGCATCCTGATCAACGGTACTGCCCCGCCCGATGTTGTAAAAAACCGACTTCGGTTTACAGGCACGAAAGCGATTAGCATTAAAAAAAAGTCGGGTTTCGTCGCTTTCGGGTAAAATATTAACAATATGGTCTGCCTGTGCTAGTACACTATTTAATTTATCCCCTGTAGTAACGGGGACGGTTTCGTCACCTCTTGCTACGCGACGATACGCGGTGATTTGCATTTCAAATGGAGCGAGCAACTCCACAAGACGTTTGCCAATAGCGCCGTATCCCACAATCAATACAAATTGACCATTTAGCGGTAGACTGCTATTGCGTATCTCCGTCCATTTTGCCGAACCCCCTGCAGTACTCGTTCTTAAGCTAAGCGGTAACTGCCTCGACTGTGCCAACATAAAACTTAACATCTGGTCAGCGCAGGCATGGCTATAAACACTGGCGCTGTTGGTCACCGCGACATTTCTTTGTGCCATCTGGGTTCTGAATTCAGGATTGTCGTAACGGGTAAAACCGGACGAGCTGATATGCAGCCACTTTAGATTGTGCGCCTTGCTGATATGCTTGGGGTCCGGTTGCCCGAATATGATATCAGCCTCAACCATTGCCTGGTCCCAGTGTGCCATGTGTAATACTGAAGCAGCAGGCTTCTTCGGAAATATGATGCTGTTGCCGGCAACACCTTTTTCTAAATAGGCCAGATTTTCCTGATCTGTTAAAAAATCTATATATATTTTATATCGCATTTCTAAAATTGACGTTTTCAAGGGCTGATACTAAAAATACCGGAGCCACTAAAGCTGCTTTCAGCTTATATTATTTACGCATGCGTGAGTCTATATCTAATCCGGTAAATTTACATCTTGACTGATCGATCGCATTTGCTTTTCCCCGATAGTCCTGAGTTCAGCGCAAACACAGGTGTTCTCCTGGTATCGTGCTATCCCTATTCATTACCTACCAAGCTCATTTTTTTCCAACTCCTTTGATAGATAGTCTGGAAACGATTCCAGCACGTTTTGTAAAGTAAATTGCCTGCTGTCCAAAATTTTCTGTGACATCCTATGAGCAAAGGAGTTATGCTAACGGCTGTGTCAACGGGCTGTACGAATTTATATCGTCGCTGTTATGCCGTGTGCACAACACAATCAATCTGATTTACCGAACGAGCTAAATGGGTAGTATTCATTGACAACTCAGCATTTTTTACGAGGGAGGTCTTCATGAACATCAAACTTCAATCAATATTGGCACTAATAATCAGTTTCGTTTTGCTGAGCACACTCCCGTCGTGCACGCAGAAAGCACCTCAACTGGGTGTCGATCCACTGGACGATGTCATTTCGGCAATGACGCTGGAAGAAAAAGCTAATCTACTTATCGGTACCGGGCGGCCTGGAACCCCAATTCGTGGTGAAGTTTATCCTGAACGCGTACCGGGAGCTGCGGGCAGCACTTATGCGATTGACCGCCTGGGCATTCCCAGCACTGTGCTAGCAGATGGTCCAGCAGGGCTGCGTATAAAACCGCTAAGGGAAAAAGACTCTGCCACTTATTACGCTACTGCTTTTCCCGTCGCCACAGCATTGGCGTCAAGCTGGAACACTGATCTGATACAACAAGTTGGCCAAGCTATGGGAAGCGAAGTGAAAGAATATGGTGTCGATGTCCTGTTGGCGCCCGGCATGAATATCCATCGAAACCCACTCTGTGGCAGGAACTTTGAATACTATTCTGAAGATCCGCTGATTTCCGGCGAAATGGCTGCGGCTATGGTGAACGGGGTCGAGTCA
>CAJHXF010000003.1_pt1 | contig 12201 bp, 11 predicted proteins | sample 9198441 | NCBI WGS metagenome assembly CAJHXF01 (sample SAMEA7708335, study PRJEB35096) | sediment metagenome | biome: marine neritic benthic zone biome [ENVO:01000025]; feature: sediment [ENVO:00002007]; material: shallow marine sediment [ENVO:03000034] sea grass bed [ENVO_01000059] ...
CTCTTTTGTCGTCTGGACAGGCTTGCTTTGCCTTTGTTGCACGATCCGGCGGGCAATTCTTCGTGCATAACGTTCTTCACCAAACTGCCACAGCACATCTGCTATTTCCTGTTCTTGCGCCTGTTTCAACCATTCAGCGACTGTTAATCCATGGCTGCGATCCATGCGCATATCCAGCGGGCCATCGAGCTGAAAGCTAAACCCCCGTTCGGCGTTGTCCAGTTGTGGTGATGACACACCAAGATCAAATAAAATCCCGTTAATCTGTGATGTCACACTCTGCTCCCGACAAAATTGCGCCAACATATCAAAGCTGCCGTGACAAATAATGAAGCGGGATTCCCTGGCCAAATTCTTCTGCGCGTACTGCACCGCATCCAGATCGCGATCCATTGCCAGTAACTTCGCCTTGGGGTCCAGTTGCTGCAGAATCGACTCGGTATGTCCGCCCCGCCCGTAAGTGGCATCCAAATAAATGCCATCCGGCTGCACACATAAAGCGTTTAGTACTTCCTGCAACATTACGGGTTGGTGTAGCACTTTTATTCCTCACCTTTAACGCTCCAATGCTGCAGCGTATCCGATACAACTACAGCGACAGCGAATCCAGTTCGGCAGGCAGTGACTCTTCTTCATTCACTGCCTCCTCTAACCAACTCTGGCGTGAGGCGTTCCAGGTTGCCTCATCCCAAATTTCAAACTTTTTACCCTGACCAATCAGCACAATGCGTTTTTCCATATGACAAAACTGCCGCAGGCTTGTGGGTAACAATATGCGGCCGTTGGCGTCCATCAACACATCCTCAGCATGTCCTACCAGCAATCGTTGCACCTTGCGTGATGTCGGGTTGAAACTGGACAAGGCATCGATCTTAGTCTGAATCGATTCCCATTCGGGCAACGGGTAAAGCAACAAACAAGGCTCTGTAACGGCATTCGTGGGATCAATAGTCACCACTAAGCTGCCTTCCGAGCTCTGGAGCAAACGCTCACGATATCTCGCTGGTAAGGCCATACGGCCCTTCACATCAAGATTGATTGAATTGATGCCTCTAAACAAAGTCAGTCCCCATCGTCTGTTTACCCACAATTATCCACTTTCTCCCACATTTAGACACTATAGGAAGCAAATAGCCTTTTTGCAAGTAATATTCACTCTAAAAAAAGGGCGTTTTTTGCTTAAAAGACAGGGACTTAGCGCCATCCCGCGAACGCTGGTTTATAGTTAGAAAGCGAATTCAAACTGTTACTAGATAAAGCTAGAAATTACTTTAATAAGCAGTCTCTAGATCATAGAAAACGAACGGTGGACACAAATCACAATCATTTGAAAATGGATTCGATCTAAGATTTACCTACCAGCGAGACCGCCAGTAGCATTAAATAGAGAAGCCAGCCTGTAAGCCGGGTTCTGTCGAGGGTAATCATTCATCTGCGATGAGCGTCACCGCCCACCTCTAGCGACCTACCCGAAAGCAACGCGGGCCACGTGCATGCTTTCCTATTTGGTCTTGCTCCGAGTGGGGTTTACCCTGCCACTGCTGTTGCCAGCAGCGCGGTGCGCTCTTACCGCACCATTTCACCCTTACCTTACGGCGGTATATTTTCTGTGGCACTTTCCATAGGCTTGCGCCTTCCAGGTATTACCTGGCACCCTGCCCTGCGGAGCCCGGACTTTCCTCCCCACATCACTTATAGTGGCGTGGAGCGATTACCCGACCGGCTTCTCTAACTGTATAACCATACCCCAGGTTAATCCGCCAATACAGCGCTTTATTTTTCAGCGGTGATGTAAACCACCCAGCCCGCATCCGCATCCAGTTTTTCGACCTCGTAAAACTCATCGGTCTCCTCTTCCTTTTCTTCGTCCCATCCCTGTGCGTAGACGGTGATTTTCTGGAAACCGGCTTCTTCCAGCAATTCCCAAATTTCCGGCAGACTCCATAACCGCCACTCGTAGGTAAATGCCTTGCGCATTTCCGAGCCGTCATCGAAATTAAAGTGAATATACGTTCGCATGTAGCCGCTCATGGGATCGAATTCAGCCTGATCCCAGATATATGTAAATCCATCTTGCTCCGTTTCTTCTTCCATCTCTTCGTATGCTTCATAGCCCCCAAAAGCATCCAGAAAGAAAACGCCGTCATCTCTTAATGCCGCACGCACTTTCTCAAAATATTCACGTATTAAGGCGCGGGTATCAAAACACCAATAACTAAAGTTCATTGCTAATACCGCGTCTACCGGCTCTGTTTTTACATCCAGCACATTTTGCTTGAGCAATGAAACCCGGGCAGCCTGATCAGCTTTTAACTTTGCTACATGATGTTCACGACCCCATTCGAGAACCTCAGCATCTAAATCCACCCCAACCGCGGTATTGTTTTCATCCCGTCGCACCCACTCACAGGAGGAATTGGCGGTACCACAGAAGTCTTCTCTTATGGATCGAGCATCTCTGCCACGAATCGATTTAAACGTGTCGCGAACAAAATCAGCTTCAAATTCAACGTTCTGTACGGATTCTTCATACAACTGATGGCGGTCGGCCGTTTTCGCTATGGGTATTTTATTCTTCTTTTGTTTCTTAGGTTTCTTACGACTCATTTAACCTCAACTCCTGTGTAATTGTCTTGTAAAGCTCTAACCTGGTTTAACGCGTTAACTACTACCTCAGGACCCGCACCGACTTTAACAGCTTGCTCGCTAAGATAACGACGCCACTGTTTTGCGCCGGGTATTCCCTTGAACAGTCCTAGCATATGGCGAGTCATATGTTTTAAATAAACCCCCTGCGCAAGCTGTCGGTTGATATAAGGCAAATATTTTTCGATCAAATCTATTCTTGCTGGAACCATCGCGGGATCACCGAAGACAGTCCTGTTCACATCAATCAACGCATAGGGATTTAAGTAAGCTGCACGACCTATCATCGTACCATCTACATACTTAAGATGCTCGTATACCGCTGCGGAATCCCGAATTCCACCATTTATAACAATCTGCTGCTCCGGGAATTCCTGCTTTAACCGATAGACATAATCATATTGCAGGGGAGGAATTTCGCGATTTTCTTTTGGGCTAAGTCCTTGCAACCAGGCTTTGCGTGCATGCACGATAATTACCCGACAACCGGCCGCAACAATTCTGCTGACAAATTCACGCAACGGTGTGTAACCTTCCATCGCATCTATACCAATTCTAGTTTTTATAGTAATCGGTATATCCACTGCATCCCGCATGGCTACGACACAGTCAGCTACAACTTGGGGTTTCGCCATTAAACACGCGCCAAATAAACCTGATTGAACACGATCACTTGGACAACCTATATTTATATTGACTTCATCGTAGTGATATTCCTGGGCCAGCTTTGCGCATTTCGCCATAACCTGGGGCTCGTTCCCTCCCAACTGTAGCGCTAATGGTTTTTCAAACGGATCGAATGCCAACAGCTTATTCTGATCACCATGCATCAGAGCCGGCGCAGTGACCATTTCAGAATAAAGCAATGCATTGGGAAAAATCAGACGCAACCAATAACGGCAATGACGGTCTGTCCAGTCCAGCATTGGGGCTATACAGAAACGACGATCCAAATTCTTTATTAAATTCATTATCGTCGGTTCAGTTTCCATCATTCAGATTTACAAAATACCATTATTGCAGGTTATCTGATCAATGAAATCTAAGATACTTCTTCACCTTGCACAGATACCATGACCCGCCGGCTTGATGCGCGATAGCGGTGCTCATAAACAAATACACCTTGCCATACACCCAAAGCCAGACGATGGTTCGCAACCGGCAGCAATAAATCTGTTTGAGTTAAAACGGATCGAACATGCGCGGGCATATCATCCGGACCTTCAGTCGTATGCTGAAACATGACATCACCGTCAGGTACAAGGTTTGAAAAAAATTCGTCTAGATCTGTCCTGACAGATGGATCGGCGTTCTCGCAGATTATCAACGATGCGCTGGTATGTTGAATAAACACATGACACAAGCCCGTCACGATTTGACTTGCGGCAACAACAGCCTGAATTTCGCGGGTTATCTCATAGGTCCCGCGCCTGCCGGTAGATACCTGTAAGTTTCGTTGATAAATCAATATTAAAACCCCATGCCAGGTGGCAGTTTCCCATTCAGGTTGCGTAACATATTTTTCATGCCGCCTTGTGAAAATTTCTTCATCATTCTACTCATCTGCCTGTGCTGCTTAAGCAAGCGATTAACATCCTGTATTTGTGAGCCTGAACCGCGGGCAATTCTGCGTTTACGCGACCCATTTATCACTTCCGGTCTGCGGCGCTCACCGGGCGTCATTGAATTTATAATGGCGATCATTTGACGTGTCTGTCCATCACCGATCCGCTGAGACGCCATTTGTGGTACACCGGATAGACCAGGTAACTTGTCCAGAATACTGCTGACACCACCAAGCTTCTGCATGGAGCCGAGCTGTTCGCGCAAATCTTCCAGATTAAAAATTCTACCCTTTCTTAATTTACTGGCAAGTTGCTCGGATTTCTCGGTATCAAGCTTAGTTTGCGCTTCCTCAACCAGGCTTAATACATCACCCATCCCCAAAATACGAGATGCCAATCGCTCAGGATAGAACGATTCCAGGGCATCTGTTTTTTCGCCAACTCCCAGAAATTTAATTGGTTTTCCGGTTATATGGCGGACGGATAGTGCAACACCGCCGCGCGCATCACCATCAACTTTGGTCAGTATTACTCCACTTAAAGGCAGCGCCTCATCAAACGCTTTGGCAATATTAACTGCGTCCTGACCAAGCATGCTATCGACGACAAACAGTGTCTCTGCAGGCTGGGCCACTCGATGCACCGCTGTAATTTCCCGCATCATTTCATGGTCAATATGCAAGCGACCGGCACTGTCTAAAATCAATACATCAACTTGCTGTTTACGCGCCGAGGCTATGGCATCGCGTACGATGTTTTCGGGTTTATCCTGAATAGTGCTTGGAAAGAATTTACTACCGGTTGATTCTGCCAGAGACTCAAGTTGCTCAATAGCAGCAGGCCGGTAAACGTCACAACTGGCCACCATTACCGACTTCTTCTCCCGTGTCTGCAGGTATCTGGCAAGCTTGGCAACCGATGTGGTTTTGCCTGCCCCCTGTAGGCCCGCAACAAGAATCACAGCCGGCGATGGAACATTAAGCTCAAGCGGCTCGGCCTCCGCACCTAAAATTGAAATCAGTTCTTCCTTTACAATCTTCACAAACGCCTGACCTGGCGTAAGGCTTTTCATAACCTCCACACCAATAGCCCGCGCCTTAATTCCGGCAATAAACGATTTAATTACAGATAACGCGACATCCGCCTCAAGCAGGGCCTTGCGAACCTCTCTTACCGCCTGCTCGATATTGTCTTCCGTTAGTCTGCCGCGACCACTTACGGATCGAAGAACAGACGTCATACGGTCGGATAGCCTGTCAAACATTGGTATTCACTTTATGATTTGCAGCCGGTTATTGTAATGTACGGCCATTAGAAAACAACGGCTACGGCAAGTCTATTGAAAAACTGATCTACTTCAAATACTAAAAGTATCAGTGCCCTTAAGTTGTTGTAAATTACGATCCGGCATAGCCGCGCAACATTCCTGCATAATGAGTGCTTCGTTGCCGGGCTTTAAATGCGAAATGATGATCTGTGCTGAAACCTGCAATTTGGCAATATCAGCTGCCAGTGTTTTAGGGCAATAATGCATAGCCTGTTCGGCCAAATCCTCATCCTTATTGGCAAACGCGCATTCAATCAATAAATGCCTGAGATTACTTATTTTATTCAATGCCGACCACAAATCGTCGTTGGTGGAAGTATCTCCACTAAACGCAATGGAACCGGAACCGTTCGATATGCAATAACCGGCTGCCGGCACCGTATGACGAGCAGGCAACATAGCGATAGTCCGCGTTCCAATCTGCACCTCCGCACCTACCTGCAGAGCCTGATACTGTAGGCTTGGATGTTGTTTATCTGGAAGCTCCGCAAAATCTGGCCATATTTTCCAATTGAAAATATGTGTTTGAATTATCTCCAGAGTTTCGGGCAAGCCATAGACGGTTAAAGGTTTTTCGATAAGCCCCAGTAGTGTGTCAACCAGCAATGGCAAGCCGGCGATATGATCAAGATGTGAATGGGTAAGAAAAATATGTCGGATTTCTCGGAGTTCAGACAGGCACAGATCGCCCACTCCGGTGCCGGCGTCAATCAAAATATCATTGTCCAGCAGGAAACTGGTTGTACGTAAAGCCGCCCCGATCCCGCCGCTGCATCCAAGTACTCTTAGGTTCATTGCCCTGACCAGGTTCTCCTTACCAGTCGGCATGCTAGCACGATACTTAAATCCACCCCAGATTCGGATTAAAATTGTTGCCTAAACCATGTAATCGATCACAAAAAATGACGTCACCACAACAAACAAGTAAGCTAGAGCATACAAATTAGAGGTGAATTTTTAACTGAAAAACCACAGTTTCAGGTACGGCCATGACAATGAATCTAAGTATGGTATTGCTAACGATAACCGCTCTTAGCTTTTATGCGCTAACAGTAATATTATCAGCAATAAACTGGAAGTTACCGAATATCCGATCATCCAGCACAGGTACAACCCTCTCGCCAACCTGGATTGCTCTGGTCTTGCATGCGTTGCTTATACAACAAATGGTTACTGGCAATGGCGCTATTAACCTGGGATTCGCATCTAGCCTGACGTTATTTACCTGGTGTATTACGCTCATTTCAGTAATTGTATCTTTGCAGACAAAGCTGGTTTTTCTCACTGTTATTATGAGCGTGCTAAGCAGCCTGAGCATTATAGCGGCGCTCCTGTTACCGACGCGCGCTGTCGAGGAACCGCTCACTATTTATCTGGCCACGCATATAATTCTGTCAATGCTTGCGTACAGTCTGTTAAGCCTGTCCGCGCTGATATCCATACTACTTGGAATACAGGACTACCAATTAAACCATCATCAACAAAGTCAGTTGTTGCGGTTGCTGCCACCTCTGCAAACTTTGGAAAACTTGATGTTCAGAATTATTGGGATTGGCTTTCTGTTGTTAAGTTTCGCCGTGGTCAGCGGATTTTTATTCGCAGAAGACTGGTTCAACCATAAAATTGTTTTCTCCGGCATTGCCTGGCTGGTGTTCTTAACACTGCTGCTTGGCAGGCACTTCGCCGGCTGGCGGGGCCAAAAGGCCATACGCTGGACTCTTGCCGGGGTTGTTTCGCTTATGCTGGCCTTTTTTGGGACCAAGCTCGTCTTCGAGTTTATTCTGACCGGCTAATTGATAATTGCCGTTCAAAGACCGTAGTAAATCCGCTACACTGCCCACTAATGTAGGTTACACGAGGGCCACAATTAGTGGAAAATGTTCCGCTTGGAATATTACTTTGCATACTTGCCGGGCTTATAGTTTTATCAGCGTTTTTCTCAAGTTCCGAAACAGCACTACTGTCCATTAATCGCTATCGCTTACGACATAAAGTTCGTCAAGGGCATAGGGGGGCAATCCTTGCTAATTCTCTATTGCATCGACAGGATCGATTAATAGGATTAATTCTGCTGGGTAATAATTTTGTGAATGTGCTGGCAGCCATGCTGACACCTTTCATTGCGCTACACTTCTACCCACATGAAACGCCATTACTTATTCTTGTATCAAGTATTATTCTAACAATTATATTTTTGATTTTTGCTGAGGTTACACCAAAAACATTGGCGGCCTTGCATCCGGAAATAGTCGCCTATCCAGCCGCGTACATTTATACCATTTTAATCAAAATTGCTCTGCCTGCAGTTGTAACGGTTAATTACTTTACGAACGGCATATTGAGATTGTTTGGCGTTTCTCACGATAAACCTACGGGAATCACCTTGAGTCGCGAGGAATTATCAACGGTCGTGAAAGAAGCTGGCGCCATGATTCCTAAACGTCATCGCAGCATGCTCCTTAATGTTCTGCAACTGGAACAAGCTACGGTTGAGGATATTATGGTACCGCGTAACGAAGTTATCGGAATAGATCTGGACGATGACTGGGAAGACATTCTGGATCAACTACAGCATGTAAAGCATACCCGTATTCCGGTTTACCAGGAAAGCATCGATCATGTACTGGGTATATTGCATGTCCGGCGCATATTGCGTCTGCTGTCTGATGATGAGCTGGATAAGAATGTATTGGCCGGGGCAGTTTCTTCTCCCTATTTCGTTCCGGAAGGTACTGCACTAACCAAGCAATTGTTGGCATTTCAGCAGCTAAAAAAACGACTGGCGCTGGTTGTCGATGAGTACGGTGATCTGTTGGGACTGATTACACTGGAAGATATACTGGAAGAAATCGTCGGTGAATTCACCACCGATGTACCCACCATAGTAAAAGAAATACACCCGCAGACTGACGGCTCCTACCTGATTGATGGCGGTGTACACGTCCGTGATATTAACCGCGTACTAAACTGGTCAATACCAACCGACGGACCTAAAACACTAAACGGTCTGATCCTGGAGCATATGGAAATGATTCCTGAACCGGGTACCAGCCTGCTATTGCATGGTCAGGCTATTGAAATAACCAAGACACAGAGAAATGCGGTAAAAATGGTTCGATACGTTCCTAATTTAGAGGCAGGCAAGCCTGGAACATCCGCCGCACCACAGAGCAGGCATTAATAAAGGCCGTTGAAATACACACATGGGAAAAACAAAGCGACAGTATATTTGTAGCGAGTGCGGTACGGTTACCCCGCAATGGGCCGGCCAATGCGGTGATTGCGGTCGCTGGAACACGCTACAGGAAACCAGCCGGGAGAACTCAGCAGCAGGTAACAAAGGACTGACTCAAGCAACCAAGCCGGCACGCCTGTCAGAAATTGCCACCGAAAAGACCCTTCGTTATAGCACAGGTATCAACGAACTGGACCGTGTATTGGGTGGAGGTCTGGTAGAGGGTTCTGTAGTCCTGCTGGGTGGCGATCCCGGAATTGGAAAATCGACTTTATTGTTGCAAGCGCTGGCCAATCTTGCCTCGAAGCAACGCTGTCTTTATGTCAGCGGAGAAGAGTCACTGCAGCAAATATCGCTGCGGGCAAAGCGCCTGCAGATAGAGGTCCCTGACCTTAAATTAATTACCGAGACCAGTATCGAGCGAATAGTTGAACTTAAACAGGGCGAGATGCCGCAAGTAATGGTAATTGACTCCATACAAACCATGTACACAGAAGAACTGGGTTCACCACCCGGCTCGGTAGCACAAGTTCGCGAAACCGCGGCACAACTGGTGCGATATGCCAAAGGAAACGGCATAGCTGTGTTGATCGTCGGCCATGTAACAAAAGAAGGTGCCATAGCAGGACCAAGAGTTCTGGAGCATATGGTCGATACCGTGCTTTATTTTGAGGGGGACTCAGGCGAACGTTTTCGCGTCATTCGCGCCGTTAAAAACCGATTTGGTGCCGTTAACGAACTCGGTGTGTTTGCTATGCTGGACGGTGGCTTGAAAGCTGTTAGCAATCCTTCATCGATATTTCTGTCGCGGCATGAAACACCGATATCAGGCAGCGTGATTACCGTTACCCAGGAGGGTACTCGACCCTTGTTGGTAGAAGTGCAAGCGCTGGTGGATGAAAGCCCGTTAAGTCAACCACGACGGGTAACTTTAGGTCTCGAGCAAAACCGACTCGCTATGCTTATCGCTGTCATGCACCGCCACGCGGGATTAGCCCTACATAACCAGGATGTATTCGTTAACGTGGTCGGTGGTGTTCGGGTCAGTGAAACCGCTGCCGATTTAGCCGTTATGTTGTCTACGCTATCCAGCTTCCGTGACCGACCGGTACCTTCCGATATCGTGGCATTCGGTGAAATTGGTCTGGCCGGGGAGATCAGGCCGGTGCCCAACGGGCAGGAACGATTACGCGCTGCGGCAAAACACGGATTTAAACAAGCCATCATTCCTCAGGCCAATCGCCCAAGGCAAACCATAGAAAATCTACGGGTAACCGTCATCAAAAATGTGAAAGAACTACTGGACTATTGTTAACTCTCCTGCTGCACTATAGAGTATTTGACCAAACTACATGTGACCGGTAACTTACGCCCTCCGCGCGAGAAACATTGTTATGGCATCTAACAAGCAACACAGCTTTGAAAAAAACCTGAGCACACTCGAATCACTGGTCGAAAAACTCGAGCATGGTGATTTACCGCTGGAACAGGCGTTAAAGGAATTTGAATCCGGAGTAAAGCTGGTGCGGGAATGTCAGAAAGCTCTGCAGGCAGCCGAACAAAAAATTGCCATACTGACGCAAAAAACAAACGACGCCGAACCAACAACCTTTCAAATGGAAGATAAAGAAGACAGGGATGAGTGATTCCAGGCACGCGAGCAATTCAATCGCGGAAGAAATCAGGCAGTTAGCGGAACTCGCAGAACAAGCTCTCGATAGACTACTGCCCCCGGCCGAAAGTGCTCCTACACGCTTACATGCCGCCATGCGATATGCCGTTACCGGTGGTGGTAAACGCATACGCCCCGTCTTGACCTATGCCACCGGCCGGGCACTAAATATGTCACCTGATCAATTGCATGGCCCGGCTTGTGCGGTAGAAATTATTCACGCCTATTCGCTGATACACGACGACCTGCCGGCAATGGATGATGACGATCTAAGGCGTGGTCGTCCGACATGTCACCGTTCCTTCGACGAAGCTACCGCAATATTGGCCGGAGACGCGTTGCAAGCACTGGCATTTGAAGTACTAATCAAGGAACTTGACGGCAACGCCCGCATTACCTTTGGCTGTGAAATGTTACTAATACTGGCGCAGGCGGCAGGGCATCAAGGTATGGCGGGCGGCCAGGCTATAGATTTAGCTGCTGTTGACCAGCAGCTCAACCTGGAAGAATTGGAGAATATGCATCGACTCAAGACCGGTGCGCTGATCGAGGCAGCGGTTATTTTGCCTGCTCTTTGTTGCGCTCGTGCCAATACCGCTCAAAAGAATGCTCTGCAAATCTATGCGCGAAATATTGGTCTGGCTTTTCAGATTCAGGACGACATTCTTGATGTTATCGGCGATACAGAGACTTTGGGGAAACCCCAGGGCGCGGATCTGGCCCTGAATAAACCGACGTATTATTCCCTACTCGGTTTGGACGGCGCCCGTGCTAAGCTCTACGACGTTCATCAAGCTGCTCTGCATGCCATATCATTTTTTGATGATCGTGCTGATTTGCTGCGCGGTATCGCCGATTACATTATCGAGCGCACGCATTAGTGCAACCGAAAATCCTTGAATGAAGCCGAAACGAAATTAGTTGAATGCGCGCTAACCAAGAAAAATATCCTTTACTAAGTGGAATCAACGATCCATCTGACCTGCGACAGCTGGATGAGGATCAACTCGTACCCTTATCAAATGAATTACGAGAATTTGTTATTGAATCGATCGCCGCCTGCAGCGGGCATTTTGGCGCTAACCTGGGCACCATTGAGTTAACTATTGCATTGCACTATGAGTTTAATACACCTGACGATCGATTAGTCTGGGATGTTGGGCATCAGGCTTACCCACATAAAATATTGACGGGTCGCCGCGAGCAAATTCAGACCATTCGAAAAACAGGTGGTGTATCACCTTTTCCAAAGCGTACCGAAAGTCCCTACGATACCTTTGGCGTCGGCCACTCCAGCACTTCAATCAGCGCTGCTCTGGGTATGTCCATTGCCAGCAAAATAAAGGATGAACAACGCCGCTGTGTCGCAGTTATCGGTGACGGCGCCATGACAGCCGGCATGGCATTCGAAGCAATGAATAATGGTGGTGATCTTGACGCCGATTTGCTGGTAATACTGAATGATAACGAGATGTCTATATCGCCTAATGTCGGCGCTCTTAGTAAATATATGACGCGATTATTGTCCGGGAGAATTTACAGCAGCGTGCGCGAAAGCGGCAAAAAAATGCTGGATAACATACCGGGTCCGGTTCGTGAACTTGCCAAGCGCGCTGAAGAGCACATGAAAGGCATGATGATGCCCGGTACTTTATTTGAAGAACTGGGCTATCAGTATTTTGGTCCTGTTGACGGGCATGACCTGCCCGGCATGGTGCAGATCCTAAGGAACCTGAAAGACCTCAAAGGCCCCCGC
>CAJHXF010000044.1_pt1 | contig 12185 bp, 9 predicted proteins | sample 9198441 | NCBI WGS metagenome assembly CAJHXF01 (sample SAMEA7708335, study PRJEB35096) | sediment metagenome | biome: marine neritic benthic zone biome [ENVO:01000025]; feature: sediment [ENVO:00002007]; material: shallow marine sediment [ENVO:03000034] sea grass bed [ENVO_01000059] ...
CTCACAGCAAACAGGAAAAAACTGATTCTTCTATTGAAGACGATGAAACACTGGTGATGCATAAAAACACCTACAAGCCAGTCAAACAAGATCCTAAGTAATCGCTTTCTATTGAATTCAGATACAGACCGACAGTTTACCGAGAAACATCGCTGCACAATGCCAGCCAGAGTAATAGCAAACTTTGGGCGAAATCTTGTTGTTCGCACAGAAAATGGCTCGCTTATTAGCTGTTTTGCTAGAAAACGGCTGGGATTAATTGTATGTGGAGACTTTGTCGAGTGGTCTAAACAGACGGACGGTTCCTGTGTAATCCAGTCTGTCAAAAAACGGGAATCCGAACTTGCTCGCCCTGATCGACAAAAGAATTTAAAACCGCTTGCAGCCAACCTGCAACAAATTGTTGTCGTGCTGTCACCGCAACCACGCCCGGACTGGCTCATGCTGACAAGTTACCAACTATATGCGGCTTGCCATAATATTGATCTAGTTATTCTCTTGAATAAAGTGGACACTCTTACTGATCAGAACAGGATTGAGCTAACAGAGAGTATCAATATCTATAAAACAATAGGTCTAGAAACCATCAAAATTTCCTGCAAAGAAAAAAAAGGCATCAGAAAGCTTCTATCAACCTTTGCCAATAAAACCAGTATTCTGGTTGGACAATCGGGAGTGGGAAAATCATCCATAATCAATCTGATGTTGCCTGACCAGGCAATACAAACAACGGCAATTTCTGCAGCAACCGGTTTAGGTAGTCACACGACGACAACCACAACACTCTACCGGTTACCCGAAAACGGTGAGTTAATCGATTCTCCCGGCGTACGTCAATTTAAAATTGACTACCTGGATAAAGATTCTGTTCAAGATAATTTTGTAGAATTTAACGAATTCAGAAATAAATGTAAGTTTAAAAACTGTAACCACCTACAAGAACCTGGATGCGCGGTCCATGTAGCCGCTGAACAAGGCTTAATTTCGGCACTGCGTTGGCAGCACTATAATCAGCTAATGCAATAAATGTTTACTAGCCCGGCGGCCAGGCAAATGAACGCCCTCCGAGCAAATGCAGGTGCACGTGAAAAACAGTCTGGCCAGCAGCCTGATTGCAATTCATAACAAGTCGATAGCCATCACCGTCTATAGCTTCTTTTTCTGCTATTGATTTAGCGACCATTACAAGACGCCCCATAAGCTGTTGATCATCATCGCTTAAATCGTTTAAGGTCGCTATCGGTTTCTTTGGAATAACCAAAATATGAACCGGGGCCTGCGGGTTTATATCACGAAAAGCCAGTACATCTTCATCTTCATATACAATATCGGCTTTGATTTCTCGATTGATAATTTTACTGAATAAAGTTTCAGTGCCCATATGCACTCCTTTAATAGCGTATTACGTGGAAAGTAGTTTAGCAGCGTTCACATTAAATTTAGAACTGCCTTGATCACATACTTTGAATCTGTTCGTATAAATGTATTACCAACTACTTGCAAGACTACGCGATAACATTAGTTTTTATTCTTCATGAGTTGTTTTCGCTCGTTTAATGCATGCGCAAGTGTTCCGCTATCTATCAGATCAAGTTCACCACCTAAAGGAACACCGTATGCAATACGAGAAACTCTGATGCCGGCGACGTTGGCCATTTCCATAATATAGTGCGCGGTTGCCTCGCCTTCAATTGTCGTACTGGTTGCAAGAATGAGTTCAACAACTTCCCCCTCGTTTGCTCGTCCTTTCAATAAATCCAGCCCGAGTTCAGCAGGCCCGATGTTATCCAGCGGTGACAAATGCCCCATCAACACGAAATATAATCCTTTATAACCACCAGACTGTTCCAGAGCCACAACATCGGCAGGCGTTTCAACCACACACAGTTGAGAAGTTTCGCGTTTGGGATTTTCACAGATAGTACAAAGCTCGCTTTCACTGAAATTGCGACATAATCGACAATGCCCAATCTTCTCCATCGCTGTATGTAATACCTCTGCCATGTGAATGCCGCCCGACCGGTCTCGTTCAAGCAGATGAAAAGCCATGCGCTGAGCGGATTTTGACCCTACACCTGGTAGACAGCGCAATGCGTTGATAAGTTGTTGCAACAGAGGTGAATAAGACATCAGGTAATGTTGGAGGCGAGTGGATTTAACTGCGAGATTGAATGAATTTGGTTAAAACGGCAACTTCATGCCTGGCGGTAGATTAAGCCCCCCGGCTAAACCTGACATTCTGTCTTTTGAGGTTCGCTCGGCTCTGGTTATTGCGTCATTCATGGCAGCGGCGATCATATCTTCAAGCATGTCCTTATCATCAGCCAACAAACTTTCATCAATATGTACACGGCGCACTTCGTTCCGACAAGTCATAACAACTTTCACCATACCACCACCCGATTGCCCCTCAACCTCCATGCTGGCCAGCTCATCCTGAACCTTCTCCATTTGCTCCTGCATTTTCTGGGCCTGCTGCATTAAATTTCCCAGGGCACCTTTCATCTTAACTCCCGTTTAATGTTAGTAATGAATTGCGTATACATAAAATCCCGATTATCTAGTTTGTCGGCCTGATACTATCAGCATCAATGACAGCGTTAAATTTATCTTTGAACGCCTGTACTGTTTTATCTTCTTCGATCGCCTGAACCGCCTCGCTCTGTGCTTCTTGCTGGAGCCTTTGGAGCTCTGCGGCGGGTGTCTCTCCCTTAGGTGATCCAATATTAACTCTGATGGATACCTCACGTTTAAGACATTCGCTAACAGCCTGACTAAGCCGTTCTTCAAAAACCTTGTTATACAGTTGCGCATGTTGTTCGGCCAGCAGCAGATAGAGAACATTACCTTCCCAGTGACTAATGTCTACATTGGCAGCAAGCTCCGCAACCATTCCTTTTAAGCTCATCGCTTTATAAATGTTTTTCCAGTTATCGACTGATTCACCAGCAGCGTTATCCTTTTCTTCAACCATGGACGATACCGGCTGATCGATATTGTCAGCAGATAATTTTTCAGTAGGACTGGAATCGGGAAACGGAATATTATTGGATGCCGGCGTGAAGGTCATCATGCGCAATAAAACCATCTCAAAACCCCGTCGCATATCCGGCGACAGTGGCATATCGCGCCTGCCCAGCAAGGCGATTTGATACAGTAATTGTATGTCCTCAGCCGAGAAATCGGCTGCCAGTGCTTTGACCGTTTCCGCATCATCGTCAGACAGATCCGGCACCCATTGCGCTAGAGCAAGTTGCTGTAGCACACTAATTACACTATCCATTACAACCAGAAAATCTGCGGCATGTTCTTCCAGATTATTTACAATTTCAAATATAGCCCCGGTATCGCCTTGTCGCAGCGCGCGTAGGAGTTCATAAACCGGTTCCTGCGATATCAAACCCAGCATGTTGGCAACATCCTTGCCACTCAATGTATTCTCACAATACGCCAGAGCCTGATCTAGCAAACTTAAGCCGTCCCGCATGCTGCCGTCAGCAGCATTTGCCAAGTACTTAATACTTGACTTGTCATATACCAGCTTTTCAACATCAAGAATCTCTGTCAGTCGCCGTCCGATAATTTCTGGCGACATCCGTTTTAAATTAAACTGCAAACACCTGGATAAAATAGTTGCGGGGAGTTTTTGCGGGTCTGTAGTAGCCAACAGGAATTTTACGTGCGGCGGCGGCTCTTCCAGGGTTTTAAGTAATGCATTAAAACTATGCGCCGACAGCATATGAACTTCATCTATTAAGTACACCTTGTAGCGGCCGCGTGTAGGTGTGTACTGCACATTGTCCAGAAGCTCACGAGTGTCTTCCACTTTAGTACGGGAGGCGGCATCAACCTCGATTAAATCGATAAACCGTCCTTCGTCGATTTCCAGGCAGGCGCTACACTGCCCGCACGGCTCCGACTGAACACCCTTTTCACAATTAAGGGCTTTGGCCAGAATACGTGCCAGGGTTGTTTTGCCTACGCCCCGCGTGCCTGTAAAAAGATAGGCCTGGTGCAGACGCCCTTGATCAAGAGCATTTGTAAGCGCACGCAAGACGTGTTCCTGGCCGGCTATTTCGCTAAAATTCCGAGGCCGCCATTTACGTGCCAAAACCTGATAACTCATTGAATTCCTTAAATTATTCCAATGCTGGGTTGCTCATTATAAGCCATAAGGCAGAGTATTATTGGATGAAACTGGCTGTTTTCAGTCAATCAGGCGGGGTTCGAACCCGCCGATCTCCGGCACCCGCTACGCTGCTACCGTTGCTCCCTTCCGGGCCTGGCGGGGTTCGCAGTTTCCCGTTGCGAAGGGACAGGCTCGAACCACCATAAACTTGAACAGTTATAAAAGCGCGCATTATAAGCCTTAACTTTCAGCATGCAAAAAGGCTTGACGACGAGGGCATAACAAGCGAAAACCTTGATGTCCGCATATCGTTGCTAGCTGCAATACGATTCAACCGCGAACCGAACCAATCTAACTCTGGAAGTATCACGAATCAGGTATTTAAGAGATTACAGCAGTTGTCTTGCAGACAAATACCGCCGCACTGACAGGAGTATCTCCGATTATACGATCTGCCCCCACAAATCGTAAGCATCCGCCTGCTCAATAAACACGCTAACAATATCCCCGACCCTAATATTGGGGTGCTGCTTAATATACACATTGCCATCAATTTCTGGCGCATCGGCATGACTGCGCCCAACTAACTGGTCTGCTTCCTGACGATCAATCAACACCGGAATTTGTCTACCAATCTTTTGCTTTAAATTCTCTGAGCTAATCCTGGATTGAGTTTGCATAAACAGCTCCCAACGTTCATGCTTTACTGCATCATCAACCTGCCCTGGAATTTTATTTGCCGCCGCGCCGTCAACCGGTGAATACTCAAAACAACCAACCCGGTCGAGCTTCGCTTCCTGCAGGAATTCCAGTAATGTTGCAAATTGCTCTTCTGTCTCGCCCGGAAATCCGACTATAAATGTGCTTCTTAACGTAATATCAGGGCAAATTTTACGCCAGGACTGAATACGCTGCAGATTGTTCTCCATGGCTGCCGGCCTTCGCATCTGCTTTAATATACCCGGATCAGCATGTTGAAACGGCACATCCAGGTAAGGCAATATTTTCTCCTCAGCCATTAGCGGAATGATCCGATCAACATGTGGATAGGGGTATACATAGTGCAATCGAATCCAGACGCCCAGTTCCCCCAGTGCCGTGCTTAATTCATATAAATTAGATTTAACCGGCCTGCCCTGCCAGAACCCGGTTCGGTACTTTATATCGACACCATAAGCACTGGTGTCTTGCGCAATGACGAGGATTTCTCTGACACCGGCAGAAACCAGGCTTTCTGCCTCATCCAATATATCGCCGATTGATCTACTAACCAGATCGCCGCGCATACTTGGAATGATGCAAAAACTGCATCGATGATTGCAGCCCTCTGATATCTTTAAATAAGCATAATGGCTGGGTGTAAGTTTTATTCCCTGTGGAGGAACCAGATCAACAAAAGGATCATGCGCCGGTGGTATATGTTCATGCACTGCCTCAACCACCTGCTTATAAGCCTGAGGGCCGGTGATATTAAGTACTCTCGGATGCAATTCTCTAATTTCGTCTTCTTTGGTACCGAGACAACCGGTCACTATAACCTTTCCGTTTTCGCTAATTGCCTCACCAATCGCATCTAATGATTCAGCTTTAGCTTCATCGATGAAACCACAGGTATTGACAATTACCAGATCCGCCTCGCCATAGTCACCAACAATTTGATAACCTTCTGCTCGCAATTTAGTTAGTATTTTTTCAGAATCGTATAACGCTTTGGGACAGCCAAGACTAATAAACCCAATTGATTTTGTTTTATGTATATATGATTCAGACATTGAGCATACTTGACATATAGTTTAGAAGGAAACGGGGTTTAACCTGAATTACCCAAACAATCGCTCAACAAGTTGTTGCACCGCCCTCTCGAGATGTAGCAATTGTTTTTGATTGCCTAAATCCTGGGGCAAAACGACTGTTGCGCTACCTTCCTTGAGAGGTTTTTTGGATTTTGCATCATAGATAATTAATGAAATTGATCCGCGCTGCTGATCGCCATAGAGAGGCGCATCGACATCCGACAATAAAACGTTGCTATCAGAATCGATTATCGCTTTGCTGTCGGGGCTAAAGATATTGGATCCAGCCCGTTTCCTGTACTGATTTTCGACATTCAAAGCATTCTGAAATCGTACTCGCAACGTAACTAATATTTGTGCATTGCTAATAGTTGTCTCAGTAATATCCGATTCAAGTAGTAATTTTCTGACTTGCTGTTCAACGATATCAACTACGCCATCACCGCCAGAACGAAACTCATCAGGTTCAATTTGTGCTAGACCATACCATGCATAAGTACGAAAAGCAGAAAGATTTATATTTGAATATTCTTTGACGGAAACAGTCCCCGAGCTGCAGGCAAGAAATGTAATGGTTAAGAGAAAGATAAAGAGAATTCGGGTAACTAACATTAACTGATTGCCATTCCGGGTTATATGGAAATCTTATCGACTATCGTGGACAAGATGTGTTATGCCTGAGACCTATGTGATCTTATACGATCAAATAGTTTTACAACATCTGGATTCGCTATCCAGGTTTCTGTATTTTGATTTAGTTTACGCTGCCAATTTGCGTATTGGTCGGTCGTGCCTGGTAAATTCACTTGTTCATGCATTAACAGTACGTCTTCCGGTTGCACGACCATCAGCGCCGCCTGGCTTTTTGCGAGCATGCAATGTACTGCGGCAGAAAGTTCTGCAGTCATTTCAATGCACTGCGCAGGATCGAGGCTGATAGCTTCCGGCAGTAATCCAGCCGTTGATAATGCCTGTAACAGTGCGCCACGATCACTAGCCCGCGCAGTATATTCACGCTCACGTATCTCTTCACTGGGGAAAAGATTAAGATCATCTCTTAACTTTAAATCCACTCCTTGCCACCAACCCGATAATGTTGGTAGATCATGGGTGCTGATAGTCGCCATAGACTGTTGCACGTACTGTTCCGGCGATTTGAAATTGTTTTCATCCTGCTTTTCAAAATACATTACTTTATAAGAATAGACACCGATCTCTGGAAGTTTTTGTCTGATTTGTTCAGGCACTGTCCCCAAATCTTCGCCGATAACCATACAACCATTCCGTTCACTCTCAAGCGACAGTATGCCGAGCAGGTCGTCCAGCGGATAGTGGACGTAGCCCCCTTGCTCTGCCTCTTCTCCGATCGGCATCCACCACAAACGCATCAACGCCATAACATGATCAATACGCAGAGCACCTGAATACTGCATGTTGGCCCGAATCAGCTTGATAAAGGCTTCGTACCGATTAAGTTGCAGCGCTTTAGGATTTAGCGGCGGCAAACCCCAGTCCTGCCCGTGCAATGCCAGCGGATCCGGCGGCGCACCGACGCTGGCATCGAAACTGTAGCTGTTCTGCTCACTCCAGGCCTCTGCGCCACCCGGGTCAAATCCAACCGCAAGGTCTCGATACAATCCGATTTTCATGCCGGCCGCGCGTGCACTACGTTGCACAGTTTTAAGTTGATCTGCGCAGAGCCATTGTAAAAATTGATAAAACTGAACTTCCTTCTTATTGCTCTTATAGAACTGCCTTACAGCATTATTGTCCGGATGATGTAACTCAGATGGCCAGTCCTGCCAGCCGACAGGTTTATCGAGCTGTATAACTTGCTGGGTAAACAACGCATCGTAGATGGCCTGCCTTAGCAAGGTCTCACCCTGTTGTTCAATATAGGCATTAAAGCGCAGGGCATAAGGACTATTATTGGCAAGTTCTTCCTGAATAAAATGCTGATATAGTTTTCGCAATGCCTGTAACTTTAAATCCGCCACTGCTGGATAATCCACGTTATCTTTCTGGCGTAATGCAGATAATTGCGCCTGAACCTCGTCGGTCGCAACCCATTGTTTAAGCTCTTTACAGTTGGAATGCTCGATCAGGGTATCGATATCCAGGCATAGATAATTTAGAAACAGACGACTGGAAGGGCTGTAAGGACTTATGTGATTTGGATTGGCAGGAAACAGTGCATGCAGTGGATTCAGTCCTACAAAATCGGCTTTCTCTTTAGCTGCCAGTTTAACTAAACCAGATAAATCCTTGTAATCACCGATTCCCCAGTTTCGATCAGAACGCAGGCTGTAGAGTTGAACACTTAAACCCCATATTCTCTTACCCGATTCCAGCGCAGGCGGCTGAAAACATTTTCGGGGCGCCACGATTAAATAGCATACTCTATCGGCCAGCCGGCTGGTCTGTGCAAACCGCAAGGTAAGCTTGTGATAACCGGTTGGTATATCGTTCGGTAGATGCAAACGATATTTATGCAGCAATCTGCCCTCGACAACCGATTCCTCTAAAAAAACTTCTTTATCTGCAATAAAGTCTCCCTCCAGTAAACGTCCCTGCTCACAACGTATCTGCCATCTTGCCAGCATTGCGTGCTTCGCTTCGGGGATATGGATCTCAATTGCCTTTTCCCAATGTTCATGCAGGACAGCCACGGGAGGAATACCCTGCAACCATGGCAGCCAGTCCAGTTGCTGTAATACCTGTCTGGCATCCCGCTCACTGGTTAAAGAATAACCCATCGCTTCGACTAACTGCCGCCGTACTGCCGGACTGGACACGTGTCGTATACCGCGGTAATCAAAAAACTCTTTTTCAATTCCGAGTCGGTTAAAGAGCTGATCGAGTAACTCTTCACTAATTTCCGGAATATTGGATTCGTCTAATACCATTTATTGTTCCTTAGTAGACTGACGTAGTAGAACAGCGGAGTTCGCGAGAACTTGATAATTTAGTTCCTGCGAGGATATCTGGCAGCTATCGGGCCACCGTGCGGTATCAAATGCACATTGCCAGCCACCCGCTTCAGGCGAGTGCGGAATTTTACACTGCAAATCCTCGCTACCGGCGTTCAACATTAAGAAAAAGTGCGCTTCACTATTGTGCTCTGCCGTTAATAAGATTCCAAGGTATCTGGCATAATGTCTGTCCCAGTCCGATTGGGTCATAGTTCCTCCGTCTGGTCGAATCCATTCGACATCCCGATAACCGAACCGGGGTCGCAGATGTCCACCCAGGAACTCCTCCTGTCTAAAAACATTGTGGTTACGGCGAATGCTAATCAATAGCCGGGTAAAGGCCAGTAACGATTCAGCCGCAGGATCAATCTCCCAGTTTGTCCAGGTTATTTCATTATCCTGGCAGTAAGCATTATTATTACCTTGCTGGCTTCGATTAATCTCATCGCCTGCAAGTAACATGGGAATACCGTGCGATAACAACAAGCTGGTTAGCAAATTACGCTGCTGCTGCCCGCGTTTCGCGTTAATAATCGGGTCATCGGTTGGGCCTTCAAAACCATTATTACTGCTCAGGTTGTGATTGTGGCCGTCACGATTTTCTTCTCCATTATCCAGGTTATGCTTTTTTCTGTATGACACCAGATCTCGAAGCGTAAACCCATCATGCGCGGTAATAAAATTTACCGACGACAAAGCCGTGCGTCCATTATTCTGAAATACATCTGCCGACCCTGCAACGCGGCGCGCTACTTCAGACAGCATGTTGTCATCGCCACGCCAATACGCACGTGTGGTATCTCTGAATTTGTCATTCCACTCCGACCATTCTGGCGGAAACTGGCCAAGCTGATAACCACCTATACCGATATCCCATGGTTCCGCAATAAGTTTTACCTGGGAAAGAACCGGATCGTCGGCGATCTCCCGTAAAAAGGCGCTTTTTCTGTTGTATCTGCCATTTTCTCGCGCTACTGCTGTGGCAAGATCGAAGCGAAACCCGTCAACATGCATATCTTCAACCCAGTAACGTAAACAGTCGATTAGCATTTGCCGCAACTGTGGATGCTGGACATTTAGAGTATTACCGCAACCCGTAACATCATCATATTGATAGGGTTTGTTTTTTAAACTGCGATAATAAATGTGATTATCAATACCCCTGTAGACCAGGCTTGGACCGAATAAGTCACCTTCCCCGCTGTGATTAAAAACAACATCCAGAATAACTTCCAGGCCAGCCTGATGCAGATTTTTCACCATCTGTTTAAATTCCGTTACAGCATCCCGCTTGGCGAAACGTGCATCGGGAGCAAACAGTGCAACAGGGTCGTATCCCCAGTAGTTGGTTAATCCCAGTTTATGCAACCGTTCTGACTGAGCGGTAGTCGCAACAGGTAACAGTTCAATGGCGGTTACACCCAGTTTCTGCAGGTAGTCGATTACCGCTGGCGCTGTTAGTCCTAAATAGGTGCCCTGGTCGTCTGCAGGCACGTGTGGATGCAAGCGCGTAAAACCTTTGACATGAACTTCATAGATTATTGTATCGCGTAGCGGAATCCCCAACCGCTGGTCATCCTGCCAATCAAATGCCGCATCAACTACGCAGGACTTGGGCACCATGGAGGCGTTATCAGTATGCTCAGGTATACTGTGGTTACCCTTTTTATATGAATAGACCTCAGGACACCAGCTAACCTCTCCGGTAACGGCCCTGGCATAGGGGTCGAGTAACAGCTTATCTGAATTAAAGCGATGCCCACGATCAGGCAACCAGGGCCCATGCATGCGAAAACCATATTGCTCACCTGGCTTGATAGAGGTTAAGTAAACCGACCAGAAGCCATCCGCAACTTGCTGCAGGGGTATTCTCTGTTGCTCGGCACGACCATCCTGCCCAAATAAGCAAAGCTCAACCTTTTCAGCATGCGCTGAAAACAGGGTAAAACGCACACCCTCGCCATCCCAATGTGCTCCAAGCGGATACTCGATCATTAGTTTCCGGATATTCGATGATTTGGTCATATTAAGAATATTAGATTCTACGCCAGCTAATCACAAACCCAGTGATTGACCTGGTTCGGCAGCAACCTTTTGTACAGCAGGCCGTACTTGATCGCTTAGTAAAAACTGCTCCAGTGAACCGTTGATTGCATCGGCTACACTGTGAGGCGGACTGCGATAAAATTGTTCCCAGGCGACAGCGTTATCCTCTTCATAGTTGCCTTCATGATCGGGATGTCGACTTAACCAGTCCCGTCTAAGAGCGTTTTCAATTATGGCATCAAGCATTAGATAATCGTTAAATTTCAGACCAGGATTAACCTCTACAAAAAGAGCGATAGCCATAAGAGCTTCGATGATCAGATGCCTGTATTCGGGGGCATGAATCTCACTCAATGCGCCGTCCACCAGTAAGGCAAAACTGCGCTCCCCTTTTGTCATGGCCGAAAAAATATAATCCGAGTCCAGACGACTTTGATAATTGTAACGGTCACCAATAATAATACCTTTGCAGCGCCCCAGCAGTAGCCAGAGTTTTTCGTAAAAAGCTTTAGGTAATCCGGCAATTGTGCCGCTGTGTCGTCGCCATTCCTGCCAATCTGTTAATTCACTGGATTTTCTGGGGTTATCCTGTGCGGAGAAATTGATAAATACCAGATCACTGCCCGATTTTACATATTGCAGACGTTGAATCTCGTTGAAACGGACAGTTGCCTCCTGATAATGCGATAGCAACTTTTCGAGTTGCTGCTTAATTCGGTATGGGCTCAACTCCGCGAAAGCCTCAAAAGACTCATCCTCTGCCAAGCCATTTTCTTCTGCATATTCGCTTACGCAAAGTAACAGTATGTGACCGGTTTTTATGGTAATGATACCTTCAAAAAGTTCCGGCCTGGCCTTAATCAATCCTCCCAATAACGCCAGCATTTCCTGATTCAGCTGTGTCTCGCGTACATCATTTTCACAGCTTTGTTTGATCTGATTAAATATATCGCGGCTGGTTTGCCTTTCGTTGATAGCCGCAGAGGGATTATGATTCCGCCCAACCATAACTCTTTTTTGACGTATTACTATTTCCTGTACCGCAACATCCAGCCGATCATAGTATTTATCGAGTAATCCGGCTGCTTGCCTGACTATGCTCCAGATCCTGAACTCACAGGCTTTTCGGTAGGCCTCTTCAATGAGTTTACGAATCGGTATAGTTTGACCAATCGATTCCATCTGGATCTCGTGATCTGCGCCATACCGGTTATACAATGCCTGTAATGAAGCAATATGCTGATA
>CAJHXF010000058.1_pt1 | contig 12126 bp, 12 predicted proteins | sample 9198441 | NCBI WGS metagenome assembly CAJHXF01 (sample SAMEA7708335, study PRJEB35096) | sediment metagenome | biome: marine neritic benthic zone biome [ENVO:01000025]; feature: sediment [ENVO:00002007]; material: shallow marine sediment [ENVO:03000034] sea grass bed [ENVO_01000059] ...
AAAAAGATTTGATTTTAATGTAGGTGGAACATTTTAAACCATTAAGGGGAAGATAGAGTGATGAATAGAAAATTAACTATTACGATTATAAGCCTGTTATTGGGTGTGATTTCGTTTCAGGCAGGGGCGCAGGAGAACCTGAAAATAGGTTACGTAAACGTGACAAAGATTTTTTCAGCGTCGCCGCAAAAAGCCAAAGGCGATGAGAAAATCAAGAAGGAGTTTACTTTGAGAATGGAGAAGGCGAAAGAACTTGAAGCGGCTGTTCGTGCATTACAGGAAAAGTATAACCGTGAAGCCATCACGATGAGTGAAAGGGATTTGATTGAACTGCAGGATAAAATGATAGCTGCTGATCGTAAATTTCGTCAGGAACAGGCCTATATGCAGGAAGATCTGAAGCTGCGGAAACAACAGGCGCTTGCGGAGGCACAGAAGGAGATTGGCAAGGCGATTCAGGAGATTGCCCAGGACGGCAAATATGATCTAATTTTAACTGAGGGCGTGTTTTTTACCAGTCAACGCCTGGATATCTCGGATGAAGTACTGGAACTGCTGCGAAAAGACAACTAGCAGCATATTCTGATACTGTACCAGAGTGAATAAGCGCTATACATTGAGCAGCCTGGCAGAATTATTTTCTGTCAGGCTTGTTGGTAATGGCGATGTTGAAATCCATTCTGTTAGTGATTTGGAAATCGCCGGCGAACACTGTATTGCATTCTATGCTGATAAAAAGTTTCGGCCGCAACTGGAAACAACAAACGCGGGCGCAGTCATTATTGAGGAATGCAATCTGACTCACTGCAAAAGGCCGGCTCTGCTTTCAGATAGCCCCTACACTTTGTTTGCGGAAATCGCCGCGTTACTGCATCCCGACGAAGATTTTACATCCGGACGTATCGATGTTTCGGCGTCGGTGCATGATACAGTGAAACTGGGTGACGGTGCGATTATTGCTGCTAATGCTGTAATAGAGGAGGGCTGCCAAATAGGTAATAGTGTTTATATTGGTCCTGGCTGTGTATTAAAGCAACGTGTTCATATCGGTTCAGACAGCAAGCTTGTTGCTAATGTAACTATCTGTCGGGATTGTCGTCTTGGCGAAAGAGTAATTGTACATCCGGCAGCTGTGATTGGATCCGATGGTTTTGGTCTGGCTCGTAAAAAAGGGCGATGGATAAAGATTCCGCAGTTGGGGTCGGTTGTCATAGGTAACGATGTGGAAATTGGCGCAGGTGTCGCAATCGATCGTGGTGCATTACGGGACACCGTAATCGAAGATGGTGTGAAACTTGATAATCAAATACATGTTGCGCACAATGTTGTGATTGGAGCCAATACGGCGATGGCAGCGCAGTCTGGAATAGCAGGAAGTACTCGTATTGGTAAAGACTGTGCTATTGCGGGAGCTGTCGGTATGCTGGGCCATCTGGAAATTGCGGACAACAGCAGGATAAACGCATTCTCTAGTGTATATCAGAGCATATCGGAGCCGGGTGTCTATGCTTCCGGTATGCCTGTTGAACCGGTTGAGAGCTGGAGGAAAAACAGGGTTCGATTTAAACAGCTAAACGAGATGGCACGCCGAATAAAACATCTGGAACAAAAGCTAAAGCAACTCGAAGAGCGTAAGTAATAGAACCTGTCTTATCTGTCTGTAACACAGCCGGGCGGGTATAAAGATATAGGTTATAAATAGTTATCTGGGGAAGATGAATTAAATGAAAATGACTTTGCAGGAAGTTATGGAACGGTTGCCGCATCGATATCCGTTCTTACTGGTTGATAAAGTACTGGAGTGCGATTCCGAAACTTATATCACTGTTCAAAAGAACGTTACTTTTAATGAACCACAGTTCCAGGGACACTTTCCAGATTATGCTGTTTTACCGGGTGTACTGGTAATTGAAGCAATGGCCCAATCTACTGGAATATTGGCGTTTGAGGTTTTCGGCGGTGTTCCAAGCCCGAATGCGGTATTTATGTTAGTTGGTGTCGATGCTGCAAAATTTAGAAAACAGGTTGTTCCTGGAGATGTTTTGATCATAAGAGCGGAAAAAACCCGCCAAGCACGCAATATGATGAAATTTGCAGTAACCGCGAAAGTTGATGATGAAGTCGTGTGTTCTGCGAGTATTATGGGCGCGTTTGCTGATCGTAATAAAGCAGTATGATTCATCCCACAGCAATAATCGATCCCGCTGCCAGTATTCATGAAAATGTTGAGATTGGCGCATACTCTGTTATCGGGCCGGAAGTTGTTATTGATGAAGGTAACTGGATTGGGTCCCATGTAGTAATTAAAGGTCCAACTAAAATTGGATGTGATAATAAAATATTCCAGTTCACATCAATAGGAGAGTGCACCCAGGCCTTGGGTGAAGATCCTAGTAAAGGCAGCCTGGAAATTGGAAATCGCAATACTATACGTGAATATGCAACTATTAATCGCGGATCGGAAACACATAGAGGATTGACCAGTATCGGTGACGATAATCTTCTAATGGCCTATATACATGTTGCGCATGATTGCATAATTGACAATCATGTTATTTTTTCCAATGGCGTGTCTATTGCCGGACATGTTGAGGTAGGCGAACATGCTGTTCTGGGCGGATTTACCCTGGTGCATCAGTTTGTGCGAATTGGCGGGCACAGTTTTTCGGGTATGGGTACGGCAATAAACCGGGATGTTCCCCCCTATACAACAGTAGCGGGAAATTACGCCTCAGCATACGGCATAAATAAGGAAGGATTAAAGCGGCGTAATTTTAGTCAAGAGACAATAAGAGCATTGCATCGCGCATTTATGGAGCTGATAAAGTCGCGCAAAAAACGTGAGCACGCGATTGAGACACTAGAACCGTTGATAAGTAAATATAAAGAAGTTGCTAACTTTGTAGAGTTTATCGAATCGAGTGAGAGAGGGGTCGTGCGCGTAGGCCGTTAATTACATGCCCGGCATACAAACAGTGCAAAAAAAGTCTTTAAGCAGGACTGTTTGGTTTATTTCAGTATTTTTAATTGTCTCCGCGAATTTATTGTGGGTGGAGGGTATGGCAAGTTCTAATAACTGCCATATCAAGCAGTATATTGCCCACATTCAAAAAGTATATCCCCACCCAAAGACTTTTTTCACACAGGGTTTGGTTTTTGAATCCGGTATATTATTCGAAAGCATCGGCCAGTACGGTAAATCGGCTGTGTTGAAGTATGGTCTGGACACACCTATTAAAACATCTGTTAGAAAAATGGCGCCTCATCATTTTGGAGAGGGGTTGGCTATTGTAGGTGAGAGTCTTGTGCAACTGACTTACCGTGCTGGAACAGGAATTGTATACGATAAAAACACACTAACTCCTGTCACCACGTTTAAATACAGGGGAGAGGGCTGGGGGCTTGCCTTCAATGGATTTGAGCTGTTAATGAGTGACGGTACCAATGTTATTAAGTTTCTCGATCCAAATAATTTTGAAATTTTGCGCCGCATCAAAGTTAGCCGTTGCGGAAAGGCTCTGAGAAATATTAATGAACTTGAATACATAGACAAATATCTTTATGCGAACATCTGGCGCAGTAATACAATCGTTATTATTAATCCAGTTAACGGCGTTGTTGAAGCAGAAATCGATATAAGTCAAATTGTCGGGCGTTATAAAAATGATCGTTCAGTTGACGTGTTAAATGGAATTGCCTGGGATAGCATGGGGAGGCGATTATTTATAACTGGAAAATTTTGGCCTCATTTGTACCAAATTGAGTTGCATAAAAAAAATAGCGAATATCGGAGTATCAATGACAACAAAAGCTCATAAACTGGCCTGGCCAGACGAAATGATAAAAAGGTTCGGTGGCGCACTGGTGCCGGAAGCTGAAGAAGAGTTCAATGTCGTCTACCGGGAATGCCAGTCACTACAAATCACAGAAGAAGTTTTGCAAGGGTTATACAGCATATATTTACAGGTTGCCGCATGGTTGGTGCTTACTCTGGATGTAAGAAATGGTACAAGGCTGATCGGCATTAATGGTGCACAGGGGACAGGTAAAACGACCGCAGCCGTTATATTGAAACAAATACTTGAAATATGTCATGGCCTGAAAGTCTGTGTATTGTCGATGGATGACATTTATCATACAAGGGAACAAAGGGCAGTCCTGGCCAGAGAAGTTCATCCATTGCTGATTACTCGTGGAGTGCCGGGCACCCACGATTTGAATCTAGGTTTAGAACTAATCGATAGTTTAAAAAATGCTGATCAAAACAGCAGAACAAGAATACCTGTATTTGACAAGGCCAATGATGACCGAGTCCGGGAAGAACAATGGCCGGTATTTGATGGCCGGCCAGACATCATTTTGATTGAGGGCTGGTGTGTATCCGCAAAACCTCAGCCAGTCGAACGACTGTTACAGCCGATTAATGAGTTAGAGCGTTTGCAAGATCATGATGGCGTTTGGCGGTCTTTTGTGAACCAGCAGTTGGAGAATTATCAATTGCTCTTTAATCAGATAGAGTTTCTTATAATGTTGAAAGCGCCAGGATTCAGGCAAATATTTGAATGGAGATCATTACAGGAGCAGAAGCTTAAAAAATCCGTTGATGTTGATCAAGCTCGCGCACTTATGGATGAAGAACAGATCAAGCGGTTTATTGAGCACTTTGAACGCATTACGCGCTGGATGCTTGAAGATATTCCTGCACGCGCCAATCTGGTACTGTTGATCGATGAGGTGCATAAGATTGTTGGAGTGAACTTGTCCCATGAAAAATAAACAGGCGCAGATAATCGTCTTTACTGATCTGGACGGCACTTTACTTAATCACGACGATTATAGTTTTGAGGCAGCCAGGCCCACTATCGTCCGATTAAAAAAAATGCGGATTCCATTGATTGTTGTGACCAGTAAGACAATTGCTGAGGTAAAAGAACTTCGGGTTAAACTGGATCTCGAATCGCCATATATTTGTGAAAATGGCAGTTTGGTTGCGATTCCGGAGGCTTATGCTTATCTGTCAAAATACGTTTCAGCAACGAGAACTATAGAGAATAGTGAGACTGTTTGTGTAAAAGGTAATACCAGAACAGAGTTATTGAGTGTACTGGACAGGTTGCACCAGAGTTACCGGTTTCGCCATTTTGCACAAATGTCAGATGCTGAGATAGTCGAGCATACCGGGCTTCGTCTAGAACAAGCCAGCCAGGCTAACCAGCGATTAGGTTCAGAACCGATGCTCTGGCAAGATGATGAGACTAAGTTAAAGAGCTTTATCGATCAGGTGGAAGCTCAGGGTTTACGGGTGGTAAGAGGTGGTCGTTTTTATCATATTATGGGGAATACCGATAAATCTGAGGCGGTTACAGAGATAATATCGGCGTTTGAGCGCTATAATTCAGTTACTGTACACAGTGTTGCTCTTGGGGACAGTGAAAACGATCTCGATATGTTGCGAGCAGCTACCACGGCGGTTGTCATGCCGAAACTGGATGGATCGTATATGACACTGGATCATAGTAATCCAGTCATCTATTCGCCAAAGCATGGTGCATCCGGATGGTCAGAGTCAATGGAAGAGCTGCTTAACCAGTTAATACCAGCCTAAGGAATATTATTATGTCGGATTTTTTTCAAAATGGTCGAATTGCCACATTGCATAATCTTACAGACCGACCGATTGAAGAGCTCGAGGAAGAGTTGAGCAGATTTCGCTCCAAGAAACCGATGACATTGGTCTTGCCCTGCCTCTATTCCGAGCTAGAAGGTCCGGCCTTAAGTCATATTATTGATGAGCTGGCACAGGTCACCTATCTGGATGAAATCGTTATCGGGCTGGATCAGGCAGACGCCAAACAGTATAAACACGCGAAAAAATTCTTTTCACGCCTGCCTCAGCATCATCGGATTCTATGGAACGACGGAGCGCGTTTACGTGAGATCGACACCTTGTTGGAAGAATACGGCCTATCTCCACGGGAGCCGGGTAAAGGCCGCAATGTCTGGTACTGTCTTGGTTATACTCTTGCCTCAGGTCGAGCTAAAGCGGTGGCATTACATGACTGCGATATCCTGACATATAAACGAGATATCGTTGCCAAACTTTTCTATCCGGTCGTTCATCCCACGTTTCACTATGCATTTTGTAAAGGATACTACTATAGATCCGTTAATAAGCGATTGGGTGGACGGGTTACACGATTACTCGTTACGCCGTTAACACGTGCATTGAAGAAAACATTTGGTGCAATAGACTACCTGGATTTTATCGATAGTTTTAGATATCCCCTCGCAGGTGAGTTTGCCATGCTTATTGATGTGGTAGGTTCAATCCGAATTCCAAGCGATTGGGGATTGGAGATCGGTGTCCTATCTGAAGTTCATCGACGATACTCCGACGAGCGGATATGTCAGGTTGATATTGCTGACCGATATGATCATAAGCATCAGCCACTATCTGAGCATGATTCAACTTCCGGGCTTTCTAAGATGAGTACCGATATTGCAAAATCACTGTTTAGAAAGTTGGCTATTAACGGCGTGGTTTTTACCCAGGAAACGCTGCGTACAATTAAAGCCAGTTATTACCGTATTGCTCTTGACCTTGTTGATCGTTACTACAATGATGCAATTATTAACGGGTTAGAGGTAGACAGGCATCAGGAAGAAAACACGATTGAATTATTTACACGTTGTATCATGGAAGCAGGCGAACGATTTCTAACAGAGCCAATGGAGCGGCCCTTTATTGCGTCATGGTCCAGGGTTCAGAGTGCAGTACCCAGTATTTTGAAAAGAGTAAAAGATGCAGTTAATGCTGATAGTGCTGAGTGATTGCATTGTATCCATTTTCTTATTTCTAGCAACATAAACCCTTATTATTGTCGATTCGCATTTAATGTTTTATATTTTGTCGTTGAGTAGTGGTCTTAACTGACACAATTAAAAGATAATTATTTTTCCCGCGTACTGCTTCGCAGCTTTTCGCGGGTTCCTTTTTGTTAGGCGACAAAAAGAAACCAAAAAACGCTTTCTGTATGGTCGGTTCGGTCGTTGTCCTTCCCTGAACGCGGCTGCTTACGGTGCTCGAAATATGACGTGAATGGATTCACTAATGCCGCGGGTGCATGGATGCATAAGAGCGGCCTAGCGGTCGTTTCTAAGCGGCTGTCCCTTGGTTAGGTATGTAGGTGAAATGACAGGTTCTCAGAATATGTTATTACTGATCCAGACGCATTGGTATGGCTTTAAAGTTAGCGTGCCATATATGTCCGGTAGTTCTTTGTCGCTGATTAGATCTCTCCACTTGTCGATACTAATTAGGTTCATGTCGGACAGTTCTAGATCTTGTGGCTGGTCGCTAAGATTGTTAATACAGAAAATACTTTGATCTCGTTTTATGCTTTGACGCCAAAAACCAAAAAGTTCCGGTTTGACCTGCAGGGTGAATTGAGTGGCGTTGGGATGAAATGCTGGCTGTCTGCGTCGAATCTTAATCAACCGGCTTAACTCCTTGAATACCGCCGATTGTGGAGAGTCAGGCTTCTCCAACAAATAACATATTTCCGAATATTCCCAATGATATCGATTGATAGATCGTTTTTGTTGTGTGGCTTCTAAAGTATCGAAGTTATTGGGTGTTGCCAGCATACTGTGAATATAAAAAGCGGGTATGCCTTCAACCGACATCATAATGACTTGAGAACAAACAAACCGTTCAATTTGCCATTGATCTGTTCCCTTGTGCGTCCCACGCATGGCATCGAATAGACTGATATTGATCTCGTACGGTGATTCTTTGCCTGTTTCGTGATTTGTCCGGGTGCTGATTTGACCGCCAAAAGACTGCATGGTCTCAAGTAGCTTGTTTAACTCATCTTCCGATAGTAATCCCTCGGCAGGTCGCAGACCAATACCATCATGTGACGCCGTGAAATTCAAATATGAACAGCCGGCAGGCGGCGGTGGCATACTCATCATCCATCTTTTAAGGTACTTTGAAGTGCCGGATGTCAGCGCGTGTAAAACCAAAGGGGGCAAACTAAAATTGTAGATCATGTGCGCTTCATTATAATTTCCGAAATAGGAAAGATTTTCACTATGAGGTACATTGGTTTCGGTAATTAAAATCGCAAATGGGTTTTTATACTCAGTAATCAGACGTAGTAGCTTTATTATTTCGTGTGTCTGCGGGAGATGGATACAATTTGTACCGATTTCTTTCCACAGATAGGCAACGGCATCCAGACGTAACCATTGTACTCCGTGTTCAAGATACAGGGCGATGATACGGAGAAACTCCAGCAAAACTTTAGTATTGGAAAAATCGAGGTCCACCTGGTCATCACTAAATGTACACCAGACGTACTTGTTACCATCGGCTGTTTCGAGTGGGCGTAACAAGGGTGACGAACGCGGTCGTGTTACGCCGCTGAGATCGTAATTTGGGTCGGATTCAACAAAATAATCCTTACCCGGGTCTTTCGCATACTGAAAGTTCTTAAACCATGCATGCTGACTGGAACAGTGATTGATAACCATGTCGGCCATTAATCGGAAATCTTCGGAAATGTTACTGATATTTTCCCAGGTACCCAGGTCCGGATTAACGGCGGTGTAGTCTTTTACTGCAAAACCATCATCAGAACTGAATGGAAAAAATGGCAGGATGTGCACTGCAGTAAAAACATATTGCAGTTTCTCATGTAGAAAGTTTTGCAGGATATCAAGTGGTTTTTTTCTAGCTTCTCTTAATGTGTCGCCATAAGTAATCAGAAGTATATCCTGCTGGGACCAGAGAGAAAGCGGTGGTGGAGAATCCAGATGCATGCGTTCGCCGATAGCCGCAATACAAGCTTCGGTCAATGACTCGATATCTTCATGGGGGTAGATATGCGTCAGATGATTGGAAAGCTTCTGTTTAAACTCTTCAATTGAATAGAAATCAGGCAACATACAAATTCGATTTATGGTTTTCCTGGTTTGTCTGGTTTTATTACAAACAGATATTCAGCAGCTCGACAGGTTTTGTCATCAATGAAGTTGATCAATATCTGAATATGCACCGCAATAAACTCTTATTAATTCCTGCAAATAGCTACTGAAGAATCCGTTCCAACCCACTCAACATCATTTGCAACAATGATGCCAGATCTAAAAATTCTTTGTGTTAGTGCAAAGGTTTTCGGCGTATAGCTTTGTGCCTTTGCTGCAAGGGCAGAACCTTTAATCTATTCAATCGTACAGTAACTCTAACGCCAACTGACCAATTCCCTCAATACCGTCTTGGGTACCCAGTTTGTCTTTGACCAGTTTGATACCTTGGCGAGCCTGCTCCGCGTAACCCTCATCCAGCAACAACTTGCTGATTTCTTCGGTGATTTGCACCGGATCGGCCTCGGTCTGTACAAATTCGTTGGCAACCTTCTGGCCGGCGACAATATTCACCAGACCGATATACGGAACAGAAATCAGCCTGCTGAGAATGGCATAAGTTAACGGAGCAACGGAATACACGACAGCCATCGGTACCCCTAATAGCGCGACCTCCAGTGTTGCCGTTCCCGAAGCGACAACAGCTGCGTCGCAGGCGTTAATGGCGTTATATCGCTCTTTCTTGCATAACGCAATATTAAGATTACTCTTAACGATATGTGCCTGGATCAGATCACCTAAACTGGTATTGGCCAGCGGCAGAATAAATTGCACGCCGGGTATCTGTTTGGTCAACAGTCTTGCAGCCTCAAGTTGCAGCGGAAGGATTCTCTTCACTTCTGCCTGGCGACTGCCCGGTAGTAAACCCACCAGCGGCTGATCCGGATTAAGTCCATATTGATTTCGCGTACTCGCTCTGTCGCTTGTCGCCAGGACTTTATTACACAGTGGGTGGCCGACATAACGCACGGGTATATTGGCAGTCTTGAAGTATTCAACTTCAAATGGGAAGATTACCGCCATCATATCTATGCAATCAACGAACTTCTTAATGCGCCCTTTACGCCACGCCCATAGTTGCGGACTCACATAAAACAAAACCTTAATCCCCCGTTGTTTTGCAAAACGTGCGAGCCGCAGATTAAATTCCTGATAATCGATTAATAAAAGCAAATCCGGAGGTGACTGGGTAAGGTGTTTTTTCAGGGTACGCATGGCGCGTTTAATATCAGACCAGTGGGTTAAGACCTCCCATAAACCCACCACGGCAATGCCGGCACAATCGAAAAGTAATTCGACACCTGCGTCACGCATTTTCTGGCTGCCCATACCGATACAGCTAATGCTCTGATCGGTATTCCTGAAATATCTGGCGATTTCACTGCCATGTAAGTCACCGGACGTTTCTCCAGCAACGATCATTACGGTCTTATTTTCTGAGGGGCGAGATAGCATTCTTTAAAAAACTACGTTAGCAAACTACTGATATGCAGGGCTGTTTTTAATGCCGTCCTGCCGTCTTCGCCAGCTACCAGAGGTGGATGCCCTTTTTGTATGGAATCCAGGAAATCTGAAATTTCACTCAATAGCGCATCCGCTTCGTCGAATATGGCTTCGTGACTTTCAATCTTGGGTATGCCGGGTTCACTATCACCTTCACCCTTGTAGTGATGGCTTAATATACGGTTCTGAAAATCGACAGTAATGTATGCATCATGTTGAAAGATGCGCATTTTTCTTTCCGATTTTAAACTGACTCGACTGGCGGTAACATTTGCGACACATCCGTTACTGAATGTTATGCGTGCATTAGCGATATCCGTTGAACTCGACAGCACACTCGCTCCGTTGGCGCTGATATCCGATACCTCAGCCTTGATCAGGTTGAGCAGTATGTCGATGTCGTGAATCATCAAATCAAGGACAACATTGACGTCTGTTGCCCGTAACTTGAAGGGCGCCAGTCGATGACTCTCAATAAATATCGGCTCCTGTAAAACCTTGCCCAACGCCAGTACCGCCGGATTAAACCGCTCAAGATGTCCCACCTGAAGTACACATGAGTGCTCGGCGGCGATGGCAATTAGTTCGTCTGCTTCAGCAACGGTGACCGTAATCGGCTTTTCTACAAGTACATGGATGCCATGCGATAAAAAATCGCGTGCAATGGCAAAATGAGTTTGGGTCGGTGTGGCAATACTGACTGCATCGACCTTGCCAAGTAAGGCTTGATAATCGGTATAAGCCTGGCAACTGTTCTCACTGGCAATTCTGTTGGCTACTGCACTATCTGAGTCAACAATCGCGATTAGCTCGCTACTCTCATGAGCAGCATATTTTTGTGCATGAAACTTACCGAGATACCCGGTACCAATTACAGCTGTTTTAATTTTCATTGGTTCTGGCTTTTATTTAGAATTGTGTGCTGGTAGAAAAAAAACGTAAAATCGAAATTGTTGTTTGCTGCGACCATAAAGAGCTTGTAGACAGCATTCGTACTAAGGCGCTAAGTATAAGCGCTTTTTCCCGTTTATAAAGAATTGGGAATATCATGCAACAACTCATAGCGGGTGTCGATGAGGCAGGCCGTGGTCCACTGGCTGGCCCGGTAGTCGCTGCGGCAGTAATCCTGAACCCCAATAATCCCATTATCGGTCTGGCTGACTCAAAGAAACTCAGTGCTGGTAGAAGAACTCGCCTGGCTGAGTTAATCAAGTTGCATGCGCAGGCCTGGGCGGTAGCCCAGGTTGAGGCGCCCGAAATCGACCAGATTAATATTCTGCAGGCAACAATGCTGGCTATGCAGCGTGCGGTGGCTCAATTAAATCCGTATCCTGCAAAGGTTCTGGTCGACGGTAACCGGTGTCCGGCGTTAGCGTGTCCTGCTGAAGCGATCATAAAAGGCGATGCCAAGGTTGACTCGATTAGCGCCGCTTCAATTCTAGCAAAGGTGAGTAGAGATTCAATTATGTTGTCTCTACACAAGCAATATCCGGAGTATGAATTTGAGCAACACAAAGGTTATCCTACCAAGAGACATTGTACGCTGTTAAGAAAGCATGGACCGAGTCCAGCGCACCGCCGGAGTTTCCGGCCGGTGGCTGAAGTTTTAGACCTGACCACTGGTTAGGGTTTTCCGGTTACCCTGACGCCGACTTGCCAAGTGCTTGTCAAGCACGGCAAACTAGGTCCCAG
>CAJHXF010000015.1_pt1 | contig 12051 bp, 11 predicted proteins | sample 9198441 | NCBI WGS metagenome assembly CAJHXF01 (sample SAMEA7708335, study PRJEB35096) | sediment metagenome | biome: marine neritic benthic zone biome [ENVO:01000025]; feature: sediment [ENVO:00002007]; material: shallow marine sediment [ENVO:03000034] sea grass bed [ENVO_01000059] ...
GCTACGGGCGCGTGGTTAACTGCAAATTTAAAATCAAGGACAGGTATTTACAAGCGATGCTTTGCATCGCAGTACTCTACCCTTGCGCTTTCAGCGCCCCGCTACGGGCGCAAAAATCGCTAATTTTACTTACACTATCTACCTTATTCATCTAGCAGCGCTGCGCACTGCAGTACTCTCAGTGGCAACCTCACAATGCGCCGGGGGCAGAATTATGCGAGGCGGGAGAAGGCTTGTCAAATCAGCTCCAACCGGTTGATTCTGCTCTGGGGCAGCGCTTCAATTAAAGACTGAACTGAAATTAGCAGGGTCGCTCACCAGCAAGAACTGCGTTCGCTTTTTTAACTAAAAGATTATTAAATTTTAATTTTTGCTGGAAAACAACGACTGAATTTTGGATTCCACAATGCTTTTTTCCGAGTTACGAAATCCAATATGTTTGGAAATAATTTCACCGGTAGGACCAATCAGGTATGAAGTCGGCATACCTGGAACACCATAAGCTTCGGCAACCTTTCCTTCCGGATCAAATGCGACGGTAAAATCTGCTGGATATTCTTCCAGGAAGGTCAGCGCTTCATTCCTATCTTCGTCAAGATTGATCGCTATAACCGTAATATCGTTTTGATATCGTTTTTGCAGATCGTTCATCCATGGAAATGATTTTCGACAGGGCCCACACCAGGAAGCCCAGAAATCGAGATAAACGATCTTGCCATGGTATGCAGATAGTTTTACTGATGAATTTAGAGTTGCTAATGCAAATTCGGGCGCCTTTGCAGCATCAACTGATAGCGGCAGCAACAATAATATGCAATAAAATAACCAAGAGATGCGCTTAACCAACACAATAATCCTCACTTTAGAATATTCTCTAGTTCCAGGGTGCTGATTTTAGGTAAATTGCACTAGTAACGCGACTCGCGAAGCGTTTTAAGATAGATTCAGGATAGTTCGCTAAATTTGTTGCTAAAATTCGTACCAATTAGGAGGATTAATAAGTATGGCACAACGTGGACTCGCCGCTGACCCCCAGCTTCATTCAGCTCTAAAAACAATCATTGCCCAGGTTAGGGAGGTGGTATTGGGTGCTGACAGGCCTATCATGCTCGCTATTGCCTGCCTGCTGGCTAAAGGCCACTTACTAATCGAAGATCTGCCCGGCGTGGGAAAAACAACGCTAGGCCAAACTCTGGCCAAGGCACTGGGGCTGGATTTTAGCAGGGTGCAATTTACCAGCGACCTATTGCCTGCGGATATTCTTGGGGTTTCAGTTTATCACCGGGAAACAGGCTCCTTTAACTTTCATCCCGGCCCGATTTTTTCGCAACTTATTCTCGCGGACGAAGTTAACCGCGCCACACCTAAGACCCAGAGTGCGCTGCTGGAGGCTATGGAAGAAGGCCAGGTCACCATAGAGGGTGAAACCCGCCTGCTACCCGAACCTTTTTTCGTTATCGCCACGCAAAATCCAAATTTCCAGATCGGCACGTTCCCATTACCGGAGTCTCAGCTTGACCGGTTTCAGATGAAAATTAACCTCGGATACCTGGATAATGACGCAGAAAGAATATTGTTACAGGGCGATGATCGGCGGGAAATTTTAAAAAGACTGCATCCTCGCGTAACACCCGCGGACCTGATTCGCCTGCAGCGTGCTGTGACCCAGGTTCATACTTCCGATGCCGTATTGGAACACATACAGGGAATACTGCGGGAGACGCGCGTAAATCCGGCGATACAAACCGGTCTATCGCCACGTGCTGGTCTCGCCATAAAACACTCGGCACAGGCCTGGGCGCTAGTTCACGGTCGTGATTTTGTAATTCCCGAAGACATCCAGGAAATCGTCCTGTCCGTAACCGGACACAGGCTGCGCGACAAAGACCATGAGCCTCTAAGCCATGACATGCTGGAGGAAATGCTGGTTCATTCGATTGCAATCCCTTAATCACTCTGCGCTTTAGCCATCGCACGACGATGCCCTTTTTTATACTTCATCAATGGCGCCAACGGATTACAACACGTTTTCTGGCTATGCTGAGAAAACGCATGGATTCACCTTCACCGATCCAGAGTTTGTCTTCCCGCTCAACATATATATTGCCAACCGGTTACGGTATCTTTTTTGCAGTGGCGCTATATGCCATGTTGATGGGGTCAATGAACTACAGCAACAGCATGGGGCTGCTACTGACCTTTCTGCTGGCGGGAATCGCCATGGTCGCGATGGTCTACACCTATCGAAACCTTACGGCACTGCGCTTGATTGCCGGACACCCCAAGGCGGTTTTTGCCGGAGATCGAGCTGAGTTTCCCATTCTATTTCAAACATCAAACACACGTGCTGCCCTGCGCATTGCGGCCGGAATGGACCGTAGAAACTTACAAATTGTTGATGTTGCGCCTAACAAAACCGCCAAATTAAACATTAATGCTACTACGTCACACCGAGGCTGGTTGTACCTTGAGCCAATCAGGGTGGAAACAATTTTTCCACTCGGCTGGTTTCGAGTCTGGTCCTGGGTTGCAATAAAATCCCGAACTTTGGTTTACCCCCGACCGGCGGGAAAACTAAGATTGCCCCCCAATAGCTCAGTCGGATCTGGGCAGAAACCAAGCCAAACCAGCGGTAACGAGGATTTTGCCGGTATTCGGCGTTATCAGCCCAGCGATTCACCAACACATATTGCATGGAAGGCGCTGGCTAAGGGGCACGAAGTGCTGACTAAACAATTTAACGAGCAAGCCGGCGATGATATCTGGCTGGACTGGGATGAACTGACCAGCCTTAATACAGAGCAACGCTTATCACAGCTTTGCCTGTGGGTACTAAATCTGCATCAATTGGGCAGAAGCTATGGTTTGCGTATCCCTGGTACCGAGATAAGTCCCAGTGTTGGTGAACAACAGCGTCAGGCATGCCTGGAAGCTTTGGCTTTATACCAATGAATAACTCGGCCGTTAAAAGTTCCACACACACACTGTCCGTTAATGCACAACTGTATTTGCTGCTATCACTAACACTGGCCGTCGCACCTCATGTGGTCAGAATTCCGGTCTGGATAACTTTATTTGCCTGCCTGGCATTAATTTTAAAACTAACAAGCTTTGGTCTCTCTAAATTCAACCTGCAAAAACCTTTAATCGTACTGCTGGGTTTTCTGGTTGTTGTTGGCGTTGGTTTGCATTACTCCACGATATTTGGCAGAGACGCCGGCGTAAGCCTGTTAATCGGCATGCTCTATATCAAGCTCCTGGAAACACGCAATTATCGAGATGCTATGGTGATGGTAAACCTTAGCTACTTTGTTGTACTAACCAACTTACTGTTTACCCAGAGTATTCCAACCGCCGTCTACATGCTGCTTCAGGTTTTTATTATTACTGTTACTCTAATCGTCATAAACTCCGGACCCAGTAAAATTGCCGCAAACGCAAAATTCTCCATTGCGTTGCCGCTTTTCTTGTTAGCGCTGCCTCTGGCTTTCTTTCTATTCATCTTGTTCCCAAGAATACCCGGGCCTATCTGGGGGCTGCCACAAGACGTTTACAGCGCTCGCAGCGGCATGAGCGACACTATGTCGCCCGGCATGATCAGCGAACTGGTTCTATCCGATAAAGTTGCGTTTCGTGCAACATTTACCGACCAGATACCTCCACAAAACGCGCTGTACTGGCGCGCACTGGTATTAAGCGGTTACGATGGGCGTAAATGGCGGGTGGAGGATTCCGGGCAGGTGCCAATACCTGATATGTATATTTCAGGACTACCAATCGAATACACCGTTACACTTGAACCCCATCATCAACGTTGGCTCTATGCCCTGGAAATGCCGGTAATAAATACCCGCAGCGAAGCCCCTGCTGGCACCAGGCTTCTAACAAACCGAAACGGTGAGTTACGCTCGACCAAAGCGATTGCCAAAGTATCGCAGTACCGAATAGGTTCTTATCCAAACTATGTATTAAACACGAACCTTGGCACTATTCAGCGTCAAAGGGCGTTGCACCTGCCAACCGGCAGCGATCCGCAAACCATACAACTCGTCAGCAGTTGGCTTGACGATAATTTAAAACCTGAACAAATAATTGATAAAGCGCTTGCACTGTTCAGGAATGAGTTTACCTACACACTGCTGCCACCGAAGCTTGGTCAGCACATTATTGACGAGTTTCTGTTTAAAACCAAAAAGGGTTTCTGTGAACATTTTACGGCTGCATTTGTTGTCATGATGCGAGCTGCCGGCATTCCGGCCCGTGTTGTCGTGGGCTACCAGGGTGGTGAGTATAATCCAATGGGAAACTACCTTATTGTGCGTCAGTCTGACGCTCATGCCTGGGCCGAAGTCTGGCTGCCGGAACGCGGCTGGGTGCGCATCGATCCAACCAGCGCGGTATCGCCGGCTCGCATTGAGCGTGGACTCGATCAAGCCATTCCAGCAGCAGATAATCCAAGATTGTCATTCTGGCACAACAATCGGTTGTTCACAGAGCTTGGAACAAAATTCAGACGGTTGTGGGACTCGGTAAATGCGAGCTGGAATGACTGGGTATTGGGTTATAACCCTGAACTACAGCGTCTACTGTTAAAGTATTTGGGATTCAAAAATTCTACCGCCTACCATCTGGTGGCGATACTGACGATAATTCTAGCGTTAACACTAATTGTGATATCTCTGTTTGCGCTGAAAGTACATCGCCCGGCCTATATTGATCCGGTACAGAGAATCTACCTGAAACTATGCAAGAAATTGGCAAACGTCGGATACCAGAGAAAAAAATCCGAAGGTGCAAATACTTTTCTATCCAGAATACAACGCCATAACAAAATACTGGGAGAACAGGTCTCACCGATAATCAACAGTTACATCGAATTACGTTATCGCCAGGCGTCAATTGACGAGAACTATCTGAGAAAATTCAAGCAGTCGGTACGGCAAATAGGACCCTTAAATCAAGCCCATAACCGAAATTCTTAATAAGCTGACTACGAATTTTTGATATGGTCTCCAATTGACTGACTGCGCTGAATAGCGCTAAAGGAGTAACTGTGTGACGTAAACCGGTGGCCCTGTTTTAAACAAAAGCGTAACCACTTATATAGAAAACGATTTAGTCGCCAGCGCTCGATTATGGGATCGATAATTAACTGGGCGGAATCCCGGTTAGCGCCTTGCTTATGATTATACGGGCACCTGTGGTGCAGCACTCCGCCGGTTGCCTCAGCAACCCTGGCATCATGGTATAAACGAATCTGTAAGTTGGGTGCCCGCCGGTAATCACCGTCTGTGTCAAACCGATAGGTTAGTGTAAATATATTGGTGTACTTACAACTTTCAATAACCTGGTAATGCAGATCAAGAGCCCCCCGAACAACGGAAACAGCATTCTCTCCCAATTGCTCCGGATCAGGTATCAACCGCCGCAAGTACAAATAATTTGTTTCATATAACTCCATCAAACCGCAAAAACTACGACTTAACGAGCGGTAACGAACAGGTTCTGAAATAACTCTGTACATACTTTCTACAATAAGTTGGGCATTTCAGGACACATAATAGGCATTTATTTTGCTGTCGACTAGACTTGACAAATGACAAATTGTCGGGCGGTGCGGTTCTTTTAGATTTTTTTTCTTCAAAACTTGCTAGTTGAAGAAATTTATTGATAATTACCGCGAACTTTATACATAGTGGAAATTTAATGCCCAAAGAAGAACATATTGAAATGCAAGGTACGGTGGTTGAAACCCTGCCCAACACTATGTTTCGTGTGGAACTGGAAAACGGTCACATTATTACCGCCCATATTTCCGGGAAGATGCGTAAACATTACATCCGTATTTTAAGGGGTGATCAGGTAACCGTAGAAATGACGCCCTACGACCTGACTAAAGGCCGTATCACTTTCCGCAATAAGTAATGATAGGCATTCTCAAGTTGTTGTAGCTGCTTCCAGCTCATCCATCTCGAGTTTCAATTCACCTGCTTCAGCTTTTATTATCAGGCGGCCCCCTTTCGACAGGCGACCAAAAAGCAACTCGTCAGCCAGTGGACGCTTAATATGATCCTGAATCACGCGAGCCATTGGCCGCGCACCCATCAATGGATCAAATCCTTTATCTGCCAACCATTTCCTGGCCGCATCTTCGACTGTCAAGGTTACATGTTTTTCTTCCAGTTGATGTTCCAACTCGATAATGAATTTATCCACTACATTGGCAATATTGCGCGAATCCAGTGGTTTAAATTGAATAATGCCATCAAGTCGATTACGGAACTCGGGCGAAAACAGGCGATTGATCGCCTCCAATCCATCTGATGCGTGATCCTGTTTAGTAAATCCCATACTCCGTCGACTGACTTGAGCGGCACCTTCATTGGTGGTCATTATCAGAATAATATTGCGAAAGTCGGACTTACGGCCGTTATTGTCGGTTAAAGTCCCATGATCCATAACCTGCAACAGCAAATTAAAGACATCCTGGTGTGCTTTCTCAATTTCATCGAGCAGTAGAACGGCATGCGGATGTTTAATAACTTCTTCCGTCATTAACCCGCCCTGATCAAATCCAACATACCCCGGAGGCGCACCAATCAACCTGGAAACGGTATGACGCTCCATATACTCAGACATATCAAAGCGAATTAATTCAACGCCGAGAATATGCGCTAACTGACGACTTACCTCCGTCTTACCGACACCGGTTGGACCGGTAAAAAGAAAGGAGCCAATCGGTTTACCTGACTCACGCAATCCAGAACGCGCCATTTTAATAGCGGTTGTTAACGACCCTATAGCATCATCTTGGCCAAAAATAACCATTTTCAGGTTATCGTCCAGACGACCCAAAGATTCGATATCTGAAGCAGAGATGTTCTTTGGCGGTATGCGTGCGATTTTCGCTACAATATCTTCAATATCTTTTACATCGATGGTTCTTTTGTTGGAAGAACCAGATTTTCGCGCCAACGTTCTATTAGCTCCCGCTTCATCAATAACATCAATCGCTTTATCAGGCAGAAAACGATCGTTTATAAATTTAGCCGATAAATCCGCCGCTGTGTGTAATGCATCGTTGGTATAACGAACGTCATGGTGTTCTTCAAACTTGGATTTAAGGCCTTTCAGGATCTCGTAAGTTTGTTCGATGCTAGGTTCGGGAATATCGATCTTTTGAAACCTTCTGGAAAGCGCTCTGTCTTTCTCAAAAATTCCGCGATACTCCTGGTAGGTTGTTGACCCGATGCATTTCAATTCGCCGGAACCCAATACCGGTTTCACCAGATTGGACGCATCCATGACTCCGCCTGAAGCAGACCCCGCACCAATCATGGTATGAATCTCATCTATAAACAGTATCGCGTTCGGTTCTTCTTTAAGTTGACTGATAATTGATTTCAGACGTTTTTCAAAATCGCCCCGATATTTGGTTCCAGCCACCAAAGCCCCCATATCCAGCGCAAAAACGGTGGCGTCGAGCAAAACTTCTGGAACGTTTTCTTCAACAATGTTTTTTGCCAATCCCTCGGCTATGGCTGTCTTGCCAACACCAGCTTCACCCACCAGCAAGGGGTTATTTTTTCGGCGTCGACAAAGCACCTGTATGGTTCTTTCAACTTCCAGTTCTCGTCCAATCAGCGGGTCAATTTTCCCTTCCCGAGCCAGCTGATTGAGATTACTGGCAAAAGATTCCAACGGTTTCTTGGCGGAGGATTCCTCATCACCAAATTTTTCCTCAAGCTCTGATGCAGCTTCGTCGTCAACATCGCCAGTCAAGAATCCATGCGAGATAAAATTAACGACATCCAGCCTGGTAATATCGTTCTTATTTAGTAAATAAACAGCATGCGATTCCTGTTCGCCAAATATGGCAACCAAAACATTGGCACCAGTAACTTCTTTTTTGCCGGATGACTGAACATGGAATACCGCTCGTTGCAGCACTCGCTGAAATCCCAGCGTTGGTTGTGTTTCGCGATGATCGTCTTCCCGTAGAATCGGCGTGTTTTGATCGAGATATACGGTCAGCGCCTTCCTTAAATTACTGACGTTTACATTACAAGCATTTAAAACTTCTGTTACCGCTGCATTTTCTAATAATGCGTGCAGCAGATGCTCTACCGTCATAAATTCATGACGGCGTTCCCGAGCGCTTTTAAAAGCTCTATTTAAAGTTAATTCCAGATCCTTGCTAAGCATATCTCTACCTTCCCTATTCGATAAACAGACGTAATCCTTTTACGCCTACTCCGCTTCTTCCATGACACATAACAACGGGTGCTGATGTTCACGAGAATAATCGTTAACCTGTGACACTTTGGTTTCTGCAATATCATGGGTATAGATACCACACACTCCTTTCCCACTCGTGTGTACACTTAACATAATCTGAGTTGATTTATGTTTATCCATACCAAAAAAGACCTGCAAAACCTCTACCACAAACTCCATCGGCGTATAGTCATCGTTTAATAATATGACTTTAAACAGAGGCGGACGCTTAAGTTTCGGCTTCTCCGCCTCTACAGCCAGACTGTTTGAGTCATGTCGTTCGTTTTCGCGATCACTCATAAGAACTCGATCCACCTGATAACCGACTTCATACCTGTGGCTCAATCCATATGCTGAACTACCGCATCCGCGAAAACCGAGCACTTCACCTGCTTTGCATTATCCATCAATCGTGCGAAATCATACGTGACGGTCTTCGCAGCAATAGCACCCGACATTCCTCTAATGACTAAATCGGCAGCTTCCTTCCATCCTAAATGCCGAAGCATCATTTCTGCTGAAAGAATCAGGGAACCCGGGTTTACCTTGTCCTGACCGGCATATTTGGGGGCAGTACCGTGTGTAGCCTCAAAGACGGCTATTTCAGAGCTCATATTGGCACCTGGTGCGATACCGATGCCACCAACCTGCGCAGCTAATGCATCTGATATGTAATCGCCGTTTAAGTTCAGCGTCGCAATAACGTCATATTCAGCCGGACGCAACAGGATCTGCTGTAGAAACGCGTCCGCAATGACGTCTTTGATAATAATTTCCTTGCCGGTTTTCGGGTTTTTTAATACATGCCATGGACCGCCATCCAAGGGTTTCGCACCAAATTTTTCAGCGGCAGCCTGGTAACCCCAGTCTTTAAATGCGCCTTCCGTGAACTTCATAATATTTCCCTTGTGGACCAGCGTCACCGTCGGCTTATCATTATCAATGGCATATTGAATTGCCTTGCTGACCAACCGTTGTGTGCCCTGCCTGGAAACCGGCTTGATCCCGATACCGCAGCTTTCCGGGAAGCGAATCTTTTTTACACCCATGGTGTTCTGCAAAAATTCTATAACCTGCTTTGCCTCCTGGCTGTCAGCTTCCCACTCAATACCCGCATAAATGTCTTCAGAATTCTCACGGAAAATGACCATATCGGTTTTACCGGGTTCCCGCACTGGACTGGGAACCCCTTCAAACCAGCGCACAGGACGCATACAGACATACAAATCCATTATCTGCCTCAACGCCACATTCAAGGAACGAATTCCACCGCCAACCGGCGTTGTCAACGGGCCTTTAATGCCAACCAGGAACTCTCGAAACGCATCCAGGGTTTCTTCAGGCAGCCACTGGTCTTCTCCATATGTGGCGACCGCTTTTTCACCGGCATAAACCTCTGCCCACGCTATAGAACGCTGGCCCTGGTAGGCTTTTTCCACTGCAGCATCCACCACCTTCAGCATGGCCGGCGTGATATCGACACCAATGCCATCACCCTCAATATATGGAATTATCGGACGCGCCGGTACATTTAACGTGCCTTCGGCATCCACTGTAATCTTACTGCCATCCGTCGGGACCACAACTTTTTCGTAAGCCATTAACTCTTCGCTCCTAATCAGGTAAAACTGCTCAATTTGAAATCGGGCGCTATTATACTGACCTGGCTAGCCAATAGCGACGCGACCACAATTATTATCGAGGATGCCAGGATGAATTAACGGAGTTTGAAATACTCCCCCATCGATTCCACGATCTTTCTGCGGCTGGCTGTTGATTTCGGTACAACAATTCAGTTTTACGTCAAAAAACACTACTATTGGATTTTCCAATAATTAAACACCCAATAATCTAAATAATAGACCCTAAACCGTGTCACAGAGCCACAGCCGTCTAAAACAACTGCGAGCGTTCGTGCAAACCGCTCAAACTGAGAGTATTTCAGCCGCCGCTGAGCGTCTGGGTTTAAGCCAGCCCTCGATATCCCTGCAAATTAAGGGGCTGGAGGAAGAGCTTGCCACGGTGCTGTTCGAAAGACGCGGCCCAAAAATTAAGATTACCCCCGCCGGTAAGGTTCTGTTTGAGCTGGCCTTGCCCTTAGTGGAGGGTATGGATCGTCTCGCCGATGTATTTGCCTCCCGTTTGGGCGATGTTGAAACCGGTAATCTCGATATCGCCGCCGGCGAAGCAACAATTCTGTACATCCTGCCTGAATTCGTCGAAGCATTTAACAGGAAGTACCCCAACATCAAGCTTCGGCTGCGCAATGTTACAGGCCGAAATGGCATGGCTTTGCTGCGTAGGGATGAGGCTGACTTTGCCGTTGGTTCCATGATCGAACGGGTTGAGGATATGAATTACTATCCGATTTTTACCTTCGATCCAGTGTTGATTGCGCCGCGAGGGCACCCGCTCTCAGAAACCGCGGAACAACGGTCTTTGACCCTGGAGGATATCAGCCCGTATGGATTAATCCTGCCACCCAGACATTTAAGCACCTGGACGATGGTTAAGCTCGCCTTCCAGCAATATAACGTGCCCTACAATGTAACGCTGGAAGCGGGTGGCTGGGAAGTTATTAAAAAATACGTTGAACTCGGTATGGGAATTTCCATTGTTACAAATATATGTTTAACCGGAAATGAGAAACTTGCAGTCATACCCCTGGACAGTTATTTCCCAAAACGATCCTACGGTGTTGTAATGCGCCGTGGTAAATTTACTTCACCGCAAGCAAGACGCTTTCTGGAAATAATGGACCCGGATATTACAGACAAGATGGACGAATCCATCGCCAATGAAATTACGGCAGAATTTTTAGAACCTATCTCTTAATACAATCATAGTCGCGACCCAAAGCGCATGCGCTGAGAATCCTTATCTGAAAACGGCGTGACAACAAAAGTGTACTAACTACAGGAGTGAGGAACCCTACTGAATCAAGATGAGCGATGAAATACATATTACGGTCGCAACTATAATTGAGCGCGATGGCAAGTTTTTAATGGTCGAAGAAGAGAGTCGTGGCGAAAAGGTCATTAATCAACCGGCCGGCCACGTGGAAAACGGAGAAACACTGATTGATGCGGCCATCAGGGAAACCTTTGAGGAAACGGGCTGGCATATTCAAATTAATCACCTGGTTTCTTTGTATCGGTGGCGTTTACCTGAATCTGGAGAAACCTATTTTCGTGTCGCGTTTGCCGCCCACTTGCACGAACACGATGCCGATCAACAACTTGATGACGGCATTCTGCGTACCATCTGGTTGTCACAGGAAGAGTTGCAGCAAGAATCTGATCGATTGCGCAGCCCCATGGTCCTGCGCTGTATCGAAGATTATCTTGCTGATGTCCGTTATCCCGTCGAACTGATAGTTGATCTGTAAGCAAAGTGTCCGGATCTCAACGCGTTATAGTAGGCATGTCTGGCGGCGTCGATTCATCGGTCGCGGCACTAATGCTGATTGAACAGGGTTATCAGGTCGAAGGCCTGTTTATGAAAAACTGGGAGGAAACCGAGGATCAGGCCTATTGCACAGCACAACAAGATCTGGAGGACGCGGAAGAAGTATGTGCTGAGCTCGATATACCGCTGCATCAAATTAATTTTTCACGGGAATACTGGGATAGAGTTTTCTCTTTCTTTCTCAATGAATACCGGTCCGGCCGCACCCCCAACCCGGACATACTTTGCAATAAAGAGATCAAGTTCAAAGCTTTCCTGGATTATGCTTTGAAACTTGGTGCAGACAAGATTGCGACCGGTCACTAC
>CAJHXF010000027.1_pt1 | contig 11947 bp, 8 predicted proteins | sample 9198441 | NCBI WGS metagenome assembly CAJHXF01 (sample SAMEA7708335, study PRJEB35096) | sediment metagenome | biome: marine neritic benthic zone biome [ENVO:01000025]; feature: sediment [ENVO:00002007]; material: shallow marine sediment [ENVO:03000034] sea grass bed [ENVO_01000059] ...
ACATCCTGCACGCTCCGTAACATTTCTTCGTCAGCCTGCATTAACCTATCGAGGGAACCAAAATGGGTGGCTAAATTCTGCGCCGTTGCCTCGCCGACTTCACGAACGCCCAAAGCATAGATAAATTTCCCTAAACTGGTGACTTTACTCTTTTCCAGCGCATTGATTAAATTATCGGCTGATTTTTGACCCAAGCGGTCGAGATCTGCAAGCTGGTTGACGCTTAAATGAAACAAATCGTCAATATGTTCAATCAGTGATTCATCCACCAGCTGATCGACAAGTTTATCGCCTAAACCATCAATATCCATAGCCTTACGCGAAGCAAAGTGCTTTATCGCCTGCTTACGTTGCGCAGAACAATACAGACCCCCACTGCAACGTGCTGCCGCCTCACCTTCAATACGAGTAACCTCAGAACTGCACACGGGGCACTGCCGTGGCATTTTAATTTTGCGTGTCTTTTTCGGCCGTCGTTCCAGTATAACTCCCACAACTTCCGGGATAACGTCACCAGCACGGCGAACGATCACGGTGTCGCCGACACGAACATCCTTACGTTGAATTTCATCCATATTATGCAAAGTTGCATTACTGACCATCACGCCCGCGACATTAACCGGTTGCAGACGTGCTACTGGAGTCAACGCACCGGTACGACCTACCTGAAATTCGACGGCCTTTAGTTCTGTTATTTCTTCCTGTGCAGCAAATTTATGTGCAATTGCCCAGCGCGGGGCTCGCGACACAAATCCCAGACTATGTTGCGCCTGCAAATTATTCACTTTGTATACAACACCGTCGATATCGTAATCCAATCGCTCGCGTTTTTTACCGATGTTTTCGTAATACCTTAAACAGCCTTGCACACCTTTTACTACACGCGACTCTGGATTCACCCGCAAACCCAGGGAACGTAATAGCAACAGCAATTCACTATGCGTTGCAGGTGACTTAATACCGTCCAGTATTCCAACACCATAAAAATAGATTTCCAGAGGGCGCTGGGCTGTGATGCGCGAATCAAGCTGCCGTAAACTGCCGGCCGCCGCATTACGCGGATTAGCGAAAACCTTTTCGCCCTTCTCGCGCGCTCTAGCGTTCATTTCGACGAAGCTTTGACGCGATATAAACACCTCACCTCTTGCTTCCAGTCGAGCCGGTACCTTTTTACCCATCAGCTTGAGCGGAACAGTTGCAATGGTACGAATATTCGCAGTGATATCTTCTCCGATATTTCCATCACCACGTGTTGCGGCTTGCCGGAGCAAACCATTTTCATACACTATGCTGACGGCTAAACCATCAAGTTTGGGTTCAGCTGAGTATTCGACTTCACCCGATACAGCAAGGCGTTCAACTATTCTCTTGTTGAAAGCTTCCAGTTCGCTGATATTAAATACATTACCCAACGATAACATCGCAATTTCATGCTGAATCTGCTTAAAAGCACCCAGGGGTTTTGCCCCGACCCGCTGGGTTGGCGAATCTTGGGTTATTAGGTCCGGATATTGTGCTTCAAGTGTTTGCAGTTCTCTGAATAACCGATCGTATTCAGAATCAGGTACGCTGGGAGTGTCAAGCACATAGTAGCGGTAATTATGTTGATTTATCTGTTCACGAAGAGACTCAATACGTTGCTTCGAACTGGAATCCATTTTTGCCATATTTATTATCGATGCTTGAATTGATATTGCGAAACCTCATCGCGCAAATAAGCAATAGTTTGCCCTGTTAAAGAACTACGTTGCCCGTCACAAAGCCTTGCCTGTAAATCAGACTGTAATTGCTGGGCCAAACTAAGAAACTCGTCAAAAGCGGCAACTGGATCATCAACGGCAGGTAACTGCAGAATCAACGCAACCGCAGGTGTGCTGAAATCGGCGGCATCTTCCGGAAATATGCCGGGCTTCAGGGCATTCAAAGCAATATACTCGCCCTTAGATGCCTGGCAATGAAAAACCTTACCACTCTTCCACAAAAAACCAGCGTTATATAACGCCGCGTACAATTCCTTGCCTAAAAATTGCTGCCCGGCATCCGCAAGTAAGTTTAAGACCACTAGTTCCTGCTCGAGTAACATGGAACCACTCCTGACATTCTGCGTTGAAGTAGCCTCCTGCGGTTTGGAATTCGATGGAGCAGCGGGTGGACGATAGCCAACGATTTCTGTTTCTAAACCGCGCACAACTAAATCGTCAAAGTCCAGCAGTTCCAATTCAGCATCAGTCGTGTCAGGAGGTGTGGACTGATCTTCTACTATTTCGGAAACTGTGGTTTCGGCTGAGTGACTGTCATCCTGCAATCCAAGTGCAGGTTCTTTTCGAGTACTGGGCTCTCTCTCTTTGTAGCGCCCAATTAAATAGATTGCGGCAACTATCACTACCCCTGAAACCAGCAATATCCACCTTAATGCACTCATAAGAAGTTGGGTTCTTAAACCCCTCCTAAAGCCGACCGAATTAAGCGATAAGAATTAAAACTAACACCGGCACGTTACGTATGGCAACACATTCTTACTGCAATCGTTTTATGCCGTCGCCAGCTTGACGGCTTCATCAACGTCAACAGCCACAATCCGAGATACTCCAGCTTCACGCATGGTTACGCCGATCAACTGATCAACCATTTCCATGGTCGTTTTGTTATGCGTTATATTGATAAACTGAACTTTCTTCGACATATCTTTGACCAGGTCGTTGAAACGCTCAACGTTGGCTTCGTCAAGCGGCGCATCTACCTCGTCCAGTAGACAAAACGGTGCCGGATTTAACTGAAATATCGCGAATACCATGGCCACCGCGGTTAGCGCTTTTTCTCCGCCTGACAGTAAATGTATATTAGTGATACGTTTACCGGGCGGCCTGGCCATAATCGCCACACCGGTGCTTAATAAATCATTGCCAGTCATCTCCAGATAGGCCTGACCACCACCAAACAACCGGGGAAACATTTCGCGCAGTGACGAATTAACACGATCAAAAATTTCTTTAAAACGGGAGCGGGTTTCCTTATCTATTTTAGCGATTGCACTTTCCAGTGTTGCCAGTGCTTCGGTTAGATCATCGTGCTGATTATCTAGATACTCCTTGCGCTCAGCCTGCTCACGATGTTCATCGATAGCAGCCAGATTAATAGGCCCCATGCGCTCGATACGCAAGGATAATTTTTCAACCTGCGTATGCCAGTCATCGATATTGGCATCTTCCGGCATCTCTTCAAACAAAGTATCGCGATCAAAATCAGTGTCTTCCAGTTGCTCGTTGATAGTCTGACAGCGCACTCTGGCTTCCTGTGCCGCCAGGCGGCCCTGCTCCAGCTCCGATCTAAGCTCCTGGGCCTGTTGTTCCAGCTCTCCGCGCTCAGCTTCATGACGCCTGACAGTTTCTTCAATGCTTTCTACTTGTTTGCGAACATCGCCGAGTCGCTTTTCGATATCAACCCGTTTCTCCAACAGTACCGCTAATTCGTTTTCCATTACCTTGACCGGCGCATCGCCTTCCGCCAGGGTAGATTCCAGATCATCGCGACGTTTTTGTAAATGCTCAAGCTGCTGTTGTAACCGCGTTAGATTCTGATCGGTAGAACTCTGCATTGAGCGCATTGATTCCAGGCTTAGCGCAATCTCGTGCAAGGTATCTTTATCGCTTTGCGCATGGTCACGAGCATCCCGCAACGCCTGGTTCAGCTGTTCGCGCTGCTGTTGAAGTTGTTGACGGGTATCAGCATTTATAGATACAGCCTGCTGTGCTGCTGTCAACGTTTCCTCGCTTTGAGTTTGGGTTTGCCGATCACGTTGAATTTGCTGTTCGATATCACTAATCTCAGTACTCAGTTCAGTGCGTCGCTTTTGTACCTGCTCAAGTTGTACGTCGATACCGTTTAGTTTTACTTTGATTGCCGAACGCTGCTCATTACCCGATTGGCGCTTATTCTGCAAATCATCACGTTTTTGTTCTGATCCAGCTAAAGATAACTTGGAATCTTCCAGTTGGTTTTCCAGCTTACTAATACTCTGCTGCAGTTGATCCAGTTGCTGGCGTGTTGTTTTGATCTGTTGTTCACGACTTAGAATGCTGTCCTGCCCCACAGCCGGTCGCGCGACACGCAGCCAGTTTCTGCCAAACCAGAGTCCGTCTCGCACAATAACCGATTCATCAACAGCGAGTCCGGCTCGCATCGCCAGCGCTTGTTGTATGGAATCTGCAGTACGGACGCCGGATAGTAAGTGTTCAAGATTGAGATCCGTGCTAATTTTGCCAGCCAGATTTTCACCCTGGGCAACTGCGTTAGTGTCGGAGTCACCGGGACCCAGCAACATCAGATCGCCTTCAGTCAAATCCTGCATAGCGTCTGTGAGATCGGCCCAGTCATCAACGCAGACTGCTTCGAGGGAATCGCCCAGCACGGTTTCAACCGCCAGTTCCCAACCACTATCAACCTGTATTGATTCCGCCAGACGTGGCCTATTCTGCAAACCTCGATGCTCCAACCACTGCCCGACGGCCTGTTGATCCTTTCCTAATGCCGCCTGCTGTAACGCCTCGAGGGAAACCAAAGTACCGCGTAGTTCCTGCGCCCTGTTTCTGGAGGCATCAATCTGTTTATTCAGGTCATCAATTTGGGTGCGTGTATCCAGTATATTCTGGCTAACCGCATCGATTTCTTCCTGCTGTTTAAGCAAAAGGTTGCTCTGCTGACCTTCCTCGCGCAACAGCTGTTCTCGTTCCGCCTCAAGATCACTCGTCGATAAATTCTGTTGTTCATCCCGTAGTTTTTGCATGCGTTGTTGCAAACGTTGCAAGTGCTCAGCAAGTTGCTCCAATCGGGTCTGTTCGACCTGTTCAACTTGTTCGGAATCAGCCTGTTGACGATTAAACTCATCCCAGTTCTGTTGCCAGGCCATCATGGCCTTTTCTGCGGCGGCCAAACTGGCTGATGAATCATTCTGGTTCTTCTTTAGCGACTCCAGCAAAGGCTGTTTGTCAGCAATCGATTGCGTGACATTTTTTAGCTTGGCTTGATCGTCCGCAACGTGCTGTTGCAGCTCCTGCCAGGCATCACTTACCTGCTGAAGCTCATCGCTTTGTCGCGCATGAGTATCGCGATGATGCTGAATATTCTGCTCAATACGCGAGATATCGGAACCCACCCGATAGTACTCAGCCTGCACAGCGTTAAAACTATCATTAGTCTCGACGTGTGCCTCGCGCTGCTGTTCAATTTGCAGCTCCACGGCGCGTTGCTTGGCAACCACCTCCTCGACCTTGGTTTGTTGGGTATCCAGGCCAGCCTGCTGTTCATCAACCTGCTTGTGCATCTCCTGCCAGCGTAAAGCCAGCAATTCGGCCTTCAGACGACGCTCCTTGGCTTTATTCTTTTTGTAGCGCTCTGCTGCCGAGGCCTGGCGTTTTAAGTGGTTCAGTTGTTTTTCCACTTCTTCGCGCAAATCATCCAGGCGATCAAGATTGTCCCGCGTGTGCCGCATACGATTTTCAGTTTCTCGGCGGCGTTCTTTGTATTTGCTTATTCCGGCCGCTTCCTCGAGGTAAATCCGCAACTCTTCCGGTTTAGCTTCGATAATACGGGAGATCATACCCTGCTCAATGATGGCATAACTGCGAGGGCCCAGACCGGTGCCGAGGAAAATATCGGCGATATCGCGGCGACGGCAGCGGGTGCCGTTTAAGAAATAATTGGACTGTCCTTCCCGCGTCACCTCACGACGAATGGAAATTTCAGCGTATTGCGCGTACTGCCCCCCGATACTGTGATCGGCGTTGTCAAAAATAAGGTCAATAGAGGCGCGACTAATAGCCGGCCGGGTAGAGGATCCATTGAAAATAACATCGTCCATGGAATCGCCACGTAATTGTTTGGCTGAGCTTTCACCCATTACCCAGCGCACCGCGTCAATTACATTTGACTTGCCGCAACCGTTTGGCCCTATGATACCGGTACGATCAGTTGGAAAATGGATTGTGGTCGGGTCAACAAAAGACTTGAACCCGGCCAATTTAATCTGGCTTAAACGCATACCAACAGCAGCTCTTTTCTCGGTACTTTTTCTCTATAATGGGGCGCTTTCAAACGGAGCGATCTATGCCCACACAACCCAGCAAAAATCTGGAAATATTCGATAATCCCCAGCAAGTCGGCGATTATAGCATCCGAATTGAGATACCGGAGTTTACCTGTTTATGCCCGAAAACAGGACAACCGGATTTTGCGACGTTAACGCTGGAATATGTACCGGATAAATCCTGTATCGAGCTCAAATCCCTGAAAATGTATATCTGGTCTTTTCGTGATCAGGGTGCATTTCACGAAGCTGTGACCAATGAAATCCTGGCGGATCTGGCAGCGGCCTGCAATCCGCGTTTTATGCGTCTGACTGCTGAATTTAATGTGCGTGGCGGCCTCTATACCACGGTGGTTGCCGAACATCGGGCGAAAAATTGGCAGCCCTCTGAGCCTGTAGCGCTACCCTGATCAGGCCAGCTCAGGGCTTGGCTTACGGGTTCGAACGCGCCTGGCTCCTCTAGGTGGAGTCAGATCGCGATCCAGTTTCATTGCAATATACCTTAGTTTATCTAATCCGGTTACGGCGCTCCTGGTCAACTTGATACCGGCCGGCCAGGCCCAGGGTCGGGCACCCGCACCCTGAATAATTTTCGCTGGACCAAGGCTACCGGACTCGCTTATGCGCTCAGATAATGCTGACGGCAGTCGCATACTCGCCGATTCAGCGATCACCTTTAGTGCCAGAAACGGTATTTTTGCCCGCTTTGCCCGGGCGGCCACCGCGGCGCTTTCTCGATCGACGGCAATTGCTGAACTGCTGTCTCGTAGAATTTTCTTTTCCACGGGTCGGCTCAACACACTTTCACAATGCGCCAGAGCGCCATCATACACCCGGGTAAAATCGGCCAGCCGTTTGCGCATTGCAGTACGCCAACTGCGGCTAACCTTGTAGCTACTCTGCTCTGTAACCAATATTTCAGCCAACACCACATCGCCCGCATGCAAACTGGACTGCAATCCAACAGCAAATCCCCAGCTAATTAATGCCTGTACACCATCATTCAGTAAAACATCTGCCGCATTACCTGCATTTTTAGATCCGGCGCCGGACACAGCCAGAAACGACGATTGACCGATCGAATAGATCCTGCCAATTTCAGCATCAAAGCCGGTCAGCGGCTTGGCTTCAGCCGGTGAAGCACAAACAATTCCCAGATTCATAATTCGATATCTTTGCAGAAGCTTGGGAGTAGGATAGAGGAAAGCAGTCAATTGCGGCTACTTTTTTTCTCTAAAATTCCGATTGGTCCTCATTTAGTGTGGATTACTGCAGTCAAGAAGTTCTTATAAAAACCTTTCTAGCCTGTTAACTGTTGGTTAAACCACTCCTCAATGTGGTGATGCGTGGTGTCGGTGTCAGCCCTAAGTTCTACTGGTAATTTTCGACGCCAGAATTTTAATAGCACACGAATCAGAGTATTACTGCCGCATGCCAGTTGGCCAAACACCATAATCATTAAAACACTTGCTTTACTAATCTTGATCTGTGTAGCTGAGTTAAAGTCCTGCCTTCGGTAAATCTTATTCAGTGTCAGTATCGCCATTCCGATTGCCGAAAAGCAAAATCGTCGTAATCCCGATTGATCTTTAGGAATCTGCAAGGTGTATGTAATCGCGTTATCCATATGCTTATTGCACAGCGCTATCATCTGACAGAGTCCGATTGAATAACTGACAGTTGCTGCATGATCTGGTAGTTGATCCAGATTAAATCCCGCGCGGGAAAACAACTCCCGTGGCAACCAGCAGACTCCGCGTGCGTAATCCTCCCAAATATCCCGCAGGATATTGGTCATCTGCAATGCCTGACCAAAAGACACGGATAACGACAACAACTCATCCCGCCTGCTAGCAAGTTCCGGTGAATACTCGCAGCACAGTTCCGTCAGCATTTCACCGACCACGCCGGCCACGTGATAACAATAGTTATCAAATGCACGGATCGTCTTTATTCCGCCCGGACAGGCATGAAACTGATAATAAACCATGCCCTGACTCATTATTCGAACACAACGTAATAGAGTTGCTTGCTGGATTGCTGTGAAACTGTGCGTAATCGCAATAACGTGAGCTGATTCGTTAATTAGACGTTTTTCTGCGGCAAGCCTCTGTTCACTTAACAGTGACAAAAACTGTTGTGTGAATTTTGTGGCATCTGCTTTCGTGGCTAACAGTTCGACAAATTGGGCAGCCAACTGACACTTCGTCGCAATGGGAATTGCCGGTTCATCTTCAATGGTATCGGCAATACGACATAACAGATACGCATTAGCGATTACGTCTGCCAGTGGTTGTGGTAATTCAGGAATGCTTAGGGCAAAGGTTCTTGCTACTCCCTGCAGTAGTTCGTATTGAAACTGCCTGTCTGCCTCGCTTAACGACACGGCGTATTCCGATCAGGAACCTTGACCATAACGGCGCTCAATATACTGTTCGACAATCGCCTGGAACTCTTCAGCAATACGCTCACCTTTCAATGTAACGTTTTTCTTGCCATCAATATAAACCGGCGCTACCGGCCGCTCACCGGTACCGGGTAAGCTGATACCGATATCTGCATATTTACTTTCGCCCGGCCCGTTCACAACACAACCCATAACAGCGACTTTTAGCTCTTCAACACCCTGATAGCTTTCCCGCCAAAGCGGCATTTGCTGACGAATATAAGACTGAATATCCTGCGCCAGCTGTTGGAAAAAACTGCTGGTGGTGCGCCCACAACCTGGGCATGCAATAACCATTGGCACAAACGAGCGTAATCCCATGGTCTGCAATATTTCCTGCGCGACAACTACTTCCTCGGTTCGGGGACCACCTGGTTTTGGTGTGAGCGAAATGCGAATCGTGTCGCCAATACCTTGTTGTAACAACACCGATAATGCCGCGGTTGAGGCCACTATGCCCTTTGAACCCATGCCCGCTTCGGTCAAACCCAGATGCAGGGGATACTCGCAGGCCGCTGCCAGTTGTTGGTAAACGGCGATAAGATCCTGCACAGCGCTGGTTTTACAGGACAATATAATCTTGTCTTTGGCCAGGCCCAGATCTTCTGCACGTTTGGCGCTTTCCAGAGCTGAACGAATCACCGCCTGTTGCATAATTTCATTGAGTTCTTTTGGTTGTTTGGCTTTGGCGTTCTCATCAAGCATGGCAGCCAGAATATCCGGATCCAGGCTCCCCCAGTTCACGCCAATACGAACCGGTTTGTTGTAGCGGCAGGCGATTTCGATCAATGCAGCAAACTGCGGATCTTTTCGTTCACCCCGGCCGACGTTCCCCGGATTGATCCGGTATTTGTCCAGTACTTGCGCGCACTCAGGAAACTGCTTCAGTAGTTTATGACCATTAAAGTGGAAATCACCAATCAGCGGTACGGAGCAGTCCATTTTTTCCAGTTGTTCGCGAATGTTTGGCACTTCAGCGGCCGCTTCAGGAGAATTCACGGTTATGCGAACCAATTCGGATCCGGCATCCGCCAGTTCTTTAACCTGCGCAGCCGTGCGAATGGCATCTGCTGTATCGGTATTAGTCATCGACTGCACGGCGATGGGTGCGCCTCCGCCAATGGTTACGTCGCCAATTTTCACTGCAATACGAGAAGTGCGATCAGACATCATTTTTCACGAAAGTTGAACAAGAAACGAATAAAACCACCATAACATCATGTGGTGGGTATTCTAGCCGAAAATAGCAAGGGACTCCTATTGATGTCTGCAGACAGTGATAGATCAGGAGCGTAGAACGAGAATGTGGTGAGTCTGTCAACCTGATCCTAAATCGCTATAATGTGGCCCTCTTCCACCCGAAAAGTGAAAGCATGATTACAGATTTTATTAAAGGCGCAACCTACGCCTTCTCAGGATTTTCCCTGGTAAGATCCAAGGGTATTCGGCGTTATGTCGCTATGCCACTCGCTATCAATATTCTGCTTTTTGCTACCGGTATCTACTTCATATTTGGTCAGGTCAATAGCTTAATTGTCTTACTGGTAGAGTGGTTGCCTGGTTGGCTGGACTGGTTGAGCTGGCTGGCCTGGCTGTTTTTTAGTTTGCTTGCCCTGGTCCTGATTTTTTATACCTTTACCCTGGTCGCCAACCTTATCGGTTCACCTTTTAATAGTCTGCTATCTGAGAAACTTGAGCAACAAATGACAGGTGAAATGCCGCCATCCAGTGGCCGCTTGATCGAAACATTGCGCGGCATATCCGGCGCCATTATTTCCGAACTCAAAAAATTTGCCTATTTAATTACTCGGGCAATACCGCTAGTTATAGTGAGTTTTATACCAGTAATTAATATTTTTGCGCCATTACTGTGGTTTGCTTTCGGTGCATGGATGTTGGCGCTTGAATACATGGATTACCCAATGGGCAACCACGGCTTCACTTTTAATGAACAACGCGCAATAGCCAAAAAGAAACGGTATCTAATGTTGGGTTTCGGTTCAGTGGTTACGGTAATGACAACTATTCCGGTTGTAAACTTTCTGGCGATGCCGGTTGCAGTGTCCGGCGCAACCAAACTCTGGGTGGAGGTGTTTTCTGATACAGCCGAAACCAGAATAAGAGTTTAGTTCGGTGCATTGCTTTTTCGACCCTTTCTCCAAATTAATACGGATTACAAATTCAGACAAATCATACAAATCTATAATGGTCTAATAACACCAAATTTTCATAATCCGCTAATTAGCCACTAAAAGTTTAAAATGAACACAAATATAATCAGTAACACGATCATCGACCTGGGTTGCGGCCCAAACAAAGTTACCGGAGCTTATGGTGTCGATATGCACCCCTACCCGGGAGTAAATCAGGTATTTAGCCTGGATCAGTATCCCTGGCCTCTACAATCCAACACCTACAAAAAAATTTATGCACGACATATAATCGAGCATATAGCTGATATTCCAGCTTTTATTAATGAAATTCATCGTATTGCCACCAACGATGCCATTGTTAATATTATCACGCCACATTTTTCTTCACTACACTCATGGGAAGATCCAACACATCGCTGGCATTTAGCCTGTGGCTGGCATAAAACATTTACTCAGCGATATATGTCTGAACAGACACTTTCCTTTGATCATATTCAAACAGATATTGGTTTTTCAAAAAGTCTACGCGGCGTCATCGGAAAACTAACATGTAAGATTCTAGGCACCGAATCCTGGGAGAAACATTACGCTTTTATTCTTAGGGGAAAAAACATTACTACTTATTTAAAAGTGGTAAAAAAAGATTAAAGCGGTTTTTTGTATATCAAATACTGAAATTATTCGTTTTGTAGTAATTCATTATGTGTACTATTATCGACTTATTTGTATTACTCAATAAAGGAAGCTCTAAAAATATTTGTTAGAGTCGATTATTAATGGCTAACGATGTCCTGTATTAGGTCAAAAAATCTATCAATTTTTAAACTAAAATTAACATAGCATTAAAAGGTTAATATCGGGAAATGAATGTCATTTTTAGTTTGTTATATAATTTATTCGTCATGCTGCAAGCAAGGTGCCGCACAATGAAATATAAAAATCTGTTTATTTCTACTTCATTAATTTTATACAGCATCTTTCTGTCTTCTCCTCTAATAGCCAAGAACGAGAATTTCGAGAGCCTTAGAATGGCAGGTAATATTGAAAACAGCAGACTACTATATCTTGTTAAAAAGAGCTCATTACAAAAAGCGCAGCTACAAATAGAAACTTATTCTGAAAACTCGTGGGGACAAAACCAAGGACTTCTTGGAGGATTGGCCACCCAACATCGAGAATACATTAGATCAAGTAAAATTGTACCAAAGTTAGTTCCCCTTGATAATTTAGTGTCTAAGCGAAACATTCATAAAGAAATTTATGAGA
>CAJHXF010000152.1_pt1 | contig 11894 bp, 10 predicted proteins | sample 9198441 | NCBI WGS metagenome assembly CAJHXF01 (sample SAMEA7708335, study PRJEB35096) | sediment metagenome | biome: marine neritic benthic zone biome [ENVO:01000025]; feature: sediment [ENVO:00002007]; material: shallow marine sediment [ENVO:03000034] sea grass bed [ENVO_01000059] ...
GGCAAAGCAGACTGTGGCGCACAATACCTTGGTTGTGGATGAAACCAGCCATTTTGATGGCAAGGTTAAGTTAGCCAATAAGGCATATCCAGAACCGTTGCTTTTTGACATTCAGGATAGAATTCAACTTACATCAGCTGCAATACAGAGTGCTTATCCCGATGTAAAATTTATCCGCACTTTGGCTTTAATTAATGACCAGAGTCTAGAACATTCTCTGGTACTTGATGTACTGAAGGTGGAGAGCAACAGTTCCCACCAGTACGATTTGCCGCTGCACTATAAGGGTCATATCACAAATATAAGCTTCCCATTGCAGTACTCTGCCAATGAATCAATGAATGCTTTAGGCAAAAAGAATGGTTACCAGTACCTGTGGCTAAAAGCAAAAGCCCAACCTGAGCAGAATCCAGCCCAGGTTACATGGTTAGAGGATGGTCGATTTTATACCTATAGTGCGATAGCAAATCCAAAATCAGAAATTATTTTTACCGAGTTAGGGGCAAATGACCCGGAATTCAATTTGCGCCGCGAAACAGCGATCATACAACGCATCAGAAACGTTAAAGATTATACCTTTGTATCTGTACTTGAAACACACGGCGAATACAATGGATCGTTGGAGTATACCAATAATGGTTCCAGTGAAATTACTGGCTTAAAACAGATCAGTTCTGGTGAAATTGACTACATAGAGATAGGCATTAAAAGTGGCAGAAAGTTAGGGCTTGGTATTTCTTATGATACCAATGAAAAGAAAAGTCATAAAATAACGGTCGACAGCAAGGCGCTAAGATGGACTGGTTTTTATCATTTATTCGAAGGATAAGTATATGAAGTATCAAAGCAAAGAGTTTTTATTTGGAAACGACGAAGAGCTTGAAGAGGTTGCCCCGGGCGTTAAGCGGCAATTACTTGGCTATGACGACAAGATACTGATGGCGAGAGTTCAGTTTGAAAAAGGTAGCGAAGGTTATGTGCACGAACATTTTCATTCGCAAACCACTTATGTTGAAAGCGGTGAATTTGATGTCAATGTTGGTGGTGAGGTAAAAACTCTTAGAGCTGGTGATGGTTTCTATATACCGCCCAATGTAAGTCATGGGGCTGTTTGCAAGAAAGCGGGCGTACTGATCGATGTATTTAGTCCGGTAAGAGAAGATTTTCTAGAAGGGGAAACTAAATAATGAAAGTTAAAGGTTTGAGATGGTCTGTGCTTGCTTTGGTAGCGATTGCAACGGTTATCAATTATGTCGATCGCGGCGCGATGGGCGTTATGTGGCCGGAATATATAGCGCCAGAGCTTGGATTAACAAAACTAGACTATGCGAATATTTTAAATGCTTTTATGTTCGCATACATGATTGGTCAAGGTGCTTTCGGCAAAATATTTGACAAGATCGGTACGCGTCTGGGATTTTTGCTTGCAATCGTGGTGTGGTCATTGTCAATTGGTCTTCATGCTGTTGCTCGAACTGTTGGACAGTTTAGTTTATTTCGGGCGACCATGGGTTTTGGTGAGGCAGGCAACTGGCCTGGTGCTACCAAGGCCAATGCCGAGTGGTTTCCTATTAAAGAACGTGCTCTGGCACAGGGCGTATTCAATGCCGGCGCCTCTTTAGGTGCGATTATTTCACCGCCTCTTATTGCGATTTTTGCTGTGTTATTAGGCTGGAAAGCAACTTTTGTTGCGATTGCCGCATTAGGCCTAATCTGGATTGTGCCTTGGCTGATACTTTATAAGTCCGGACCAAAAACCCATCCGTGGTTGAGTGTGGAAGAAAGAGACTACATCCTGGCGGGCCAGAAAAAACAGGAGATTGCCGACAGCGGTGAAGATGAGTTTGCGCCAGCCTGGTTTGAAATGCTGACTTACAGGCAATCCTGGTCTGTTATTTTGTCGCGTTTCTTTCTGGATCCAGTGTGGTGGCTGTTTGTAGGTTGGTTACCTATTTACCTGTTCGAGACATATGGTTTTCAAACCAAAGAAATAGGGATGTTTGCCTGGGTTCCCTATGTTGGTGCCGCCATTGGTGCCATATTTGGTGGTTGGTTATGTGGCCGGTGTATTGGTTCGGGCTGGAGTGTTAATAAGTCCAGAAAGTTTGTTATTGCGCTAGGTGGCGTCATTATGTTTCCTGCGCTGATATTGACGGCATTCGCTGCAACTCCAGTTGTTGCCGTTCTTTTGATGGCAATTATTTTGTTTGGTTTCCAATCGGCGATTGGGAATATTCAAACTCTACCCAGCGATTTTTATTCCGGTAAATCGGTGGGTTCTTTGGCCGGGATTGGCGGTACGTCGGCAGTATTATCAGTGATGGTTATGAACTGGTTAGTTCCTGTTATGACTGCGGACGGCAATTATGTTTCGGTTTTTCTGGTAGGAGCGTTGCTGGTGCCCTTGTCATTGATATCAGTATGGGTGCTTGGCGGTAATATCCAGGCCGTGAGAAAAAGAAATTAATACATATGCCTGTTGAAAAGAGATGTACAGGATGAAACGAAAACTATTTAGCAAAATAATAGATGAAGGTGGAAAAAGCTATGAGACTTAAAGGCAAAGTTGCTGTTATTACCGGTGGTATTCGAGATATTGGCAGAGAGATTACTCTCAAGCTCGCATCTGAAGGCGCCAAATTGGTTATTAACTATTTTGATAGCCCTGAGCAGGCCGAGCAGACTTTAAAAGAGGTCGAGCAAGCTGGTGCCGAGGCGATACTGGTTGCAGGCGATATGACCAAGCAGGAGGATGTGTCAAATTTGATTGCTGAAAGCCAGAAAGCCTTTGGTAGTAAAATTGACATTCTGGTTAATGTGGCAGGCGGACTGGTTGCCAGGAAGACTATTGATGAAATGGACGAAGAGTTCTTCAATTTTTTAATCAAGCTTAATCTCAATACCGTGTTTCTGTTAACGAAAGCAGTTGTACCTTGTATGAAAGAGGGTGGTTCTATTATTAATTTCGCATCACAGGCCGGTCGGGACGGTGGTGGTCCAGGGGCATCAGCCTATGCGACATCAAAAGGTGCTGTTATGACCTTTACCCGGTCAATGGCAAAGGAGCTGGGCCCGAAGAAAATCCGGGTAAACGCTCTGTGCCCCGGTGTCATCAGCACTTCTTTTCATGACAGATTTACCAAAGATGAAGTCCGGACCAATGTAGCGGCGGCAACCCCCCTGCGCAGAGAAGGTTCTCCCGCAGAAGTTGCCGATACCGTAGCTTACCTGGCATCCGATGAATCGTCTTTTCTAACTGGCGTTAATCTGGATATTAACGGCGGCCTGGTTTTCTCCTAATCGGTGAAATAATTGCTGGAACGATATAAGCTGTTGGGGTTTGCTGCTATAACAGAAACAGCGATATTGATACTAACAATTTATTTAAGGAGTCATTGTGGCCAGGCATAGAAAGATAGATGTGCTTCAAGGGGTGATATCACAGAAAGTTGTACCGCTGTTTTATCACGAAGATATCGATACTGCTTTTGAGTTAATCAAAGCTTGTGCTGCGGGTGGAGCGAAGGTCGTTGAATTTACCAATCGCGGTGACCATGCTTACGAAGTATTTAAGGAAATTGAAAAGCGAGCAGCAAAAGAACTGCCAGAAGTTGTGCTGGGTATCGGATCGGTTATCGATGCTCCAACTGCCAGTCTATATCTGGCCAGTGGTGCAAACTTTGTCGTCGGGCCGTGCCTGGAGCCGGAGGTAGCGATGCTTTGCAGCGCAAGAAAGATTCCTTATATGCCAGGTTGTCAAACGCTGTCTGAAATTCACCAGGCGCATAAACTCGGTGTCGATATTGTCAAGTTGTTCCCGGGTGGCGCGAATGGCGGCGCTTCATTTGTTGCCGGAATACTGGCGCCATGTCCATGGATTCAGATACTGCCTACCGGCGGTGTGGAACCTACTAAAGAATCTATGGAGCCCTGGTTTAAAGCAGGTATTACTGCCTGTGGCATGGGCAGCAAGTTGATTCAGAAGGACCTGGTTGCACAAAAGAAGTATGCAGAAATCTCGGCAAAGATTAAAACGGCAATTGATTTAGCTAATCAATTTTGATTTTCTGAGGAAAGATTTTTATATGAGTGGAGAAAACAAACTGGATATCAGATCACCGGGCGAATGCAAATACGACATCGTTAGTCTGGGGGAAGTTATGCTCAGGCTGGATCCGGGCGACATGAGAATCCATACAGCCAGACAGTTTAAAGCCTGGGAAGGTGGCGGCGAATATAATGTCGCACGTGGTTTAAAAAGGTGTTTTGGTAAAAACGCCGCGATCGTTACCGCAATTGCCGATAATCCCATCGGGAAATTGCTGGAAGATTTGATTTATAACGGCGGTGTTTCCATGGAGTATGTTAAGTGGGTGCCTTACGATGGGATTGGTCGAAATGTCAGGAACGGACTGAACTTTACCGAGCGGGGCTATGGTGTTAGAGCGGCCCAGGGTTGCTCTGATCGCGGACATACCGCTGTCAGTCAGCTAAAACCGGGCGATATTAACTGGGATACGATATTTGGCGAAGATGGAGTACGCTGGTTCCATACCGGCGGTATATTTGCGGCGCTTTCCGAGTCTGCTTCGGAGGTTGCGCAGGAGGCTTGTGAAGCGGCACAGAGGCATGGAACCATAGTTTCTTATGACCTGAATTATCGTCCTTCCCTCTGGAAAGGCATAGGCGGTAAAGAGAAAGCACAGCAGGTTAATAAAACCATTGCCAGGTCTGTCGACGTTATGATCGGTAATGAAGAAGATTTTACAGCCTGTTTAGGTCTTGCTGTTCCCGGTCTGGATGAAAATATCACCCATATCGAAACAGACAGTTTTAAAGAAATGATTAAGTCTGCTGTCGAAACCTATCCAAATTTTCAGGCAGTTGCCACGACGCTAAGAAATGCCAGAACAGCAACCTTTAATGACTGGAGCGCGATTGTCTATCATGATGGAGAGTTTCATCAATCTATTAGTCGGGATAGCCTGGAAATACTTGATCGTGTGGGTGGCGGCGACAGTTTTGCGTCTGGATTGATATATGGGTTTATAGAAGGAAATTCTGCAGAACAGGCTGTTAATTATGGCGCGGCGCATGGCGCTATAGCCATGACAACCCCAGGCGATACCACTACCGCCAGTTTGCGTGAAGTGGAGAAAGTCATGCAGGGGGCAGGCGCCAGAGTCGATAGATAGAAATTAGCTTTCGATATAGGTCGGTGCGGAAGCTGATCGCCAAATAATTTTTGATACTTTAATGGCTTAATCAGTGCAGCTGATTTACTGATTCGGCTGCGACGACATTTTGTAAAGATTCTGGTACTAATTACCGATTTGATTTCCATCGATAATTAATCATATTTATTCGTACTGTTATATAACAGTTAATAATAATTAACAGGGAGAAAAATATGAAAAAAATAACAAGGGCACTATTAACCATGTTTCTGCTGATTGCTGCCAGTTGGGCCATTGCAGCAGGTCAGCTTAATATCAATACTGCTGATGCTGAAACTATTGCAGCTGAACTGAAAGGTGTAGGCGAAAAGAAAGCGCAGGCAATTATTGACTATAGAACTATGCATGGTCCGTTTAAATCGGTTACTGACTTAACGTCGGTAAAAGGGATCGGCGATAAAACTCTTGAGGACAATGTAGATTCGATCATTATCGAATAGGTTTACCTTGTCTCAATAATCAATCAACAAAACGGGTTATATCCCGCCTTTGTGTTCAGTAACAATAAATGTCTAGTTATTTAGTAAGGCGCGACCCGGTGGATCGCGCCTTCTAAATCCAATGCCTTTCTGGAAGGAAAACTAATGCCGCTTTTGGTGACCACCAACACTCGGCTTCGCCGCTACAGGCAGTAGATTTTCTCTGTACCCTCGCTTTTGGGCAGCCCACGGCTCCGGTTCCAGGTCGCCCGCTTTTCTCCGTTCAGCCGCCACATTTACTGCATTAAGGACGTTTAAGTGGAGTCCATAGAGTCCTGAAATAGCAAAGCCCTTCGAAGCCGTTGAGTGGGTGATTTTGTAAGTCAAACTTACATTACAGTGAGATTTTTGTCGGCCAATCTGGACGCAGTTATCTGCTTGAAATTCAAGTGTTAAATCGCTAGACTCCCCCTGCCTGATGCGGGGTGGAGCAGTCTGGCAGCTCATCGGGCTCATAACCCGAAGGTCGCAGGTTCAAATCCTGCCCCCGCTACCAAAACTGTATGGGAATCGGACTGTGAAATTGATATGTTAGCCCTCTAGGTAAAGTTTCCGGCGAAGATTGCCGGTCTTAGCCTGCATAGTCCAGGCGCTGGTTGCGGATTGAAGTTCTGCACCCGCCACCAAGAATGAATAAAGGCCCTTCAGGTGGGCCTTTTTTATTCCTGGTCATCAGGACTGGTTTCGTCTTCCTTGGGTGAACAGGTGAAGTGCCCGGTCGTAAAGGCTGGATGAGAGCAGGGGGCGTACGGCCCTTTTTTTGTTCCTTATTGAACAAGTGTGAGGTGCAGCCAGTTTGGTGATATCAGTAAAACACGAAGTCTGGCGTGTATTGGAACCAACGATTTCAGCGATGGGGTATGAATTTGTTGGAGTTGAGTATGTTGGTGAAGCAGGTAGAAATACGCTGCGGATCTATATTGATACGGCCACAGGCGTAACGCTGGAGGACTGCGAATCCGTTAGCCATCAGATTAGTGGCCTGCTTGATGTTGAGGATCCTGTTGGTGGAGCCTATGACCTGGAGGTTTCCTCACCCGGAATGGCTCGGCCATTATTCAGGATTGAGGACTATGAGCGATTTGCCGGTGAATTGGCAAAAATTCGCCTGGCGATACCGGAAGACGGCCGGCGCAACTTCAAAGGCAAGCTGATCGGAGTTGAGAGTGGCTATGTTGTAATTGAAGTTGATGGACAGATTTTTAAACTGAGATTTGAGCAGATCGAACGAGCAAGACTGGAACCACAGTATTAGCCGTTGGATCAACCCAGCCTGGAGCAAGGGATGAACAAAGAAATTTTATTGGTTGTCGACGCAGTGTCGAATGAAAAAGATGTTGATAAAGAGGTGATTTTCGAGGCACTCGAGTCAGCTTTGGCGACAGCCACCAAAAAACGACACTCACTGGACATTGAAGTACGCGTAGCTATTGATCGAGAAACCGGTGACTACGAGACATTCCGTCGCTGGGAAGTGATTCCGGAAGAAGAGGAAATGGAGTTTTCTGACCGTCAGTTCACTTTGGCAGCCGCCCAGGAACTCATGCCGGGAGTTGAGCCGGGCGGATTTTTAGAAGAACCCATTGAGTCGGTGGATTTTGGACGTATTGCCGCGCAAACCGCCAAGCAGGTGATCGTGCAAAAAGTCCGCGAGGCCGAACGCATGCGCGTGGTTGACGCGTATAAAGATCGTGTCGGTGAGTTGGTTATGGGTGTGGTGAAGCGTGTTGAGCGCGGCAATGTATACATGGATCTCGGTGGAAATGCAGAAGCTTTTATTAGCAAGGATGAGATGATCCCACGCGAGGCCGTTCGTCCTGGTGATCGTTTGCGCGGATATCTACGCGAAGTGCGATCAGAGGCGCGTGGCCCTCAATTATTTGTCAGTCGGACCTACCCCGAGTTTTTAGTTGAACTATTCAAGATCGAAGTGCCGGAAGTCGGACAAAATTTAATCGATATACTTGGTGCCGCCCGCGATCCGGGATTACGGGCGAAGATTGCAGTAGTTTCCCATGATCCCAGGCTGGATCCGGTTGGTGCCTGTGTCGGTATGCGGGGCTCACGAGTACAGGCGGTATCAAATGAGTTGGCGGGCGAACGTGTCGACATTATATTGTGGGATGATAATCCCGCGCAGTTTGTTATTAATGCCATGTCCCCTGCCGAAGTACGTTCAATCGTTGTCGACGAAGAATCGCAGTCTATGGATATTGCCGTCTCGGAAGATAAGTTATCGCAGGCCATCGGTCGTGGTGGGCAGAATGTGCGTCTGGCCAGTGAACTGACCCACTGGACACTTAATGTAATGGATGAAAATCAGGCGGCAGAGAAAAGCGAAAGTGAAGCAAAAAATTTGCAAGAACTGTTTATGCAGCAGCTTGATGTTGATGAGGAAGTGGCTGTAATTCTAGTGCAGGAAGGATTCTCCACAGTCGAAGAAGTCGCGTATGTGGAGCCGCAGGAACTGCTGCGAGTGGAGGAATTTGACGAATCCATTGTTGAGGAGCTGAGAAATCGAGCTCGAGATGCATTGTTGACGCGAGCCATCGCCTCTGAAGAAACTCTGGATAATGGGCCTCCAAGCAAAGAGTTGCTGGAAATGGAAGGCATGGATAACGATCTGGCGTATAAGCTTGCCGGCAAGTCCCTGGTGACTCTGGATGATTTGGCAGAGTTGGATATCGATGAACTAATCGAAATCGAGCCCATGGACGAGCAACGTGCAGCAGCACTGATTATGAAAGCCCGCGAACACTGGTTTACGGAAGAATCAGCCGGTGAGAAAACTGAGTAAAGCGATTCAATACCCAAGGGGGATACTGTGTCAGAGGTAACAGTCAAGCAATTAGCGGATGCCGTCGGCCAGTCAGTCGATCGCTTGCTCGAACAGTTTGCACAGGCGGGGATGAATAAAACATCGGCCAAAGACCTGGTGTCCAACGAAGAGAAAATGCAGTTGCTGGAGTTTTTACGCCGCAGTCATGGTAGAGGCGAAGAAGATAATAAAGGTGGCGGAAAAATCACTCTTAAAAGACGTAGTGTTAGTGAGCTGAAACTGCCTGGCACAGCGGGTCGAACACCAGGTGCCAGAGGTGTTGCCAGCAAAACAGTAAGCGTTGAGGTCCGCAAACGCCGCAGTCTTGATAAGGCCAACCTCGACAGGCCGGAAGACAATCTGCGTATGAGTGCAGCTTTGGCGGCTGAGCGTGAACAACTTAAACGTGAAGCGGAAGCAACCCGGCAAGAGCAGGACCAGGAGCGGCATGAGTCAGACGTTGAATTGCGTAAGCTGGATGAAGTTGCACGACAAAAAGCGGAAGAAGAGGCGCGTCTCAAGGCAGAGGAAGATGCTATAGCACATGAAAAAGCTGAGGCTGAAGAAAAGGTAAAAGCAGAAGAACGCGCAGCCGCTGAAGCCGAGGCAGAAAAGGAACGGGTTGCCCGCGAAGCGGAAGAACAGGCGCTCGCCCAGGCTGAGACCGCCGCCAAAGCCAAAGCTGATGCGGAGCTGGCAGAGCGTGAGCGCACAGCAAGAGCAGACAAAAAGACTAAGCATAGTCGTGATTCGGCAGGCCGGAGTGTGAAACAAAGAGGTCGTTACGGTCGAGAGGAGCTGCATGTTGATGCCGCCAAGAGCGGCCGGCGAAAGAAAAGCAAACCAGCAGCTATAACCCCAAGTTCTGTGAATCGAAAACATGGTTTTGAAAAGCCTACGGCACCGGTTGTGCGTGATGTACGTGTGCCGGAAAGCATTACCGTCGGTGATCTCGCTCAACAGATGGCAGTTAAAGCGGGAGAACTGATCAAGATATTGATGGGCATGGGCGTGATGGCCACCATCAATCAGATGTTGGATCAGGATACCGCGATACTGGTTGTCGAAGAGATGGGTCACAAACCCATCGCCGTTGATGATGACAGTCAGGAGCGCGATTTAGCAGTTGAAATTCAGTACGAAGGTGAAGCGGTTAACCGACCGCCGGTAGTGACCATTATGGGCCACGTTGATCACGGTAAAACATCTCTGCTGGACTATATTCGTCGAACTAAAGTAACAGAAGGTGAGGCGGGTGGTATTACTCAGCACATAGGTGCTTATCACGTAAAAACCAAAAAAGGCGTCATCAGCTTTCTGGATACACCGGGCCATGCGGCATTTACCGCGATGCGTGCTCGTGGTGCCCAGGCGACAGATATTGTTGTGCTGGTGGTTGCCGCGGATGATGGGGTCATGCCGCAAACTATTGAAGCTATCCAGCATGCAAAAGCAGCCAACGTACCTTTAATTGTCGCAGTCAATAAAATAGATAAACCGGAAGCCGACCCTGAGCGCGTTAAACAGGAACTTAGCACGCATGAAGTTATTCCCGAAGACTGGGGCGGGGAAAATATATTTGTGCATGTTTCTGCACTTAAAGGTGACGGCGTCAACGATCTATTAGATAGTATTTTGCTGCAGGCCGAAGTGCTTGAATTAAAGGCGGCAGACAAGGGACCAGCGACTGGAGTGATAATCGAGTCCAGCCTGGATAAAGGACGTGGTCCGGTAGCCACGGTTCTGGTTCAGGCAGGTGAGCTGAATCAGGGTGATGTCATTTTAAGTGGTAAAGAGTTTGGGCGGGTTCGTGCCATGTTTGATGAAAGTGGCCGACAGATTAAGTCTGCAGGACCCTCAATTCCGGTTGTTGTGCTGGGTTTGTCAGGAGCTCCCAATGCCGGAGATGATGTTGTCGCTGCATTGGATGAGAGAAAGGCGCGTGAAATTGCCGACAAACGACAGGCTGTATCCAGAGACCAGAAGCTGGCAAATCAGCAAGCAACCAAAATGGAAGATGTATTTTCAAAAATTCAGAGCGGCCAGGCCAATACCGTTTCGTTAATGATTAAGGCAGATGTGCAGGGTAGCGCAGAAGCATTAGCTGATGCTTTAGGTAAGCTGTCAATAGATGAAGCAAGGGTAAACATTATTTCCAGTGCAGTTGGTGGTATTAGCGAATCGGATGTAAACCTGGCGATGGCGTCGGCTGCCCGCATCATCGCGTTTAATGTTCGCGCGGACACATCGGCTCGCAAGCAAATTTCCGAGAATGATATAAGTGTAAAGTATTACAGCATTATTTATGAAGTTATTGACGATGTTAAGCGGTTGCTATCCGGACTGCTCGAACCGGAGATTCGTGAACAGTTTATAGGTTTAGCTGAAGTGCGGGATGTTTTTAAATCTTCGCAGTTCGGTGCTGTAGCGGGTTGTCTGGTTGTTGAAGGTGTGGTTAAGCGGGAACAACCGATTCGAGTATTACGTGATAATGTTGTGATATATGAGGGTGAGCTGGAATCATTAAGACGGTTTAAGGATGATGTAAAAGAAGTTAAATCCGGCACCGAATGTGGTATCGCTGTTAAAAACTATAACGATGTAAAGCCCGGTGATCAGATCGAGGTTTACGAACGCGTAGAAATCGAGAGAACTCTTTAATTCATATGCCACGGAAACCACGGAATCGCGTAAAAGTTGGATAGAGCAAACGTTAATTATAGAAGTTGTTTTATTCCGTGTTGTTCAGTGGATTCAGTGGCCAGTTGTATTCATGCCTAAAGATTTTCCACGTCATCAGCGAGTCGGTGATCAGATCCAGCGTGAGTTGGCAGAAATAATCCGTACCGAAATAAAGGATCCGAGATTGAGTTCGCTGGTAACCATTGCTGAAGTTCGTGTTTCTTCCGACCTGTCGCGTGCACGGGTTTTTTTTACCGTGCTTGATGATAACGGCGAGCAAACCGCCGCTGCCTTAAATCATGCAGCCGGTTTTATGCGTTCGCAACTGGGAAAGGTCATGCGCTTGCGTACTATCCCGCAACTTTTGTTTGTTTACGATACCACCACTGAAAGTGGAACACGTCTGTCTTCCTTGATCGAGCAGGCCGTTGCCGCCGACCGGAATAAGGCAGGCGAATAGTACTGACAATAATGGGCCGGCCGAGAAAAAAAGGGCGCGATATCCACGGGATATTGCTGCTGGATAAGCCGACGGGTTTATCGTCAAATCAGGCCTTGCAACAGGTCCGACGCATATACGATGCCAGGAAGGCTGGTCACACAGGCAATCTCGATCCGCTTGCCACTGGGGTGTTACCAATTTGTCTGGGTGAAGCAACCAAAATATCGGGCTTTCTA
>CAJHXF010000145.1_pt1 | contig 11792 bp, 12 predicted proteins | sample 9198441 | NCBI WGS metagenome assembly CAJHXF01 (sample SAMEA7708335, study PRJEB35096) | sediment metagenome | biome: marine neritic benthic zone biome [ENVO:01000025]; feature: sediment [ENVO:00002007]; material: shallow marine sediment [ENVO:03000034] sea grass bed [ENVO_01000059] ...
AACGCTTGCAAGTCCCATATAGAATCGGAGGTGAGGTAATCGATTGTTTCGATTCCCCTTATCGGTGGCACCAATGGTTTCGCGCCGGTTGCAATAATAATATTTTGAGTGCTTACGATTTGATTATTAACCTTGACTTCAAATGGAGTAATTATCTCTGCTGATCCCTGAATACATTCAACGCCCAGTTTGCTATAGCGATCAATAGAGTCATGCGGCTCAATTTTTTTAATAGTGTTTCTGACCCGCTGCATGATATCGGCGAAGTCAAAATCTACGTCTGCATGCCTGACACCAAATTCACTTGCCCGTTTTATATGATGCAAAAATTTTGCGGATCGTAATAGCGCTTTGGATGGTACGCAGCCGGTGTTCAGGCAATCACCACCCATTTTATGTTCTTCAATCAAAGCGACTTTTGCCTTCACTGCAGCGGCGATATACCCAGAAACCAGCCCGGCAGAGCCGGCACCAATAACTACCAGGTTATACTCAAAGCGTTTCGGGCGTTTATAAGAAGCATAAACCTTGCGTTTATTGATCCAGGCCAGAATTTTTTTCATTAAAAATGGAAATATCGCTAACAGCGAAAAGGCAGCGATTAGTTCAGGCGTAAATATATCGTCAATCGAGTTAACTTCAGCAAGCTGTGTGCCAGCTAAAACGTAAACGATTGTTCCGGGCAACATACCGAGTTGACTGACCCAGAAAAATGTCCAGGTACGCATTCGGGTTAAACCCATAACAAGGTTAATAGCAAAAAATGGGAATAGGGGAACCAGCCTTAATGCGAACAAATAATATGTGCCATCCCGTTGAATACCCTGATTAATTTTACTTAGTTGATCTGCAAAACGCTTTTGAATCGCGTCGTGGAACAGATAACGTGAAAGCAGAAACGCAAGCGTTGCGCCAAGGGTTGAAGTAAATGAAACGATGATGGTGCCTTTCAATAATCCAAACAGGGCGCCACCGGCCAGTGTCAGAATTGCTGCGACAGGAGAGAATGAAAGAATAATGTAAATAGCAGCATAAAGGCTAGTCGTAAGCAGGGGATTAAGCAGGTAAAAGTTTTCCAGTTTTGATTGCTGTGTTTTTAACCAGCTTAGATCAATATTCTGCTGCAGATTAAAGTAAAAAAACAGCCCGATAAGCGTAGCAAGGGCAATAGCAACAAATAATTTGGTTTTCATAAGAAGCATGTACTGTGGTGTGTAGGTATAGTGCTAACTACGTTAATCTGCATAAAATGGATGTTAGTCAATTAATTTATTCCCAACTACAGCTTCAATGCGGCTGCCAACAATTTTACCCAACTCCAAAGCAAGATAATGGCGATGGCTACTATGGCGAATCGATATAACAATCGTGCGCGAGGGTTTCGGATTAACGAAAGGTAAGTACCGTATCTGCTTCATGCGCGATGGTGTGGAACCGATTGCCAATTGAGGTACGATTGTTATGCCATGGCCGCTTGCCACCATCTGTCTCAGCGTCTCCAGGCTTGTCGCTCTAAAACCTTCGACTTCATCAGCGCCTACTTTACGACATAAATCCAGTGCCTGATCGCGCAGACAATGACCATCCTCAAGCAATAAGACGTCATTGCCCACCAGGTCAGTCGGGGAAACTTGCTTTTGCTTTACCAGTTTGTGTTTATAGGGTACAGCGGCGAAAAATGGCTCATCAAATAAAGGTATTGATTTCAGAGCAGAGTGCTCAACCGGCAAAGCCAGCAATGCAGCATCCAGTTTGCCTGCCGGCAGCCTTTTAAGGATATCGGGTGTTTGTAGTTCATAGAGCAGTACTTTTAAGTTGGGGAAACGCTCTTTAATCGCATTCATTACCAGGGGTAAGAGGTAGGGTGCCAAAGTTGGGATAATACCCAAATGAAAGGTGCCGGATTCCGGGTCTTTATGCTGCAATGCGAGTTCGCGCATTTCATCCACTGAATCAAGGATCTGCTGAGATTTCATCACGATCTGCCGGCCGACATCAGTCAATAAAACCTGTTTGTTGGTGCGTTCCAACAAACTGACGCCTAGCTCTTCTTCCAGTTTTTTTATTTGTGCACTTAATGTTGGTTGGCTGACATGACAGGCCTCTGCAGCTTTACCAAAATGATTCAGCTCTGCAACAGCAACCAGATAGTGCAGATCTCGAAGATTCATATGCTCCCCCTTAGCGAGGACTGTATTAAACCATATCGCGATACCCATGCGATCAGCTGGTTATTACAAAATTTCCGTCACCAGCCTCAATGACAAGCTATTTTGAGTAAAAAAGCTCAGAGTCAGATCAGCTGGCTGGCGTGCATTTTCCCTGAATTCTGTACTAATGTGATTGGTTAATGTTGTAGTTGGTCCACACTTTCCGAGATCGTTGCAACGAACTAAAACGCGGCCTGGGGTTAGGTTTGGTCGATATTTGCTCTAAAAATGAGTCTAAATAGGCTTAATAGGGCTAAATTTAGTATTTTTTACCTTATTGTCAGGCTTAAACCTTCACAAAATCACAGTATATTAGCTAGAATTACACTGCTTGTTGAAGGTCCTTTTGTAGTCTTTCGTTACATGGAAGTTAAGGAGCAAGTTTAAAGCAGTAGATGGAGCGGGATAAGAACGAGGGCATTACAAAGATGAGCTATACCGGAGTGGTAAAGTGGTTCAATAACGTTAAGGGTTTTGGCTTTATTGAACCAGAAAGTGGTAGCGGAGACATCTTCGTTCATTATTCGGAGATTCAAAGTGATGGTTACAAGACTCTAAGCCGGGGACAAACCGTCGAGTACGATGTGAAAGAAGGTCCTAAAGGAATGCAGGCTTTGAACGTCGCAGTAGTTGAGGAGAAGGTTAGCGTAGTCTAACCGCCATCACACTAGCACTCGACCGGGCGGATTTATATTAGCCCGGGTCCGCAGCAGGATTGCTGAAAATTCAGCGATGGTTCAGTGCGCGAAACAAATTCTTTTATCCTGCCGGAATAAAACACTCGTTAATTTCCCAATCGCATGCGCGCGATCTATCCTTAAATTCACTAATTCTTAGTTTGCCATCAAAAAGTCAACGCGATAATCTTTGCCGCTGTATAAACTCTCAAAGAGATCAGTATGACTGATTCAGCAATAAGACAGCCAGAAGGCGAATTAGTAATCAGAACAATCGCCATGCCGGCCGACACTAATCCCAATGGCGATATATTTGGTGGCTGGGTGCTGTCGCAGATGGATTTAGGTGGTTCAGTGATCGCGCGAAAAGTTGCCAAATGTCGTGTCACGACCGTTGCTGTCGACGCCATGTCGTTTATACATCCGGTGAATGTCGGTGATGTTGTAAGTTGCTATGCCAAACTGGAGTCGACCGGTAAAAGCTCAATGAAAATTCGCGTTGAAGTTTGGGTGAAACCGATTGGGAAGGAGGCCATCTTTGCCACCGAAGGACGGTTCACTTACGTCGCGATCAATCAGGCCGGTCGCCCCATTTCTATCGATTTTTAATCTGTTACCGTAGTGAGTAATCGCGTATTTTTTTCGCACGGCAAGGATAGCAAACCCTGGGGAATTAAGATCCGGGCGTTTGCGGACGTTGCTGTAAACCTTGGATTTGAAACATTTAGTCCAGACTATCAGGGTATGGACGACCCTGAAAAACGTGTGCAACACCTGCTGGATAGTGTGCAGCCGGATTCGGGCAAGCTGGTTCTGGTGGGATCCAGTCTGGGAGCTTATGTCTCGATAAAAGCAAGCGCGTCACTCCGGCCGCATGGACTGTTTCTGGTTGCGCCCGCTGTTTATTTGCCACAATTGGCCTGTGACGAGGCTGTACCCGATTCGCCATTGGTAGAACTTGTGCACGGTTGGCAAGATGAAGTGGTGCCGGCGGAAAATGCCTTACGTTTTGCGAGTAGGCATAGAACCACTCTGCATATGTTTAACGGAGATCATAGGCTTATTGAACAACTGCCCGCAATACAAAGCCTGTTTGAAGGTTTCCTGCAGCGGATATTAGAAAATGAATAGCAACTATATCGAGTTGCTGCGTAGTCACGACTGCGATGTTACGAACTAACTATTGAGCCGTTACTTTCCGGTTCTTTTACACAAACAGCAAGAAACGGATCGCCAATACTTGTTCTTTCGGGCTATGCTTCCGGGCTATGAGCTATGACTATCAACGTATTGCGCAGGCGATTCAGTATTTGCAGCAGCATCTTACGGAGCAACCGAAGCTGGATGAGGTGGCATCTGTGGCTGGTTTGAGTCCGGCGTATTTCCAACGATTGTTCAAACGTTGGGCCGGGGTCAGTCCTAAAAGATATTTGCAGTATTTGACCGTTGAATATAGTAACCAGTTGCTGGCAAACAGTAGTCAATTGGACGCCACCCTGAATTCCGGATTATCCAGTACTTCGCGATTACACGAACACTATATAAAGGTAACAGCTATGACTCCCGCCCAGTATCGGTCAGCGGGAAAGGAGCTGCTAATAAACTATGGATTTACAGACAGCCCGTTTGGCGTCGTTTCGCTGGCGAAAACAAAATATGGTATTTGTACACTATATTTTTCAGATCAGTGCAACGAACATGTTTTTTATGATTTGCTACAGAAACAGTGGTCACAGGCATTATTGAAACGCGATGATCGGTCGGTTGAGCAGGTGGTAAGGCAGCTTTTCACCCGCTCCGCAAAAAGTAAAATTCAACTGGCGCCAACGGGGAGCAATTTCCAGATTCAGGTTTGGCAAGCGTTACTATCTATTCCACCGGGCCAGCTTAGTACCTATAAAAGAATTGCCGCAGCGATTGGTCGGCCAACGGCCAGCCGTGCGGTTGCACGGGCTATGTCGAGTAATCCCGTGGCCTATTTAATACCATGTCATCGCGTTCTACGCGCGGATGGACTATTAGGCGGCTATCGCTGGGGAACCGTGCGCAAGCAGGCCATTATTGCTTACGAAGCTGCGGCGTGCGAGAAGCCGGAAGCAAACAAGCCATGATTATTCACGAAGCTCTGAATCACCGATAAGCGTGCGCAAGCAGGCCATTATTGCTTATGAAGCTGCAGCGTGCGAGAAGCCGGGAGCAAACGAGCCATGACTATTCATGATGTCAGATAGCAGGCACTGAGTAATTTCGGTAATCGTTACCAGAAGCGGAAACAACATCCCGAGGTCTTAACGCTATTGTGAATTTTTCGATAAAGGTTATGTGCTGACCAGAGGCCGCTGTTGCAGCGTGGCCGTCAAATGCTGTCGGTCGCCGTTGCGCATTATCTCAATGGACAGTTTGGACCCCGGTGCTTGCGCGGAAATCAATTTAAGCATGGTGCGAATATCAGTAATCGATTCACCATTGATACCAATAATGATATCGCCTGCCTGCAGGCCGGATTTATCGGCCGGTCCATTTTGAAACACGCCCGTTATCATCACCCCGGCAGTTTTGAAACGCTGCACCAGGTGCGCCGGAATCTCCCGTGCCTCCACGCCCAGCCAGCCGCGGACTACCCGACCCTCTTGAATAATCTGATCCAGCACGTCTCGCACCATATCCACCGGAATAGCGAAACTGATGCCGTCATAACCGCCACCCTTGCTAAAGATAGCCGTGTTGATGCCAATCAGTTGCCCCAGCGCATTAATCAGCGCACCGCCAGAGTTACCGGGATTAACCGCGGCATCGGTTTGAATAAAATTCTCAAAGGTATTAACTCCCAGGTGGTCACGTCCGGTGGCGGAAATGATTCCCATCGTCACGGTCTGGCCTACTCCAAAGGGGTTGCCTATTGCCAGTACTACATCACCCACCTGAATTTGGTCTGATCGGCCTACCGGGATCGGGATCAGCTTATCCAGGTCCACCTTTAAAATAGCCAGGTCGGTTTCAGGGTCCGCGCCAACCTGGCGGGCGGGTGCCTGACGGCCATCATGCAGGGAAACACGAATATCTTCCGCATCATGTACCACATGATAGTTGGTAACGATATAACCATGCTCACTAAATATCACACCGGAACCGAGTCCTTTTTCGATTTGCGTGCGGGGAGCTCTGCGCTGGCTAAAAAACTGTTCCAGCAAGGAACTGCGTGATCGAGTATTAACGGTTCGCGCAGTGTAAACATTGACGACAGATGGTGCGGCACTGTTAACCGCATCAGCATATGAGACCGGGCCGCTAAAATTCGGAGTGACCGGAGTATCCTGCGTAACCGGCGCTACGGGTGTTTGCCGGTCTGAACCCACCATCAGATACCAGACAATCACCAGGGCGAGCATCAGGCCCGCGGCAGCAGCTTTAAGTATAAAAGGTACTGATTTCACGCATTAGTCTCCAGACAGGGCAGCGTGCCTATTCTAACCGATCGCCAGCCGGTCAACAGAGCCGGTAGCTCACAGTTTTACTTTGTTGTTTTGACAGCCGACTCTGCTAAAGTGCCCGCTGGTGAAATAAACGAAGGCTAACGCGTAATGGTAGGAATCAACGATTTGGTGGGTTACTGCAATAGCCTGCTGGGAATCGAACGCTTTCAGGATTACTGTCCTAACGGGCTACAGGTTGAAGGCCGTAGCGAGGTGGTCACCCTGGTTACAGGTGTAACCGCCAGCCAGAGGTTGCTGGAAGCAGCTATTGAAGCAAATGCCGATGCCATTCTGGTTCATCATGGTTATTTCTGGAAAGGCGAAAGCCCGGTTGTGACCGGCATGCGTCGACGTCGAATTAAAATTTTGTTGGAAAACAATATCAATTTGTTGGCCTATCACCTGCCGCTGGATGCGCACCTGCAATATGGCAACAATGCCGCATTGGCGAGAGAGTTGAATTTAAGAATCGACGGGGTAATGGAAGACGGACCGGCCAGGGATATTCTGTTCTATGGTAGATTGGCAGAAGCCACAAGGACTAACGATTTTGTCGACTTTTTGGCTCGTCAACTCGGTACCGAACCCCTTCTGATTTCGGGTTCCGATACCGATATAGAATCGATTGCCTGGTGCAGTGGCGGTGCGCAGGATTTTATTGAAGAGGCCGTATCACTGGGGGTGGATGCCTATCTAAGTGGCGAGATATCGGAGAAAACAACACATATTGCCCGCGAGTCAGGTATTCATTTTATAGCTGCCGGACATCATGCTACTGAACGTTATGGGCCTGCCTGTTTAGGTGAACATCTGGCGGAGCAATTTGATCTGGAACATCAATTTGTGGAAATCGACAATCCTGCATAAAAGAAAAAGTTTCCGAAAATCAAGGTGATAGAACACATCGCTGGCCATAGTTGTGCCAACACGGTAAAATTCGCGCCTCACGATTTGCTCTGCAAAAACAGACGCAGATCCTTAAGTTAAGTGGTTTAGATTAAAGAAATCACGGTCACAAGCTAATTCAGGAGATACCCATGTCAGGCGCTAGTTTTGATAATAGCGGCGTCGATAAAGATCGTCGGCGTTTTTTAACTGCGGGCGCTTCTGTGGTTGGTGCAGCGGGCGTTGCCGCCACGGCTGTGCCTTTCCTCAGTTCCATGCAACCCAGTGAAAAGGCGAAAACAGCGGGTGCCCCCGTTGAGTTTGACGTCAGCAAAATCGAACCAGGCCGGAAAGTTACCTTAAAGTGGCGTGGTCAGCCTGTATTTATCGTGCGGCGTACTGAGGAAATGCTGACTTCATTACCGACACTGGATAGCAAACTGGCCGACCCGGCATCAGAGAATGCCGCGCAACAACCGGCTTACACACAAAATCCATTCCGCTCCATCAAGCCTGAGTTTCTGGTTATGGTCGGTTTGTGTACCCACCTGAAATGCTCGCCGTCCTTTTATCCCGAAGTAGGATCACAGGGAGCTGACTGGCAGGGTGGTTTCTTTTGTCCGTGCCATGGTTCTAAATTCGATTTGGCGGGGCGTGTTTTTGCCGGTTTGCCGGCACCTATCAACATGCTGATACCACCGCATAAGTATCTTAGCGATAGCATTGTCCTGATCGGCGAAGACGAGGAAACCGCCTGATGAACAAACTCACCCACCTCATCACTGATGGTTATGCCTGGTTTGAATCGCGTTTCCCCATTACCAAAATGTGGCGCGATCATATGTCGGAATACTATGCGCCCAAAAACTTAAATATCTGGTATTACTTCGGTGCTCTGGCAATAGTGGTTCTGGCTATGCAGATTGTTACCGGAATATTTTTGACGATGAATTACAAGCCGGATGCGGATCTGGCCTTTGCGTCGGTTGAATACATTATGCGTGACGTAAAGTGGGGATGGGTAATGCGTTACATGCATTCAACCGGCGCTTCGGCTTTTTTTGCATTAGTCTATTTGCATATGTTTCGGGCGCTGCTTTACGGCTCTTATAAGAAACCACGCGAACTGGTCTGGATCTTCGGTATGGTGATCTATTTTTGCCTGATGGCAGAAGCCTTTCTAGGTTATTTACTACCCTGGGGGCAGATGTCTTACTGGGGTGCGCAGGTCATCATTACATTGTTCAGCACCATTCCTATTTTTGGTGAAGATATCGCGCTCTGGATTCGCGGTGACTACGTTGTTTCCGATATCACCTTAAACCGATTTTTTGCGCTGCATGTTATCGCGCTGCCCCTGGCCTTGCTGGGTCTGGTGGTGGCCCATATTCTTGCTCTGCATGAAGTGGGTTCCAATAATCCGGATGGTGTTGAAATCAAACAGCACAAAGATGCCAATGGCATACCGTTGGACGGCATACCTTTTCATCCCTATTTCACCGTAAAAGATCTTTTCAGCGTGGCAATATTTTTATTGGTATTTGCCGTAATAGTTTTCTTTATCCCGGAAATGTTTGGCTATTTTCTGGAACACGCCAATTTTATTCCGGCTAATCCACTAAACACTCCCGAACATATTGCGCCGGTTTGGTATTTCACGCCGTTCTACGCCATCCTGCGGGCGGTGCCTTCTTATTCATGGTTGGGTGATCAATTTGGTGGCGTGATGGCAATGGGTGCGGCGACTCTGATCTTGTGTTTTCTACCCTGGATAGATCGTAGCCCGGTAAAATCGATTCGCTACCGTTCGACCGCTTTTAAATTACTGCTTGCCATGTTTGTAGTGTGTTTCTTCGGACTCGGCTATCTTGGCATGCAACAGCCGACAGATATTAAAACAATTCTGGCAAGGTTGTTTTCGATTGGTTATTTTGGCTTTTTTATTGGGCTTTATTTTGTTAGCAAGCACGAAAAAACCAAACCGGTACCAGAGAGGGTCAACTACAAATGAGAAAGATATTCTTTCTGATCATATTCTGGTCTGTCAGTTTTTCTGCACTTGCCGCCGGTAATGGCCACCCACTGGATAAAGCATCTATCAATTTATCTGACAAAGCCTCTTTGCAACGCGGTGCCAAATACTATGTTAATTTCTGTCTGGGTTGTCACGCTCTGGGATATTTACGTTACAATCGTTTGGGTCGCGATCTGGGCTTAACCGACAGGCAGGTTGAAGAAAACCTGATCTTTACTTATGACGATGAAGGCTCACCCACCAAAGTAGGTGAGCTTATGACCATTGCCATGGATAAACTGTATGCGGAAGAGGCATTTGGTGTGGTGCCGCCAGACCTAACCCTGATCGCCCGCTCGCGTGGAGCCGACTGGCTTTACACTTATTTGCGTACTTTCTATGTCGATGAAAGCAAGATCTGGGGTGTGAATAATGCCGTCTTTCCAAATGTTGGTATGCCACATGTTTTATGGGAATTGCAGGGCCTGCAAAAAGCGATCACCGAAGAGACGATCGACGAGCAGGGCAACGCACACCAGACAATCGTTGATTTTGAACTGGTTCGTGCCGGTTCTTTAAATCCTGAAGAATATGACCAGGTTGTGCTGGATTTAACCAATTTTCTGGCCTATGCCGCTGAGCCGGCAAGATTACAACGATACAAAACAGGGGCCTGGGTGATCGCCTTTCTGCTTTTGTTATCATTCGTTACCTATTTATTGAAGAAGGAATATTGGCGGGATATTCGATAGTGGGACCCTGCCGACCCTCGACTAGTTACAGAAGAGGGTGGAAACCCGCGTAAACACTTAAAACCCAATGGAGTAAATTATGGCGACCATCACCAACCGACGTCCGGTGATGACCCTTTATTCAGAACCTGACAGTGCGCACAGCCACCGTACGCGCATTGTTCTGGCTGAGAAAGATATAGTAGTTGATATTATCGATATTGATCCGGCAAATAAGCCGGAAGACCTGTTAGCCGTCAATCCCTATGATGACAGTCCGACTTTGGTTGACCGGGAGTTAATGCTCTATGATTCGCGCATCATCATGGAGTATCTGGATGAACGATTTCCACATCCTCCGTTGTTACCGGTCGATCCCGTGTCGCGTGCGCGCTGCCGCCTGGCGCTATACCGGATTGAAAATGATTGGTACCGCTTACTGGAAAAGCTGGAATCCGGATTAACCGCCAACCCAGATCAGGTTCGCAAGGAACTTCGGGAAAGCCTCACTCTGGTTTCGCCTATTCTGGATCGAATGCCGTACTTCCTGCACGATGAGTTCACTATTGTAGATTGCAGCATCGCGCCGATTATCTGGCGCTTACCCTATTTGGGTATTGATTTACCCAATCAGGCTAAGGCGCTAATGAGATATGCGGGCCGCGTTTTTGAAAGGCCTTGTTTTCAGTCCAGTTTATCGGATGCCGAGAGGCAAATGCGGCCCTGAATTACGCTGTTCCTGTCGATCGGATTGCGGTAATCTATACCTTATGAACTCAAGCAGACCCTATCTGATTCGTGCAATTTACCAGTGGGTTGTAGACAACGGTGCCACACCCCACCTGCTGGTCGATGCCGCGCATACGGGCGTGATAGTTCCTCGAGAATATGTCGAAAACAATAAAATCATTCTAAATATCGGCCCAATGGCGGCGCATGGATTAAAACTTGGTAATGAACAGGTTGAGTTTAGCGCCCGCTTTTCCGGTAAGTCGTTACCGGTTGTGGTTCCCGTGCAGTCAGTGTTGGCGATTTATGCGCGGGAAAACGGTCAGGGTATGGTTTTCAACGAAGAACGTTCGGCTGAGAAAAAGCAGGTGGCCGGACAGAAGCAGGAACACAGGCCGCAGAAGCCCAAGCTTAGAGTAGTTAAATAGTTGATATAGATTTATATCACTAAAACAAAGCCTCGCAAAAGCGAGGCTTTTTTGTATATCAAATGAGTTCTACTCGTCCCTTATAATGTTAAAGCAGTCGGTAGATCTATACTGAATCTGATGTGATTTGTTGAGTAAATGTTTCGACATCCTGCGCAGGTTGTTTGCAGGTATTTTGAACACAGACATACGCTGTAGTTTTTCCATCAATGGCGTGCTTGTTTTTCAATAGCGGAATAATTTTGGACTTTTCTGAGATATCCGGGCCGTCTTCTACCACGCAAAGTACACGATTCGGTAATAAGGTTTGCCGTAACGCATTAATAAAAGGTTCTGCGGTTTGAGGTTTATCTTTTGCTGTAACAATCACAATTTGTTTAACCTGATCATGATAAAAATCTATCGCCAGCAACATCTCCGTTAAAGCCACCGGGTTCGAATTCAGCGTGCTTGAAAATGCATTAAAAGCCTTTTCGGCTCTTGTCCGATAATTGTCAACATCGGTAAATGCATAAAGTTTAAGTAAGTTAAGAATAGCTACTGAGTTACCGGACGGTTCGGCGCCATCATAAGCTGGTTTTTCTCTGGCGATTAATTCCTCATGATCGTGGCTTGTCATAAAGAACCCGCCATGTTGTTTATCTT
>CAJHXF010000039.1_pt1 | contig 11784 bp, 10 predicted proteins | sample 9198441 | NCBI WGS metagenome assembly CAJHXF01 (sample SAMEA7708335, study PRJEB35096) | sediment metagenome | biome: marine neritic benthic zone biome [ENVO:01000025]; feature: sediment [ENVO:00002007]; material: shallow marine sediment [ENVO:03000034] sea grass bed [ENVO_01000059] ...
CCATGCGTTCTTCCAGCCAATCGAGCCGGTTAGGGTCCAGGTTGAGTCCGGACAGGTAATCGCGTAATTCGCCGGCCGCTTCATCAATCTGTATCAATGCTGCGTTAAGCGATTCGGCCACTTTGCCTAGTGTCTCGTCGTAACGTCGGCTTTCCTCAATTTGTAAATGTTGCTGGCTGAGCATGTGGTGCAAAGACTCGTCATTTTCATACAGTACCGCCAGACCCTCATTGGCCGTGGTTAGTAACTTGCTGGCATGAGCCAGCTTTTGATGTTCTTCCTGTAATGCGGTCCACTCGTTATCCGCCAATGCCAGTTGTGCAAATTCCTGGGCCTGAAAGCGCAATAGTTCCAGTTTGCTGCTGCGGTCCCGTTCGGCGTTTTGCAGATGTTCAAGGCGCGTTTGTTGTTCACGCCATTGCTGATAGCCCTGATTCACTTCAGTCAGTAGTTTCTGGTTGCCGGCGTAGTCGTCCAGTCGTTGTCGTTGTACATCACGTTTTAACAAGGCCTGATGTTCGTGTTGACCGTGGATGGTTACCAGCATTTCCGCCAGTTCGCGCATCGACTGTAAGGTTACCGGTGTGCCGTTGATAAATGCTTTGGACGGATTATCCCGGCTAATGATGCGGCGCAGGATGCAGTCGTCATCGTAGTCGAGTGATTGCTGTTGTAACCATTCTTTTGCTGCCGGGAGCAGGCTAATATCAAAACTGGCGCAGATTTCTGCTCGCTGGGTACCTTCACGTAGACTACCGCTATCAGCACGGTCGCCCAATACCAGTCCCAGCGCGTCCAGTAATATCGATTTGCCAGCGCCGGTCTCTCCGGTAAGTGCAGACATCCCCGCGTCAAACTCGAGCTCGAGCACATCAATTATGGCGAAGTTTAGAATACGGAGAAATTTCAGCATCGTTCTAGCGTGGCGCGCCTTGTACCGGCTGCTTACCCCAGCGCAGTTTCGCTCGCAGAATGTCGTAAAACTCATAACCCTGCGGATGCAGCAATTGCACATCTGTTTCGCTGCGGTGTATGCGCACGCGATCGCCCGCGCGGAGGCCGCAGTTGGCCTGGCCGTCAAAACTAACCTGGGCTTCCACCGTGCACTCCGGATCGATGGCAACGGTTATGGTTACGCCGGCATCGATTACCAATGGCCTATGATTGAGGGTATGTGGACAGATTGGAACCAGCGCAATCGCTTCCAGTGAGGGGTGCAGAATGGGTCCGCCGGATGACAACGCATAGGCTGTGGAACCGGTTGGCGTCGCAATCACGATACCGTCGGCGCGCTCGTGATTGATATAGCGGTCGTCAGCGTGCGTATTGAATTCGATCATCCGTGCCTGATACTGATTGTTAACCACGACATCGTTAAATGCCATCTGTTCAGTAATCAGCTTGTTGTCACGCAACACTTCCGCTTTCAGCATCAGCCTTTTTTCGGCGATGTATTTACCCTGCAGGATATCCTGCAAAGTGCCCAGTAAATCATCCGGTGAGACATCAACCAGAAATCCCAGCCGTCCGGTGTTGATACCCACTATTGGCACGCCATGGGGTGCCAGGTTTCTGGCTGCATTGAGTAGTGTACCGTCGCCACCCACCACAATAGCCAGATCGGCATCGCGCAGTTGTTCAAATTCGTACAATGGTAAGTTATCGTCTCCCAGCGCACCGGAACAGCTCTTTTCCGGGAGTACCGTGCACTCCTTCTGCTTTAAAAAGGCGCTCAGCCGCACCAACATATCGCCGGGATCGATCTTCACATTACGTATTAGTGCAATGCGGCGAAACTCAGTCATAACAAGACCTCAGTGTTGACGGGAGGTGGTTAATCATTCTTCTGTATTCTCCGTGACGACCAACATTCTCAGTTTATACAGTATTTCCAGCGCATTTCTAGGTGTTAATTGGTCAGGATCGATTTCGCGCACGAATTTTTGCAGCGGATCTTCCTCCAGCGCCGGGGACTCTTGTTCGAACAAACCCAGCTGTTGTTGTGACTCATCCTGCATGCGGACCGATTGTTGTTCCAGCCGGTGTAATTGCAGTTTGGCTTTTTTAATGACTTCTGCCGGGACTCCGGCCAGTTTGGCAACCTGCAGACCATAACTCTGGTTGGCCGGGCCGGGTTTAACCGCGTGCAAGAAGACAATGTTTTCATGGTGTTCCACTGCATCAAGATGCACATTTTCCGCCGTCGGCAGTTGCTCCACCAGTGTGGTTAACTCGAAGTAATGAGTGGCAAACAGGGTAAACGCCTGTACCGATAGGGACAGTTGCTCGGCGCAGGCCCAGGCTAAAGACAGGCCGTCAAAAGTACTGGTACCGCGGCCGATTTCGTCCATCAGCACCAGACTGTTACTGCTCGCGTTATGCAAGATATTCGCTGCTTCGCTCATTTCCACCATAAAGGTGGAGCGTCCGCCAGCCAGGTCATCCGAGGCGCCGATCCGGGTAAAAATGCGATCTATGGGTCCAATGCTCGCCTTGCTTGCTGGCACGTAGCTGCCGCAGCAGGCCAGAATCACAGTCAGCGCGACCTGCCTCATATAAGTCGATTTGCCGCCCATATTGGGACCGGTAATCAACAGCATACGCCGGTTTTCATCCAGCTTTATATCGTTTGGAACAAATGGATCGTCCAGTAGGCTTTCCACTACCGGGTGCCGGCCGTCCTGAATGTAAATACCCGTCTTGTCCGTTATCTGCGGACAACAGTAGTTCAGGCTTTCGGCGCGCTCGGCAAAGCACTGCAGCACATCCAGTTGGGCCAGCGCATCGGCAATACTTCTGAAATGATCGAGTTTTAGTGCCAGTTGCTCCAGTAACAACTGGTAGAGTTGTTTTTCCCGATTTAAAGCACGTTCCCTGGCACTTAAAACTTTATCTTCATACTCTTTTAGCTCCGGCGTGATAAACCGCTCTGCGCTTTTCAGTGTTTGCCGCCGCTGAAAATGCGCCGGAACCCGCTCCAGATTCGATTTGCTGATTTCGATGTAATAGCCGTGCACTCGGTTATAACTGACTTTTAAATTGGCGATGCCGCTTTGTTCCCGCTCCCTGGTTTCCAGTTCAGTCAGAAACTGGTCAGCATGGCTGCTAAGTCCGCGCAGCTCATCCAGCTCCGAATCATAACCGTCGGCGATGACGCCACCGTCACGGATCAGCAGCGGAGGCTTATCAATTAAGGCTTTTTGCAACAGCGCTAATTCTGCTTTGGGTTGCGCCAGGGCTGCATGAACTGTCTGCAGTAAAGTTGAATCCGCGGCGATAAAGACTTTTTGCAGCGCCGGCAGTGTGTCGAGTGTTTCACGCAGGGCTAGCAAATCACGTGGCCGTGCTGAACTTAGCGCGATGCGGGTGCAGATACGCTGGATATCGCCAACCGGGGCCAGCGCCTCAGCAACATCCGGATACTGCGTAAGTAACTCGGTTACTGCCTGTTGGCGGGCCTCGATCGCCACGCGATCGCGCAATGGCTGGCCTAACCACCGTTTTAATAGACGGCTGCCCATGGCTGTGGTGCACCCATCCAGCAGTCCTAGAAGACTATTGTTACGATTACCGGTGAGATCAGCTTCCAGCTCCAGGTTACGTCGGCAGCTGACATCCAGCACCACGGTGTCCGCCAGGGACTCGGTGACCAGACCGCGAATGTGCGGTAGTGCGCCCATTTGCGTTTCGCTGGCGTAGTTTAGTAAACATCCGGCTGCGGCAATGGCGAGCGGTAAATTTTCGCAGCCAAAACCACGCAGGTCCTGAGTAGCAAAGTGTTCGGTCAGATTACGATAGGCGGTCTCGGCATCGAAATGCCAGGGTGGGCGGTTCTGAATGGTATAGCGATCCTGCCAGGTACTGTCCGGTCGAGAATCTTCGCTTAGCAGTAGTTCCGCCGGCTGCAATCTTTCCAGTTCGCTTTGCATTTGCTGACGGCTGGTTGTTTCCAGTAAACGAAAATCACCGGTACTTAGATCAAGATAAGCCAGTCCGCACCGATCTTGATGTTGATGCAGAGCGGCCAGGATGGATGCTTCGCGTTCCTGTAGCAGTGCGTCATCGGTTACCGTGCCCGGTGTAATAATTCGTGTTATTTCCCGCTGCATCGGACCTTTATTGTCGGCTGAGCCCACCTGTTCGCAAATAACCACCGATTCGCCCTGCTTAATGAGTTTGGCGATATAGTTTTCCGCCGCATGGTAGGGCACGCCAGCCATCGGTATCGGCTGGCCGGCAGATTGGCCGCGTTGTGTCAGAGATATATCCAGCAGTCGAGCTGCGCGTTTGGCGTCATCAAAAAACAGCTCATAAAAGTCGCCCATGCGGTAAAAAAGCAGAGTCTCGGGGTGTTGCGCCTTAAGCTGCAAATACTGCCGCATCATCGGTGTATGTGAAGCTTGTGCGGTTTGCGTTGCAGGTTTGTTCATGGAATGTGAATGCGCCGGGCGAAGAACGCGCAAGTTTAACAAAGAAAGCAAATGATTCCTCCTCTCGACACGAACTCATGCTATCGAGGGGTTGTTTAGCGTGCGCCCAACGGAGACAATCACGTAATGCAAAACAATCTGTATCGGCTTGCACAAAAAGTGGGGCAAGCTTTATCCCAACAGGGATTGCGGCTGATAACCGCTGAATCCTGTACCGGCGGCTGGATTGCCAAGGTCATAACCGATATACCCGGTAGTTCCGAGTGGTTTAGCGGTGGTTTTGTGACCTATAGCGACGCAATGAAGCAGCAGCAGTTCAATATTGAGCAGGAGGTTTTGCAGCGTGACGGAGCCGTCAGTCAATCGGTGGTTGAAGCGATGGCCAGGGGCGCGTTAGAAAACAGTGATGCCCATGTATCTGTTGCGGTAAGCGGCGTAGCCGGTCCGGAGGGCGGTAGTCCTGATAAGCCTGTTGGTACCGTCTGGTTGGCCTGGGCGCGTCTGGTTCCGCCATCTCTTGAATCAAAATGTGAGCTGTTAGCCGGAGACCGAGCGCAGGTCAGGCAGGAAACAGTGAGCAAAGCTCTAACCGGTATTATTGAGTTAATAGGAGGTCAATCATAATGGGTAGTAAAAAATTATTAATACCAGGCGGTGTTTTACTGAGTGTCATGCTTAGTGGCTGCGGTGATAACGGGTGGCTGAACAAATGGTTTGGCGAACCACCGGCAGAGTCGGTAACTGAACCAGCCATACAGGAAGCTAGCGAAACAGAATCTGAGGTTGATACGGCTGCTGACACAGATTCAATTCAGCAGATAGAGGAGGAAATGGCTGCTCTTGAGGCGGAGAGGGCGGCAGCAGAACAGGAAAAGCAGCAGCTAATGCAGGAAGTGGATGAAATTAATGCCGCGCTGGACCAGAATGAAGACAACACGCAACGTATTCAAGATGAAATTGACCAACTGGAACAACAACAGTACTAAGGTGGTAGTGAGAATCCAGTCGGTGCTGCTCAAAGTCTCCAATGTATGGGATAATGGCCTTGGATTAATATTAAAGTAAAACATTAAGTAAATATTATAAACTATTGAAATATAAAGGTGAAAATAATGGATTCGGATCGTAAGAAGGCGCTGGCTGCAGCATTAACGCAGATTGAACGACAGTTTGGCAAAGGTTCTGTTATGCGCCTTGGCGATGAGTCCAGTATTCCGAATATTGAGGTGATCTCGACCGGTTCGCTGACGCTGGATATTGCACTCGGTATCGGCGGGCTGCCAAAGGGTAGAGTGATCGAAATATATGGCCCGGAATCATCCGGCAAGACCACGCTGGCCTTGCAGGCCATCGCACAGTGTCAAAAAACGGGGGGTACCGCCGCCTTTGTGGATGCCGAGCACGCGCTGGATCCGGTGTATGCTGAAAAGTTAGGCGTCAATGTTAAGGATTTACTGATTTCCCAACCCGATACCGGCGAGCAAGCACTGGAAATAACAGATATGCTGGTACGCTCCAGCGCGATTGATATCGTGGTTATCGATTCGGTTGCTGCCTTAACACCAAAAGCCGAGATCGAAGGCGAAATGGGCGACTCACATATGGGTCTGCAGGCGCGTTTAATGTCTCAGGCTTTAAGAAAGCTTACCGCCAATATCAAACGGTCCAACACCCTGGTGGTGTTTATCAACCAGATTCGCATGAAAATCGGCGTGATGTTCGGCAATCCGGAAACAACCACTGGCGGTAACGCGTTGAAGTTTTATTCTTCGGTACGGCTGGATATTCGTCGCATCGGCGCCATCAAGAAAGGCGATGAAGTGATTGGCAACGATACCCGCGTGAAGGTGGTAAAGAATAAAATGGCGCCGCCGTTCAGGCAGGCCGAGTTTGAAATTCTGTATGGCGAAGGCTGTTCGCTGGAAGGGGAAATAATCGACCTTTCCGTTAAACATGATTTAATTGATAAATCCGGCGCCTGGTATAGCTGCAATAAAGAGCGTATTGGCCAGGGTAAGGAGAACGCCAGAGTCTATTTAAAAGAGCATTCGGAATTAAAAGAACGTCTTGAGCGGGAATTACGTTCCCGGCTGTTGGTAAAGAAGGCAAACGATGATGAAGCCGCGGAAGAAGAAGCAGAAGAAGAGTCCGCCTAAAAGCGACTGCGCGATCAGGGAAATTGCGCTTGGTCTGCTGGCCCGTAGAGAGCATTCTCGTCGTGAACTGGTGTTAAAGCTGAGAAAACGAGGGTGCCCGGAAGAAACGCTGCAGGAAGTCATCGACAAGCTGACCGAAGAAGGAATGCAATCAGACCCTCGATTCGCCGAGGCATTTGTCCGGAACCGGGTTGACCGGGGTACCGGGCCCTTGCGTATAAAAGCGGAAATGCTCACCCGAGGACTGGATGACGAAATCATGGAAGTCTCACTCGAGCAGTATAAAGACTGGTGGAAAGACCTGGCGCTTGAGGTCTATCAAAAGCGTTATGGCGAGAAACCGGTAGCCGATTACGAAGAAAAAGCGAAACGCATGGCATTTCTACAAAGCCGGGGATTTACCGCCGAGCAAATCCGTTATGCGGTGGATGCCAGTCAACAGAGTAAACAATCAGCAACTGAAGCGTAGATAAACTGTAATGACCACCCTGGCCGAATTGCGCCGCCAATTTTTAGACTATTTTGCCGGCAAACAGCATGAGTTAGTTGAATCCTCGTCATTGGTGCCGGCCAATGATCCGACTCTGTTGTTTACCAATGCCGGTATGGTGCAGTTTAAAGACACTTTTCTGGGACTGGAAAAACGGCCCTATGTTCGGGCCGCCAGCAGTCAACGTTGTGTACGCGCAGGCGGCAAACATAATGATCTGGAAAACGTGGGCTATACCGCCAGGCACCACACTTTTTTTGAAATGTTGGGTAATTTCAGTTTTGGCGATTACTTTAAAGCCGAGGCGATTGAATTTGCCTGGGAGTTTCTTACCAAAACGGTCGGCTTACCGGCCGAAAAACTCTGGGTTACAGTTTATGCCGAAGATGATGAAGCGGCCGATATCTGGCTGAATAGCGTTGGGGTCGATCCAAAGCGATTTAGCAGAATCGCCACCAAAGATAATTTCTGGCAAATGGGTGATACCGGACCCTGTGGGCCCTGTTCGGAAATATTCTACGACCATGGTCCGGACATCGCGGGCGGACCGCCGGGTGCTACCGACGAAGACGGTGACCGTTATATCGAAATCTGGAACCTGGTGTTTATGCAGTATAACCGCCAGGCAGACGGCAGCATGGAACCCCTGCCCAAACCCTCGGTGGATACTGGCATGGGTCTGGAACGGCTGGCGGCAGTGTTACAGGGCGTACATAGCAATTATCAGGTCGATTTATTTCAGAAGCTGATCGTAGCCGCGGCAAAAGCCGTGGGCACGAAAGAACTTGATAGCAATTCGTTACAGGTTATCGCCGACCATATCCGTTCTTGCGCATTTTTAGTGGTTGATGGTGTGGTGCCATCGAACGAAGGGCGCGGTTATGTCTTGCGTCGTATTATTCGGCGTGCCATCCGCCACGGTCATCAACTGGGCTGTAAAAAACCGTTCTTCCATAAGCTGGTGGCAGCCTTGGCCAGCGAAATGGGTGAGGCCTATCCGGAACTAACAACCCAACAGAAGCGCGTTGAGAAAGTACTAAAACAGGAAGAAATCCGTTTCGCCGAAACCCTGGATCAGGGCATGCGCCTGTTAAATGACGCTATTGCGGGACTGCAGGGCGATACCCTGCCCGGAGACGTAGTATTTAAACTCTATGACACCTATGGTTTTCCGCTGGATTTAACGGCGGATTATGCCCGTGAACGGGGTTTACAGGTTGATATGGAAGGGTATGAAACAGCCATGCAGGAGCAACGTCTGCGTGCTCAGGCCGGTAGCCAGTTCAAACTAGAGCAGGGGCGACGCATTGATATTGACGCGGCCACCGAATTTACCGGCTACGAGCATTTGCAGGGTAAATCCAGGGTCTTACATCTGCTGAAAGACGAAGAACCGGTGGACAGTCTGCAACAGGGCGAGCAGGGGATTATGGTACTAAAAGAAACACCGTTTTATGCTGAGTCTGGCGGACAGGTTGGCGATCGCGGTGAAATTGTGGCCGGAACCAGCCGTTTTAGGGTGCTGGACACGCAGAAACTGGCGGATGCAACCTTGCATATCGGCGAAGTCAGCAGCGGCTCATTTCAGCGTGGTGATAAAGTGCAGGCGGTCGTTAACGCGAATACCCGTCTGGCGACTGTGGCCAATCACTCGGCAACCCATTTATTGCATGCCGCGCTGCGCCAGGTGTTGGGCGAGCATGTGCAACAAAAAGGTTCATTAGTGGACGAAAACCGTTTGCGCTTTGATTTTGCGCATCATGCCGCGATGAGCCAGGCAGAGCTGCAGGCGGTCGAAGCCCTGGTGAATCAGGAAATTTTGGCCAATCGCACTGCCAGCGCCCAAATTATGTCGATGGATAAGGCAAAAAAAGCCGGTGCTATGGCCCTGTTCGGCGAGAAGTACGGCGACCGGGTGCGGGTACTTACGCTGGGTGATTTTTCAGTTGAATTATGTGGCGGTACGCATGTCAATCGAACCGGTGATATTGGTTTAATGAAAATCCTGACCGAAACCGGCGTTGCGGCCGGAGTGCGGCGGATTGAAGCTATCACGGCGCAAAACGCGCTGAACTGGGTGGCGGCTAACGAAGCGTTGCTTGACCGTTTGTCCAGCAGCGTTAAGAGCAATCGCGAGCAGCTTGAACAGCGTGTGCAGCAGATGGTTACGCGCAATCGCGAACTGGAAAAGGAACTGCAAAAGCTGAAAGGTAAACTGGCCGGGCAGTCCGGCCGGGATATTGCCAGCGATGCCGTTGAGATTGATGGTATCAAGGTGCTGGCGCAAAACCTCGATGGTGCGGATGTTAAAACCTTGCGCGAGGCCATGGACCAGCTGAAAAACCGGCTGGGTTCTGCGGCCATCGTGTTGGCAACCGTTGAGGATAATAAAGTTCGTCTGGTCGCCGGTGTGACCAAAGATCAGACGAATCGGTTGCACGCCGGTAAACTGGTTAATTTTGTGGCTGAACAGGTTGGCGGTAAAGGCGGTGGCCGACCGGATATGGCCCAGGCCGGCGGTACCGACCCCACAAAACTGCAGGCAGCCCTGTCACAGGTTACGGACTGGGTAAAAGGTCAGCTTTAATAACCCGCTGATGAGCAGATAGACCCCCAACCCGGAATACAAATAATCGCGCTGAGTAACTATTCAGCATTTATTAGTCTTAAATAAGGAAAAAGTTAAATTCAAATGGCCCTGTTAGTGCATAAATATGGCGGAACCTCGGTAGGTACCGTGGAGAAGATTGAAGCGGTGGCGGAAAAGGTCATCGCGCAGAAAAATCAGGGAAATCAGATAGTGGTGGTGGTGTCCGCCATGAGTGGCGAAACCAATCGCTTGGTGGCGCTGGCTGAATCCATTTCGGATCGACCGGTGCCGCGCGAGCTGGATGTGTTGTTGTCCACCGGCGAGCAGGTAACGATCGCGCTGTTGTGCATGGCGCTGGAAAAACGTGGTTGCCCCGCTCGCTCTTATACCGGTGCGCAGGTGCATATTCTGACTGACAACGCCCATAACAAAGCACGTATCCAGGAAATTGACGACAAGCGGATACACCAGGATCTGCAGGCTGATCGTGTGGTAGTGGTGGCCGGATTTCAGGGTGTGGATGAAGCCGGCAATATCACCACGCTGGGCCGGGGCGGTTCCGATACCACTGCCGTTGCGCTGGCCGCTGCATTAAAAGCGGATGAATGCCAGATCTATACTGATGTGGACGGTGTTTATACCACCGATCCGCGGGTGGAACCCAAGTCACGCCGTCTGGAAAAAATCACCTTTGAAGAAATGCTTGAGATGGCCAGCCTGGGTTCAAAGGTACTGCAGATACGGGCGGTTGAGTTTGCCGGTAAATACCAGGTGCCGTTGCGCGTTTTATCGAGTTTTGAAGACGGCGAAGGCACATTGATTACTTTGGAGGATGAAGAAGTGGAAGCAGCAAGAATTTCGGGCATTGCCTTTAATCGTGATGAGGCGCAGATAACCGTAAAAGGCGTGCCGGATCAGCCGGGTATTGCCGCTGGCATATTGGTGCCCGTGTCAGAGGCCAATATAGAGGTCGATATGATCGTGCAAAACGTGGCCGGCGACGACACAACGGATTTTACCTTTACCGTGAACCGCGCTGATTACAGCAAGGCCATGGATATCCTACAGAGTGTCAGCCGGGAAATGGGTGCTCGCGAAGTCGTGGGTGATGAAGCAATCGTCAAGATCTCGCTGGTCGGTGTGGGTATGCGGTCGCATGCGGGTATTGCCAGCAAAATGTTTCAGACGCTGGCGGCGGAAAACATCAATATACGCATGATTTCGACCTCTGAGATCAAGATATCGGTGGTGGTAAACCAGAAGTATCTGGAATTGGGTGTGCGCGCTTTGCATGCGGCTTTTGGACTCGATCTAGATACGTCAGCGGCTTGAAATATTTAAGTCTTAAAGTAGGTATCAACCGTATAGTTAAAGGAAGAATACGGGTATAATTCCGGCCTTCCGCCAGACTAGGCGATTTTGGGGAACGGGGTCCAGCCGGCGGAAAATGGTGATAGTTGAGCATAATAAAACTGAGGAGTATGGAGTATGTTGATTCTCACGCGACGTGTAGGTGAGACCCTCATGGTGGGAGACGACGTGACTGTGACGGTATTGGGTGTAAAAGGGAACCAGGTGCGGATCGGAGTCAACGCACCCAAAGATATCGCAGTGCATCGTGAAGAGATTTACGAACGCATCAAGCGAGAACAAGTAAACGATGAGGTTACCGACAATCAATAGTTTGTAAGGTATCCATCGCTTCAGGATAGAGGGTGGTCCTGAAGGAAAAATAAGTAGTCTTTTCAATATGCTGTTTCGTCAGCCGCGCGATTGCAGGATATGTGTTTTCCGTAGCTTTAACTTAACTCGTTTAGCGCAGTGTTTTTCGCTAGAATAGCGGCCGCGCGCGTTAAAACGCCATGCGTTGGTCTATTGAGAAGATATGCGCCCCGACTACAGGGATGTAGGAGATAGTGATTTGCGGATGGACTCCGCATAAAAATTAGACGTGGGAGATCAGTTTTTGCCGGAGGGAATCCGGCATAAAAACAAGCGGTGCTCCGGGAGCGCATGTAATTAAAGGTGATCTGATAAAGTAGATTTATTAATTTTAAATGGAGAGATGGCCGAGCGGCTGAAGGCGCTCCCCTGCTAAGGGAGTAAACGGTTTATCCC
>CAJHXF010000199.1_pt1 | contig 11773 bp, 9 predicted proteins | sample 9198441 | NCBI WGS metagenome assembly CAJHXF01 (sample SAMEA7708335, study PRJEB35096) | sediment metagenome | biome: marine neritic benthic zone biome [ENVO:01000025]; feature: sediment [ENVO:00002007]; material: shallow marine sediment [ENVO:03000034] sea grass bed [ENVO_01000059] ...
ATTGCGCCCCGGTAATGTGATATCTATTTTTTCGGATGCAAGTTGCGCATCAATTGCAGTCCGCTCCAGTTCCTGTTTTCGTGACTCCAGTAAAACCTGCAACTCCTGCTTAATACGGTTAATCTGCTGACCGGCTGCTTTACGTTCGCTGGCGTCCAGCTGACCCAATTGCTTTAGTTGTGCAGTAATCTGGCCTTTTTTACCGAGATATCTAACCCGCACCTCATCCAGCGCATTAAGATCCGCTGCTGACTCTGCTTCACTTAAAGCCTGTTTTTCTAACATCTCAATTGCTTCGGCCATCGTTACACTCTAGTTTTTAAAATATTAAATCATTTCCCTACGTCCCCGTAACCAATAAGAAGGCGGCTACTAATATGCAAAATCCTTTTCGCAAAATCCCATCTTCTACGTCCCTGTAGTCGGGCATACCGTCCGTCCCAACCACATGGATGTGGGAGATGGGCTTTGGCGGACGGACTCCGCATAGTAACGGTCCAATTACAAATGGTCATTCGCCGCTCTTTGCATCCCTGCAACCGCGGCATACCGTCCATCCATGGACATAAAACAAAAAGGGGAAAACCTGAGGTCTTCCCCTTTTCAATTCTATGCTCGCAGACAGGTGTGTTTATGCCAGGGAAGCTTTGGCCTGTTCCGCGAGCTGACTAAATGCAGGTTTATCGTTTACAGCCAATTCTGCCAGCACTTTACGATCAACTTCGACATTGGATTTCTTCAGGCCATTAATTAAACAGCTATACGACAGGCCGTTTTCCCTGGCAGCCGCGTTAATACGAATAATCCAAAGCGCCCTGAACTGGCGTTTGCGCTGACGGCGATCACGATAGGCGTATTGACCTGCTTTCGTTACTGCCTGCTTGGCGACACGCAACACTCGGGATCGTGCGCCACGATAACCTTTTGCTTTTTCAAGAACCTTTTTATGCCGCGCTTTGGCGGTAACTCCACGTTTTACTCTTGGCATGACCTACTCCTTAACCGTGCGGTAGTAATTGCTTCACACTACGCACGTCACTGGCCGCAATGGCGAGTGGATCACGCAAGTGGCGTTTTCGTTTGGAATCTTTTTTCGTCAGAATATGTCGACGATGCGACTGTCCGCGTTTAATACGGCCGGATGCGGTCACTTTAAACCGCTTGGCCGCTCCGCGGTTGGTTTTCAACTTGGGCATTTTTTACTCCTTAAATTTACTTGTGATAATGATGATGAAGCAGGCAATGCCCTGCCAGACTTCATCTCTGGAATCTCCGATTCAAACTGATACTTCTTTGCCTTGCATCAGTCGCATAAGCTATTAAATCAGAGCTCCCCTCTGTTTTTTATCTGCTATTAAAAATACCTATGGTAGCTAACGTTTTGGTGCCATGACCATCACCATTTGCCGGCCTTCCATTTGTGGGAACTGTTCCACCACACCGATATCTTCGAGATCCTTTTCAATGCGCTTTAAAAACTCCAATCCAAGTTCCTGGTGGGTGATTTCTCGACCCCGGAAACGCATGGTGACTTTCGCTTTATCGCCATCGTTAAGAAAGCGAGTCAAGTTACGCAGCTTTACCTGGTAATCACCTTCTTCCGTAGCAGGGCGAAACTTCACTTCCTTTACATGAATCTGCTTCTGTTTTCTCTTGGCGCGATGTGCTTTTTTGCTTTGTTCAAACCTGAACTTCCCATAATCCATAATCCGGCAAACCGGAGGTTTGGCCGTTGGCACAATTTCCACCAGATCCATCTCGAATTCCTCTGCCCTGGCCAGGGCATCTTCCAGTTTTAAGACACCGACCTGCTCTCCATCTGCCCCGATTAATCTAATTTCGGGCGCACTAATCAGTTCGTTCAGTCGATGCTGCTTTTTTTCAGCGATAAGCTGCTACCTCCATAATCAAATTTAAGAAACCCAATAAATGAGGTTCCCGCGGCACAGAGATGTGCCTTTCATCTTCTCGGCACGGTGTGCTTATAAGATGATAATCAGGCGCCCGGAGCGTTTTCCGAGCAGCCATTACGTTTTTTCGGCTCTGAAAAAAGTCCTGGTCGGATTGATTCAAAGTGTAGAAATAAATCTGCGGACCCAAAAAAACTAACGACCGCGGCTCGCGATTTCAGCGGTGAGCCTGTCGGTTAACGCCGGTAATGACATCGACCCGAGGTCTTCACCCTCTCGCGTGCGCACGGCCACTGAGCCTGCTTCAAGTTCGCGATCACCTACAATTAGCATATAGGGGATGCGCTGCAATGTGTGCTCGCGGATTTTAAAGCCGATCTTCTCGTTTCTCAAGTCCGCTTCCACCCGTAGCTCCTGTTTTTTAAGCACTTTTTCAATTTCCAGGACTCTGGCATGCTGCTTGTCGGTAATTCCGGAAACGACAGCATGTACCGGCGATAACCACAGTGGTAATTTCCCGGCATAATGCTCCAGCAACACGCCAATAAAACGCTCAAGTGAACCGAGGATCGCACGGTGAATCATTACGGGAGTCCGGCGACTACCATCTTCGGCCACATACTCGGCGTCGAGCCGGCCGGGCATGGAAAAATCCAGTTGAATAGTGCCGCATTGCCATACACGACCCAGGGAATCTTTTAAGGAGAACTCAATTTTAGGCCCGTAAAAAGCGCCCTCACCCGGTTGTACATTGTAATTCAGACCCTTATGCCGGAGAGCATCCTCCAACGCCTTTTCGGCGCGATCCCACAGAGCATCTTCACCGACGCGTTTTTCGGGCCGAGTGGAAAAAGCCAGCAATACCTCGTCAAATCCAAAATCACGATAGGCTCGATAAACCAGGTCGATAAAATCGGATACCTCGCCCAGTATCTGCTCTTCACTGCAAAAAATATGGGCATCATCCTGAACAAATGCCCGGGCACGCAGTATCCCATGCAAGGTGCCGGAGGCCTCATTTCGATGACAGGAACCAAATTCCGCCAGCCTCAGCGGTAGGTCACGATAACTTTTTAATCCCTGGTTATATATCTGAACATGGCAGGGGCAGTTCATGGGCTTAATCGCATAATCGCGATTTTCTGTCTCAGTGGTAAACATATCCTCCTGGAACTTTTCCCAATGACCGGAACGCTCCCACAAGCTACGGTCCACCAGCTGTGGAGTATTAACCTCCTCATAACCATGCTCACTAATCAACTGGCGTATGTATTGCTGCACGGTGAGGTAAATAGTCCAGCCGTGTGGGTGCCAGAACACCATGCCGGGCGCTTCTTCCTGCACATGGAACAGATTTAGCGCACGACCAATCTTACGGTGATCCCGCTTCTCCGCCTCCTCCAGTCGAAACAAATACTGCTTGAGCTGCTTTTTATCGGGCCAGGCAGTCCCATAGATCCTTTGTAGCATTTCATTGCGGGAATCGCCTCGCCAATAGGCACCTGCTACTTTTGTCAGCTTAAAAGCCTTTAAATGACCGGTGCTTGGAACATGTGGACCACGACACAAATCAATAAAGTCACCCTGCTTATACAGTGAAATATCTTCCTCACTGGGAATTTCGGCAATAATCTCGGCTTTGTATTCTTCGCCCATATCCTGGAAGAAACGGACCGCGTCAGTTCTTGCCATCAATGAGCGTTCGACCTGAATATCCGCTTTGGATAGCTCCAGCATTTTCTTCTCGATTGCCTCCAGATCTTCCGGAGTAAAGCTGCGGTCAAACGCAAAGTCATAATAAAAGCCATCTTCTATCACCGGACCAATGGTGACCTGTGCCGTCGGGAACAGCTGCTTTACTGCTTGCGCCAGCAAGTGCGCAGTCGAGTGACGAATAATGTCCAGGCCAGCATGGTCTCTGGCTGTCAGAATGCTGACATTGGCGTCCTTCTCAACCTTATAGCTGGTATCGACCTCACGACTGTTGACCACGCCGGCTAATGCCGCACGCGCCAGTCCAGGTCCGATTGATTCTGCTATTTCATATATGGTGGGAGCGTGCTCAAATGATTTTTCTGAGCCATCAGGCAGGGTAATTATGGGCATTGTCTTATCCTCTCCAGTGGTGACCACTACCAAAGGCCACTTGGTACAACGTTTTATCGGTATTAGGTAGCTAAAATCAGTTTCCTGAGCCTAACAATCTCAACTAATGATTTTTAGGTACTTCTGATTGGCCGCGAATTATAAGGCCAGAAGGCCAAATCGCAAAGCACGCTGAACAAAGTTGCACTTATCTTAGCATTCTGCCGATAACTAAACAGGCGTGGTTCGATTTTCGGCAATCCTGCAACAAATACAAAGTCGCAACGAGTACCTCGTCACATTTTGATCAAGATCAATTTGGCACAAAAAATGCAGTGTCTAGAATATTATGGATAACTAATTCTCGCAAACCAAGTATAGGATTAGTCGGATTGTTCAAGGATGAAGCAATGTAACAAGGAGAGTAAATGTATGAACCGCGATACACACTTACTCGATACACCAATTAAACGCTGTAAAGATTGCTTACTGGTATTAACCCTAGTCTTTTTGACGCTACCCGCAACAGCAGGGCCGTTGTATTTTGCCATGAACGATGGGCGGTTAACTGACAGGCTACCGGACTCAGAACAGGCGATTTCTATCGACCTTGCCTACGCTGAAGTGGCAACGCTCAACTCTATTGACGGTCAGATCTGGGTCTACGGCAAACAACGCCTGCAAGCCTACAACCCTGACGGTAACCGGCTAATCGATCAACACTACCCAAATCTACCGGCGGGAAATTCTGCCTCAGACTTAGCTGTGGGCTACGACAGTGTATGGCTGGCAATCGGCCGCACACTTTATCGTTTTGATGAGGAAGGCCAGCTAATAAAACGACGTACGATTGGAGCGGTAATTCAGAGCATTCATTTTGACATTAAAGAGTCTTGTATTCTGATTGAAACGCCCAGTCAGGTTGTCATTCTTAATCGTGAGGGAGAGGAAGTTAAGCGAATTCGCATCCGTCTTCCAAATATTGCTTAAAGAGAACGCCTGGGCCCGGGAAAGCATTAAGGACAATTAGTCGCTCCAGTCTTTTTCCGCCTGATTGAGTGTGCAGAAATCAATTATTGCGCTGCGTATATGCTGTAAAGGCAGCACTCTCCACGCTGCTCCCAAAGTTTTTGCCGCTCGCGGCATACCGTAAACTACGGCGCTGCTTTCATGCTCCGCAATCGTCATGGCACCCGCTTCTCGCATCTTAAGTAACCCCCTTGCACCGTCATCGCCCATCCCGGTTAATATTATTCCCATTGATTTTTCCCCGGCGCGCTCGGCGACAGATTCGTAAAACGCATCGATATTGGGCGCATAGCGGTCCTCGGTAGCTCTTGGTTTAATGTCGGTAATATAACCGCGCCTGGTACTACGCAAAGAAATATGATGCCCTCCCGGCGTAATATAGACCACACCCTGCAACAGCATCTCATCCTGCTGCGCTTCCTTAACCTTGATTGGCAGCAAAGAATCCAGTCGCCTGGCAAATTCAGCGGTAAATCTGGCAGGTAAATGAATGGCGACGATGACTGCCGGCATATTGCGATTAAGATGCGTCACTATATATTCCACTGCGCTGGTGCCACCGGTCGAAGCACCCACAGCAACAATCAGTTGCGAGGGGTTTGGGGTCAACGCCATTAAATCTTCCTGCGCGCTGGTTACAAACTCAATTTTTCCGGGGTTTGCCAGAGACGCATTTTTTATCTTTTCTATAAGCATTGGGGCAAAACCCACAAGTTTGTCCGCAGCCTGTAGTTTTGGGATAACATCGATTGCACCTGCCCGTAACGCTTCCATAGCTCTGGCGTCATTGCCCGAGGTTGCCGCTGATATCACTAGCACCGGTAACGGCCGAAAGCGCATTAATTGTCTTAAAAAAGTAATCCCGTCGATACGGGGCATTTCGAGATCAAGCAATATCACATCCGGCTGCAACCTCAGAACCATTTCCCGGCCTTCTATCGCGTCCGCAGCTGCTCCAACAACCAGCACATCATCGTAAGACCCAAGCAAGCGCTCATACAGCCCACGCATACTGCTCGCATCATCGATAACTAGAACACGTATTGCCATATCAGCTCCACTGGCCTGTCCGGACGCTCAATTTGTCTCCGTAATAGAGGTTATCGCCCTTTTGTAATGATTATTGAACGCGATTGAAATGAATTCTGCTGTTCATGATTATTCCGCCGTTTACAACGGCATAAAGGTGATATTGAAATTCGGGACTACGCTTATGTAATGAAATCCTGCTCATGAGTTTTCCGGAATTGCAGTTCGATTTGCTAGAATGCAATTATCTCTTCTATATGATGACAAACCATAGAATGTCTGGTGAATTTCGCACAATACTGCAAGAACTTTTCTCCGATTCTTCGGTTCACAGTTTATTCAGACCAGCACAACAATTCTGTTCTGAACAAGCCACTCCCGAAGCCCAGCTGAATGCGGCTTTTGCCCTGGCATTGACTGGCAAACAACAGGGAGAGGATTACCTTACTGATGTTCTAGACGCAGCAAACAAATCTGCAGAATTGAAAGCTATTGCGCGGTTCTACCTTACTGGCTTAAATCTGATATTCAATGAAATGAGATTTGAGCGGCAACATGACCCTGAATTAGATCAATCGCTGGTCGAACTGGCCAGTTGCTTAACGGAGTCTAATCCAGATTCGTCATTGAATGTTCAGGAAAAGATATGGGCCGTTTTTTGTCCAGAGGCTGTCGGTATATTATCTGACCCAAAAAAATCTGTTCGAAATCTCCGAAAAAAGCGCCAGGCCACAATCACCAGAGCAAACCCAAGACCCATTCAGGAGCCAGGCGAACAAATCTTATTTACGGCCAATGCCTTACTTACCATTCCCAGTAACAAGCAAAACCTGGAAAAAACAAATCTGCCAAAGGCGATAACCAACCAAATAGATCGCGCCGCTAACGAACCACAACAGTACTGGTACGACCACCCAATACCAATCGATATACCTGAAGATCAAAATGAAATTCTTTATGGCTTGCGCGGATTAGATCAGGCATTGGAAACAGAACGGCTAAGAGGAAACCTAACTGGTAATAAATTAGTGTGCGTTCTATCTGTATCGGTGACACATACAGGATTACATGCGATCAGTAAGCAGTATATTGAGAAGATATTGACACAAGGTAAACCTTTAAAAAACATAGATCTTTATATCTTTACCGAGGAAGATACTCAAAGCCTGGTCGGACAGGTACTGGCACCTGCGGCTGAACACTACTTTGGCACAGCTAAAGCTGAAGAAGTATTACAGGTCTTTGGTGTGGATGGACACTACGGTCGACATTATAGTTTCTTAAAGGCCATTGCGCCGTTCTGGCAACTACTGGTGGACGATAATATCCAGGCGACATTTAAAATCGATCTCGACCAGGTCTTCCCGCAAGAAGAACTGATTAACGAAACAGGTTACTCCGCGCTGGAATACTTTAAAACTCCTTTTTGGGGTGCCCAGGGCATTGATCATAACGGCAATAACATTAACCTTGGTATGATTGCGGGCGCTTTAGTAAATCAGTCTGACATCAGGGAATCTCTCTTTACGCCCGATGTTAAGCTACCAACAGAAAAAGCTAAATTCGATCAGTGCATTTTCTACAGTAAACTGCCGCAAGCAATTTCGACAACAGCTGAAATGATGTACCGCCAGCAGAACAACAAGCCGGATAAATGTTTACAACGTATACACGTTACAGGTGGTACCAACGGCATCCTGATTGATACATTAAGAAAGTATCGTTGCTTTACCCCATCATTTATTGCTCGCGCAGAAGACCAAGCCTACATTATGTCAGTTGTTGACGATGCTGATGATCAGTTGGCGTATTTGCACGCTTCGGGACTCATCATGCGACATGATAAAGCATCATTCGCTCAGGAAGTTATCAAATCAAACATGATTGGCAAGCTTATCGGAGACTATTTGCGAATCTTATACTTTTCCAGCTATGCAAATTGCTTCAATAGAAAATTAAAAGATATCAAACACAAACTGTCTCCGTTTACAGGTTGTTTTATATCCAGCGTTCCAATAACTACTGTCTATTTAAGATTCTGTCTTCAGGCAGCCGCCTACTTTGACAGGAAAGACTTCAAGAGTGGCGCTGAATTTGTAGCCATGGGCGCCAAACGCTTATCACAAGCCATCGAACATACAACACGTGACGACAGGCCTGTTACCAAACAGTACCTGCATGAACTTCGAGGCTGGAACACATATTATGATGTGCTGGACAATTTGCAGACCGGTCTTCAGAAGAAGGAGTCATTTGCTGTCAAATTAAAAGCTGAAACTAAGGCATTGATTGAAAAATGCAAAATACAACTCAGTTAGAAGGCAAAAATCAACTTAGCTACCATCTTGTACAAAGATATGCACGCCCTATGGCTCTGGTTGGAGTTATAGGTCATGTGTTTTTTTATATCATTCTGGCCTATTTATTTGATTATCAAGATAGTTTACTCCTACGCGCCATCTGTACGCTTTTGATTGCAAGCTGGTGGTTTTTGGCGACGGCAAATACATGGGGGTGGCAACAGAAATCTTACTTCGAAATAAGTGTGATATTCGTATTTCCCTTCTTTTTCACATACATCCTTCTTCTAAATAATGTAAATACCTACTGGTTTGGCAGTATGGTATTTGCCGGACTGCTGATGGGATTACTTTCCAGACCGAGGGTGGCCGCGATTGGCTATATAGTCGGAGCAGTTACCGCCACACTATGTCATAACCATTTCAATTCACTAGACCTGGAAACACTAAAAGCCAGCCTGCAGGCTCATTTGGCGGCATATTTCCTGCTGCTAATCGCAATTGGCATTCAAAAAGTCTTCGAAAAAGCGTATTTAGAAATAGATTTTCTTAGACAGGAAGCCGAGCGCGCTAATGCTGCAAAATCCAAGTTCCTGGCTGCAGCCAGTCATGATTTGCGTCAACCCTTGCATGCTTTGGGACTTTATCTGGATACTTTAAAAAAAGAATTAACATCTGATCGTCAAATTGAACTCGCTTCAAAAATGAGTATTGCTGCTGACGCGTTAAAAGATTTGTTTCAACGCTTACTGGATATTTCCAGGCTGGATGCCGGTATTGTCGTACCCGATGTTATAGATTGCCCACTGGAAAATTTGCTTGATCGTCTGGCTGTAAGATTCACACCACTGGCAGAAACAAAAAACCTGGAACTGAAATTAACAAACAGTAAACAAATTGTAAAAACCGATCCTATATTGCTGGAACGCATAATGGACAACTTAATTGCTAACGCAATCCGCTATACCAGTAAGGGTCTTATCGAGATCTATGCAGTAGATGATGAGCAGAATGTTGTAATAACTATTATTGATTCTGGCAGAGGCATTCCGGAAAAAGAACATAAGAATATCTTCAACGAATTTCACCAACTGCACAATCCAGAAAGAGATCGCAGCAGAGGTTTAGGCCTGGGCCTATCTATAGTAAAACGCCTCTGCAAACTATTGAACCACCAACTAGATCTGACTTCCACCGTCGGACAGGGAACAAAATTCTGTTTGCATATCCCAAAAGGCAACCCCAGGAACATTCCGAAATTCATCAACGTACCCCAACGCATGCTATGGGATATCGAGGGCATGCAAGTTCTGGTAATTGACGATGAGATCAATATTCGAGACGCGATGCATAAGCTATTAAACGGCTGGGGGTGCAAAGTAGCATGTGCCGACTCTGCCGTAGAGGCGCTGGAAATTATAAAAAACAACTATAGACCAGATTTAATTATCGCGGATTATCGTTTACGCGGATCCAAAAACGGCGTAGAAGCGATTCAGGCAGTTGCCAAACACCTCAATCACGATTTACCCGGGATGATAATAACAGGCGATACCGCGCCAGAAAGGCTACAGGAAGCTGCGAAGAGCGGCTATAAATTACTACACAAACCGCTAAACGCCGGCCAGCTACGAGTGGCGGTTAATCACCTTCTAAGCCAAAATCGGCGGCGGGTTGTTTAACCAGCCCCAGTTTTTCAGCCTTTTGCACGCAAGCAGTTCGATTGCGGGTGTTTAATGCTGCAAACAAAGATTTTAAATGTGATTTCACTGTATTTTCAGTCAGGTTTAATATTAAAGCGATTTGCTTGTTGGAATGGCCCTTAACAAGTAGCTCTAATACCCGAAACTGCCGTGAAGTGATCCCGTATGTGTCGCCGATGTTTTCTGTCGCCGGCTGCGTCTTACCAGTTGTTCTGCGCATATGTTTAATCTGCGCCATCATTGTTTCCGGTAAATAGACTCCACCTTTAAGCACGACTCGCAAAGCAGTTATTAATTCATCGGCGTTAAAGGATTTCGGTATAAAGGCAAGTGCTCCAGCATCCAGTGCCTGAATAACACTACTTGGGTCATCATGCGCAGAGATTACAACCGCCGGAGTCCAGATTTCCCTGGCAACAAGCGTAGTAAGCAGATCTATTCCGTTGATTCCGGGCATATTGAGGTCGACCATAATCAAATCGATATCATTATTAGGGGTTAGGTGTGTAAGAGCCTCTTCAGCATCGATTGCCTGCACAACGGTAACCGTGTCGTCCAGTAATCGTAGTACTTGTTGTAAGCCATCAAGAAACAGGGGGTGATCGTCAACAACTAGAATTTTCATAACCTTGCTAATCAGACGATTGAAAGTTGGATGAAGACCTAAAACCTCGGAGATAACGTAAGATTAGCATAGGTCCTCTGCATAAATACCACTCATTCGAGTGAAACCCGTAATCAGATTTTTATTTTCACCCTTTCGGGTGATGAATTAGTGAATTTTCTGCCGGATACTTAGGTTATAAGTTAGCCCTGAAAGTGAGCGAAATTGATTTAGAGAGATACTAGCTAGCCATCATTTTAAGTTCGGGCTGGGAAATAATGGAAATTTTTCCTACAAGGCTGATTAAACTAAGAATTGGGATTCAACCTGAAGAATGGGCTCATCCCCCGACTCAAAAAGTCGGGGGATGTTATTTACACCCCATAATTTGAATGTATCCAATCCAATTGGACACCATGCACCATGGCAATTTAAAACCAAGTATATTACTCGATAATTCCTGAAACCCTGTCTGCCTGGAAAAAACAATTCTCCACTACGCGATCGGACTAAGCCAAAAGAGCTTTCTTTTTGGTCGCAGCATACCCCTCAAGCACACTAAATTGTGGCTAAAGATTATCCATGGTGCACTCAGTTGGTAGGCGCGATCGGACTAGGCAAAATTTTGCTCCTGAGCGCATGGATGCGCGAGATAGTCTTTTCGTGATGGATCACGAAATAGTACCAGCCAAATTACTTAATTTGCACATATGCTCTCGCGTAAAGAATAGTCTTCTAATAACCACGCTAGAGATCTAACAGAGTTCATCTGTTGTATCAGGTTCTTGGTTCACCAACTCAAACCGTGAAACATTAGCGTATTTATATAGGTATCGGGACGAGTTGGTAGGCGCGATTGGACTCGGCAGGAAACTAGCATCCTGCGTTTCCTGCATTCAGACCATCCATGCTCATTAACCAACTACATTGTTTCCATCCAAACCACCTAAACATAAAAAAACAGACCTTAAACGCGGAGCGCAAGGTCTGCTTTTTTTAAGTTTGGTAGGCGCGATCGGACTCGAACCAACGACCCCCACCATGTCAAGGTGGTGCTCTAACCAGCTGAGCTACGCGCCTATTGGCCTACCCGAGAAGGGGCGCAGAAGTTAG
>CAJHXF010000275.1_pt1 | contig 11712 bp, 11 predicted proteins | sample 9198441 | NCBI WGS metagenome assembly CAJHXF01 (sample SAMEA7708335, study PRJEB35096) | sediment metagenome | biome: marine neritic benthic zone biome [ENVO:01000025]; feature: sediment [ENVO:00002007]; material: shallow marine sediment [ENVO:03000034] sea grass bed [ENVO_01000059] ...
AGGAAAAATAGATAATACAAGGCACCAAAATACAAATCGTTAGCATATTGCCAATATTATGGTACTTAATTTTACCCCTCGCATATTGCAAGTAGTAGGGAAAAGCACCCACAATAAGGAATCCATTCCCAACCGCATAGAGTTGCAGTATTTTCGAAGCCTTGTTGGTAATTATTGCATCACCAGTCCATGCAAAAAGCAGGGGCTCAGCAAAAGTAGCGATAGTAATAGCTGCTGAACCTGCGATAACCATGACTAGCTGAGTGGCCCTTTTGTATAGCTTAATCAACTCCTCTTCTTCTTTTTCCGCGTGTAATCTCACCATCCTTGGCATGATGCTGTTTGCTATCGGGCCGCTAATGAGAAGAATCCCGTTGGCTACCAAGACCGCCAGCGTAAAATAGCCATATTCAGAAAGAGGCAGGATACCTGAGAGGATGAGCTTGTCGGTTTGGGTGACCAAAACCCATACCGATGAACTCAAGGCGATCCCCAGCGAGAATTTAAGTAGCCCTTTCACTGGGGAAAGGCTCCAACCGATTTTATACTGAGCAAGCCTACTTTTCTCTGGTATAAGTTTTCTGCTAAAAAGATAGAGTCCTGATAGTTCAATACCCGCAATGACCAACTGATGCAAAAAGAAAACCGTTGCTGTGTATCCCCAGATAGCCATGCTCACGAAAACCATGACAAAACGCAGCGTCGCAATAAGAGCATTATAGCCGCTTAGCCATACCAACCTTTCCGCACCTGTAATGACGCCCCTGAACAGGCCACCTAGCCAACGTAAGGCAACGCTGATTGCCATAACCTGAACCGAAAAAATAAGCACCTCTTTTGTTAGTACACTAGTGCTGAGCCAGCCAGTTGCGATCTCCTCGGAAAAGAGCCAGAGACTTCCACCCCCCAACAGAGCAATGACCATGAATATTAACGTTAGAGCGCGAAGCAGTTGAAGGTATGCCAGCGGTGCGATCGCGCCACCACGAAAACGAGCACTCTCCCTAGCGATGGTGGGAGTCAGGCCAAGGTCAAGGAGATTAAACCATGCTTGTAACATTGCGAAGAAGCCAACCAAGCCATAGGCCTCAGCTCCCATATACTTGATATACAGGGGGACCAAGACGATACCAATGACCGTTACATAGATCTGGCTGGCGTAACCCGCCGCGATGTTTTTCTTTAGGGACACAGATTAAAGAGTAGACTAATTATCAGTTACAGGAGGTGTAACCAGCTTTGGTTCTCAGCGGACTCCCTGATGGTTTCCATAACACGAATTCCCTCAGCCGCATGCGCTGCACCATAAACATACGGACTCTTAACCTCAGCGCCCTGGATCACGCCACGGATTTCTTCAGCAAGATCGGTATACAAATTTGCGAATGCCTCTATGAAACCGGAAGGGTGACCTGGTTTAAAACGGTTATAGCGCAGTTCTTGCGCAGTTATTGCTTCACTAGACCCTCGGTCGAGCAAGAAGTGATGTCCATCGTTATCCGCCCAACGCAGAATCTCTGGATCCATTTGATACCACTCCGCACTGGCTTTTTCGCCATATACTCGAACACGCAAACCATTGCGATGACCGAGGGCAGTTTTCCCCCACCAGGCATGGACCCGCATGTCATTTTCATAGTGAGCAATGCAGTAGACATTGTCAACGACCCCGGAAACCTGGCCGTAGCTAGCCTGCTCACCTACCAAAGTGAGCGGCTTCAGTCCGCCTGAAAGAAAATCCACCATGTGGTAAACATGGACACCCAAATCTAGTGACACCGTGGGCACTGCGTAATCCTTACGACGCCACTCCTGCGGGTTGGCGTTGACGCGCAAGAAGCCTTCCTGCGGCATCTCAATTTGAATTTGTTGTAAAGCGCCGAAATGCCCCTCCTTAATCATCCGGCGCAACTCCCGCACCATGGGGTAGCCGGAGTAGTTATAGGTCACAGCGAGATAGCCTCGATGTGCCTTGACTGCATCTGTTATCTGAGCACACTCGTTGCTACTCGTGGCCAGTGCTTTTTCGCAGATCACGGGATAACCGGCTTCAATAGCAGCAACTGCGGTTTCGGCGTGACTTGGCGTGGGCGTGAGTATGACAACCGCATCGATTGCGCCCTTCTCACTATTGAGGAGTGCCTGCCAATCTGAGTACTTTCGATCAGGGTGGACACAATAGATTTGCGCCGAATTCTCATTTTGCTCAGCGTGTCGACTGAAGCAACCAGCTTCTACCTTAAAGTGACCATCTAATCGACTAGCATTGAAGTGGGTGTAGCCGACTGCGGAATTAAGGCCGCCACCAATAAAGGCAACGCTCAAAGGTTCTTGGGGTGTGAATGACATATATCTCTCCAGCTCACTCAAAGAAAGAACATCACAGTCTCAGACCAACCCTGCGTGTAATGACGAAGGAAAACTTTGTATTCCGGGTTGATGCTTAATACATACTGCGAGATTTCTCGAAAGTCCTTGGCTGCGTGGTAAACAGCGATAGCAAGCTTCGGTTTATTCTTCCTTATAGTTTCCTCTGCGCCACGCAGTGCATTCATTTCCCAACCTTCAAGATCCATCTTGATAAAGCTTATCGCCTCACTCTTTAATTCGCTGTCTAATGTAACTACAGATATTGCATCACCCTCACCCTGTGTAACAGCTGACGCTGATCCAGCGTCTGCATTGAAAGATAATGTGCCGTCAGTATCGGACAGCCCTAGAGACCGAAAGTCAATATCTCGCCTACCACTTAAACGCTGCTTGGCTTTTATGAGATTGCTTTCAGAAGGCTCAAATAGGTAGACTTTCTTGTAATCTGGATATCGACTAATGAATTCTTCCGTGGTGTCCCCATCAAAGCCGCCAGCATCAACAAATATCTCATTTTTATATCCCATGAAATCTTCAAAATATTGTTCCTGAAGTCTGACAGTGTAATCGTTCATATACTCAGGATCAGCTGTGAGCCTAAATCGCAAAACATCTGAAAGTGTACTTCTAGAAAGCTCATCCGACAGCATACCGTGAAAGTTAGACCACCACTTTAGGTGCTCATTGATTTCCTCGCGTTGTTGAGAAACAAACCACGGTAGTGATAATAACAGTCCATCACCTGAAATAAGATCGCTTACTTGTAATACATTACTCAAGCCAGCCGCTTTAAGGTTATTGTTAACCTGAACTGGGCTGATCGATGTTACGCAGTTGATAACTATGGAATCTGGTTTGATATCTTTAGTTTTTAAAATGGGCACACCATTCCATTTATCTACTGACAGATTGTAGTCATCAATCAGGCCCGAAATATGATATCGCTCATTAAGCTCAGATGATTGCTCATTCTTTCCGATTAAATACAATTTTTGTTTTTCATCGGTCAGCGTTGCCTTGTATCTTGCCACATTGCTTTTGATGGATTTCTCCAGCGCTGTGTTTATTAGTTTTTCGAAGTTCATGGCATATTAAACTTTGCTTTCGGATTAAGGATTAACTTTATACAAGTGACGCTCAAGTGCGGCAGTAAATGTTTTATTCAGCATTTGTTCGCTAGGCTCTTCGGCAAACATTATTCCAATACGCCCGTAAGGGCTTGCTTGCAACCTGTCTCCGGTAAGGCTAATAGGCACCCATTTTATTAGTCTGAGAGGCAAGTTGAACTCGATATAGCCAAGCGTGCATTCGATTGGTTGCGTCAGTGTATGTCGCATCACCCACTTTTTTGTATTTTCTATTTTAATCTCGAACGACATCTTGATAAATGGTCGCGCATAGTTTTCGGCGTAATGGAGACCCGTTGATAGTTCGATCAACTGACTATATAGGTCACCGGGGCAACGGCGAGTTATTTCTATAAACCAGTAGTGACTTCCATCGCTTATGAACTGCGTGTGAACCAGACCATCCTGTAAATTCAGCTTACTGGCCAGGAAGTTAATATTTGTTCTTATGCCGTCTAGCATCAACTCAGGGAAATCGTAAAGTACCCGACTGGTATCTACTACAAATGGATTGGCCGTACTATGTTCTTCCACGATATGGTCAACGATGATATTGCCATCTTGAATAAACGCTGTATGGCTGTACAGCTGGCCTTCGACATAGTCCTCGACTATGCATGCACTTGTTCTGGACGCCTGACGCGCGTGAACTATCGCCCAGGCAAGTTCATCTTTGTTGTTCTCACGGATGATGGTTACACCCCGCCCACTGAACGCATCAATTGGTTTGACGATTACGGGCCATCGGGTACCAATTTCATGTTCCGCTAGCACCCGAGGACTGGGAAGACCGTGCGCGGCTGAAAAAGCTCGGAATTTTTTCTTATTGTAGATGATCTCAGCGGTCTCAAGCGCGTCAATTCCAGGAAACCGACCGTCGTTATTGATTTCCGCGCAGATCAAGTAAGACAGATCATTACACCCGGGAACCAGATACTCGATATTAAGTTCATCAATCAACTGTCTTGTTTTCTCAATATTCGAATAATCGAGGTTGACATAATTGTCAACAGATTTCGCCAGAGCATCATTCGGCTTGCCACCAATCACTGTAACTTTGTGCCCCACCTGTACCAAAAAATTGTAAATGGGGCCGGATGAGAAATTTGTATCCACCAACAACACATTGCTCATAATCAAACTTCCCTAATCATTTTGATGATGCGCTGCTGATCACCTGCGCTTAATGCCGGATAGATAGGCAAACAAAGAACTTGCTCAGCGACGCGAGTTGCGATGGGGAGATTCTCGCACTGCGCTGAAGGTATACTTCGATACATTGGAAAATCCGAGATGAGGGGATAGAAGTATCGGCGTGCATAAATATTGTTGTCTTTAAGTTTTTTATATAGTGCATTGCGACTTAGGGGATAGTCGGGTTCCACCAGTATGGGATAGTAAGAGTAATTGGTTGCTCCACTCTCTACATCCAGTACGCATCTAATGCCCTTAACATCTGCCAGCGATTCACGATAGGTTTTGTCAATTTCATTACGTCGTGTCATAGCTTGCTCGATGTATTTGAGTTGCAACAAACCAAACGCAGCGTTCACTTCGCTCATCTTCCCATTGATTCCTGGCGCCATAACCGTGACTTCGTCAGCAAAACCAAAGTTTTTCAGATAGTCGATACGCTGCTTAGTCCTGGCATCCGGACAAACAATAGCGCCGCCCTCAAAGGTGTTGAAGACCTTGGTGGCGTGGAAGCTGAGTACAGATAGATCGCCATAACGAAGCAGGCTTTCGCCCTTGTATTTAACACCAAAGGCATGGGCAGCATCGTAGATGATCTTGAGGTCGTAGGTGTTGGCAATCTGTTGAATACTTTCTACGTCACAAGGATTACCATAGCAATGAACTGGCATTATTGCTGTTGTATGCGGCGTGATGGCGGCTTCAATTTTATAGGGATCGAGGTTGCACGTTTTGGGATCTATATCTACAAATACAGGTTTGAGGCCATTCCAAGACAACGAGTGCGCAGTGGCAACGAAGGAGTAAGGAGTAGTGATAACTTCGCCCGAGATGTTCAGTGCTTGCAGAGCTGTGACCAGTGCGATTGTGCCGTTGGTAAATAGTGCCAGGTGTTCGACACCCAGATAATCACATAGGGTTTGCTCCAGTTGTTGGTGGAACGGACCGCCATTGGTGAGAATTTTATTTTCCCAAATTTGCTCCAGGTAGGGAATAAATTCCTCCAGAGGAGGCAGGTGAGGCTGGGTGACGTAGATAGGTTTATCGGACATGTCAGCTATTTATTATTGATAACAGGTACTCCCCGTACCCATTATTCGCTAATAATTCACCAGCCTGCTGAACTTGTTTACAACTCAACCAACCTTGGTTGTAGGCGATTTCTTCCAGACATGCAATTTTGTATCCCTGGCGCATTTCGATGGTTTCAACAAACTGTGCTGCAGCCAGTAAACTTTCGTGTGTTCCGGTATCAAGCCAGGCGAATCCACGGCCCAGTTGCTGCACTTGCAGATCTTCGCGTTCGAGATAGACCTGGTTGACACTGGTAATCTCCAGTTCGCCCCTATCAGAGGTTTCTACCTGTTTTGCAATTTCCAACACATCGTTGTCGTAGAAATAGAGGCCGGTTACGGCGAAGTGGCTTTTGGGGTTAGCAGGTTTTTCTTCAATGGAGATGACGCGGTTATTGGCATCGAATTCAACGACACCGAATCGGTCTGGGTCTTTCACTTGGTAGCCAAAAATGGTAGCACCCCGTTGTTTTGAGGCGGCCTCAAGCAGCATCGGCCGAAAACCCTGACCATAGAAGATATTATCGCCGAGCACGAGGCAAACACTATCAGTACCAACAAAATCCTCGCCGATGATAAAAGCTTGCGCCAATCCATCTGGGTTTGGCTGGATGGCGTAGCTGAGTTGAATACCAAAGTCCCCACCATCACCTAGCAAGCGCTTGAATGCAGCCTGGTCATCCGGTGTAGTGATGATCAATACTTCCCGAATACCTGCGAGCATAAGCACCGACAAAGGGTAATAAATCATCGGCTTGTCATAGATCGGCAAAAGTTGCTTAGACACTCCACGCGTAATTGGATAAAGGCGTTTTCCACTGCCACCGGCGAGGATAATCCCCTTCATACGACGACTCCCTGCTGTAACAGGCCCAGACGCTGGCGCTGATAACTGCGATCAAGGACGCCCTGACACCAGGCTAAGTTGTCGAGATACCACTGGACGGTCTTACGCAATCCCGTTTCAAAGGTTTCTTCTGGAACCCAACTGAGTTTTCGTTGGATCTTGGAGGCATCGATCGCATAACGCTGGTCATGGCCGGGGCGGTCAGCAACGTAGGTGATGAGGGCATTGTAACTGGTGATTCCGTTGGGATGCTCTGGGCGAAGTTCATCGAGAATGTCGCAGAGGGAGCGGACTACTTCGAGGTTGGTCCACTCGTTATGGCCACCGATGTTGTAGGTCTCGCCTATATTACCTTCGGTCACCACCTTATAGAGCGCTTGGGCATGATCCTCGACATATAACCAGTCACGGATCTGTTTGCCATCACCATATACCGGCAGCGACTTTCCCTCGAGGGAATTAAGGATCATCAGCGGGATCAGTTTTTCTGGGAACTGATACGGACCGTAGTTGTTAGAGCAGTTGGTAATCAGGGCCGGGAGGCCATAGGTTCGCTGCCAGGCGCGTACCAGATGGTCTGAAGATGCCTTGGAGGCAGAGTAAGGGGAGCTAGGGTCATAAGGGGTTTGTTCGTTAAACAGACCAGCCGCACCCAAACTACCGAAGACCTCATCGGTAGAGATGTGGTGAAAGCGAAATACCGATTTACGGTTCACCGGAAGCGCGTCCCAGTAGCTGCGTGCCACTTCGAGCATGATAGAAGTACCGACGATATTGGTCTCAATGAATTCAGCCGGCCCGTCAATGTAACGATCGACATGCGATTCAGCGGCTAGATGCATGACCACATCGGGCTGGAAATCAGCGAAGAGCTTCGATACCAACGTAGCGTCCGCAATGTCACCCTGTACAAACTGGTAACGAGGATTTGTGTCAATCTCAGACAAGGAGGCCAAATTGCCGGCATAGGTGAGCTTGTCGAGGTTGAGCACCTGGTGGTCCGTCTCACTAATCAGGTAGCGGATCACGGCAGAGCCGATGAAACCTGCCCCCCCGGTGACTAAAAACTTCTTCATGACCGTAGCTCCGCTACATACCACTCCATAGCTTCAGTCAGCCCTTCGCTGATACGATGGCTCGGTGCATAGCCCAGAAGCTGCCTTGCCTTATCGATGTCAGCAAGTGAGTGACGAACATCACCACTACGGAAGTCGCGATAAACGGGAGAGTGTTGATACTCCACGCCATTGGCTGCGAGAGTTTGCCTGATGGCTTCGAACAACAGATTGAGTGAAGTCCGCTCTCCCACTGCCACATTGTAAACCTGGTTGGTAGCGTCTTCATTGTTGACGGTGGCAGCAAGCAAGTTGGCCTGCGCGGCGTTTTTGATGTAACAAAAGTCACGACTGGTTTCACCATCACCATTGATGTACACAGGCTCATTTTTAATCATCGCAGCGGTCCATTTCGGGATAACAGCGGCATAAGCGCCATTGGGATCCTGGCGCCTGCCGAAGATGTTGAAGTAGCGCAGGCCGATAGTCTTGAAACCGTAGTTTGTCGCAAAGATATCCGCATAGAGCTCGTTGACAAACTTGGTAACTGCATATGGCGAGAGCGGTCTGCCGATTTTGTCTTCAACCTTGGGAAGATCGGCATGATCACCATAGGTTGAACTACTAGCAGCATAGATAAAGCGGCTGACACTAGCATCACGTGCAGCGACGAGTATGTTTAAAAAACCATCGATATTGTTCTGATTAGTGTTTATGGGATCTTTAATGCTGCGTGGTACCGAACCAAGAGCCGCATGATGGAGTACATATTCCACACCGTTGCAGGCACTCCTGCAATCATCGAGATTTCTAATATCACCCCCGACGAAGCGAAAATTATTCCATTGTATGGGGGTTACCAGTGTTTGCACTTCATCAAGGTTGTGCTGGTATCCAGTGGAGAAATTATCCAGCCCGACCACGCGCTGGTTCAACCTGAGCAATGTTTCGAGCAGATTGCTGCCGATAAAGCCGGCAACCCCTGTTATTAGCCAGCTTTTGGGTTTAGCCATGAGTGTTGTTTTAAGAGTGTTGTACGCGATCATTATTTAGAGTCTCAGATCCGATTCCTCTGCCGTCAGCACATATTTAAGGTCAAAAAGCACATGGGCGGGTTTGCCTAGTTCGCGAATGGTCGTAGCCCCCATATTTCTAATCTGCTGATGAGCCACGGCGAGGATGATGCCGTCGTAGGTGTTGGGCCTTGGTTCCTGGATCGGTTTAATGTCGTATTCGTCCTGCGCTTCTTTGGCCGTCACCCAGGGGTCGTAGACATCGACCTCGCAGTTGTAGTCTTGGAGTTCAGTCACGATATCGACTACGCGGGTATTACGCAGGTCGGGGCAGTTTTCCTTGAACGTGAGACCCATGACAAGAACCTTGGCGCCCTCAACCTGTATACGGCGCTTCATCATGGACTTGACCAATTGCGAGACAACATAGCTACCCATGTTGTCATTCAGGCGCCGCCCAGCGAGGATGATTTCAGGGTGGTAGCCGATGGCCTGGGCTTTGTAGGTGAGGTAATACGGATCCACCCCGATGCAGTGGCCACCCACCAGCCCTGGACGAAAGGGGAGGAAATTCCACTTGCTTCCCGCGGCCCTCAGGACAGCTTCAGTATCAATCCCCATCATGTTGAAGATGAGTGCTAGCTCGTTAATCAGGGCGATGTTGAGGTCGCGCTGAGTGTTTTCGATTACTTTAGCAGCTTCGGCGACTTTTATACTCTCTGCCTTATGCGTCCCAGCAGTGATGATTTCGTTGTACAGCGCATCGACAAGTTCCGCGACTTCAGGGGTCGATCCAGAGGTAACCTTTTTTATAGTGGTTACGCGGTGCTCCTTGTCGCCGGGATTTATGCGTTCGGGACTGTAGCCGCAAAAGAAACCATTTGTTGTTCGTTGGTGGTTACCAGCTGCGGTAGTTACGTATTTCAAACCAGAAAGATTCTCTAATATGGGCACACAGTCCTCTTCGGTGGCACCTGGATAGACAGTTGACTCGTATATAACGATGTCGCCTTCCTTGAGTACCTTGCCCACCATTTCACTGGCTTTGATTAGTGGTTTTAGGTCCGGGCGTTTGTGTTCATCTATGGGTGTGGGGACGGTGATGATGTAGCAGTTACAGTTGCGTAAGTCGGCAATATTAGTGGTGTAGATCAGGTGCTTCGCAGCTCGCAACTCTTCCGGTGTGGTTTCCAGGGTAACATCGTTATCTGTGTTAAGTTCGTCAATTCGTTTCTGATTGATGTCGAACCCGACAACAGGTCTGCGTCGACCAAATTCAACTGCAAGGGGCAGACCTACGTAGCCCAATCCAATGATCGCCAGCCGTAAATCTCTTATGTTTTTTTTCACGGTTAATAATCTCTTTTGAAAGTTTCTTTTTTACCTAACCTTTTGCCAATTTCTAACATCAGCGTCTAAGTCTCCGCTTTCAGCGCCTCGTACTTTTCCGCCTTTCGTATTAGGAACCGGGCGGTGAGTGAGGTTTTCTCGGCTAGACCCTTGGAGGTGAGCAAGTAGGTATAGCCCAAATTATTGTTGCTATCTCGGAAATTCTTGATCTTTACCAGTCTCTTGCTTACCAGGGTACGCAGGCAGTAGCTGACGGCGCCAAGGCTGATACCGATAGCCTCGGCTATTTGGCGTTGGGGTATGTCCCGGATTTCCTGGAGGAGGTGTAATACCCGAAATATTGTGTCTTCTTGCAAGTTGGTGGTCATCAATTTGCAGTTGCTAATTTTTTATTGGCTGCTTACTAACGCCTGCAAACAGCCAACTTCATGCACGCTACCGCCCTGGGCATGCCTCCCACAGGCTATCGTTATATTTCTTTTAGTCAGTGACATTGCCGTGCTATTGCACTGTCATATCACCGAGTTACTTACGCACACTCAACAATATGTTCTGGCAATTCAAGCCGCTGTGTGCGATGCATGATGTCCAGAAGCACAATGACTCTATCCTCGCCGCTACGGCTGTCGAAGAGCCCTTCATAACCTGCTAAAGGCCCGACGCTAATACGCAACCGTTCATTTGGCCGATAGTCCTCTGCCACAAGGTCAATAGTGTCTGCGTTACCTGATCGAGTTTGTATGGCATCGATCACCGAGTCCGGGACATAGGGTATATGATTTCCCCAGCGGACCAGGTTTATCACACCGCGCGTCGAACGTATCGGCGCCCAATCCTCGTTGGTGCTATCCAGGCGAATAAATAAATACCGTGGGAACGTCGATTCGATGACCTGTCGAAACCGTCCACCAAACCGACGGCGAATACGGGCTTTGGGGCGGAATACTTCATACGATTGATTCCGTAAATGCTCTTCAGCCCGGGCATCCTGCTGTGGTTTACAGTACACGGCGTACCAGCGTTTCATGACTTTTGCGCCCCGGGGCTGCCGGAACCCTGCTCGACTTCCTGCCGCAACTCCTCAATCTCATCTAGCAGAGCCTGATGTTCCGCTTCTTTGCGGCGTAAAAAGCGCAAGGTTATGGCCGCCCTCTCAGCTATACCGCGTGGGGTCAGCTGATAGAGGTAAGCAGCTTTATTCGGATTGCGATAAAAATTGCCCGCTTTCACCAAGCCTTTATCCACCAGGGCCCGAACACAGTAGTTAACCTTGCCAAGGCTTACCCCCAGCCGCCGGGCCAGTTCCCGCTGCGATAACTCCGGTTCCTCCGCCAGCAAACGCAGCAGCCGATAGTGCATTTCTTCGCTTACAAAGCGGTCTCGATTAGCGCGTTCATTCATTGAACGCGAATTGTACTCGCTCTAGATGATAGGTCAATAAGACTAGAATAGTTGGGTAATATTCACCCCCGACCAGGCCAACTTATAGTCTATCTGGTTAAGAAAAACCGTCTTGTTATGAATTTTGTTTCTGTTAGAAAGGAATATCGTCGTCAAACTCATTTGACGACGCGGCCGCTTCCGCTGGCGGAGCCGACTCGGCAGCAGGTGCTGAGTCAAAACTGCCTGCACCGCCTCCCCGTCCACCAAGCATTTGCATCTCGTTGGCGATAATTTCCGTGG
>CAJHXF010000096.1_pt1 | contig 11539 bp, 13 predicted proteins | sample 9198441 | NCBI WGS metagenome assembly CAJHXF01 (sample SAMEA7708335, study PRJEB35096) | sediment metagenome | biome: marine neritic benthic zone biome [ENVO:01000025]; feature: sediment [ENVO:00002007]; material: shallow marine sediment [ENVO:03000034] sea grass bed [ENVO_01000059] ...
CTATTGCGCTTGGCGGCACTGCGTTAAAATCAAATTTTAGTTCGGTCATTTATTGCGCATAAACTCCCTCTCTAAAATTAAATTTTGCCTTGTTCCGCCTGCGCTCATAACGCTTTCAACCACAAAATAATTTGCTGTAACTTTGTTAGAAGAAAACGAAAAATTGGTCATTTACTATCTATAAACTCTCTCCTTTTCTTTTTCTTTTGCCGCGTTACAGCGGTGCTCGCGACAGTTTAGCCGGGCAACCATCGAGCCACCGTTAGCATCAGGTAATTGAGCTTAATCTGAACAAGTCAGGCGGAAGCGGGGGTTTTTTACTAAATTTGTTTGTGTTTAAAATCTTAATGCACAATAAGTATTGGTAACAGCTACACTAGCCCACCAGCCCACACAACCTTCCCAACAATGCCCAGCGTGTCTTTTTGTTCGTTACTAATATGCTGATCACGGTATGCTGCATTGTCATTAACGATCATCAACCCGCTATCAGCAGCATGTTGGATTCTTTTTGCAACAAGCAATTTTGAGTCAACATGCAAAAGATAAATAGCATCGCCGTTAAATTTTTTTTGGCTGACATCAACTATCAGTATATCGCCGTTGTCGATGGTTGGTGCCATAGCATCCCCATGGGCGACGACCAATTTTAGACTCTCTGTTCTAAATCCGGTCTTTAATAACCAGAGCTGGTTGAAAGCAAATTTACCCAGACCAGTTGCCGACAGGTTGACAGGCTTTACACCGTCCTCGCTGTATTCCTTGATTTCAATAAACTGATTATTCTCATCATAGGCGGCTGTATCTTCGTGAACCTCCCGCATAATACCGGTTGGGCCTTCGCCCAGTACCAGCCAGTCGAGGTGTACACAGCCACATTTCGCGATAGCGGCCAGTGGCTCAACGGTAGGCTGGCTGTCGCCGGAGATATATCGATAAAGTTGAGATTCGGAGATGCCTATGGCTTTCGCCAGATGTTTTTTGCCACCGACGAGATCTGCTATTTTAGCGATTCTCCCGCCAAGGCCTGGCGCGGAGGAAGCGGTAATGTTTTGTTCTTGAAAAAGCATATTTAGTCTGCTGCCTTTTAGAAAAAACAATCCAGCGGAACCCGAATTATCAGGTCAATGGTAATTGCCAGCCCCAGAGTTAACGTGCCCGGCTGTTTTTTAAAACAGCAGATTTCCAACTAAGGGCAGATCAAGCATAACACCGAGGGGGTGGCGATCAATGTATAGACTACAACGCCCCGCAGTTTGGCGGCCCGCTGGGGGCCTGGTGCGTGCGCGTTCAGTATCCGGAAATACAGGATTGCATAAAAAAACCCCGGTAAGGTTACCGGGGTATTAACATAACCATCCTGGCTATTTAGGTGACGTTGAGCATCCTTCTGCTTCCTGCTAAGTTGATCCTTAACTTAACCATGCTTCCTGCAAGGTTCCTTATCATCCCTGTGAATATCCCTCTCAGCAATCCAAAACTCCTTTTGGATGAATGCAGAATCGCACAGGTCAATAATAAAAAGAAGCGCCTTGGCACTGAATGGTTTGTAGGAACAGGCTTACAAAGTTTGCATGATAGTGTAGGACTCTTGTATAAGCAGTATCTGGACAGCCAGGTTTGCTGGCGACCCAGCAACGCGGTATCGATGCAAGAAAACCAGTTTCTATTTGACGACAGATCCCTAATAGGTAAGCGGCCATGCCATACTCTAAATACGTTCGATGTCATTTTTTTGTATAAAGTAGACCATAATGATTGCCCTGTTACAGCGAGTGCTCTCGTCAGCCGTACATGTCAACAGTAACTGTATCGCAAAGATTAATACGGGATTGATGGTATTGGTGGCTGTCGAGTATGGCGACACTGAGAAGGACGCCGCTCGGCTGGCGCAGAGAATTTGTGGCTATCGGGTATTTAATGACCACGACGGTAAGATGAATCTGAGTGTTACCGATATTTCAGGTGGTGTTCTGCTGATACCTCAGTTTACACTGGCGGCCGACACTAATAAGGGGATGCGACCAAGTTTTCATACAGCGGCCGATCCCCCCCTGGGGCAACAGTTGTTTCAGGTATTAGTCAAGCAGATCGTTGAACAGGGAATAAGGCCAGAGATCGGCGAGTTCGGCGCAGATATGCAAGTGTCACTGGTCAATGATGGCCCCGTAACGTTCTGGTTGCGCACCTGATTACCTGGGATCGACATAACTGACAATTCTCCAAGGCTATTGTATGCTTAGCGCCATTTTCCGGAGTTAAAAAAATGCCCGTTCGCAGCGCGACCGTAAAGCGCAACACAAAAGAAACTCAAATTAGCATCCAGTTGAATCTGGACGGTACCGGCCAGTGTAAGCTGGATATCGGATTGCCGTTTTTTGAGCACATGCTTGAGCAGATAGCGCGACACGGAATGCTGGATCTGGATATTGTGGCCAAGGGAGACTTGCAGATCGACGCGCACCATACCGTAGAAGACGTGGGTATAACCCTGGGACAGGCACTCAACAAGGCGCTTAGTGACAAAACCGGGATACGCCGATATGCTCATTCTTATGTGCCGCTAGACGAGGCACTGTCACGAGTGGTGATCGACTGTTCCGGTCGGCCCGGTTTGGGTTGGCGCGTCAATTTTCCTCGCTCCCGTGTGGGTGAATTCGATGTCGATTTACTCGCGGAGTTTTTTCAGGGGTTTGTTAACCATGCGCAGCTAACTTTGCATGTAGACAATTTAGAGGGAAAGAACGCACATCATATTGCAGAGACGATTTTTAAGGCTTTTGGTCGTGCACTTCGCAAGGCAGTGGAATTTGATCCACGAATGGATGGCGTTTTACCATCTACAAAAGGAGCCCTGTAACGCAGGTATTCTCGTTAACACGGACATCACGCGCTTATACTTAGAAATCAAAAAGACTGGTCTCGATGAAAACCATTGCAGTGGTCGATTATGGCATGGGCAATCTACGTTCGGTTGCTAAAGCTGTAGAGCATGTTGTCGGAAAAAACGGGCGCGTTGTGCTGACTGACGATGCCCATGTTATTGCGCAAGCCGAACGAGTCATTGTGCCCGGTCAGGGTGCAGCACGTGGGTGCATGCAGGCATTGCGGGGGCACAATTTGATTGAGTCTTTGTTACAGGCAGTGGTTGAAAAACCATTTCTGGGAATCTGCATGGGATTGCAGGTATTGATGTCTCGTAGCGAGGAAAACGGCGGTACAGACTGCCTGGGTGTAATTGATGGCACGGTTGAATTCTTTGGTGCTCATGATGAGTTACGCGCGGAGCAATACAAGCTGCCGCACATGGGTTGGAACCAGGTTCGGCAGAATCGAAAACATCCGTTATGGAGCGGTATTCCCGAAGGCACACGCTTTTATTTTGTGCACAGCTATTATGTTAAGCCAACAGATGCCGATTTAATTGCCGGGAATACTGAGTACGGTATTGAATTTACCTGTGCTATTGCGCACAGGAATATATTCGCTGTACAGTTCCACCCGGAGAAAAGTGCAGAGGCAGGATTAAAGTTACTGAACAATTTTGTGCATTGGGATGGCCGTGATTAACGTTCAATAAGTGAGTTTGTTGCAATTCCATTAAGGTGTAATCGTGTTAGTAATTCCAGCAATTGATTTAAAAGAAGGTAAATGTGTCCGCTTGCGACAGGGACGCATGGAAGAAGATACCGTTTTTTCCGATAACCCATTGGAGATGGTAGAACGCTGGGTTGATGCCGGTACTGAGCGCTTGCATGTTATTGATCTGGACGGCGCCATGGCGGGGAAACCACGCAACTCTGACGTCATTCATAGTATCCGGGAAGAGTTTTCCGATTTGGCAATACAGGTTGGCGGCGGTATTCGCGATGAGGATACTGTGCAGGAGTATCTGGACGCGGGTGTCAGCTACGTGATCATCGGTACCAAGGCTGTCAGTGCACCGCATTTTGTTAATGATTTATGCCTGTCTTTTCCCGGCCATATTATCGTTGGACTGGATGCCAAAAACGGAAAAGTGGCCATAGATGGCTGGAGTAAACTCTCCAATCATGATGTTATCGATATGGCCCAACACTTTGAACGAGATGGTGTCGACGCCATCGTCTATACAGATATTTCGCGTGACGGCATGATGACCGGCGTCAATATTCCATCTACAGTTGCCCTGGCTCAATCAATCCGCGTTCCGGTCATCGCGTCGGGTGGGGTAAACCATATGAACGACCTGGATGCACTGGCTGAAGTAGAACAGGAAGGCATCATGGGTGTCATAATCGGTCGCGCGATTTACGAAGGCGATATAGATTTGGCCGAAGCCATTAAGCGATTTTCCAATAATTAGCCTGATAGTTGAATAATTGGCCATACTGCATCCCTAACCAGCGACCATAACAGTATTCTTCAGTGTCACTTGCCAAACGAATTATTCCCTGCCTTGACGTGGATAACGGCCGAGTCGTTAAAGGCGTCAATTTTGTCGATATACGCGATGCTGGCGATCCGGTAGAGGTCTCGCGCCGCTATGATCGCGAAGGCGCCGATGAGGTGACCTTCCTGGATATCACCGCCAGTTCCGATAATCGCGAGACCATTGTGCATGTTGTAGAGCAGGTTGCTGAACAGGTGTTTATTCCCCTTACGGTTGGTGGAGGCATCCGTAGCTTTGCGGATGTCCGTCGAATGCTTAATGCGGGGGCCGATAAAGTCGGCGTTAATACCGCTGCAGTGAATAATCCTGAACTGATTAAAGAAGCCACTGACCTGGTCGGTTCGCAATGTATCGTTGTCGCCATAGACGCCAAACGGATCGTCGGTAGTAATCCGGCGCGCTGGGAGGTTTATACCCATGGCGGACGCACGCCTACAGGCATCGATGCGGTGGAGTGGGCGTTAAAAATGCAGGAGTTTGGTGCCGGAGAAATATTACTAACCAGCATGGACCGAGACGGTACTAAAATCGGATTTGACCTGGAATTGACGCGGACGATCAGTGAAACGGTAAAACTACCCGTTATCGCATCTGGCGGTGTCGGTACTCTGGAGCATCTGGTCGAAGGCGTGGTCGCCGGCAAGGCTGATGCGGTACTGGCGGCAAGCATATTTCATTTTGCTGAATATTCCATCGAGGAAGCCAAACGGCATATGCGGGCGGCAGGTGTTGAAGTCAGGCTGTGATAAACTTCCGGTCTGAGCGAAGGTGATCAACCGTGTCCGCAACAACTAAAAGAGAAACTATTCTTACGCAAATAGCCGAAGTACTGGAACAGCGAAAACAAGCTGATCCAGCAGAATCTTATGTGGCCGGGCTGTATAAGAAAGGCGAAGAGTCCATTCTACGGAAAATTGGAGAAGAGGCTGTTGAAACCATACTGGCCTCAAAATCCGGAGAGAAAACCCAGATCATTTATGAAACCGCAGACCTCTGGTTTCACACACTGGTTATGTTGTCACACCACAATATTGATCCTTCCGCCATACTCGATGAACTTGAGCGGCGTTTCGGCCTCTCCGGTCTAGAAGAGAAACGTTCGCGCCAACCCGATTAAGCATCAAACAGGAGCCTGACTATGGCCGGTATTAGTATCCCTTCATTATTATTGATTCTGCTTATCGTAGTTATTCTGTTTGGAACAAAAAAACTGCGTAATATTGGTTCTGATCTTGGTAGCGCAATTCGCAGTTTTCGCAAAGCCGCAAAAGACGAAGGAAATGTTGAAGATGATGAGCCAGCCAAGACTATAGAAGGGCAATCCAGAGAGGAAGATAGTTAATTCAGAAAGCGATTTTGGCATGTTTGATATTGGTATCTGGGAGCTTGGTTTAATTGCGGTTATCGCCTTGTTGGTAGTTGGCCCCGAAAGACTACCCAGAGTGGCTTTTGAAGCAGGTAAGTTGTTTGGGAAGCTCCAGCGATTTGTAAGAAACGCGCGTATGGAACTGGAACGGGAGTTTCACAATTATGAGATCAAGCAAACAATCGCTGAGCAGAAGGAACAATTGCAGGAATTGGCCAGTGACGTAGAGCAAGCCGGTCAGGCGGTTAAGGAAGAACTGCAGAAATCTTCAGAGCAGATATCCGGTGTTCAGAGTAAAGCGGCGAAAACCGATGCTCAGGAAGAGAACGATGACAAATAACCCAGCACCGGATAACTCGGAGAGCGGTTTTATTTCGCATCTGATAGAGCTGCGTAACAGGCTTCTTTATATCGTGGCGGGAATCGCTCTGGTTATGTTGATTCTTTTACCATTTGCGAATCAGCTTTATACCTATCTGGCGACACCGCTACTAAATAATTTACCTGCCGGCACATCCATGATTGCCATAGATGTAGCGGCTCCTTTTCTTATACCGTTTAAATTTGTAATGCTGCTGGCGGTTTTTATAACTGTTCCCTACTCCTTATTTCATGTCTGGTCGTTTATTGCCCCCGGCCTGTACTTACGAGAAAAGAAATTAATAGTGCCCTTACTTGTATCCAGCACACTACTGTTTTATCTGGGTGTTGCTTTCGCCTATTTTGTTGTGTTCCCCCTGGTTTTTGCCTTTCTTATAGGCATGGCTCCGGAGGGTATTGCGGTAATGACCGATATCACACGCTATCTGGATTTTGTGGTGGCATTGTTTCTGGCATTTGGGCTGGCCTTTGAGATTCCGGTCGCTACTGTTTTATTGGTGGCCGGTGGAGTTACGTCGCCGGAAGTGCTGGCAGGTAAACGAGCTTACATAATCGTCTCGGTGTTTATTGTCGGTATGTTATTAACGCCTCCGGACGTGGTGTCGCAAATTTTACTCGCTATTCCGATGTGGATACTTTATGAATCGGGCATCGTTGCGTCTCGTATTATGCTACGTCGAAAAGCGGAAGCTGCTGGCACCAACAGTTAAAATACCTATTCAAAAACTCTTTAATACAGAGTAAAAATACCCGCGAATTGTGAAGAAGGAATAATCTATGTCTACGTGTAAATTAGTGCTCATTCGCCACGGGGAAAGTCAGTGGAACAAAGAAAACCGTTTTACCGGCTGGCACGATGTTGATCTAAGCGAGAAAGGCCTGATTGAAGCGAAGGCAGCAGGTCAACGGCTTAAGCAGGAAGGTTTTGTATTTGATATTGCTTTTACCTCAGTATTAAAGCGCGCCATTCGGACGCTGTGGAATGTGCTGGATGAAATGGACCAGATGTATATTCCAGTAAAGCGCAGCTGGCGATTAAACGAACGTCATTACGGCGGTCTGCAGGGCCTGAACAAGGCAGAAACCGCCGCCAAGCATGGCGAAGAGCAGGTTTTAATCTGGCGTCGCAGCTTCGATACGCCGCCACCGCTGCTGGATATGGACGATGAACGATTTCCGGGATTCGATCCTCGGTATGCGGGGCTGGATAAGCTGGTTCTGCCGCGTGCAGAAAGTCTGAAAGATACCATCGCTCGTGTTTTGCCCTATTGGCACGATGCAATTGTGCCCGCAATACGCAGCGGCCAGCGCGTATTAGTTGCTGCGCATGGCAATAGTTTGCGTGCCATGGTCAAGTATCTTGATGATATAAGCGATGAGGAAATTCTAAAGTTAAATATTCCAACGGGTTTACCGCTGGTGTATGAACTGGATGAAAATCTAAGGCCGGTTGACAAGACTTACCTTGGGGATCCAGATGAAGTAGCCAAGCTAATGGCAGCTGTCGCAAATCAGGGTAAAGCAAAGTAGATCTTTACGATTCACAGAAAGACCTTGCTTCTATTAAGCCTGGTCAATAGGTTTCTAGTGTACCGGTTTGTCCGGCCTGCCTGAAGTTTGATCGGTATCGCCATATACTTTTTTAAGTGCGGCATGGATTCGATGAAATGTATCCGGAATATCCTGCTCCAGGTCCTGCATGCTCAGCAAATTCAGTAAATCCTGAATTTGCTGTTCAGATGTGCGGCTAGAGTCTTTAATTAATATATTACGCAGTTTATCAAACTGGCCGTTGAGGTTTTCAAAAGAGGCCTGCAACATATAAACACTTTCCTTGATGTCTTTAATCGGCTCAATCAACTCACTATTTATTGCATCATTTAATGAGTCTGCTTTAGTCGCGCCATTGGTAACTGTGTTGTCGTTAACCGAACTGTCTTTTCCGAGAATACTTTGTGTTCTGGCCATCTCACATTTTGTACTCATCGCGTAAGCCATCTGCAGAATCTCTACATTGTCAAAAGGTTTTTTTAGTATCAGTAATCGGTCGTTATTTCCCAGGCGTTGGGAAATTTCCGCCCATGAATGATCGGAGTAAGCAGAGCATATTACTATTTGTAAGGCAGGATCGATTTTCCAGATGTGTTCAATTGTTTCGATTCCGTTCCAGCCTGGTGGCATACGCATATCGATGAACGCCAGTGAATAGGGGCTTTTCCTGTCTAAAGAATCTTGCACCAGCGCCAGCCCTTCTTCTCCCTGATACGCTGAATTAATTTCAAAATCCTGTCTGGCGGGTGGCTCGATCGTTTTACCAAAAAGATCTGCTTCTATCTGATCTAACTGCTTCAACTCCATATCCGGCGCAAGAATTTTTCTGAAGTCTTCGTGAATTGCCCGATTATCATCAACCACCAGTAACCGGAAAAGTTTAGATTCTTTTAAAGCTTTCATTTTGCAGCTTCTCCTTGATGCTGACTGAATGGTTCATAAGGTATCGTCAGGGTGAATGTTGTGCCCAGACCTGTGCCATCACTTTTAAATAATAGTTTTCCTCCCATTGCCTGTGCCGTGTTGGCACTGGTATGCAGACCAAAACCGTGCCCGTTCTTCTTTGTAGTAAAACCAAACTGAAATATATTTTTGCTGTCTTTCGAGGAAATACCGCAACCGTTATCGATTACCGATACATTTATTACTTTTTTCTCCGGCGCGATGTTCGATGTAATTTTTATGCTTGGATTACCATCCTGACCCTGCAGTGCCTGTTTGGCGTTACTGAGTAAATTGTTCAAGATTTGAATAAAGTTATGTTTATCTATATTGACTTCCGGCAAAGTGGCCAGCTCTTTGTCTACACTAATACCATGAGTTCCACTATGTAGATTGTTGATTTTTAGGGAGTCATTAATCAGGTTGTTTAACTGTACGTACTCTTTTAAAGAGCTGGGTGAAGCGTAACTTTGCTGTCTTCGAACAATGTTTTTTACATGATCTACATTTTTTATCAGTGACCTCAGCTCTTTATCAAATAGTTTTTGTTCTTCATGCAATTGGTGTGCTAGTTGCTCCAGATAGTTTATAGCTTTTTTACCTTTTTCCTCTTCCGTGAGAAAGCTAGCCAGATTATCCTGGTTTTCGCGTAGTAGATTGGCGAAACCGTCAACCCGCTTGATAGTAGTTGCTTGGACGCGTTCCAGAAGCAGGTTGGAGGAGACGGTTATGCTGTTTAATACATTACCGACATCGTGCAGCACACCAGATGCAACTTCCGCCATACCTGCGCGACGCGATGCAGCGATAACCTGATCGTTCAGAGCGTCCCGTTCTTCCGCCGCACGTGAACGCTCAAATACCCGGCCAAGCAGCATACCCAGCTGTGAGACAATATCCAGAAGAATCTCATCCGGTGCCAGATTTTGGCCTGAGAAAAACTCGAGTACTGCAGCGACAGTGTCCCCCATCATCACCGGGAACCCGAATGCGCTTTGCAGGCCAATTTTTCTGCCCAAAGCAAACCGTTTCGCGTCAGACCGGATAGCGTTCGCCCAAAGTGCTTCTCGGTCGCGCAGGACGATACCGGGCAGGCCGCGGCCGGTTTTATAGCTCAATTTTTCCGAGAGCTTAATAAACTCCTCAAAATTTCCGCTATCGCTAATATGCCAGATCCGCGATGATACCAGCTCGATTTCATCCTGCGTCGTGATGGCGAAGTAAGCATGAGCCAGAGGCCAACCCGCGCTGAGGCAGATTTCGGCTAGTGCGTGCTTAACTGCCTGCTGCGGAGCGTTGGTGCTATTTGATGCCTCGGCGATTTCGTTAATTAGATGCATGCGCCGCAACTGCTGCTCATAGCGCTCCAGTCTTAACGCCAGATCAAGGTTAAGTTGTTTTAACTCTGTCAGCTCGAGATTATTCTGGGCCATATCCCAACAATTCAGTTTTGCACGCCAAAAAGTCCTTCTGGCAGGCGGTATCAACTGATTATCGGCGAATATGGCTGAATATTTACCGGGCTTGTTGTACTGGCAAACAAAGCTACAAATATCATGCATTGCATGGGTAACCCGTCAAAAAAGGTCACTTTTCACGCCAACGAGAGCGATTTTCAACGGTATCTCCGCACTTTATCCGCTATTGTGTGCGAATTAGACCTTTTATATTATTCAAATCAACTTACTCTCAATTTCTGGGGACTAAGATGCGGTTTTCTAAGCGAGTAATTGTACCGGTCGGCTGCTTGTGCATTGGTATCGCCGCCGGGTATGGCATCGCCCATTATCAAACTGCAAAGAATTACGATTCGAGTGCGAACGAACAGGTATCAATTCAGGATTCCCAAGCAGCAGACTCCATCAACAGCTCTATTCCGGTTTTGCCTGTTCATACCTATGATCAGGCTGACAATTTGCTTAAGAAAACCACTGGCATATTGTTGGCTAACCCAACTGCTTCCGACTCCTTATTGCTGACCTCGGCTGCAGCGATGTACCAGGCCGATCGGGTGGAGATGGTCGCTCACCAGATTCAATCTCTGAATAGAATCGTTGCTGTGGATCCGGCCGCCGGATTGCTCTTGCTAAATGTCGATTTACCAGGCCACCGGACATTTAAAACCAGCGCCGATACTTCGCTATATTTAGGCAAGGACATACTGGCCGTATCGCCACATGAAGAGATTCAGGGTCTGGTTGATTCACCGGTGCAGCAGCTTAATGGCCGCTACTACAGTTACACTGTTCGCTTGCAGTCATCGTTAAGTTCTGAGCTAGCCGCTTTGCTGGATCGTAATAATGGCGCCTTGCTTGGAATCATTGTTGGTAAAAGACATAGCGATGGTAACTACATTGCAGTGGATGTTGCACATATCACAAACCTTATAAGCCGAGTAGGTATCGATCCACCACAAAGCGTGAGATTATTTGGAGAGCAGTTTTTACCGCAATCTTTACCGGGCAGTCTTTTGCACATTACACAGGCCGGCGGGCGAAATGACTGGCAGACAATAATCGCCGCGGGCCAAGGTCTGCACCCCGAAGATCTGGCTGGTCACGATGAGGCCACATCGCAAATTGATTACGCGTATTTGCAGCAAGCCAATACTATGCTGGATATTGGGCAATATGAAGAAGCACTAGGGTTGCTGGATGAAGCCGATCGATTGCTGGAGAGTAGCCCGGTTCGTTCGCGCATGCGTGCAAGAACTTTATTTGAAGCAGGTCGCCCTCTACAGGCTATTCGCGCATTGGTGCGCGGTATCGACCAGGGTATTGCTGACGATCAAACTTATGTCTTATTGCAGTCAATGGTTTTGGAGATAGTGGGTAGTAGCGGGCATTCTCTCAACAGCAAAAATGAAG
>CAJHXF010000206.1_pt1 | contig 11486 bp, 12 predicted proteins | sample 9198441 | NCBI WGS metagenome assembly CAJHXF01 (sample SAMEA7708335, study PRJEB35096) | sediment metagenome | biome: marine neritic benthic zone biome [ENVO:01000025]; feature: sediment [ENVO:00002007]; material: shallow marine sediment [ENVO:03000034] sea grass bed [ENVO_01000059] ...
GGATTACCCACTACCAGTACTTTCACATCGCGACTGGCATTCTCATTTAGTGCTTTACCCTGTACGGAAAATATCGCGGCATTGCCTTTTAACAAGTCGGATCGCTCCATGCCTGGTCCACGCGGTTTGGCGCCAACCAGCAAAGCGTAATCCACATCTTTAAATCCTTCATTGGGATTGTCTGTAGCGATCACACCCTGCAGCAAAGGAAACGCGCAATCCTGCAGTTCCATAACAACGCCCTGTAGTGCAGTCATTGCCGGTGGAATTTCCAGCAATTGCAATATAACCGGCTGATCCTTACCCAGCATATCGCCGGCTGCGATCCGAAAAATCAACGAATAACTAATTTGTCCTGCCGCTCCGGTAACAGCGATTCGTACTGGGGGTTTCATAGTAAGTTCTCCAGTTGCCAGGTTTGGGGAAAAACAAAAAAAACGACAATCGATCAGATTGAATTTACAGTGACCGATCCGGCATTTATCAGATTTCCGATTCAGCCGCGGCGTATTGTACTCATTTAGGAACTAATGTCTAAAAACATCAGGGAACGGGATGCCCCGGTTGTCGGACTTATTGTGTGGCGCTGTCGGGTTGCCTGGTCTGTATTTCAACGGGTGCCTCTTTAAGTGCAGCTTTACTCCGCTCAACAATTTCAACAAATGCACGAGGGTCCGCTGCAGAAAGCACTACCACAACTACCCTTCTGTTTTTATTGCGACCAGCCGCTGTCAGATTGTTCGCAATGGGGCGGTGTTCACCGTAACCTATTGCTGCCATCCGCTCCGGACTGATGCCCTGTTGTCTGAACATTCGGACTACTGCTGCCGCCCGTGCAGTAGAAAGCTCCCAGTTTGAAGGATAAGTTTCGTTGCTGATGGGCCGATTATCGGTAAATCCTTCAATATGAATGGCGTTGGGAAAATTCCTTAGTATTTCAGCGATAACCTCCAGTATGGGTGCTGCAGCAGGTGCCAGGCTGGCTTTTCCGCTGTCATATAAAACGCTGGCGTTTATTTCAATTTCCAGTCGAATCGGTGACTGATTGATATTAATCAGCCCCATATTGATCCAGGGTTCCAATGCTGTGCGAATGGAATCCGCCATGCTTTTTATCCGTAAATCTTCAGTCGGCGGTGCTGCCTCCAGAGCTCGTTTCGCGGCAATCTCGGGTTTTACCACAAACTTTTGCGCTGCCGGTTTCGCTGTTGGCTGGTCCGGTTTAGCCAAAGCCTGCACAATAGATTCGGACAGCACGCGGTACTTACCTTCATTTTGAAAAGCCGATACGGCATACATCACAACAAAAAAAGCAAACAATAAGGTTATGAAATCCGCATAGGAAACCATCCAGCGATCTTTTGAGATATGGGATTTAGTGTCGTAATGAATTGATAGTCTGCGACGCATGGTGCTGGGTTACTTAACCCGGGTATTGAAGTAACCCGACAGGCGGCTTTCAATATTGCGAGGGTTCTGGCCTTCAGCGATTGCAATAATCCCATCCAGTAATAGTTCTTTTAATTGAATCTGTTCTGAAACGATTGTTCGCAGCTTGCTGGCAACCGGTAGAAAAAATAAATTGGCAAAACCGACACCGTAAATGGTGGCAACAAAAGCAGTTGCAATACCCGCACCCAGTTTGCTCGGGTCTTCCAGATTATTCATCACATGAATCAAGCCCAACACCGCACCAAGAATACCGATAGTCGGACAATACCCTCCCATTCCTTCATACACACTCGCCGCTTCATGACCCGATTTTTCCCGCGCGATCAGATCAACTTCCATAACACTGCGAATATTTTTGGGTTCCTGCCCGTCAACCAGCATTTGCAATGCTTTGCGCACAAACGGGTCCTTTTCCCTGGAAACAAATGCCTCTAAACCCAACAAGCCCTCACGTCTCACCATATGGCTCCAACGCACAATATTAGCGATGATCACCTTGCCATCAGAGCGCGGCGGCACAATCATCCATTTGAATAAATTAATAGCCTGTTGGAATACAGCGAGCGGTGTCTGTAATAATGTTGCACCCAGTGTTCCACCTAAAACAATTAGCAGCGCGGCAACTTCCCACAGCGTATCGGTATCACCGCCTTCTAAATGAAAGCCCCCGATGACGGCGAGAACGCCGAAGGTAAAACCCAGTAGCGTTAAAGTATCCAGTTTCTGCATGCATTTATTAAAAGGGACCAGGGTCCTTGTTGTTTATATAGTCTTAACGGCCGGCCGACGTTTTCAGTAATCGTCGTTCCGTAACCACTCACTCATTCTTGCACGTAAGCGAACAAGTGCTTCGCCATGAATCTGACAAACACGTGATTCGCTAACACCAATCACTTCGCCGATTTCTCTTAAATTAAGTTCTTCGTCGTAGTACAGCGACATTACTAACGCCTCACGTTCCGGCAGGTTAGTAATTGATTCCGCCAGTGCTTGTTTAAAGCGGTCTTTTTCCAGGTGTGTCAGTGGACCATCTTCAAGGCTGGCGGCAGTATTTTCATGGACGTCGTCGGAATCGCTCGGCCCGTCAAAACTAAACATGCGGGCGCCAGTGGAATCCGCCAGTATCTGATGATACTCACGCAGGGTGACTCCCAGCTCGTCGGCAACCTCCTGATCTCGGGCATCACCGCCTTTACGGTTCTCCACCTTGCGCATAGCTTCAACCAGTTCCCGCTGCTTGCGGTGTACAGAGCGTGGTGTCCAGTCGCCGCTGCGTACTTCGTCCAGCATGGAACCACGAATGCGTATACCGGCATAAGTTTCAAAACTCGCGCCCTGCGCAGCATCATAATTTTTTACCGCTTCCAGCAAACCCATCATGCCGGCCTGTATTAAATCTTCAACTTGCACATTGGCTGGCAACCGGCCCATCAGATGATAGGCGATCTTTTTAACTAAAGGCGCATGCTTTATCAGCAGCTCTTCACTATGCATTTCATCAACGTTTGCATACATGGCATAACCGTTCATGACATACTCCTTGCCTCTGTTCCGACCAGACGCTCAAAAAAGAACTCCAGGCGTCCGCCGGAAGTACTGGCTATGGGCCAACTGTCAATTGACGCCGCCAGTTTCATAAATGCGCTGGCAGAGCGGCTGCGTGGAAACGCATTAGCTACCGGCCAGCGGCGCTGTACTGCTTTTCGTAAATACTCATCACTGGGAATCATGCCGACATAGTCGAGGGTTACGTCGAGAAAACGATTGGCAACTTTAAGCAGCTTGGTAAACAGTTCCTGACCCTGCGCTTTGGAAAGCACCATGTTGGCCAGAATGCGAAAACGGGACAGGTTTTGTTCGCGATGTAAAACTTTAATCAAGGCATAAGCATCGGTAATCGATGCAGGCTCATCGCATACCACCACAATAACTTCGTTAGCCGCCCGGCAAAAACTCATTACGTGATCGCTGATACCCGCCGCGGTATCAATAACCAGAGTATCCAGCCCACCCTGAAATTCACTGAACGCATAAATTAGTCCAGCGAGCTCCGTTTCCGTTAGACTGGCCATGCGTTGTATACCGGATGATGCGGGAATAACCTGGATATCCGATGGTCCCTGAATAACGACATCCTGCAAACTGCAAACGCCGTCCAGTACATGCGACAGGTTATATTTCGGCTGTAATCCCAGCATGACATCGATATTTGCCAGACCCAGATCGGCATCCATCAACATGACACGGCGGTCCCTGTTGGCAAGGGCAACCGCCAGATTGATCGAGACATTGGTCTTACCGACACCGCCTTTACCGCTGGTAACGGCGACTACCTGTACAGGCGTTTTGTTGTTGTTTAATGTTGCTACTTCATCCATGAAACAATTGCTCCTTGCTTATTCCTACACGGCAATCCTTGCCATGCTGCCGCCATAACGCATGGCCATAATGTCTTCATCGGGTTTACATTGCGTAGCTTTAGATAAAGCGACTGCTTTGCTTAACAACAAAGAGACCTTGGCTGATTGAATATCTTCCGGCACCCGGTGGCCATGCGTTACATAGGCAAGTGGAAGTTTGTAACTGGCGACAACGGTCAGAATGCCGCCGAGACTGGCTGCCTCATCCAGTTTGGTCAAAATGCAGCCATTGAAATGCAGATGTTTATAGGTTCGAACAATATGATCCAGCGAGGCCAGCTGAGAATTGCAGGACAGCACCATATAACGTTGAATCGCGATGCGTTTGTTAAACAGCAGGGTACGTTTTGGGCCACTGAAACTATGATTGGGATGCCAGCCGGCGGTATCGATTAAAATCAGTTTCTTTTTTCGGGTTCCCGTAAGAATATCGCGCAACTCGCGATCGCCTTCGGCCGAAACCACGCTGATTCCCAGCATTCGGCCCAACCCTAACAATTGTTCCTGAGCGCCAATGCGCTGATTATCATTAGCCACCAGCAACACACTGTGTTTGCCGTGGCGTGCAGCAAACCGGGCTGCCAGTTTCGCTGCTGTTGTGGTTTTACCCACCCCTGTGGGGCCCATCAGCGCCACGATGCCACCACGTTTCATAATCGCTTCCGCCTTAACCTCCAGGCGACTGGCCCACAGACCCAGGGCGCGGCGCCAGGCCCGTTCCGGTTCCATATCGCTGCTGATATGGCGAGCGATATCTTTGCTAAATTCCGTACCTAAACCCAGGGCGGTAAGCTGACGCAGAATATTCGCCCTGTTCGGTGCCTCGTTAACGCACTTACCCCAACCCAGGTAATTCAACTGATTCTGCATCTGGCTGCCCAGCATATGTAATTCTCGTCTCACATCGGCAATTAGCGGTTCCTGCAACTCAACCACTTCGGCTTTGCTTATTGGCTGTGCAGTCGGCTTCTGCGCTGCTGGTGCAGCTGGAGGGTTAGCCGGCAGTGAGGCCATGGTTTTGGCAAATGAAGCGTTCGGCAGCTCACCAACCAGCTCAGGCGGCTGTCCTGGCAGGCCTGTGGTTGATGAATTATATTTTGGCCCGTCATCACCGGCGGTAAGCGCGGCAATAACATCTGGGTCGTATTCCGTGCCGACGATCAGTTCCACACCGTCGGCGGTCTGGCGATTGGCCAGGATGACAGCATCATCACCCAGGGTTCGCTTCATTTTTAACATTCCGCTACGAATGTCCTGTGCAAAAATCCTTTTTACTTTCATTCTCGCCTCCGTGCCTTTTGGCGATCGCAGTTGCTGTTGTTTACTGCCAGTTCAGGTCTTCAATGACCTTTTAGTATCGAGATAGAGTCCCCGTCGTTACGCTGCCTCAGTGCTATTCGGACTATCCAGTGCGGTGGCCAGCTCTCCCCCTATACTTGCGATAACTCGAATTCGTTTGTTCTCGACCACTTCGTTGTAGGCCAGAACGTGCAAGCCGGGAATAGAGTGGATAAACAGTTTGGCTAACCATGGTCTGAGTTGCGGATTAACCAGCAAAATTGCGGGCTGTCCTATCGTCTCCTGTCGTTGTACCGTTTCAAATAATGAGCGTTGTATACGCTCGGCAAAACCAGGTTCCAGACCCACACCAAGTTGCGATCCGGTTGTTAATGACTGGAGCAATAATCGTTCCAATTCAGGCTCCAGCGTTATCACCGGCATTTCCTCTGTCATACCAGCGATTTGTTGCGATATCAGGCGTCTTAAGGACACCCTGACGGCAGCGGTCAGAGCGTCAGCGTCTTGACTGCTGGTGGCATGGTCCGCCAAGGTTTCGGCGATTGTGCGCATATTGCGTATCGGTATGCCTTCCTGCAGCAGGTTCTGTAATACGCGCACCAGTGTTGCCATCGGCAAAGCCTTGGGTACCAGATCCTCCACCAGCTTGGGTGCTGTCTCTGCCAAACCATCCAGAATATGCTGGACCTCTTCGTAGCCCAGTAATTCATGGGCATGTTCCTGCATGATTTTGCTGAGATGAGTGACGATAACGGTGCTGGGATCTACCACGGTATAACCCATGGTCTGAGCATGATCGCGTTGCGCGGCGTCTATCCATACCGCTTCCATACCAAACGAGGGATCGCGAGTCGCCATGCCCTCCAGTTCGCCGAGAACGTTGCCGGCATTAATTGCCAGTTCCTTATCCGGCTGGATATCGCCCTCGCCTTCAGGCACACCCAGAATGGTCAAACGATAGCGATCCGGCGGTAAATCAAGATTATCGCGGATATGCACCGGCTGAATCAGAAAACCCAGATCCTGCGACAGCTTTCGTCGCACCCCCTTAATACGGTTCATCAGCTGGCCCCCGCGATTCTTATCCACCAGTGGAATCAGGCGGTAGCCGACTTCCAGACCGATAATGTCGATGGTCCGCATATCATCCCAGCTCAGGTCTGCAGGCGCTGTTGGTGTGGATTCTTCCGGTTCCGGCGCGGGCTCCACTGCGGGCTGTTCTATCCGCCGCTTAATCCGGTAACCCAGATACGCCATTACAACCGCGGCGGTTAAAAAGGCAAGGTTTGGCATGCCGGGTATTAAACCCATACCCCCAACTACCATAGATGTGACCAGCAGTCCTTTGGGGTTGGAAAATAACTGGGTATTAAACTGCACCCCCATATCCTCGGAAGTCGAGACGCGGGTGACAATAATGGCAGTGGCAGTAGACAGTAGCAGTGAAGGAATTTGCGCGACCAGGCCGTCGCCCACCGTCAACAGCGTGTAAAACTGAGCGGCTTCGCCAAAAGACAGGCCGTGCTGCCCCATACCCACGGCAAAACCACCCATAATATTAATAAATAGAATCAAGATGCCCGCAATCGCGTCACCCCGAACGAACTTGCTGGCGCCGTCCATCGATCCGTAAAAATCGGCCTCATGCGCTATCTCCTCTCGGCGCAGTTTCGATTGTTCCTGGGTAAGAATACCCGCATTAAGATCCGCGTCGATAGCCATTTGCTTGCCCGGCATCGCATCCAGCGTAAAACGCGCGCTTACTTCGGAGACCCGGCCCGCACCCTTGGTAATCACAACAAAATTGATAATTACCAGTATGGTAAACACCACCAGACCAACGGCGTAATTGCCACCGATCACAAAGGCACCGAAAGACTCAATTACCGAACCGGCGGCAGAGGTACCGGTATGCCCTTCCAATAACACTACACGAGTGGAGGCAATGTTCAGGGCCAGCCTTAGCATGGTGGTAATCAGCAAAACGGTTGGAAAAACAGCAAAATCTAACGGTCTAAGCGCATAAATAACAACCAGTAATACCACCAGCGACAGTGAAATATTAAAGGTAAACAGAATATCCAGTGCAAAGGGTGGCATCGGGACAACCACCATAGCCAAAATAATGACAACCAGTATCGGTGCGCCCAGACCATTCTGCGCAAGTTCTTTTATAAATTTTATTGTGCGTGTCATATCCATTGACTGCAGTACTCTAGATTAAGTAGTAGCTAAACATTTGACACAAGGCTCAGTGATAACGACCGCGTGTCATGTCTTCCGGGACCGGTATATCTTCCGGTTTTTCCGGTTCGGGTTCACCGTAACGTCGAGCGTGATCGACCTGATAAACATACGCCAACACCTGCGCAACTGCCACATATAGCGCCCGCGGTATTTCCTTGCCAAGCTCGGTGCTAAAGTAAATTGCGCGCGTTAGTGCCGGTTCTGTATAAACATACACGTTATGGTGCTCAGCAATTTCACGAATCTTTTGCGCCACCAGGTCCGTTCCCTTGGCTGTAACTTTTGGCGCACCGGCTTTTTTATCATCATATTTCAAGGCAATAGCATAATGCGTTGGATTTACCAGCACCACATCAGCATCCGGCACATCATTCATCATCCGTCGGTGCGACATTTCGCGCTGAATTGCCTTAATGCGTCCGCGTAATTCCGGGTCACCTTCAGTCTGTTTTAATTCATCCCTGACTTCCTGACGCGTCATGCGCAGTTTACGAAAGTGATTCCAGAGCTGGAATGGCACATCAACTGCGGCCACCACGAACAACGCGATACACAACGACAGACCCGCAATAATGATTAACTCCATAGAATTACTCATTGCGGCATCCACATTTTCAAAACCCAGCCGGATCATTTTGTTAAAAATAACGCGGATAACAATAATTGCAGTAAACAGTAACAAGGCAAATTTAATCAGCGCTTTAGCTAATTCCATCAAACCCTGTGGCCCAAATACACGTTTTAAGCCCTTAACCGGATCCAGTCGTTCCAGTTTCAAACTAAGCGTTTTAAAGGTGCTAACCCAACCACCTAAAGCCAGCGGTGCAGCAATAGCGGTTACCAGCATAAGAATAAAAAACGGTGCCAGGGCGACTAGCGTCTGATACAGGCTGTGCATTAAAAAAATAAAATTCGATTCCGGTGAAAAGATCTCAACTCTGGATAAGGTCATAACATCGGTAGCCATCCGCTGAATTTTTTCCACCAAATGCGGGCCAACTAATAACATGCCGGTGGCGGCAACAATAATAACCATTGCCGTACTCAATTCTCGGGAACGCGCGACATTGCCTTCCTCGCGTGCATCATACAACCGTTTCTGTGTCGGTTGTTCCGTACGGTCTTGAGTGCTGTCATGTTCGGCCATATCAGATAGCCACAATCAGGTATTGAATAAAACCGAAACCCCGATCCAGTAAATTCTGAAAGCTGGGTAAAAATGCCGGCATCGCCAGCAGGATTAAAACAAAACCGATCGTCATGGTGGCCGGAAAACCCACTGCGAAAACATTTAGTTGTGGCGCGGAACGAGCGATCACGCCCATAGTTAAATTAGAAATCAGCAGTCCGGTAACAATTGGTACTGCGATCAGCACAGCGCCGATAAACATATTGGATGCCCAGCTAAGTAACGACCAGAAAAAGTCACGATCAAAACTCCATTCAGCAACCGGCAGGGTATAAAAACTTTCATTAATTACGGCGAATAAGGCCAGATGCCCGTCCAACGCCAGAAACAACAAAGTAGCAGTAATTACAAATAACTGGCTGACTACCGGCACCTGAACACCGTTTTGCGGATCGACCATTTGTGCAAAGCCCAGCCCCATGGTCATGGCGATGGCCTCACCGGCGATGGTGGTGGCGTTAAACACCATTTGCAGCACAAACCCAATGGCGATACCGATAAGTATTTGTTGAATAAACATCGACAGGCCGACAAAGGAAAATAATTCATAGGCCGGTAAAGGCGGGACCAGAGGAAAAATAACCAGTGAAACCAGCAGCGCAGCCACCACACGTATTCTGACTGGAATTAGGCGGCTACCGATCACCGGCGCAATGGAAAATAAGGCCCCTACTCGGGCAAAAACCATAAACCAGTCATCCAGCCAGCGTTCAATTTGCACAATTGAAATGACCAGATCATCCATAATCCTTAACCAATTAACCCCGGAATACCACCGATTAAACGCTGGCTATAATCGATCATGGTTTGCAGTATCCAGGGACCAACGATAAACAGGGTTGCTACCAGCACCAGAATTTTAGGTATAAAACTTAAGGTCATTTCGTTGACCTGGGTGGCAGCCTGTATCATGCCGATTAACAAACCAATGGCTAAGGCAGACAACAACAACGGTGAACCCACCATTAACAACACAACCAGAGCACGCTGGGTAATATCTACAACCGTATCGGGTGTCATCCTTTTCTTCCTAAGTCACAACATAAAAACTGGATGCCAGCGTACCGAGCACCAGCGACCAGCCATCAATCATGACAAATAGCATTAACTTAAACGGCAATGAAATGATCAGTGGTGACAACATCATCATCCCCATCGACATCAAAACGCTTGCCACAACCAGATCGATAATCAAAAAAGGAATAAACAACAGAAAACCGATTTGAAAAGCGGTTTTTAATTCACTGGTAACAAATGCCGGCAATAAAATTGAATAGGGGATTTCACTTTGTTGTGTAACCGCTTCTTGTCTTGCGATTTCCATAAACAAACTTAGATCCGATTCGCGGGTTTGCCCAAACATAAATTCTCGCATCGGTTCACCGGCATTGCTTAATGCTTCTTTTGCCGCGATTTCTTCCTGCATATACGGTTGTACAGCATTGCTATAAACATTATTCAGAACCGGCGTCATTACAAACAAACTCATAAATAATGCCAGGCCAATAATAATTTGATTGGATGGGGTTTGTGCGGTACCAATGGCCTGGCGCAATATCGCCAACACAATGACTATTCTGGTAAACGACGTCATCATCAGCAGAATCGCAGGCAATAAGGTTAATGCCGTCATTAACAGCAGCGCCTGCAAAGTCAAACTATAACTTTGCCCTTCTGCTGTCGTTTGAATGGTAAGCGCCTGCAGTCCCGGTTGAGCGAGCACTGTCTGTTGGTCGAGCAATAACAACAGCAACAATACTAATAATGTTTTGGTTTTCACCGGCCGTGACCTACTTTGGTCATCTGCTTTAAAACCTGGGTAAAACCTGATGTTCTACCGGTAACATCCGAATGCTTATCAGGTAAATCAGGTTCTTTTTTGGCTTCAAGTTCCAGCAATGCATTAATCTGGCTTGCTGTTACTCCAAGCAATAAACGGCGTTGACCTGTGCGAACGATAACCAGCTTTTCTTTGTTGCCCAAAGTCAGCACCGATTCGAGCCGGATTTGATGGTTGGCCAAATAAGAAAGATTGCCAAAACGGCGGTAAGCCCAGGCCAGAGCAGCAATAATACCGATAACGAAAAACAGGCCGAGCAGCATTTTTATGAACTGCAGGGATTGCACCGGTTCCTGCGTGGCAGCCTGCAGAGTATTGCTAGTGAGCAGCAATCCTGTTGCAGCCAGAAAAAACAGGCAGTGTAATTTTATCGTCCGGCTCATCGCAGCCCCTCCTTGGGTGCGTAGGACTTTATTTAAGTGGTTTTACCCGATCCATCGGATTCACAACGTCAGTCAAGCGAATGCCAAACTTATCGTCGATTACGACAACTTCGCCATGCGCTACCAGTGTGCCGTTAACCAGTACATCCATATGTTCATCCACCATACGATCTAGTTCGATGACCGATCCCTGACTCAGTTGCAGCAGTTCCCGAATAGTTAATGTTGTGCGCCCCAGCTCCATTGATAGCGTGACTTTTACGTCCTGCACAACATCAAGGTTTGTACCCAAATCACCCGAATCGGTAGGCTTGTTTTCCAAGTTTTCAAATTGCGCGTTAGCTTCCATGCTGTTGCCTCTACTGATTTAACTAATTTCGATGCCACCGGGTAAGACGTACCGCGGCAGCCTGATTTGACATCCCTACTTTACCCTCAAACAATGCAACATCTTCGCAACTGACTTCCGTTGTTTCTTTCATATTCACAGGAATAAAGTCGCCGGCCTTTAAAGAAAGCAACTCGCCAAGCGAAATATCGGTTTCCGTAAAAGCGGAATTAATATCGATTTCGACGTCATCCAGGCTGGCTCGTAACATCCGCCGCCAGCTGGCGTCAGAATTAACATTTTCCTTCCGCACACCGGAAGCCAGCAC
>CAJHXF010000089.1_pt1 | contig 11476 bp, 10 predicted proteins | sample 9198441 | NCBI WGS metagenome assembly CAJHXF01 (sample SAMEA7708335, study PRJEB35096) | sediment metagenome | biome: marine neritic benthic zone biome [ENVO:01000025]; feature: sediment [ENVO:00002007]; material: shallow marine sediment [ENVO:03000034] sea grass bed [ENVO_01000059] ...
ACGGATTGCTGGCGCCGCCGGAATAATAGATAAGGACGGAAATTAGGGTTATATCCAGAATTAGCTGGATAAAGAGTTCGATATCAGTAATCGGCCAGAATATGCGCAGCCGCACAAAGGACAAAACCGTGAAAAATGCAGCGATAGCAATAGTGGCAAATAATACGGTGTAATTTAATGGGTAGTGCCAATACCAGTAGGAGCCGGCCACCAGCACCAGTAGCACGGAAAACACGAAGGTTCTGATTAAGCATAACCGCTGCAGGTTTTGCGCCAGCGGTGTCAGTTTGATTTGAGATTGAGCGTTCTTCATCAGAGAGTCTGTGGTATGGCGAAATGATACTGCTGCATTTTCTAAGGCTGTAACATCGTATCCTGTAATTTACCAACGATATAACCACCGTCGTCCAGTTCAGGGTAGGGCAGATTATGCTTCTGACAGTAATTGGCAATATCAGGGTAACACCATTTAAAAAGCGTTTGTGTTAATTGTTTATCTGAAATTTGCGGTGTCTGGTACAGGCCAGAAGCTTCGCGTTGACGCTGGGCTTCATAGAGTATTAAGGCGGCTGCCACACTAACATTGAATGATTCGACCAGTCCCTGCATCGGGATTTTCAGGCATTGATCGGCGTTTTCCAGAGTTTGTTTGCTGATGCCATAAAGCTCGGAGCCCATAACGACAGCCGTCGGACGGGTATAGTCCGCTGCTCGAAAGTCGGCACTATTGCTGGCGGGATGGGCGGCCAGAATCTGAAAGCCTTTTTGCCGTAATTCTGTAAGTGGAATGCTGATATCGCTATGGTTATGTATATTGACCCATTTGTGTGCGCCGGCAGCAGTCATATGATGCCTGGGCAGTTGGCCGTTATCGGTGATTGCATAGGCGTCGCTAATGCCAACCGCATCGCAACTGCGAATAATCGCCGCAAAATTTCGGCTCTTTTGTACATTCTCCATGACAACCGTTAAGGTTAACTGACGTCTTAGCAGACAGGCTTTCAGCTTCTTGTAGCGTTCTGGAGTCATTGCACTCTAATCATACTGCATATCTTTTGAGGGTTTTACAGCGGCGAGCTAAATATTATTACTGGCTGCGTTGTTCTACCGTAATTTGTTATGCTCTCGCGTCATGAATAAAGGTACTCTATTTACAATCTCGGCGCCGTCAGGTGCGGGTAAAACCAGTCTGGTTAAGGCATTGCTTGAGCGTGATTCCGCTCTCAACCTGTCCGTATCGCATACCACGCGCCCACTACGACCGGGCGAGATAGATGGACGAGACTATTATTTTGTCGATCAGAATACATTTGAAGCATTGATTAAGCAGGATGCTTTTCTGGAATATGCCAGGGTATTCGATCAATTTTACGGTACAACAAAGTCGTCTGTGGAGCTGGCGCGGGCCGCAGGTCACAATGTGTTGCTTGAGATTGATTGGCAGGGAGCCGGTCAGATCAGGCGTCTAGTACCTGATTCCTCGTCAATTTTCATTCTGCCACCCTCCCGTAGTGAGCTGGAGCGCCGTTTGCGGGGCCGCGGTCAGGATAGCGAGGACATTATTGCCCGGCGTATGGCCGCCGCACGCGACGAAATCTCACACTACTCTGAAGCCAATTTTGTGGTCGTAAACGATGAATTTGAGCAGGCGCTTGCGGCGTTGAGCCATATTATTTCTGGTGAGGTCGGATCGGACCAGTATTCGCCTAAGCTACATCAGGATTTGGTCGACTCATTGCTGGAGTAGCTGCTTTTCCGCGAATGATTGTTCTATAATACGCGGCCCAATTTTATGTAGTGGTTCAGGAGTAAATACATGGCGCGCGTTACGGTAGAAGATTGTTTACATGGAGTAGAAAATTTATTTCAGTTAGTACTGGTGGCTTCTCGACGAGCCCGCCAGATCTACTCCGGGTCCGAAATCCGGGTTAGCGAAGACGGCGATAAGCCGACCGTGCTGGCGCTGCGCGAAATAGCAGATGGCGCGGTAGGTCCGGAAGTTCTGGATGAGAAAATCACCCCCGAGATGGAAGAGGAAGAGTTGGCCGCGGAAGAGCCGGAGACACCCCCCACCCCTGAAGTATAAGATTTGCCGTATACCGCTGCCGCGCGGGCGGCGGGCTTTACCCGTTGCCCCGATATGCGTATGGTGATGTCGCAAGGTATTTGAATATGGCAGAAACATCTCCAACATTGCCCCTAACCAGTCAGACGGACATCGATGATGACCCGGTGTTGCAGCAATTGGCTGCGACACTACGTAGCTACATGTCGGAATCCGACATCTTTGAGATCTTGCGCGCCTTTATGTTTGCCGCACGTGCTCACGGTGGGCAGAGGCGAATATCCGGTGAGCTTTATATCAACCATCCCGTATCCGTTGCATTGCTGCTAACAGAGTTACACATGGATGCCGAGTCGCTGATCGCGGCGATTCTGCATGATGTTATCGAAGATACCCCCACGGCAAAAAGCCAGATCGCCGAGGCATTTGGAACGGATGTTGCCGAACTGGTGGACGGCGTCAGCAAACTGGATCAGATCAATTTCGATAATAAAGTGGAAGCGGTCGCTGCCAGCTTCCGCAAAATGATGTTGGCGATGACACAGGATATTCGCGTTATCCTGATTAAACTGGCCGATCGCTTGCACAATATGCGTACCCTGGGAGTAATGCCGGCCGCCAAACGCCGGCGAATAGCACGTGAAACCCTGGAAATTTATGCGCCGATAACCATGCGCCTGGGCATTAATCCATGGCGTATGGAAATGCAGGATCTTGGCCTGCGCGCACTGCATCCAATGCGATATAAAATCCTGAGTGAGCGCGTTAAGAAAGCGCGACAAAATCGTCGGGAAGTAATGAACAAGGTGGAGATCACCATACACGCGCTGATGGAAGAGGCCGCACTTGAACCTATCGCAATTAATACCCGGGAAAAAACCCTGCATAGTGTATACAACAAAATGAAAATCAGGCGTGTACGCTACAACGAAATTATGGATTTGTTCGCCCTGCGGGTAGTCGTTGCAACGGTTGACGATTGCTATCGTGCTTTAGGGATTATTCATAATTCTTATAAGCCGATGCCGGGTTTGTTTAAAGACTATATTGCAATCCCAAAGAGCAACGGCTATCAATCCCTGCATACGACTGTTTTTGGCCCGCATGGTATTCCAATAGAAGTTCAGATCAGAACGTTGGAGATGCATCATTTTGCAGAGTCGGGAATTGCCGCGCACTGGATTTATAAAAGCGGTGAGAAACCAAGTGTTACCGAACAATCCCGGACGCATCAGTGGCTACAGAACCTGCTGGAAATACAGCAAAAAGCCGGCAATCCGGTTGAGTTTTTGGAGAATGTAAAAATTGATCTGTTTCCGGACGATGTTTATGTCTTTACCCCACAGGGGAAAATTATTGAGTTACCGGTAGGCGGTACGATTGTCGATTTTGCTTATGCAATCCATACTGATGTTGGTAATACCTGCATGTCGGCAAAAATTGATCGACGCGTGGTCCCGTTAAGCACTGTTCTGGAAAGCGGTCAGACAGTTGAGATTATTACGCATAGCGCGGCACGTCCAAATCCAACCTGGCTAAATTTTGTTGTAACCGCGAAAGCGCGTACTTCAATTCGCCATTACCTAAAACGGTTAACCGGTGACGATAGTGTCCGTCTTGGTAAGCGCCTGTTAAATAAGGAGCTGGCAGTTTATGAATTGTCATTGGACGATATTCCGAAGCGCACACTGCAGATGGTTCTGGAGGAATACAACTGTCAGAATACCAAAGAGCTACTTAGCGAAGTTGGCCTGGGTAATCGCATCCCCAAACTTGTTGCCAGACGCATCGCTCCCGGGGAAGTTATTGAAAAGTATCAGGACACGAAACACAAAACCAAGCCACTGGCTATTAGAGGCACCGAGGGCCTGACCGTATCTTTTGGTAAATGTTGTCAGCCTATACCCGGTGATCATATCGTGGGACTGGTTAGTCCGGGTAGAGGTATTGTTATCCATCGGCATTTATGTAAAAACACGAAAGAATTCCGTAAGAATTCCGATGCAAAACTTGAAGTAGAATGGTCTGAGCGACTGACCACAACCTTTCCAACAACCATACGTGTTGACAGTACCAATGCTCGCGGTGTGCTGGCGCAAATCGCAACAATTATTTCTGAGAGCGGTTGTAATATTGAAAATGTCAGTCAGGATGAAAAATATGGCGGGCAGGTCAGTCTGGTGTTTGTTGTATCGGTTAGAAACCGGGACAAGTTAGCGAACATTATGCGACGGATACGTAATCGAAAACCGGTTCTGAAAGTATATCGGCCGAGAGGCTGATCTGCACAGTTTACACTTACTCCTTTATTAACAATATATTGAGCATGCCCAAAGAAACTCATTTCGGTTTTAAAAAGGTTTCCGAAGAAGAAAAAGTTAATCATGTTGCCGACGTGTTTCACTCGGTAGCGAACCGATATGATTTGATGAATGATGTAATGTCTTTTGGTATCCATCGCTTATGGAAACGTTATACCTTGACGCAAACGGGTTTACGAGCAAAACATCTGGCTTTGGATCTCGCCGGAGGAACGGGCGACCTGGCGTCGGTAATGTGCCGACAGGTTGGGTCGGAAGGTTATGTTGTATTGGCTGACATCAATGCGGGCATGATCAATCAGGGGCGTGCGCGGCTCGTCGATAAAGCACTTATAGGTAATGTCGGTTTTGCGCAGGCAAATGCTGAGGCCTTACCCTTTGCAGATAATCAATTTAACTGTATTACCATGGCATTTGGCCTACGCAACGTTACTGATAAAGATAAGGCTCTCTCTGAGTGTTTTCGGGTGCTTAGGCCGGCAGGTCGCTTGCTGGTGCTGGAATTCTCAAAACCAATATTAAGTATTCTGGAAAAACTATACGATCTGTATTCTTTTAAGGTTATCCCCAGGATTGGACAGTGGATTGCCGGTGATCAGGACAGCTATCAGTATTTGGTTGAGTCAATTCGTATGCATCCCGATCAGGAAACGTTAAAGGATATGATGTTGTCCAGTGGTTTTACGCGTGTTAAGTACAATAACCTCAGCGGAGGTATTGTCGCTTTGCATAGAGGATTTAAGTTATAGTCATATTGATTTTGAGATTGTGAATTTAGTGGAAAAGATTCTTAGCAAAGTCTCAGGTATTTTAAACACGGTAATATCGCTTGATCCCGATTTTATTGAACATCTGCAAAAACTGCACGGAAGTACTGTTCGCGTGGTTGTTTTGGGGCTCGACCTGCAGTTTGATTGTGTCGTTGCTCAAACAGGAATTACTGTCAGGCAATCCGGCATCGACGATAGATGCCAAGTTGAGTTGTCGGGACCACCTTTATCGCTATTAAGACTGTTGTGGTCGGATAACCAGTTGCAAAGTAGCCTTACGGGCGACGTGCAGATCAAAGGTGACGCACAGTTGGCGCGCCAGTTGGCGGAAGTGATCCGCAAACTCGATATCGATTGGGAGGGTGTTCTGGCGGAAAAAATTGGAAATATTCCAGCGCATCAGACCGGTGAATGGTTGCGGTCGATATTGCAGTGGCGGAAACACCTGCATGATTCCTGGCAGGCCGCGGGTAGTGAGTTTTTGCGCGAAGAAAGCCGGCTGCTTCCAACCAGAATTGAAACAGAGCATTTTATGGATGAAGTTGATTCCTTGCATGAAGCAGTGCAACGTCTGGAGGCTCGGTTACATGCTCTTCATAGCCAGACCGATAATTGAGTAAAGAAATGATCCGACCCACAGAAGCACTGCGCCTTGTCTATATTAACCGTATCCTGTTTAAGCACGGTCTGGATGAGGTGATCCTGGCTACCCACTTATTTAGGCCTTTACGGTTTCTGTACTACTTTGCCCCCTGGACCTGGGGACGAAAGAAGGACGAAGTGAGCGGTGAGCGCATACGAAAAGCGCTGGAAGATCTGGGTCCGATTTTTGTGAAGTTAGGACAAATTCTCTCTACGCGACGCGATTTGATACCACAGGATATCGCGGATTCATTGGCACTATTACAGGATCAGGTTGCGCCTTTTTCCAGCAAGCTGGCCAGAGAGATTATCGAGCGTAGCCTTGGTTGCGCTATTGCCGATGTTTTTAAACAATTTGATGAGACGCCACTGGCGTCTGCTTCTGTTGCGCAAGTTTATGGGGCTGAGCTGCATAACGGTAGTAAAGTTGTGGTCAAGGTTATTCGGCCAAACATTGTTAAAACGATAGAAAGAGATATCGGGTTGATGGCATTGATCGCGGATCTGGGTGAGCGATATTCCGTTGAAGCCAGACGTTTAAAACCAAATGAACTGGTTAGAGACTTTAAACGAACGATATTCGATGAGTTGGATCTGGTGCGCGAAGCAGCGAACGCCAGCCAGTTACGGCGTAACTTTGAAAAATCAACGTTGTTACATGTACCGGAAGTGTACTGGCAGTGGACCAGCAAAGAAGTGATGGTTATGGAACGGATTTCAGGCATGCCCATCGATGATATTGAGCAGTTAAAAGCCGCCAACGTGAATATGCGGAAGCTGGCAGAGTCTGGCGTTGAAATATTTTTTAAACAGGTGTTTGTCGATAATTTTTTTCATGCAGACATGCATCCGGGGAATATTTTTGTTGACGCAGATGATCCTGAAAATCCACGTTACATCGCAGTAGACTTCGGCATTGTCGGCACTTTAAGCGGCGAAGACAAACGCTACCTGGCAAAAAACTTTCTGGCTTTCTTTAATCGTGATTATCGACGTGTCGCGCAATTACATCTGGATTCAGGGTGGGTGCCGCCACATGTACGCGTTGGTGATCTGGAAATGGCCATACGCACGGTATGTGAACCGAATTTCTCACGACCGTTAAAAGAGATATCATTCGGGCAAATCCTGGTAAGGTTATTTCAAACCATCCGACGATTCGATTTCGTTATCCAACCACAATTAGTTCTGTTGCAGAAAACACTGTTAAATATCGAGGGGCTGGGACGCCAGCTCTATCCCGATCTGGATCTTTGGACCACAGCCAAACCATTTATGGAAAAAGCCATGCGTGATGAGGTGATATTTGACACATTGATTAGCAAGCTGCCTGGAGCGAAACCAGAGTGGTTGCGTCGGTTACCAGATTTGCCTGAGCAAATCGAAAGAGTTGTGAGAGATGCGGCGCAGGGACGATTGAGCGTTCGATTGCAGACTGAAGAAATTGCACGCCTTGAACGCGTCTTAAAAAAACAAAGTCATCGAGGGCTGTTTACCAGCGTGGGTGCTGCACTAATTATAAGCGCAGCGGTTATATTTGGGCTGGATGGTTATCAACCCGATATTATGTATGGCGCTCCAGTGCCCAGTTGGTTGTTAGGTGTGTCCGGAATTGTACTGGTCCTGTCTGCCTGGCTTAGCGATTAAACTTCCGGACACCCACGAGTTTAAGTAAAGATAATTAGTTAAAAAATAGTGTGTAATCGGATAGATTCCTTTTATCAATACAAATGTTATAGAGGTGCGCGAACTGCGTTGTAGCTAAGTGGATATTTCAGATGTACTGGACGATTTAAATACAGCACAACGGGAGGCGGTGAGTGCGCCACCGGGAAATATTCTGGTGTTGGCAGGCGCAGGTAGTGGCAAAACCAGAGTGCTGGTGCATCGCATCGCCTGGTTAGTACGTGTGGAACAAATATCACCTTACAGTGTTATGGCCGTGACCTTTACCAATAAGGCTGCGCAGGAGATGAGGCAACGTACGGAGGCGTTGCTGGGTATACCTACAGCCGGTATGTGGGTTGGAACCTTTCATGGTATTAGTCATCGTCTGTTGCGACAGCATTGGCAAGAAGCAGGACTTTTACAAACATTCCAGATCCTGGACGCGCAGGATCAACAGCGTCTGGTAAAGCGTATTTTAAAAAACCTTGAATTAGACGAAACCCGTTGGCCGGTTAAACAGGCCGTCTGGTTTATCAATTCACGCAAGGAAGAAGGGGTTCGGCCCCAACATATCCCGGATACCGGCGATTTAACCACGCGTCAACTAGTTCGCATTTACACCAGTTATGAAGAGCAATGCAAGCGCATGGGAGTTGTGGATTTTGCAGAGCTGTTATTGCGGACACTGGAACTGCTTCGGGATAATCAAGAATTGTTGGCGCACTATCAACAACGATTTCAACACTTACTGGTGGATGAGTTTCAGGATACGAATAGTATCCAGTATGCGCTGCTGCGTTTATTGGCTGGTAAGAACAATTTTGTGTTTGCCGTCGGCGATGATGACCAGTCCATTTACGGATGGCGTGGCGCGCGTATCGAAAATATACAACAATTTTCAGATGACCTGTCCAATACACAATTAATCAGGCTGGAACAGAATTACCGTTCAACAGGCAATATCCTTAAAGTCGCAAATCATTTGATAAACAACAATCAGGGCCGGTTGGGCAAGGCACTGTGGACAGCAAGCGGTGAAGGTACGCCAGTTGAATTATATGCCGCTTATAACGAAATGGACGAAGCGCGTTTTGTTGCTGACCGTGTGCAACAATGGGTGGCGCTAGGCGAAAAACGCAGCGAGGTGGCTGTGCTATATCGTTCCAATGCGCAGTCACGCATTTTTGAGGAAACTTTTATATCAATGCAAATCCCCTACCGTGTTTACGGTGGGCTGAGGTTTTTTGAGCGTGCTGAGATTAAGGATGCTCTGGCCTATCTGCGCCTTTGCGTCAATCACGAAGATGACGCATCACTGGAGCGCATTATCAATCAGCCGGCCCGGGGTATAGGTGAGCGTACGCTTGATATTGTTCGATCGCTTGCACGTGAGAAAGACATATCGCTCTGGCGGGCGGCACTGGATTGTCTGGACGTAAAGCTTTTTAGTAATCGGGCAATGCATTCGGTTCAGGGTTTTGTAAAATTGATAACTGACTTGTCCAAACAAATGCATGGTTTACCGCTGTCTGAACAGGTTGATCATGTGGTACAGGCCAGCGGACTGATGCAATTGCATGTTGCCGATAAAAGCGAAAAGGCGCAAACACGAAAAGAAAACCTTGAAGAACTGGTCAGCGCAGCCCGAGCTTTTGAGTATGAAGCAGACGAAAGTGAAACCTTATCTCCGATAGATGCCTTTCTGTCGCATGCTGTTCTGGAATCCGGCGAAGCGCAGGGCGATGCCTGGGAAGACTGTGTGCAAATGATGACGTTACACTCGGCTAAAGGCCTGGAGTTCCCACTGGTATTTTTATGCGGACTTGAAGAAGGGCTGTTTCCTCATCAGATGTCTATGGAAGAACCCGGCAGGCTGGAAGAGGAACGCAGGCTGTGTTACGTGGGTATTACGCGGGCGCAACAGAATTTGATTCTCAGTTACGCAGAGAACCGTCGTTTACACGGCCGGGAAAATTACTGTGTGCCTTCACGTTTTATTAGTGAACTGCCTGCCGAGCACTTGCAGGAAATACGGCCTCGCGCCATGGTCAGCCGGCCTGTAGTTGTCTCACCAAAAGCAAGAGTGCCCGGCGGTTCAGTTGAAGGCATTCGTGTGGGTCAAAGGGTATCGCATAAAAAATTTGGCGATGGTGTGGTCTTAAACTATGAAGGACAAGGCAGTCATGCCAGAGTACAGGTAAATTTTGAGAGAGCAGGCAGTAAATGGCTGGTTATGGCTTACGCAAATCTGACGGTGTTGTAAGAGGTGTTAGCATGAAACGAAGAGACTTTATTAGTAAGCTGGGCCTAAGTGCAATGGCCGGATCGGGGGTACTCGCCAGCTGTACCCAAAAAACATCTGACTGTATCCAGGGTTCAACGTCATCTAATAGAGAAAGTATACATTGGAAAATGGTGACCACCTGGCCAAAAAATTTTCCGGGATTGGGAACAGGTGCCGAGTTTCTAGCAAAAATTATTAACGAACTATCGAACGGACGCCTGAAGATTACAGTCTATGGTGCGAGTGAGTTGGTTCCCGCATTTGAGATATTTGATTTCGTTGCTGGCGGTGGTGCACAAATGGGTCATGGTGGGGCATATTATTGGAAAGGCAAGAATGAGGCCTTCCAGTTTTTTGCCAGCGTCCCTTTTGGTTTAACTGCCGATGAAATTAACGCATGGATGTACCATGGCGGAGCGCTGGAACTCTGGCAGGAGGCCTACGCACCTTTTGGTTTGCTGCCAATGCCTTGCGGTAATACTACTGTGCAAATGGCCGGCTGGTTTAACCGTGAGATTAACGGAATCGAAGACTTAAAAGGTCTAAAGATGCGTATCCCCGGTCTGGGTGGGGAAGTATTAAAGCGCGCCGGCGGTACACCGGTTAATTTGCCGGGAGGTGAACTATTCACTGCTTTACAAACCGGTACAATCGACGCGACCGAGTGGGTAGGGCCTTACAACGACCTGGCTTTCGGATTGTACAAGGCTGCGAAATACTATTATTACCCAGGCTGGCATGAACCGGGGACCATACTCGAGTGTTTTGTAAATAAGGCAGCGTATGAAAAACTCCCCGCTGATTTGCAGGCTATTGTTTTTAATGCGACACGGGTAACCAATCACAACATGCAGCTTGAGTATATTGCACGTAATAACCAGGCGCTAACAACACTTATGGATAAACATAAGGTTGATGTGCGTCGTTTGCCGGATGATGTGCTGGATAAGCTGAGAGATCTGTCAGAAGAAGTTGTAACAGAGATTGCACAGAAGGATCCAATGTCGCGTCGCGTCTATGAATCCTTCTTGAGCTTTAAGAAACAGGTAACTGCCTGGCAGGATATCTCAGAACGAGCGTTTCTAAACACTCGTTGAGTATACTTGCTTGCCGGAAAACAGGTATTTATTAAAAACTTAATGCAAAAGTTAGATGTTGGGCAGATCCACCATCGTCTTTATAACTATGGCTATCAAGCTGTATTTCCCAGCGCAGGCCGGTGCTAAATCCAATTCCAACTCCAATTACATCGGCATCATCTTCAATGGTTGTCGGAGTCAATCCTGGAATTGAAAGCGTAAGGCCCTCAGGATAATCAAATTCATGCTCCACACGACCGGCGCGACCAACGACATATATCGGTCCGGCAGTTCTTACAGATAGAATGAGTCCGGTGCTTTCGTAACTACTATCGAATCCGCTTAGATCAGGATCGGTAAGCGAAGTGGTGTATTCCAGTTCCGCTCCGATATCAACTGCCACCAGATCCAGAAATTCGTAGCCTATTCCCAGGGTAGCAGTGGCAAACGGATCATCTTTGATAATAGCGCTATCGTCGAATTCCGGATCCATTATGCCGGCTTTAGCGCCAATCAGTAATTCTCCAGCACCAGCTGTTGGCGTAACAAAAGCAGCAAGTATTAATAACAGTTTGATTGTTAAAGTATTCTTTTTCACAGTACCTCTCCTTCCAGCGATTGTGCAACCGCTATTATAAGCTGATTAG
>CAJHXF010000084.1_pt1 | contig 11335 bp, 9 predicted proteins | sample 9198441 | NCBI WGS metagenome assembly CAJHXF01 (sample SAMEA7708335, study PRJEB35096) | sediment metagenome | biome: marine neritic benthic zone biome [ENVO:01000025]; feature: sediment [ENVO:00002007]; material: shallow marine sediment [ENVO:03000034] sea grass bed [ENVO_01000059] ...
ATCCTGCAGTTCAATCAAATCCCTTTCACTCATCGTGATGGCTTCACGGTTATACTTTTCCTGTAATGCACGAACAGCCGCTTCAAGTTCTTTCGCCTTCTCCATTCTCAAAGTAAACTCCTTCTTGATTTTCTCATCGCCCTTGGCTTTTTGCGGCGACGCTGAAAAAATCTTTGTCACGTTTACGTAACCTATTTTCAGATTCTCCTGCGCCCCTGCCTGAAACGAAATCACACCCAATAACAGGCTTATAATCGTAATAGTTAATTTTCTATTCATCACTCTATCTTCCCCTTAATGGTTTAAAATGTTCCACCTACATTAAAATCAAATCTTTTTACTTTATCAGCTCTGATACCCCACTGCGCCGGATCTCCCTCTATTCCATTTGCCGGCACCGCACGTTGTCTTTTTATCGGTTCAGCATAGCTGAACGTCATGGCACCTAGTGGTGCTAACCACCTGAAAGCGACTCCGAAGGACGAGCGTAACTCACTTGTATTAAAATCATTCCTTGTTTCAAACGCATTTCCCGCATCAAAGAATATTACCAAACGCGCCGAACCCTCCGCAGCCTTGGTAGGCTTTATTATAAGCTCCATTGAACCCGTAGTAAGCAAGTCACCGCCCAGAGTCGAATCCGTCGGAAATGGCGTTCCCTGTAATGTCCCTCTGGGGCCTAAACTACGTGACTCAAACCCTCTTACTGAATTTACTCCGCCCGTTGACATCTTCTCATAAAACGGCAATTCGTCCAGATTATTCCTGCCTGCGCCTATTACCACCTCATGCCGAATTCTAAAAACCGTTCCCCAAAATGTAGGCCAATAATAGTTCCCGCTGTGCCTTATTTTGTAGTAGGAAAGATCACTACCTGCTGTCGAGTAGCTAATTCCTACTGATTGCCGAATACCTCTATCCGGAAAAATTGTGCGATTACGCGTATCATAAATATAACCCAGGTTCATCATAAGTTGTTCATGATGCTGGCCGTAATCAGCAATGAAATCGTTAATTTCTGAAACCTGAGAGGTTACGATTTGGGGAATATCCGTAACGGAAAGATATGCGCCCAGATTAACGCTTGAATATTCCGATACAGGTAATAAGTAGGTTAGGCCGGCTCTTTTTGTATTTTGAAGAAACGGAATTACTGCTGTCTCCGAAGTATTATACTCGGAGAATGCCAGACTAAAGGTCCTGGCTACACCAGCATCAGTTGCGTATGGATCAGTATAAGAAAAGGAGAGTGAGTCCAGTACTCTGCTGGAACTTGCTGCAACACTAAGCGTATTACCCATGCCAAATACGTTTGAATGTTGTAAACCCAGGTTAAAAGACAGCTTATAGGCATCCGAATAACCTAACCCAGCGTTGAAACTGCCAGCCAGACGCTCCTTAACATCCAATAAAACGTCTACCTGATCGTCCGTACCGGCAACTTCAGGGGTATCGATTTTTGCCTCTTCTACAAAGGGCAGTCTTTCCACACGGGTTTTGGAGCGTTCGACAAGGAACTTGGAGTACCATGCCCCCTCCAGTTGCCTCATTTCTCGCCGATAAACTTCGTCATTCGCTTTCTCGTTTCCAACAAAGCGTATCTTTCTGACATAAACTCTTTTCCCCGGATCCACCACAAAATTCAGATCTACTGTTTTCTCTGCATCATTCTTCGACGTCCTTAACTCTACCTTGGAAAATGCATAGCCTATTCCACCCAGTCGATTCTCTATATATTCGATTGTATCGGTAGTCTTCTCGCTAGAATAAAATTCACCGGAAACATTTACTCGTTCAATTATCCGCAGTAACTGTTCTTTATCGATCACAGTATCGCCGGTGATGCTTGCTTTATTAACAGTATATTGTTCCCCCTCAGAAATACTTATGGATATATAAATATCTTTCTTGTCCGGTGAAATTGTGACCTGCACCGAATTAACTTTATAGTTGATATATCCGCGGCTGGTATAAAATGTTTCAAGCGATTTTATATCATCATAAAACCTTTCTTTGGCGTATTGGTCTTTATTTGAGAATAACTGCCACCAGGCCGGGATACCCATTTCAAAATTATCAAGAATTTCATCGCTGGCATAAGTGTTGTTGCCAATAATATTGATTGACTTTATCTTGGAAGGAACTCCTTCGGCTATGTCAATCTCAATCTTTACACGATTCCTCGGCAATGGTGTAACTCGTGTGGTGAGCTTCACACCGTACCTGCCAAAACCATAATACGCTCTCTCCATTTCCTTTTGCAGACTGTCCAGGACCTGGTCATTGTAAATTGCTCCTGCAACCAGCCCGATCTGATCCAGAATTTGCTCTATGTTTTCATCCTTTAATTTGCTATTTCCATCAACAACGATTTCTGTTATGGCAGGTCTTTCTTTAACTTGAATCAATAGTGTATTACCCCGCCTTGCCAACGAGATATCTTTAAAAAAACCCGTATCATATAAAGCAACAACGGTATCTCGGGAAGCAGACGGAGTTAAATAGTCACCAACCCCAACCGGCATATGATTTAGTACAGTCGCAAGACTAATACGGCGAGCATTAATTAACTCGATATTTTCTATTAAAAATCCATCATCGGCCGCATAAGCGTTCCCTATAAGCAGCACAAAAATGGCGAATACAGCTAATTTCGCCGTAAAAAATTTCATTTACTCAACTCAACAAACGTGTTAAATCATTATAAATTGCCAGTGCCATTAGGCATGCAAGCAGCAATATACCTATCTTCTGACCAATTGCTTCGAAAGCTTCCGATACCGGACTGCCTTTTACAAGCTCAACGAGGTAGTATAGCAGGTGACCGCCATCCAGCAGCGGTATTGGTAAAATATTTAGTACAGCAAGACTAATACTAATAAATGCGATTAGGTCAAGATAGTAACGAAAATCAATACTAAATGATCGGCCTGCATACTCGGCAATTGTGATTGGGCCACTGATATTCCGAACTGAGGCTCTACCAGTGATAAGTTCGCCAATCATTTTAAAGGTTAATACCGACATACTGTATGTTTTCTTACCTGCCTTAACTACACTCTCAGGAAATGCGTAACGAACCAGAACGATCATTTTTTGATTAACTTCTCTCGGGACAGTCACACCCGCCCCCACATAACCAATCCTTTTACCTTCTCTATCAACTTCAATGGGTGTAATACTCTTTGTTATAGTTTCGCCATCGCGAATCACCTTCAGGTCGAGCTGTTTGGAGGGACTACTCTGGACAATCTCTACCCATTCTCTAAGCGATTTTACTGAATTTTCATTGGTTGAAATAATCTGATCTCCGGGCTTCAATCCGGCCATTTCAGCAGCGCTACCCGCTTCCACTTTGCTGATAACTGGCGATATATCCGGCCACCAACGAGTCAACCCAATATTTTCAAGAATATCTCCCTCTTGTTTCAACAACATCGAGTCGCGCAAATAAAGGTTGCGTTCACGCTCAAAGCCCGTTTCTGTCTCGACTTGAATTGATACGCTACCGCGACTCATTACTGAATCCAGTAGTGCTAACCGAGTCTGTTGCCAGGTTTCGACTTGTTCACCATCGACCGCAAGAATCCTGTCCTTTGCCATGAAACCGGCCTGTGCCGCAATAGAGTCAATTTCAACCTCACCTACAACTGGCTTCATACCGGAAATACCAATTGAAAAAACCAGCGCATAAACAACGATCGCCATTAATACATTAGCGAGAGGACCCGCACAAACGATGGCAATCCGAGACCATACGGATTGATTGTTAAAGGCATAAGCGCGTTCGGCAGGCGTAACTTCTCCCTCCCGTTCATCCAGCATTTTGACATAGCCGCCGAGAGGGATAGCAGCTAACACAAATTCTGTATCGTTATTTTTCCAGCGCCAGCGAAATAAAGGTTTACCAAAACCGATAGAGAATCTGAGCACCTTAACACCCATTCTCCGGGCAACCCAATAGTGTCCAAACTCGTGTGCCGTAACCAACACACCCAGGGCAACAATAAATGCAATTAGACTACTAAACGCTAAACTCATTTCTCTATATCATGTTAGTGGTAATGATTAATTATTTGACTCGCCATTGTTCGGGCAATTCTATCGTCTTCGAGAATATCCTCCAGACTGTTTATTGTATGCGAAGGACTCTTTTCCAGAACCCTGGTAACAACATCCACTATCTCAGTAAATTTGATTTTATCACTAAGAAAACCTGCAACCGCCACTTCGTTGGCAGCATTTAATATTGCACTACAGGTACCACCAGACTTCACGGCTTCCTTGGCCAGAAGCAAGCTGGGAAACCTATCATAATCTGGATGCTCAAAGCTTAAGTTTGCGACCTCAAATAGGTCTAATGGTTCAACGCCCGCTTCAATTCTATCAGGCCATGCTAATGCATAAGCAATAGGTGTTCGCATATCAGGATTACCTAATTGCGCCATGACTGTGCCGTCGCAATATTCCACTAAGGAATGAATGATACTTTGCGGATGCACCACTACCTGAATCTGTTCAGCGGGTATATCAAATAACCAGCAGGCCTCAATTATTTCCAGACCTTTATTCATCATGGTGGCGGAATCGACAGATATCTTGCGTCCCATACGCCAGTTTGGGTGGGCGCAAGCCTGATCAGGAGTAACATTTTCCAGATCGGAAAGTGCGATATCTTTAAAAGGACCGCCCGAAGCTGTCAGGAGTATCCGCTTAACACCTGCCGACGTAACATTTATTCTGTGACTGCTATCACCGTTAAGATCTGTCTTAAAAGGCAAGCATTGCCATATAGCATTATGTTCACTATCAACCGGTAATAGTATGGCACCGTGATCTTTAGCAGTGCGCATCAACAACTCTCCTGACATTACCAACGACTCCTTGTTGGCCAGTAAAATACGTTTACCGGCACGAGCTGCCGCTAGCGTAGAGGGCAGTCCAGCGGCACCAACTATCGCAGCCATCACGGTGTCACAACCAGCATTGGTCACAACCTCCTCCAGTCCTCTTATGCCAGACAGTACCTGCGATTTAATTGTGTCATCCTGCTTTAAAGCAGAGTGAAGTTTTTGCGCCGCATCTTCCTCAACCATGACAACATAGTCAGGTCGATAAGTTTTACATTGCTCCAGTATTAATTCATGATTGCTATTGGCAGCTAAGGCAAACACCCGATAACGATCTGGATGACGAGCGATAACATCTAGAGTATTGAGACCAATAGTCCCTGTTGAACCCAAAACTGTTACTGCTGTTGTTGCCATTTCCTATCTAACGATCTATTTAAAAAGATGACTAATAAAAAGGTAATAAAGTGGTGCTGCAGCGGTAAGGCTGTCAATTCTATCCAACACCCCGCCATGACCAGGTAATATCTCGCCGCTATCTTTTACTCCGGCCTGACGTTTTAGTACGCTTTCATACAGGTCGCCCACCACAGAAATTGCCGCTACAACAATGCTGAAGAAAATGAATAAAGCAACCTGATCGATTTGATTGTAAAAAAAATACGCCGAGCAGGACGCCAGCAACAGAGCAGTAAACAATCCCCCTGCTACACCTTCAACCGTTTTACCCGGGCTTAACAAAGGAGCGAGCTTAATACGACCGATTGATCGTCCAAAAAAATACGCGCCGATATCTGCAGCCCAGACAAGCAGTATCAGATAAAGGGTAAGCTTTGGGCCTTCTTCGGATATAGCGTGTAAAGAGCCCAGCGCATACCAGACCGGCAACAAGGTAAGTAACCCCATTAACAGTTTTACAGAACAACTGAAATCACCAACTGTTGAGCGACGCTCCGACAATACTATCCAGGCCAGAACCAGCAGCCACCAGGCTACCGATACCTGGTAGACCCAGTATCTAAGATAGATTACGTCTGCAAAATAATCGCCAATATATGCGACTAAAATCAATACACCGGCATATAGAATAGAATGGCTGCGGTGACTTATTCCTGATAGCTTTGACCATTCAATGGCGCCAAGCAGCAGTATGGCCGACAGCATCCATTTAAACCAGTTATTGGGCACAAACAATATGGTAGCCACAAATATCGGGGCCAAAATTACTGTGCTGATTATCCGTTGCTTAAGCATGTGAGTCTTCCGTAAGGGGCTGAATTTGCTCGGACGTTTTTCCGAAGCGTCTTTGCCTACCGGCATACCACTTAATAGCAAGGTCAAGTTCTGCACGATCGAAATCCGGCCATAAGCAATCCGTGAAATACAGCTCACTATAGGCAACCTGCCAGTTTAAAAAATTACTTATCCGCTTTTCCCCACCGGTACGAATCAGTAGATCAGGATCGGGAATATCACTCAAACTTATATAATTCGCAAAAGTATTGACATTTATATCGTCTGGACTTAACTCGCCGTCTCGAACCTGATAGGCCAATAATTTTGCGGCCTGAGCAATATCCCAACGTCCTCCGTAATTCACAGCTATATTAAGACGCATACCAGTATTGTTCGCGGTTTCATGTTGCGCCTCGTTTATTCTTTGCTGTAAGCGCGGCTCAAAGGCTGCTGTATCACCGACAAACTTAACGCAAACATCTTTTTCTATCAGCTCAGACAATTCCTTTTTTATTGTCGTAAGAAACAGATCCATCAGCAGTTTGACTTCGTTCTTAGGTCGCCGCCAATTCTCGCTGCTAAAGGCGAATAATGTAAGATTTGGTATTTTATAAGGTTCGCAAGCCTGCATTACTTCACGAACAGCTTTTAGGCCGGCTTTGTGTCCGGCCGTTCTGGGCAACCCACGCGCTTTAGCCCAACGCCCGTTTCCATCCATAATGATCGCCAGATGTTTTAACGAGGCAGTCATCTCTTCTATTCTGATACCGGTAATGAGCAATTGCTCAAACTTCCATCAGATCATTTTCCTTCTGTTCCAGGATTTTATCTACTTCAGCCACGTACTTGTCCGTTAATACCTGAATATCTGCTTCCGCCTTACGCTCTTCGTCTTCCGTAACCTCTTTTTCTTTTAACAACTGCTTAATATGATGATTGGCATCACGACGGATATTGCGAATAGCGACCCGGGTATTTTCCGCTTCATGTCTGACCAACTTGACATACTCCTTACGGCGCTCTTCCGTAAGTGGCGGGAGTGGCACACGAATTACCGTGCCGGCGGTAACCGGATTTAAGCCGAGATCGGCATTTAGAATCGCCTTTTCAACAGCTGGTATAGAGCTCTTATCCCAGGGCGTTACGCTAAGCGTACGCGGATCTTCAACCGCAATATTAGCGGTCTGGTTTAACGGTGTAGGGTTACCGTAATAATCAACAGTAACATGCTCAAGCAAGCTGGTATGCGCACGGCCGGTGCGCATACGGGATAATTCACCTGTCAATGTCTCGACACTGCGGCGCATACGTTTTTCTGCATCTTGCTTAATATCTTCAATCACAATAATGCCCCCTTAATTGACAGTTGTGCCGATACTTTCTCCTTTAACAATTCCAATCAACGCCCCGGGCTCATTCATATTAAAGACCCGTATGGGCATATTTTGGTCGCGACACATTACCATTGCGGTGGTATCCATAACACCGAGTTTCGAAGCAATTGCCTCATCGTACGATATTGTCTTATAGCGTTTGGCATTAGAATTATTTAACGGATCGCAATCGTAAACGCCATCCACCTTTGTTGCTTTAATCATCAGATCAGCACCGATTTCAATAGCACGTAAAGCGGCGGCTGAATCAGTAGTAAAGAACGGATTACCTGTGCCCGCGGCAAAAATAGTTACTCGGCCTTTTTCCAAATGCCGAACGGCACGCCGACGAATATACTCTTCACAAACTTTATTAATCGGGATGGATGACATTACGCGGCAAAAAACGCCAATTCCTTCCAACGCATCCTGTAGCGCCAAAGAATTAATCACCGTTGCCAACATACCCATATAATCACCGGCAACCCTGTCCATCCCGGCTTCAGCGAGGCCGGCTCCACGAAATATGTTACCGGCGCCGATAACAACTGCAGTTTCCACCTTCAGTTCGGACAGTGCCTTAATGTCTTCGGCAATTCGTTTGATGACATGCGGATCAATTCCATAGTTGTACTCACCAATCAGTGCTTCGCCACTAAGTTTTAGCAAAATACGTTTATAGGCAGTTGCCGTCATATCATGTATCCGAAAGAGTCATTAACCTTATCGCTTTGGGACTTTACTAATTTAGCTGGCCTTTACCTGCGCCATAACTTCCTCGGCAAAATCCTCCTGCTTTTTCTCGACACCTTCTCCCACTTCAAAACGAATAAAGGCATTCACGTTTGCCGAAGCTGATTTAAGTAGTTTACCGACACTCTGATCTGGATCTTTCACAAAGGCCTGACCAAGCAGGGTCACTTCAGACAGGTATTTTTTAATACGTCCGGCAACCATTTTCTCGATGATCTCTGCGGGTTTATTGCTCTGGCTGGCCTGTGCAAGCAAAATATTCTTTTCCTTGGCCAGGTGTTCTTCCGGCATATCATTTTCTGAAATACAGACCGGGCGGCTTGCAGCGATATGCATAGCAATATCCTTAGCTAAACTGCTGTCAACCTTGTCAAGATCAACCAACACTCCTATTCGCCCGCCATGCGAGTAGCTGCCGATATAGCCATTCGATTGCATACGGGTAAAACGCCTGATCTGGATATTTTCACCAATTTTAGCTACCAGTTCCTGTCGCACCTGCTCAAGGGTTTTATTATCTGCCATCGGTAAATCCGATAAAGATTCGATATCCGCAGGTTCTTGCTCCATTACCAACGCCGATACCTGATCGACAAAACTCGTAAAATCGTCTCCACGTGCAACAAAATCGGTCTCACTGTTAATCTCGATCAAACAGGCTGCGTTTGCTTTTTCGTTAACCACCACGCTGATCACACCTTCTGCTGCTATACGCCCAGCTTTCTTTTCAGCCTTCGCAAGTCCGTTTTTCCGCATCCACTCAATGGCCGCTTCAGTATCACCGTTAACTTCGGTCAGCGCCTTCTTACATTCCATCATTCCTGCGCCCGTTAAATCGCGCAGTTCCTTTACCATCGCTGCCGTTATTTGCATATTCATCTCCTTAAAAATCGTTTTACTACTAAATTAACTTTATTAATGTACGTATGCCAGTAGGGAATCGCTTAATAATGATCGCTACTTTGAAGCAGACGTTTTAGCAACTTTTTTCTTTGCGGCGGATTTCTTTTTGCTTGCCGCTTTCTTACTGGCAGCTTTCCTGGCCACTTTCTTACTTGCTGCTTTCTTAGCTACTTTTTTCTTGGCGACCGGCTTTGCTTCCGCTGTGTCTTCGACAGTTTCCTCTGCAGTTTCTTTTAAAGTTGCATCTTTTTCGGTTGCCGGTTCTTTAGTTATTTCATCTTTGGCAGCCACTTCCTTGGCAGTTACTTCTTTGTCTGTTACTTCCTTTACGGTCTCTTCTTTGGCTGGTTCTTCTTTGGCTGGTTCTTTTTTAGCTGATTCTTTCTTACTTGCAGCTTTTTTCTTGCTCCCAGCCGCCTTCTTAACCTTGGCCTTTTCGGCTTCCGCTTGCTTGGCCTCCGCCTGCTCAGTGATTAACGCACTTTGTTTGCCGTCAGCAATTGAATCAGCGATTGCTTTGGCATAAAGCTCGATGGCACGAATCGCATCATCATTACCTGGAATAACATAGTCAATACTGTCGACTGAATTATTGGTATCGACAATTGCCACAATTGGAATCCCCAGCTTACGTGCTTCTCTAATCGCAATCCGCTCATACCCAACATCGATAACAAACAATACATCGGGTAGACGTTCCATATTCTTGATTCCACCCAAACTGCGTTCAAGCTTTTCCGCTTCTCGTCGTAAGCCCAGGGCTTCTTTTTTTGCTAAACGGTCGATAGATCCGTCTTCAATCATTTCTTCCAGTTCCTTCAGTCGCTTGATTGACTGACGCACAGTATTAAAGTTGGTTAACATACCGCCCAACCAGCGATGATTGACATAAGGCATATTGCAACTCTCTGCATGTTGCCTTATCAGATCACGTGCTGCGCGTTTTGTACCCACGAAAAGAATTTTGCCGTTACGCGCTGCCATACGAGAAACAAAGTTCATCGCATCATTGAACAAGGGAACGGTCTTTTCCAAGTTGATGATATGGATCTTGTTACGCTCACCAAAGATGTAAGCCTTCATCTTTGGATTCCAGTAACGGGTTTGGTGGCCGAAATGCACGCCGGCTTCCAGCATCTGGCGCATGGTTACGCTTGCCATGGAAGGAATCTCCTGTTGTAACGAAACCCCTCAACTGTTGAGTCGTGGCGTCTCTTGGGTTAGGCCTCCATACACCCCATACAGCGACCGCAGGCTTTCGCCTCAGGCACCCCACCGTATGTGTCGGTATATGTGCGAATTAAAAGATTGTCGTCTGACAAATCAGTTGACGATTTTGCCAGACGCGCGCTTTATATCATAAACCGGCGGCGGCAACAATGGTGCGTGTGTCAGCGTGTGGATATTGCGCGCGCTCTGGTATAGTCTGCGCTTCGCATTCAAAATGAGGCTAAACCACGCCCAATTAACCGGAAAATTTGTTTAAGCCAATGACCGTAACGATCAAAACCGCCGACGAAATCGAAAAAATGCGCAGCGCAGGCCGCACTGCCGCTCGGGTGCTGGAAATGATAGAACCCCACGTGCAAGTGGGAATTTCTACCGAAGAGCTGGATAGACTCTGCCATGACTATATCGTTGATGAGCTTGGCTGTGTTCCTGCCCCACTGAACTACCGGGGATTTCCCAAGTCCATCTGTACTTCGATTAACCATCAGGTTTGTCACGGTATTCCGGGAAAGCGGGTACTCAAAAATGGCGATATTCTAAATATCGACGTGACTGTTATTAAAGATGAATTTCATGGCGATACCAGCCGAATGTTTATGCTTGGCACGCCGTCAGTGCAGGCGGAAAGACTATGCCGCATCACCCGCGAGTGTATGCTGAAAGGTATCAGCGCGATTCAACCCGGCGCCACGCTGGGGGATATCGGTTATGCCATTCAACAACATGCGGAAAAACACCGATATTCGGTAGTGCGCGAGTACTGTGGACATGGTATTGGTCAGGTATTTCACGAGGACCCGCAGGTGCTGCATTACGGCGAACCTGCGACCGGACTGAAATTACAACCCGGCATGACATTTACCGTTGAGCCTATGATCAATGCGGGCAAGCGCCATGTAAAACTGCTGTCGGATAACTGGACAGTTGTTACCAAAGATCACAGCCTGTCAGCGCAGTGGGAGCATACAGTACTGGTTACCGATAAGTCCG
>CAJHXF010000182.1_pt1 | contig 11262 bp, 8 predicted proteins | sample 9198441 | NCBI WGS metagenome assembly CAJHXF01 (sample SAMEA7708335, study PRJEB35096) | sediment metagenome | biome: marine neritic benthic zone biome [ENVO:01000025]; feature: sediment [ENVO:00002007]; material: shallow marine sediment [ENVO:03000034] sea grass bed [ENVO_01000059] ...
AAAGGCGGAACCGACGGTGATCCAGTGTTTCGGGGCATGGCTGCTTCCAGAATCAATATACTTCTTGATGGCGAAGCAATACTGGGTGGTTGTGGCATGCGCATGGACCCACCTACAGCCTACGTTTTTCCCGAGGCTTATGATCGAATCATAGTAATAAAAGGGCCGCAATCTGTTTTGTATGGGCCGGGTAATGCTGCCGCAACCGTTCGTTTTGAGCGTGACAATAATCGTCTGGCAAAAACAGGTTCGGAAATCATAGCTAGCGTAACTGCAGCCAGCTTTAATCGCGAAGACGCGATGTTTAATGTAATTGCCGGCAATCCAGATTTTTATACTGAGTTCACTGGAACCCATGCAGAATCGGATGATTATGAAGATGGTGACGGTAAACCAGTGCATTCGGCCTATCAGCGATGGAGTGGCAACCTGGCACTGGGCTGGACACCCAATGACGATACACTATTTGAGTTAACAACAGTTAGGAGTGATGGTGAAGCGGCTTACGCTGATCGGCCAATGGATGGGTCCAAATTTGAGCGTGAAAACCTAGGTTTAAAATTTAATAAGAAAAATATTAGCGACATGGTGCGCAGCATAGATGCACAGCTTTATTACAATTACATCGACCATGTAATGGATAACTACAGTCTCCGTACTTTTACACCTACAATGATGATGCCCAACCCAACAGTCAGTAATCCAGACAGGAAGACAGAAGGTGGTCGTGCACAAGTTGAATTAAAGTTTGGGCAGATAGATAGCCTAAAAATGGGGCTGGACTTCCAGGCAAATGAACACAGTATTCGTAAAAGCATGAATCAGAATTTGATGCCTTACGAGAATATGGCAAGAATGGATGATGCCGATTTTGTACAGAAGGGTGTGTTTGCGGAAGGGAGATATTCCGTAAATACCAATAACAAAATTGTAGCAGGACTGCGCCTGGATGACTGGCAGGCTGAAGACAAACGCCCGACTATCCGCGTTGGTATGATGCCGATGCCTAACCCTACCGCTAATGCAGAGCGTAATGATTCACTGGTTAGCGGTTTTGCACGTTACGAACATTACACCAGTAAGACTAACCATTTTGTTGTTGGCATTGGTCGTTCCGAAAGGTTTCCTGATTATTGGGAACTGATAGGTAATAACAAAGGTTCGGAAACCAGCATTAGCGCTTTTTATACAGAGCCTGAAATCACCACCCAAATTGATGCCGGGTTGATGTATCAGCGCAATAATCTCGGCATTACGGCATCGGTTTTTATCAATGAGATAGATGATTTTATTTTGATACAGACAGGGGTGCCGGTTGGTATGGCAATGACTACGATTAGTCGCAATATCGATGCCAGCACCTGGGGCGGCGAGTTAGGTTTAACTTATTCTTTTCTGGAAAACTGGAATATTCAGGGCACGATGGCTTATACGCGTGGAGAAAATGAAACCGATGGATTACCTTTAGCGCAACAACCGCCGCTGGAAACTCGACTAAGTTTAAATTATAACGATGAAACCTGGTCTTTTGGCGCGCTATATCGTTGGGTGGATGAACAAAATCGTTTCGCGGTTAATCAGGGAAATGTTGTCGGTCAGGATCTTGGGCCAAGCAAAAGCTTTAGCGTCCTTTCCATAAATGGTGGCTGGTATTCGGGCAGTAAGTTACGGCTAACCGCCGGTATCGACAACCTTTTAAACAAAACATACGCTGAACATATCAGCCGTAGTGGTGCGATGGTTTCAGGTTTTGTGCAAACTGAAAGAGTCAACGAGCCTGGCCGCACGTTATGGCTGAAGCTCAGTATGGAGTTCAAATAGTTAAAGCAAATACTCTTCTAAGAGACTAAGTTACAGAAAACACTTAAAGTTTAGAAATCTTATGCGGTGACTTTCTTAGATTAACCAGTATAAAACGCTTTGATTACATCAATAACGTGATTTAGCTGCGTTACCGTTAGTTCAGGATAAACGGGTAAGGCTAATGTTTGTTCGCCGGCTAATCTGGATTCAGGGCAATCATCTGGTTGATAGCCCAGATAAGCAAAGCATTCTTGCATATGCAGTGGCACGGGATAATAAACTTCACTGCCGATATTGTGTTGTGCCAGATATTCTCGCAATTCATCTCGACGTTTTACACGTATAACGTACTGGTTATAGATATGCCGGTAACCCTTCAATGCAACAGGCGTCGACAAGTTGTCACCCAAATCGGCATTGGCGAAAGCGTTTGAATAGTAATCGGCGTTTTTCTTCCTCGCGGCAGTCCAGTCATCCAGGTGTTTTAATTTAACTCGCAAAACAGCTGCCTGTAATTCGTCAAGTCTAAAGTTACCGCCAATCACGGCATGGTAATACTTGGGTTGACCGCCGTGTACACGCATGATACGCAAGCGTTCTGCTAATGTCTGATCCTGGCAGACACACATTCCACCATCACCAAATGCACCCAGGTTTTTACTTGGAAAAAACGAGAAGCAACCGACATCGCCAAAGCTGCCAGCTCGACGACTGTTCGGGTAAGCTGAACCAATTGCCTGTGCCGCGTCCTCAATAACCCGCAGTTTATATTTATTCGCTAACTCCGCTAACGGATCCATATCAGCCAGTTGCCCATAGAGATGAACAGGCATTAAAGCCTTTATATGTGCCCCTGTTTTTTTATTGATTAAGCGCCCGTTAGTGAAGTCGCATTGCGAAGCAATCATTTTTTCCACGGTAAGCGGAGACAGGTTGTAAGTTATGGGATCGATATCGCAATAAATGGGATTTGCGCCGCTACGGGCGATAGCTCCACCGGTAGCAAAAAATGTATAAGGCGTTGTAATAACTTCATCGCCTGCGCCGATATCTAAAGCCATTAGTGCGAGTAATAAGGCGTCCGTACCCGACGACACACCGATGGCGTAGTCAACGTCGCAATATTCGGCAATTTCCTGCTCCAGTGCGTTTACATTTGGACCCAGAATAAAATACTGGCTGTCACAGACATCGTCGATTACCTGTATGATTTCTTGTTTTAGGGGTTTGTATTGGCTCTTTAGGTCCAGCAATGGAACCGTAACGGTGCTTTCGGTCATCTGAAATATTCCTTAATTACTTATTTAGAACTTTTAAAACCAATCCTGATTAGTGGGCGCAATATAACATAGAGCTATTTATGGCGTACTACGTGATTGATCTAATCAGAATAAGCGGTTTTTGGTTAAACAACCCGGATAATCCTGGAACTCAATGCATTCCAACAGGCAGTGGAAATTGATCGAGATATGCGCTGCTAACTGTCAGATACTGTAATGCCGGCAGTAGTCGCTGCCGAAGGCCAGTTAGCTAAATCTTTGGTTTAATCCTCATTTCCTAAAATTTAATTTCTCTGTATGATCCGCGACACTTGAAATCCAGACGATCGACCCCAGTAAGGGCTTTTATAATCTGATCACGACGAACTTGCCACTCGGAGGATAAGCGAGGCATGACGAAGAAGGCCAAGAAATCCAAAAGTCACCCTGAAGTGAAAGAAAATTCCGCTCAAGAAGATCAGGAATCCGAAATTGTGACCGAAGAAGGAACGCCTGAAGCGGAGATTTCCCTGGAAGACCAGTTAGAAGCGGCGCAGAAAAAGGCTGATGAAAACTGGGATCTTTTGTTGCGTACCCGGGCGGAGTTGGAGAATTTGCAGAAACGTTCGCGTCGAGATATCGAGAATGCGCATAAATTTGGTCTAGAAAAGATTGCCGCCGAGTTGCTTGGCGTGCGTGACAGCATGGAACTGGGTTTGGGCGCTGCACAGGATAGCACTGATGTCGCCAGCTTGCGCGAAGGTGCAGAATTGACCTTAAAAATGCTGACGCAGGTGATGGATAAGTTTGGTATCAAAGAAGTGAATCCGGAAAATCAGCGCTTTAATCCGGATTTGCATCAAGCCATGACGCTACAGGAGTCGGCGCAGCTCGAACCCAATACCGTAATTGCGGTAATGCAAAAAGGTTACACGCTGAATGATAGGTTGTTACGCCCAGCGCTGGTAACGGTGTCGAAGGCTCCAGAAACATCGGGGTAGGTTCGACTCGCAGAACAATTACATATTTATCAAGCAGTTAGAGGCTCGATATAAGTTTTAGCAAGCGCTTTTTCGCGAAAATTCGTATTGGCGTTGGAGACTTGCATAAAAAATGCGCACAGGCCGCTTGAAATAAGGACCTGCAACCCCATTTACTCTTTAACTTAGAAATAGCTGATCTTTTGGAGACATTGATTATGGGTAAGATCATAGGAATTGACCTTGGCACCACAAATTCGTGCGTGGCCATTATGGAGGGCAACAAACCCAAGGTTATTGAAAATAGCGAAGGCGATCGTACTACGCCTTCCGTCGTTGCTTATACCGACGACAATGAAATTCTGGTAGGCCAGTCGGCAAAACGACAGGCTGTCACCAACCCCAGCCACACCCTGTACGCTGTAAAACGGCTAATTGGTCGCCGTTTTGAAGAACCAGAAGTACAGAAAGATATCAATCTGGTGCCTTATAAGATTGTCAAAGCGGATAACGGCGATGCCTGGGTGGAGGTAGATGGCAAGAAAATGGCTTCACCCGAAATTTCCGCCCGTGTTCTGATGAAAATGAAGAAAACGGCCGAGGAGTATCTGGGTGAGACGGTTTCTGAAGCCGTAATTACAGTTCCGGCCTATTTCAACGACTCACAGCGTCAGGCTACGAAAGATGCCGGCAAGATTGCGGGTCTTGATGTAAAACGCATTATTAACGAGCCTACTGCCGCTGCGTTGGCCTACGGTATGGATAAGAACCGGGGCGATGCCAAGATTGCGGTCTATGATCTCGGTGGCGGTACGTTTGATATATCTATTATCGAAATTGCCGAGGTTGACGGTGAGCATCAGTTTGAAGTGCTTTCAACCAACGGCGACACCTTTCTGGGTGGCGAAGATTTTGATATGCGCCTGATCGACTATCTGGTCGCTGAATTCAAGAAAGATCAGGGTATGGATTTAAAAGGTGATCCGCTGGCCATGCAGCGGCTGAAAGAGGCGGCTGAGAAAGCCAAAATTGAGCTTTCTTCCAGCCAGCAAACCGATATTAATCTGCCTTATATCACCGCGGACGCGTCGGGTCCCAAGCATCTGAATTTAAAAATCACCCGCGCCAAGCTGGAATCATTATGCGAAGAGCTGGTACAGCGCACGATTGAGCCATGCAAGATCGCGCTCAAAGACGCGGGTTTGTCAGTTGGCGATATTACTGATGTCATCCTGGTCGGCGGCCAGACCCGTATGCCTAAGGTGCAGGAAGCGGTTAAAGATTTCTTTAATAAAGAACCCCGCAAGGATGTTAATCCGGACGAAGCAGTTGCCGTAGGTGCTGCCATTCAGGCTGGTGTGCTCGGTGGTGACGTGAAAGATGTCCTGTTGCTGGATGTGACGCCTCTGTCATTGGGAATTGAAACGCTCGGTGGCGTGATGACCAAGCTAATCGAGAAAAACACTACCATTCCAACCAAGGCAAACCAGGTATTCTCTACCGCTGAGAATAATCAGACAGCGGTTACTGTGCGCGTATTACAGGGTGAAAGGGAAATGGCCAGCGGTAATAAGTTGCTTGGTAACTTTGATTTAACCGATATTCCGCCGGCACCACGCGGTATTCCACAAATTGAAGTGACCTTTGATATCGACGCCAATGGCATTCTGCACGTTTCCGCCAAAGATAAAGCCACTGGTAAGGAACAGTCGATTGTAATCAAGGCATCCAGCGGATTAAGCGACGATGAAATCGACAAGATGGTGAAGGATGCTGAAGCGCATGCCGAAGAAGACCGCAAGTTGCGCGAACTGGTGGAGGCACGAAACCAGGCTGACGGACTGATCCATGCTTCTGAGAAATCGATTTCAGAGTTAGGCGACAAGGTCGAAGCCGCTGAGAAAGAGCAAATCGAATCTGCCATTAAAGACCTGCAGGAAGTGATGAAAACTGATGATGTTGATCAGATAAAGCAAAAAACTGAAGCTTTAACTGAACATGCAGGAAAGCTGGCGCAGAGAGTCTATCAGGAGCAGGCTGCCGCCGCCGGTGCAGAGCAACAGCAGGCACCAGGCGCTGAACAACAGGCGGCAGACACCGATGAAAGTGTTGTCGATGCGGATTACGAGGAAGTGAAGGACGACAAGTAAGTCAGCCACGACGCTTGTTATGTTGTGACGGGATAGCCTGCTGCAAGGCTGTCCCGTTGCGCGTTTTCTAAATTGTTTTGAGATGCATTAATGTCACAACGCGATTATTACGAGGTACTGGGTGTAGCCAAAAACGTTAGTGAAGCCGACCTGAAAAAGGCTTATCGACGTTTGGCAATGAAGTATCACCCGGATCGTAATCCCAACAATGAAGAAGCGGAAACTCATTTCAAGGAAGCCAAGGAAGCCTACGAGGTTTTAGCTGACCCACAGAAACGGGCTGCTTACGATCAGTTTGGCCACTCGGGTGTTAGTGGTGCTGCCGGAGGTTATGGCGAAGGTTTTGGTGCTGGCGGTGCGAGCTTTAGCGATATCTTCGGAGATGTTTTTGGCGATATTTTTGGCGCCGGCAGGGGTGGAGGTGGTAGCCGGGTCTATCGGGGCGCCGACCTGCAATATAACCTGGATATTACGCTGGAAGATGCTGTAAACGGCAGTGAAGTTAAAATCAGAGTGCCCAAAATGGGTACCTGCGATACCTGCAGTGGTAGTGGTGCTCGTAAAGGTTCTGCACCGGAAACCTGTAAAACCTGTAATGGTATGGGGCAGGTGCGCATGCAGCAGGGTTTCTTTTCCGTGCAGCAGACCTGTCCTCGCTGTCACGGCAAGGGTAAAGTTATCAGCGATCCCTGTAGCAGCTGTTCCGGCAGTGGGCTGGTAAAACAGCATAAAACACTCTCCGTTAAAGTCCCCGCCGGCGTAGATACGGGTGATCGCATTCGTTTGTCGGACGAAGGTGAGGCCGGACAGAACAACGGCCCTGCCGGCGATTTATATGTGCAGATTAATGTTAAACCACATAAAATTTTCGCCCGGGACGACAGTAATCTGATTTGCACCATACCCGTCAGGTTTACAACGGCCGCGTTAGGTGGTGAGCTGGAAGTGCCGACACTGGATGGACGCGTTAAACTTAAAATTCCAGCCGAGACACAAAGCGGGAAAATCTTTAGAATCCGGGGCAAAGGTGTCAAGCCGGTTCGGGGTGGACCGCGTGGCGATATTTTATGTCAGGTAAACGTTGAAACTCCGGTAAAGCTGTCGTCAGAACAAAGGGAAATGCTAAAACGTTTTGACGATTCGTTGCAAAAAGACCAGGGTGGTCATTCTCCACAAGAAAGCAGTTGGCTGGACGGAGTCAAACGCTTTTTTGATGATATGAAACTCTAATCACAAAGCATTAATCCAGAAAAACTTGGAGACATACAATGATAAAGGTAGCCATAAATGGTGCGGGTGGTCGTATGGGCCGCGCGCTAATTGAAGCTGCTATCCAGAATCCAGAAGTTGAACTGGTTGCTGCCATTGAGCATAGCGGTTCGGATTTGATAGGCGAAGATGCCGGTCTGGTTGTTGGATTAAGTGAACAGGGTGTTTCTGTTACCAGTAAACTGGCAGCGGTTGTCGACCAGTTTGATGTTTTGATCGATTTCACCAGGCCGAAACCGACCATTACCGCACTGGAACTTTGTGCCAGTAATAAAAAGAAAATTGTAATTGGAACCACCGGTTTTTCCGAGCAGCAAAAACAAAAAATATTGAGCGCCGCTGACAAAACTTCGGTCGTATTTGCGCCCAATATGAGTGTCGGTGTCAACCTGTGTTTTAAACTGATCGACACGGCAGCCAGGGTGCTGGGTGACGATGTCGACGTCGAAATTATTGAAGCGCATCATCGCTTAAAGGAAGATGCGCCGTCCGGTACGGCCCTGAGAATGGGTGAAGTCGTCGCCGATGCCTTAGGGAGAAATCTGTCCAAAGACGCTGTCTATGGACGCCAGGGGCAGAAAGGAGCAAGAGATCGCAAGACTATAGGGTTCTCAACAATTCGCGGTGGCGATATCGTTGGCGATCATACAGTCATGTTTGCCGGTCTCGGTGAGCGGGTTGAAATAACGCATAGATCAAATAGTCGAATGACCTATGCCAATGGCGCGTTAAGAGCGGCATGCTGGTTGATGCAACAGGCAAATGGTCTATATGACATGCAGGATGTGCTGGAGCTAAGGTAAACCATATGAAATATGCAGTAGTTTTTCCGGGGCAGGGTTCACAGGCGGTTAATATGCTGGCAGACCTGGCAGCGGAATACGATATTGTGGGGCAAACGTTTGCTGAAGCCTCAGACGTGCTGGGTTACGATCTGGCAGATTTAATTCAAAACAATGCAGATGACCGATTAAACCAAACCGAATACACACAGCCCGCTATGCTGTCTGTAGGAGTCGCGGTCTGGCGTATCTGGCAACACGAAAATTTGCCGGTTCCATCCATATTAGCCGGTCATAGCCTGGGCGAGTACACCGCTTTGGTAGCTGGAAACGCAATTGCATTTAAAGATGCTGTGGACCTGGTGGCTGCACGTGGTCGTTTTATGCAGTCGGCGGTACCTCAGGGTCAGGGTGCCATGGCGGCAATATTGGGCCTGTCGGATGAACAGGTAATTGATATTTGCCGAAACGCGGCGCAGGACGAAGTGGTCGAGGCCGTGAATTTTAATTCACCCAATCAGGTGGTGATTGCGGGCAACGCGACAGCGGTGCAAAGAGCCATTGATCTGGCTGTATCAGAAGGCGCCAAACGGGCCATCAAACTGCCGGTAAGCGTACCATCGCACAGCAGCTTAATGCTTGCGGCTGATCAGCAACTGGGAGAACGACTGCAGTCTGTCGCAATACAAGCGTCAGAAATTCCTGTATTGCATAACCTGGATGCACAGACGCGCACCAGTCCGGAAGCGATTGCAAAGGCATTACGTTTGCAGATACACAATCCAGTACGCTGGGTTGATACGATTAACGCGATCGTCACTAACGACATCGAATGTGTGCTTGAGTTTGGGCCGGGTAAAGTATTAACCGGGCTCTGCAAACGTATCAATCGAGATATAAACATCGTTGCCGTAGATTCACCTGGGAGCCTGGCTAAAGCAAAAGATCTGGTATTAAGTAAATAATACTGATTCCTGTTTAAATACAAATTTAATTGCAAGATGTTCAACTGAGAGGAAAGCTATGCTGCTAAAAGACAAGAAAGCAATTGTTACGGGTGGAGCCGCTGGCATTGGCAAACAAATCGTAATGACTTTTCTGGAAAATGGCGCTTCCGTTTATTTTATTGATTTAAATGAAAGCCCGCATATGCAGGAAATGCAGGACTGTGCGAAGAAAAATGGATGTGAAGTATTTTTCAAACAGGGCAATGTCGCAGAAGAAGAGGCCATTACTGCTGTTATTAATGAAATACTCAATGAATCCGGCGGGATCGATATCTTGGTCAATAACGCCGGTATCACGCGCGACAATTTAATCTTTCGCATGTCCAGCGCAGATTGGGAAAGCGTACTAAAAATCAACCTCACCAGTATTTTTTACATCAGTAAAATTGTTGCCAGACATATGGCAAAAAGAAAAACCGGTTCAATTATTAATATGGCTTCGATTGTCGGTATCGGCGGCAACCCCGGCCAAACCAATTATTCTGCATCGAAAGCGGGTTTAATAGGATTTACTAAAAGCTTAGGCAAAGAAATCGCGCTAAAGAATGTGCGTGTAAACGCCATTGCCCCCGGTTTTATCGCGACTGATATGACAGATAAATTATCAGATCAGGTTATGGAAAGTTACCTTAACGTAATACCCTTGAAGCGTTTAGGAACACCTCAGGATATCGCTAATGCGAGTTTGTTTTTGGCATCTGATTTATCGTCCTACATTACCGCCCGTGTTATTCAGGTAGACGGCGGTATTTTGATTTAACAGCGTTACTATTTAGCTGGTTTAATCGAATAATTGATTTAGCTATATCTTTTAACCTATTGAATTATATATATATTTTAGTTTAGTAATATTTTGTCACAATGGGTATGGCAACCGGGGGCGCTTTTCAATACAATACCGTCCGCAGCTTGCCTGCTTCAGTAAAAACTTGGAGGCTTAACACATCATGAGTAATGTCGAAGAACGTGTGAAGAAAATCGTTGTTGAACAACTTGGTGTCAAAGAAGACGAAGTTACCAGCGGTGCTTCATTCGTCGATGATCTAGGGGCTGATTCCCTTGATACCGTAGAACTGGTAATGGCTCTGGAAGAAGAATTTGAAACGGAAATTCCAGATGAAGATGCCGAAAAAATTACTACAGTTCAGGAAGCGGTAGATTACATTAACGCCCACCTGTAATTCAGGCGCCGAATTCCATGCTATAGCCGCCATATCCCGCAAGGATTGGCGGCTATAGTCTTTTAGTCGGGTGCATATTTTATTTAATTAGTTCCTAACAATGTCGAAACGTCGTGTTGTCATAACCGGCCTGGGTTGTTTAACACCCCTGGGTCATAATGTCGCGGATACCTGGAATAGTATTCTTAACGGCAAATCAGGTGCTGCAACGATTGATTTCATGGATGTCAGTGCCATGCCCGTTACATTTTCCTGCTCTGTCAGGAATTTTAATGCGGATCAGTATATTTCGCCGAAAGACCAGAAAAAAATGGATACTTTCGTCCAGTATGGGGTAGCAGCCGGAATTGAGGCTATTACCGATTCGGGCATAGAAATTACCGAAGAAAATGCACCCCGAATCGGTGCTGCAATCGGATCCGGCATCGGTGGGTTGCCCTATATTGAAAAGGTCCATCGATTATTTTTACAGGGTGGCTCAAGGAAAGTTACGCCATTTTTTGTTCCGGCCAGCATTATCAATATGATTGCCGGAAACTTATCCATTAAATATGGTTTTCGTGGCCCCAATCTTTCAGTGGTTACTGCCTGTACCACTGGCACACACAATATTGGCGAGGCCTCGCGCTTAATCCAACACGGCGATGCAGATGTTATGGTAGCCGGTGGAGCCGAGATGGCGACCTGCGATCTGGGTATATCAGGGTTCTCAGCGGCCCGGGCTTTGTCGACACGGAATGACGATCCGGAAACGGCCAGCCGACCATGGGATATTGATCGAGACGGATTTGTGCTCGGTGATGGTGCGGGTATTGTGGTGCTGGAAGAATA
>CAJHXF010000233.1_pt1 | contig 11161 bp, 8 predicted proteins | sample 9198441 | NCBI WGS metagenome assembly CAJHXF01 (sample SAMEA7708335, study PRJEB35096) | sediment metagenome | biome: marine neritic benthic zone biome [ENVO:01000025]; feature: sediment [ENVO:00002007]; material: shallow marine sediment [ENVO:03000034] sea grass bed [ENVO_01000059] ...
CTATGATCGCGGGTGGGCGCAGGCTCAATGACTGCTGTTTCACCCTCAGCGTAAAGTCCGGCCAGCAATACACAGGATTTAACCTGAGCACTCGCCACTGGAGACCGATACTCAATACCCTGAAGTTTTTGCCCTCCATGAATAATTAACGGTGGTTTTCCCTCATGGCTTTCAATGTGGGCGCCCATTTTGGTTAATGGGCCTATCACACGTTGCATTGGACGACGCATCAGCGACTCATCACCCTGTAATTCAGTATTAAAGGATTGTGCCGCAAGCAAGCCCGCCAACAATCGCATCGATGTACCCGAGTTACCCAGATAAATAGGTTTACTCGGTGCTTTCAGGCCATGCAAACCGACGCCATTAATCGTCAATCTGCCATCTGTGGGATCTGTAATCGCTACACCCATCGCACGAAAAGCACGTAAAGTATGTAAGCTATCTTCGCCCTGCAGAAACCCGCTTACTTCTGTTCGGCCATTAGCCAGCGCACCGAGCATGATGGCACGGTGCGAAACCGACTTATCGCCGGGGACTGTGATTTCTCCATTTAATCTGCCACCGGGTTTAGCTATAAATTTAATATTCATGGTCATTTAATTGCTTTTATATAAGTTCACCACTTACCAAGTGACAATCAGCTATGTTTCCACAATTCAGCTTTAAACAAAGCTTCTTACGAGCGCTGCTGCGTAGCTTTCCGCAATTATTTTCTAGTTCAACTACCGCAATACAGTCTGTTTACGTACATTAAAACCGTTAAATACAAATTTTTATTTCCCTTTATTCGTGTTCCCAGTTATCCGGTAAAAATAACCGTATATTATTCCGAGTCCATTCGGAAAAACTATCTCCCACGTCCCTGTGGTCGCCCGTGGCTAAATTTTTGAATTAGTAACTAAACTGATCGCGGGCTTGTTTGGCGCGGGTGAATATTTCCAGTAATTTTTCGCCGTCACTATCCTTAATGGCATCATGCAATTCTGCTAAATCGTGCTCATAGTTTGTCAGCGCGGCTAATACCGCTTCACGATTACGAAAACAAATATCTCGCCACATTACTGGATCGGACGCTGCAATACGCGTAAAGTCGCGAAAACCGCCGGCGGCGAAACGGAAAATTTCTTCCTTGTCCTGCTGACGCGCAAGGCTATCGACCAACCCAAAGGCGAGTAAATGGGGCAAATGACTGGTCGCGGCAAGTAAGCGATCATGATGTTCAACATCGGTAATCTCGACACAGGCGCCTGCTGCCTGCCACATGGCTTTTACTGATTCAAGCGCCTGCGCATCGGTATCCGCATCGGGAGTTAATATTACACGTCGCTTATCATAAAGATCGGGAACAGCGGCTTCATAACCACTTTTTTCATTGCCTGCAATCGGGTGACCGGGAACCAGGCGTGTAGGCAATGAGTCAAATACTTCTTTTGCATCTGCGACTACACAACCCTTGGCACTGCCCGCATCCGTAATAACAGTGTGTTTACCGATATGATTTTTAATTTTCCTAAAAACATCGAGATACGTGTCTAAGGGTGTGGCAATTAAAATAATATCTGCCTGGCTCACGCCGGATGCGAAATCCGTTTCACCCACATCAATAACACCTGCCGTCTTAGCGGCCGCAAGTCGTTCGGTATTGCGCCCAATACCGACAATTGTCTTACAGTAACCGGCCCGTTTTAGCGCCAGCGCCAAAGAGCCGCCAATCAATCCAACTCCAATAATACTTAGCTGATTTATCATGCTTTTCTGATTAATCCTGAAGCTTCTGTAACAATTTTATTCGCGGTACTACATAGACAAGGCGTGAAAATAGTACGGCTTACTTTCTCTGGTTTTCGATTGGCGCAAGCATCCGCCAGACATCGTTGAACTATTTTTAAAATTCTAAGATGTTTACAACACAGCGGAGGGATAGGATCCCAGCAACTTCAACAAGGCGGCTTCCTGCTCCAGCACTCTTAAAGCCCGCTTCATCGGCAAATCATCGATATGACCGATAATATCGATAAAGAACACATAATCCCACATGCTGCGACGCGAAGGCCGTGACTCAATGCGTGTCATATTCAATTCATAATTTGCGAGCGGCGTGATGATATCGAATAAGGCGCCGGCTTTGTTTTTAATTGCCACCATAATCGATGTTTTATCATCGCCGCTGGCCGGCACAGACTGGTCGCCAATCACAAGAAAACGGGTAGTGTTATCAGGTTCATCTTCAATATTGGATACCAATATACCTAGCTGATAAATCTGCGCTGCATGTTCGCTACCCAAGGCGGCTATTTCCGGATTCTCGGCAGCAATGCGTGCAGCCTCTGCATTACTGTTTACAGCAACGCGCTCAATACCCGGCAGCTTGGCGGCCAGCCACTCCCGACACTGGGCCAATGCCTGTTGATGCGCCATAACCTTTTTGACCTGGCTCAGGTCTTCAGCTTTGCACAGTAAATGATGATGCACGCGCAGCAATACCTCTCCACAGATTTTTAACGGTGAAGAAACAAACATATCAAGCGTATGATTAACAATCCCCTCAGTCGAATTTTCAATCGGTACAACGCCGTAAGATGCCGAACCCGATTCCACTTCGCGAAACACTTCATCAATAGCCGACAAAGGTTGCGAGTTAATTGCCTGCCCAAAGTGCTTTAAGACAGCAAGTTCAGTAAAGGTGCCTTGAGGACCCAGGTAGGAAATGGTCATCGGCTGTTCAAGCGAAAGACAGGTAGACATTATTTCGCGAAACAGGCGCGCAATATCTTCTTTGCTTAGAGGCCCCTGATTTCTATCTTGAATTTTACGCAATATCTGAGCCTCGCGTTCAGGCCGGTAAAACGCCGAGCTATCTTGTGACTCGCGTTTAATGCCGGCGATCTTCTGCGCGAGACCTGCGCGTTCATTGATTAGTCTCTGGAGCTTGATGTCCAGCGCATCGATTTGCTCACGGATTTTTTCGAGCTTTCCCATAATCGGCCTACAGTGTTTGCCAGCCCGTAGTTTGTTGAAATTCATCGAGCATTACAAGAGATCGCTCTATGCAAAGCTTCCTTGGCACCGTTAATGCGACAAGCCGGAAACACTGTTTCCGGCTTGTCTGGTTCCACGACAGGAATAAAGTCTCTTTAATCTATCAGAGCACACGTACCGCTCGCACACCATCAATTGCCTTGACCTGTGCAACAAGTTTATCGTCCAGTTTGGTATCAGCGTCAAGCAGCGTATAGGCCAAATCACCCCTGGATTCATTCAGCATGTGAACAATATTGACATTGCCACTGCCCAGCACATGCGAGATCTGACCCACCATATCCGGTCTGTTCTCATTTACAACCGCTAGCCGTTGTGTGCCGGCTCGGGGCAGATTGACTGTCGGAAAATTAACTGAGTTTTGCACATTACCATTTTCCAGATAATCACGAACCTGATCAGCCACCATCATTGCACAGTTTTCTTCCGCTTCCGCAGTTGAAGCACCCAGATGCGGCAGCGTAATGACACGATCGGCTTTCCTGAGTTTATTGTTTGGAAAATCGGTAACATACGCATAGACCTTGCCATCCTGAATGCCTTTTAGTACTGCATCGTCATCGACAATACCATTTCGGGCAAAATTAAGAATAACAGCTTTGTCCGGCATTAATGCCAACCGTTCTGCATTCAATAAATTCTTGGTGGCATCAACCAATGGAACGTGGAAGGTGACGAAATTTGATTTGTTAAACAAGTCGTCAATACTTGCTGCCTGTTCGATATCAGCAGACAGTCTCCAGGCGCTTTCCACCGTTATCTTGGGGTCAAAACCAACGACTCGCATGCCCAATGCTCTTGCAGCATTGGCTACTCTTACGCCAATCGCACCCAATCCAACTACTCCGAGGGTACGGCCAGGTAGCTCGAATCCGGCAAATTTCTTCTTACCGGCTTCGACGGCCTTTGCCAAATCAGCGTCTGTTTGCTCGCTGGCATCAACGGTATATTCCCAGCCCTGGCAAATACTGCGGCATGCCAATAACATCCCGGCAATCACCAGTTCCTTGACGGCATTTGCATTGGCGCCGGGCGCATTAAATACCACAACACCGGCTTGACTCATCCGATCAAGAGGAATGTTATTGACACCAGCACCGGCACGACCTACAGCCTTAAGGCTTGGCGAAATTTCCATATCGTGCATTTTGAAAGAACGCACCAGGATCGCATCCGGATTTTGAATCTCAGAAGCAATTTCGTAACTATCACGCGGCAACCGTTCCAAGCCGATTGGCGATATATTGTTTAATGTCAGTATTTTGTGCATGTTACTTTACTCTATAATTTAAAAATCCAATACGCCGCAAAGGTGTGGAGTATAAATTTGTCTCAAAATATACAGTTTAAATACCCTTTATCAATTCTCTACGTTTCAGCGTCTCCGCGGCAAAATATACTTAAGCGTTGCTGCGTTCAAACTCCTGCATAAACGCTATTAGGGCATCTACACCTTCTTCGGGCATGGCGTTATAAATACTGGCGCGCATTCCACCCACCGAGCGATGACCTTTTAATGTCGCCAGGCCATTCTCTGCCGCCAATTTCAGGAACTCGGCATCCAGATCCGGATTAGCCAGGGTAAACGGCACATTCATCCATGAACGACTTTGCACTTCTACGGGGTTTGCATAGAAACCAGATTGATCTATCGCTGCATATAGCTTTGCAGCTTTACGCTGATTGATCTCCGCCATAGCTTTAAGTCCACCCTTTTCTTTCAGCCACTGGAATACCAAACCGGCCATGTACCAGCTATAGGTCGCCGGTGTATTGGACATCGAACCCGCCTCTGCCTGTGCTGAATAATCAAATAAAGTAGGACAAGGCGTTGCTGGATTACCGATCAGGTCTTCACGAACAATTACAATTGTTAAACCTGCCGGGCCAATATTCTTTTGTGCACCCGCGTAAATAACACCAAATTTATTCACATCGATTGGACGCGATAATATGGTCGAAGACATATCGACCACTAAAGGCACGTCACCGGTATCCGGCACCCAATGAAACTCAACACCACCAATCGTTTCATTTGGCGTGTAATGAACATAGGCGGCATCTGCATTTAAATTCCAGCTTTTGAATTCAGGAATCGTGGAAAATTTTGTAGCCTCGGCTGTCGCCGCAATATTTACATCACAATAACGTTTTGCTTCAGCAATGGCTTTCTTTGACCAGGATCCTGTGTTGACATAATCAGCCGTTTTCTTGCCGCACAGCAAATTAACCGGGACCATAGCGAATTGCATGGTTGCGCCGCCCTGCAGAAATAACACCTTGTATGTATCAGGGATGGACATCAATTCTCGCAGGTCAGCTTCTGCTTGCTCGGCAACGGACACAAACTCTTTACCACGGTGGCTCATCTCCATGATAGAAGCACCTTTTCCGTGCCAATCAAGCATTTCTTGCTGTGCTATTTTAAGCACATCTTCCGGCAACATGGCCGGCCCGGCACTAAAGTTATACACTCTTGACATTGCTTCTCCCGCGTTACGAAAATCAACTTTGTTTGACTGCAGCACTTTAACAGTCAACACAAAGCTATAAAATAAGGAAATATCATCAAACTTCGAGATATTTCATATTGGCTTGGTTACATAACTAGAATGTGTTTTGCCAACACATCCATGCTTGTGAACCCTCCTGCAGCGCTTCGTAGAAAGTAAGTTACACTTCTTCTGTTTTTACTCGCTACAAGCAGTTTGGATAAACCGCTCCTCCTGAACACAAAATATAGTTCACCATCGACAAACAATCGTCTTAACGATACTAGTGTTTCCCTCAAATTGGCAGATGCCTAGACCGAACCGGGATCTTCACCCAAATTCTCGATTCGCTCAATTTCAACCAGCTTCTCCTCTTTGTTTAAGCGAATCAGGCGCACTCCCTGTGTATTACGACCCATGGTGGATACATCATTTGCAGCAGTTCTTACCAGCACGCCACCATCGGATATCAACATTATTTCATCACTTTCTTCGACTTGTACTGCACCAATCACCACACCATTCCGCTCATTGGTCTGTATCGAGACGACGCCCTGTCCGCCGCGGCCTTGCAGCGGATATTGCTCAATCGGTGTTCGCTTACCAAAACCGTTTTCAGTGGCGGTAAGAACTGAGCCTTTATCGGCAATAATCAGTGCGATAACGCGCTGACTCTTTTTAATCTTGATACCGCGAACACCGGCAGCATTTCTACCCATCGGCCGCACATCAGCTTCTGAAAATTTAATGGCTTTGCCCGCATCAGTAAACAGGATAATGTCGCGCTTACCATCTGTAACCGCGACATCGACCAAATGATCTCCACCCCGAATATCGATGGCACGGATACCACTGACCCGCGGTTTTGAAAAATGTGATAGCGGTGTACGTTTAACAGTGCCGTTTCCGGTTGACATAAAAACAAAATGATCTTCATCAAATTCGCGAACAGCCATCAACGCATTGATGCGCTCGCCTTCTTCCAGTGGCAACAGATTCACTATCGGCTTGCCGCGGGAAATTCGGCTGGCAATTGGTAACTCATAGACTTTCAGCCAATATAGTTTACCTTTGCTGGAAAAACACAGAAGCGTGTCGTGAGTATTGGCAATAAAAAGTTTGTCGACAAAATCTTCTTCTTTCATGCGTGTGGCTGTTTTCCCGCGGCCGCCTCGTTTTTGTGTTTTGTAGTCCGATAATGGTTGCGCCTTGGCGTAACCGGCATGCGACAGAGTAACCACCACGTTCTCTTCACTGATTAAGTCTTCAACTGTTAATTCGCTCTGGTCTGCGTGTATAACGGTGCGCCGTTCGTCACCATAACGTTCGTCAATATCCTGCAATTCGCCACGAATTACTTTTTTAAGTCGCTCTGGATTACACAATATGTCCAGTAAATCTCGAATCTTCTCCAGCAGCTCACTGTATTCCTGCACTATCTTGTCTTGTTCCAGCCCGGTTAGACGATGCAAACGTAAATCCAGAATGGCCTGCGCCTGGGCTTCGGATAAGCGATAGCCTGCATCCGATAGACCAAATTCACTATCCAGATCATCCGGCCGTGATACATCAGCCCCACTACGCTTTAACATATCGCTGACCACACCGGCTGACCACGCCCGTGCAACCAGTTGTGCCTTAGCCTCCGCCGGACTGGCAGACGCTTTAATCAGGGCAATCACTTCATCAATATTAGCCAGAGCAACAGCCAGACCTTCCAGAACATGTGCCCGTTCGCGTGCTTTGCGTAATTCAAATATGGTACGGCGTGTAACCACCTCCCGACGATGCGCAATAAATGCATCCAGTACTTGCCGAAGGTTGAGCAATCTGGGCTGACCGTCGACCAGGGCAACCATATTGATGCCAAAGACAGTCTGCAACTGCGTATGCTGGTAAAGATTATTTAAGACGACTTCTGCAACTTCTCCGCGGCGTAACTCGATAACAACCCGCATGCCGCGCTTATCCGATTCATCTCGAATTTCAGTGATGCCTTCGAGTTTTTTATCCCGTACCAGCTCCGCAATACGTTCCTGCAAGCGCGCTTTATTGACCTGATAGGGTAACTCGGTAATAACGATACGCTCTTTGCCTGTTTTGTTATGACTTTCGATCTCAGTCTGTGCCCGCACAATAATGCGACCACGCCCAGTGCGATAGGCTCTTCGAATGCCAGCGGCACCATTTATGATGCCAGCGGTGGGGAAATCCGGACCGGGTAGATACTGCATTAAATCGTTTATATCCAGATCAGGATTATCCAGTAATGCCAGACAGGCCTGAATGACTTCATGTAGGTTATGCGGTGGGATATTGGTTGCCATACCAACGGCAATCCCGGAAGAACCGTTGACAAGCAAATTGGGGACTCGGGTGGGTAAGACAGAGGGTTCACTTTCGGTATTGTCATAGTTGGGAACAAAATCGACGGTTTCTTTTTCCAGATCCGCCAGCAGCTCATGCGCCAGACGCGCCATCCGCACTTCGGTATAGCGCATTGCGGCCGGTGCATCGCCGTCTACTGAACCAAAATTGCCCTGCCCGTCAACCAACATATAACGCATGGAAAACGGTTGTGCCATGCGCACCATAGTGTCATAAACAGCCGAATCACCATGAGGATGGTATTTACCGATGACATCACCCACGACACGCGCGGATTTTTTATACGCTTTGTTCCAGTCATTTCCGAGAACGCTCATCGCGTATAGAACACGTCTGTGCACTGGTTTGAGACCATCGCGAACATCGGGTAACGCTCGGCCGACAATCACACTCATGGCGTAATCAAGATACGATTGACGCATCTCATCTTCGAGATTAATTGGGTACAGTTCTTTTGCTATTTCGGCCATGAAGTGAGTGGTTTTGCCAATAATAAGGTTAAGTGCTTGCTCGCCATTGAGGGCGAATGCCGTAGTCCTGCAATTTTAGCATACCCCGGCGAACCACGGCACCTGAAAAGAAAACGCTTAGAGCTGCGCTGAGGCGCTGAGAGCGATAAAAAGCACCCTGTGTTATAGATAATTTCACTTTGGCCGCTTTAGACAAGCCCCAAGTTGAAATTAGCGAAATTTGGCACGCATTCGCCTGCTGTTGGGGCGCTCTATGATTGTATTTTCAGTGATAATGTAATCAATTAATTTGGCCGGAGTAATATCGAACACCGGGTTCCAGGTTTCGACGTCATTTAGTGCTATTTTGGTGACACCGATATCCAGCAATTCAGTAGCAGAGCGATATTCAATTGGAATTTTGTTCCCGTCAGAGATGGACATATCGATGGTACTGGTTGGCGCCGCAACCATAAATTTGACATGGTGCTGACGAGCCAGCACCGCCAGGCTGTAGGTGCCAATCTTATTGGCAACGTCGCCATTTGCTGCAATACGGTCGGCACCAACGATTACCCAGTCAATTTTACCCTGCTGCATTAAGCTGGCAGCCGCTCCATCACATAGCAACGTCGCTGGAATTCCCTCGTGTTGCAACTCCCAGGCTGTAAGACGCGATCCCTGCAACCAGGGCCTGGTTTCATCGGCGTAAACACGCTGTAATCTGCCATTCCTCCAGGCGGACCGAACAATTCCCAGCGCTGTACCATAACCCCCTGTCGCTAATGCCCCGGCATTACAGTGAGTTAATACTCGGCTGTTTCTGGACAACAAACTAGCACCGGTTTCTCCTATCTGACGGTTGGCCGCAATATCTTCAGCATGTATGGCCTGGGCTTCCTGCAGCAATTCAACGGCTAAATCACCGACTACGCTATCCAGCCTCTTTTTCATTCGCGCTAAGGCCCATGCGAGGTTAACCGCTGTTGGTCTTGAATCCTCCAATAGCTTTACGTCCTGAAAAACGGCCTGGTAAACATCAGTCGAGTCGTGATGAGTCCTTGCGGACAACACCACTCCGTAGGCCGCAGCAATGCCAATTGCCGGGGCACCGCGCACTACCATCTCGCAGATAGCCGTAGCGACATCACTCGCAGTTGAACACTTTATGATTGATTCTTCGTTTGGCAACAAACGTTGATCGAGAAGATACAGGCAGTTGTCATGCCATTTAACAGCCTGAATTGCCAGCTCGGAATTACTCATTGCCTTCTTTTGGCACCGGATAACGAAAAACCCAAATCTTATTTAGCGAAAAAGTTATCAGAGGAATGGTTAACACCACAACCGCCAGTGAAAAACGATGGCCTAATAGCAGTGTGTTTTCCAGGATTGCCAATATAGCTTCACTGGCCAGAAAAGTAAGAATAGATACAACAACAAAACGCCGAAATATCTGTTTGGAGAATTCTACCTGAAATGTGAATCGGCTGTGACCGATATAGGAGACAAAAACAGCCGTAACGTAGCCGAACAGGTTACAGATATACAAATTAACCGCCAATGATTCGTGAAAAAATATGGCAACCAGGTAATGCGTCAGAGTCGCTGAAATGCCCACCACGCAAAATATAACGAACTGCCTTAAAATCATCAGATTAATCATTTTCGTAATCTGTTGCATAACTAATACAGAAGTACGCTGAATCAGTCTTTTCGACATAAGCAAAATACACTCAGTCCGAAAAATTTGTTGAATCTGAACAGAGTATGCCGCTCGATATCATGTACTGCAGTTAACACTTTGTTCAACCAGTCCGAATGACTTTTAAGTTCGCTTTTTACTCGAACCTGATCACGACGTGCTTTACCGATCAAACGCATAGCCGCTGCAACGGGGAACAGACTACCAAAAAAATACCGGCTCTTTATTGGAGTCATGCCAGCTTTGAGCAATACTTTTTCGAGCATTGCTATCGTGTAGCGGCGGTAATGCTCCAAAAACACATCGTGGCCGGACCAGAGAAACTGAAACGCCGGTACAGTTATAAAAACGTGTCCGCCAGCTTCCAACTTATCGGTATAACTTTCAAGTAATTCGAGATCATCTGCAACGTGCTCTAACACATCCATCATTAGAATAAGTTTTTGTGGGACGGAATCGACTGACCGGGTAAAGCGAATCGGTTTGTTGTTATGTTCTACTATATTTTCTTCGTTATAGTTTGGGTCAACACAAACCGCACTATGACATAAATTGGCATCAAGCAACTGCCGGGTAAAAATACCGGTTCCGGCACCAACATCTAGCACTTCCGGCACTTTAATATCAGCTAGAAACTTTAACATGGCCCGTCCTTTGGAGATGTAGTACCAGTGATTCTCACTTATCTCACCGAGAATCTCCTGCTCTTTTAGATCCACTTAGTTCTCCTTTTAAGAAAAAATGTTAATCGCTTAGTTTTTGGAGCCAGCAACACTATTGTTTGTAATACACGCTAGATGAAAATTTTTTTTGTATTCTGATACGAATAGTTTATTCCACGATCTAAGAACCGGCTTGCGGTGGAAATAAATGTTTATGACTAAGGAAACGACTCTTTTAATCAGTATCCTCGAACCCGGTTTTTTCGGCTATTACGTACAAAGGTCTGTTCTTAGTCTCGATATAGATTCTACCGATGTACTCTCCGAGCAATCCGAGAAACAACAGCTGCACCCCGCCAAGAAACAGTACTACCACCATCAACGATGCGTAGCCGGGAACATCACGCCCCAGATAAAGCGTCC
>CAJHXF010000059.1_pt1 | contig 11120 bp, 6 predicted proteins | sample 9198441 | NCBI WGS metagenome assembly CAJHXF01 (sample SAMEA7708335, study PRJEB35096) | sediment metagenome | biome: marine neritic benthic zone biome [ENVO:01000025]; feature: sediment [ENVO:00002007]; material: shallow marine sediment [ENVO:03000034] sea grass bed [ENVO_01000059] ...
GGCTGTAAGGAAAGCGGAAAGGGACGATTTGGTTTGAGAGAGTTCGTTAGGTCAAATACTGTTTAATACAGCTAGCTGTCCTGATGTTCGCTTGGGTCCTCAATAACCTCGCCGCGTTCTTCTGCGCGTGCGAACGGCGGTTTACCGCTTAACCAGGCGGTATCCATGGGATAGACAGCCGGATCGAAAATAACAAAGTAGAAATGCCAGACAGCGATGGCCAGCGTGGCTAAAACCGCTTCAAGAAAATGCAGAACGGTGGCGGCTTCAGGTACCCAACCCGGCAGCCACATAAGCGTGAAGTTTTCAAACCACAGTAACAGCCCCGTAACCGCTGTAATGACAGTTCCCCACAAGGCGGCCCAGTATTCGGCCTTTTCAACATAACCGACACGCACTGGAGCAGGGGGGTCGGACCGTCGCCCAAGATTAAAGGCGAGGCGGTGGATAAACTCTTTAAAGTCAGCCAAGCGCGGCAGAAACGAGGCAATTTGATGTCGAGCTCGGGCACTGACGGCCAGGTGCACGAAGTGAAATACGCAAGCGCCCATCAGGCCTACAGCGGCGATGCGATGCAGCAGGCCGCGAAGTTCGCCACCCTCTCCGCCGAGAAGCAGCAGACCGGCCCACCAGCTTTCGGGGTACTTCAGTGCAAAGCCGGTAAATACCAATACGATAAAGCTTACTGCGGCCAGGCCGTGGGCAATACGAAACGGAACCGACAAACGTTGTTTAATCGAGCGGTGCCTGGGAGGTTTACGCAGGCGTGGCATCGGATTGCGGGTCTTCTTGATCAGATCAAGCAGATTGTGCAGCAGCATGCCAATGACGGTGACCCAGATCAGCGGAATATAGATAGCCCGGATCCAGTAGGCGACAACATTGCTTGTTTGTTCCCCTGTCATGTGTACGGGGTCGATGGCAAACTCGGTGCCGGCTCCCTCGTGGCATTTGCCACAGGTTTTCGCCAGATTGTCCTGATGGATGTAGGATTTGGGATTGCTAGATGGCAGGATGTTATGCACACCGTGACAGCTCGCACAATTTGCGACCTTTTGAACACCGCCGCGGGCCGCCAGCCCATGATAGCTATCCTCATAGGAGGGCACCTGTTCAGTGGGCAGGCCGTATTTCTCGTTCAAACGTAAGTCCGAGTGGCAAGGCCCACAGACTTGGATCGGGATATTGGTTGCTGATACCGGCGAACCTTCTGCGCTGACCGCCAGAATACGGTGCTCGCCATGGCAATCAGTGCAAACTGGAGAGTCCTGAACGCCAGCTATAACAGCCATGCCATGGATACTTCGGTCAAACTGTTTGGCGATTTTTCGATGGCAGGAACTGCATGTGTCAGACACATTTAAACGATGGATTGATGAAGCAGTATTCGTCGCCGGCAACATTGAGTGAGCCGAATGACAATCGCTGCAACCTGCACCATGATCACCATTGGATACTGCGGTGGCGTGCACGCTGGCAGTGTAAGCCTCGATCGGACGGATGGTACGAACACCTGCGGGTGCCGGTTGCCCGCTACCATGGCAGGTACCGCAAGTTTCACCCTGACGACTGGCGTGCACCGGTGAAGACGGCTCACTAGACGACACCATAGTATGAATATCACCGTGACAGCTCGCGCAATCCGGAAGTTCTGCGCCAGACTGACGTTGTTGGCCTTCAGACCCATGTACGCTTACGACCTGCTCGGCAAGCTCGTCGGAGTGGCAGTCGCCACACGCGACGGGATCAAGACCGCGTTTGTGTCGGCGTTCATCGGCACCGATATGGCAATCGAGGCATTCTGTCGAACCGTGGGGTGTGTTTTTATAAAGCGTTAGATCAAAATCATCGTGGCATTCGATACAAGATTCCACCGGCTCGGCGACGACAGCCTGAAAAACAAGCAACAGAGAAGTGACTAAAATAGCGGAAAACTTGAACATTGGTATTTTTAGTTTGTCCTTAAGTTGGCGCTACCACATAGTGCTAAATTATGCTCTTGTTCGCGACCGCTGTGAACCGTAAGATCGGCGCCAAACTACTTGTTTCATATAAGTTTTATTACTTAGATCCATTGAGGGTAAATAAATCAGATCACAACCTGTTCATCATCCACCGTCCTTTGTGGATTTACACCCATCGCCTGAATCCATTTGGCGATTTATTGTGGCTTTACGTATAAATCGTCCTAGTTCAGGCATAACTTTATAGCGGCCAAATTTATGAATCCAGCAGTTAAACGCTTTATTAAATACCTGAGTTATGCCACCGCCTTAGGTCTGTTTCTTGTGGTGCTCGTTGTCACTGTGGTCCCGCACACGATGCGATGGTGGTTATCAGCTGTATTGAGCGATAACACGCAAACCACAAACATTAAAGACCTTAATATCAATTGGTATAGCGGCCGCCTTGAACTGCTGGATATGCGTATCGAACATGATCAACAGGAATTACTCTCGTTAGCGCAGGCCGAAGTGACCATTTCCTGGCGTGCGTTCTTCCAGGGTGAAATCAGGTTAAGTAATCCTCGCTTAGAAGGTCTACAACTTAAACTGACGCAAGATGACGATAGCTGGCGAATTGCGGGTTGGCCCTTTGAGCAAAGCAAAGATAAGGAAACAGAAATTTCTGTAGAGAAGCAATCATCCTGGGCCTTTACTATATATCCAGTTGATATCAGTAATTCGTCCTTAACTATTCAACAACCACATGGAAATACCGGGATAAGTCTAAATCAGCTATCGATTGCCAATGTTGTAATTGCTGCTGCGAAACTCGAATCACTTAGTTTTTTTCTGGATGCTACTTTAGAAACAAAGCCCGCTTTTCTGACTTCAAATAATCTACAGTTGGCAAAACCGGTGCAGATTAACCTGGCCGGCGAATATGATACCGAGGCAGGAATCACAATTAATGGCAAAACCAATCCTGTTGGCATACTCAACAATGAATCCGACTTTGTGGTTGCGCAGGCAGAATACCTGATGCTGGATGATCTGAATATTCACCAACAACAGTTGAATCTATCGCAGCTACAGCTGGGTAAGTTGCAGGTTGCTTCGCACCCCACAATAGCCAACGCTCGACCGCTACTACAATCTGAATCACTGATTATTTCAGGTATATCAGCGAATCTAGTACAGAACCAAGTGTCATCAAAAGAACTGTTGCTGGATACAGCCTATATCGCGCTACTAAGAGACGCTAATCAGCAGTGGCCGGCGCTTGGGCAGTTACAGCTATTACTAAATAGTGGTCGCGATGCGAAAAGTCCATCAAAGCAGCCCGGTTGGCAATTCGAGTTAGGGCAGTTCAGTTTAACAAAGGAGAGCAAGGTTTATCTGATAGACCAGACAATCTCACCTGCAATTGAACACGATCTTTGGATTGAAAGCTTCAACATCGACGTAATTAGTAACGCCGATAATCACCAAAGCATGATCACACTACAAGGCAAGCTAAACGGTGTATCACCTGTAAAACTAAATGGTCGAACTGACTTATTGCATGGTGCACAGCACAGTGATGCTTCCCTGCAAATTGAGTCACTGGATTTGCCAATGTATTCACCTTATGTGTTAAACAGGTTGGGTTATCGTGTGCGTACCGGTCAAATGAACATCGCAATGCAGATACAACGTGATCCACAAGCTATCCGGGGTGAATTAAATATAGATTTAAATCGCATAAAACTGGAACCCGTCGACGAGACAACCATCAATCAACTGACTACACAGCTGCAAATGCCACTACCCATGGCGTTGTCATTCTTAAGAGACAGTAAAGAAGTAGTTCGTTTAAAGGTACCAATCATCGGAGATCCAAATAGCCCTGATTTTGCATTGCGTAAAATTATAGAATTAGCCGCCAAACGCGCTTTACAGAAAACAGCAACTCATTATGTGGAACAAACATTGTATCCTTACAATCTGATCTACAAGGCTGGCAAATATATACACAAAAAAGCCACACAACTTTCTTTGCAGCCTGTTACTTATGCAGCCCGAGCGAAAGTGTGGGATGAAACTATGGAAGAGTATTTGATAAAGCTGACACGGCTACTGGAGGACAAACCCAGTCGAGTCTTAATAATCTGTGGTATTCCCGTTTCCAGTGAGCACGCTGACGTAAATGCTAACGCAACGCTGGCTAATACACGTGCGCAACGACTTAAAAGCTATTTTATGGATCAGGGAATTGCTGGAGAACGTCTGCTACTATGCCAAATTCAAAAACAGGACTCTGAGCAGGATGCAACACCACGGGTTGATCTGGCATTAGAGTGAGCAAAAATACCGCAGTATTATTAAGCGCTATAGTATTTTCACAAACTATTGTCAATTATTGTCAGATGACGAATTTTATAACGTATTCCCAGCGCCTAAAAGATAAGTTGATTAATTACGCAAAAATTTCTCAAAAAAATAGCCAGGCGGTAATTCCTTAATCAAGATATCCTCTTAAAGAATTCGCGTTATAACTCAAACCGCAGGCCGGCTAAAATTTTCCATGGGTCGTGTTTGTATTCATAGGGGCGCTCTGTACTTGCTCAGCATAGGCAGCGGGAAAAAAATAAAACAGGCAGATGAATATGATGGCGGTGGGCTTGTACATTGGTATAGTTTCTTAGTCTTGTCCTTAAGTTAGCAATACCGTATAGCGTTAGATTATGCACCATCCAAGATAAAAGCCCAACCCTGTGCGTGAGAAAAAAATACTTACTGTGGTTTTATAAGTAAAAGAGCTTGCGTCAACAATTGTTAACGCAAGCTTTTATGTAAGAACAATGTTTCTTCAGGTTTAAATTTAATCCTGAATTTTCAGCTCAGTGAAAGCGGCTTCCATAGGATCTTTGTCGTAACCTAATTCTGTCCAGTTAATTCGTCCATCCGGTCGATGACAGTCCAGACATTGTAGTGCCTCTGTTGCCGGTTGCACGCCGTGAAAAATCCCCATATAACGAATCGAATCTTCCCAACGATACTTAACATTTTTTATTCCATAAAAGTTTTCACTTGCATCGCGAATAGCTCGCTTAACGTTTCCGTGTTTATATACTTCCTCAGTATTAATAGGAAGTATCCAGTCATTGTCTTTTGATACCGGCATACGAGAACGATGTAGTTTAAATGCATAGAGTTTGGCATCAGGATCATCATGCGAGCCTTGCGGTATGACCATAGTTACTTCGCCTTTCTCGTTGCGTTGCACTGCTGTGCCTGCAGTTTGAATATAGGACTCACCATTAAACCAGGACAGCACCGGTCTCACATTACTCTGTAGATCAATGGCATAAGTATGCTTGCCTTTTTCTTTGTCGTAATGCAGATCGGACCAGTCACGAAACATATCGGTAGGTTCATTACGCGCAAAAGTTTTTATATGGCAGGCTGTGCAATACACCTTATCGGTATGCGCATTTAAAGCGGCCAGTTTGTGTGGCTTGCTGTTGTGACAATCACCGCTACAGGAAAGCGTCTCATTCGGCGAATCGCTAACTGCCATATCAACGCCGCGACCTTTAACACGATGCATCATGTCATCGCTGGCGTGACAATCAACACATTGCATATCAGCACCATCAACCGCCATATGAACATCAAAATCCCGTTTGGGTTTACTTAGCGTGTATTCAATATCGCCTCGTTTGTAATTGGGTCCGCCACCGGATGCAGCATGGCAGCGCAAACACATTACACGTTTGGGGTTAGAGATACGTTTGGAAACCGAATCTAGCCCTTCCTGATTACGCCAGAGGATCGGCTTAATTGACCAGCCGCCATCTTCTGCAGGATACAGGTTGCGACGATACCCGGAAGCATGGCATATCAGGCAATCGATATTTTCTAATTGCTCCTGATTGACTTCCTGCGTCGGCAACAAACCGAGACCGGCATGACAGGTCGAACAGCCTCGCGCCAGCACCTTGCCCTCCTTGTTTTTAACTTCACCAATCCACTGGTCACCAGATGGATTGGTACAGAAGTCATTAACCAGACTAAGCTTGCCCAGTGTTCTACCGTCGGTGTTCACGATATGCGGTGTGCCACCACTCCATTGATAATGCGATGAACCCAGGAATGCTTTCGCTTCGTCTTCATGGCACTCAAGACAGGTTTGCGTACCTTCGTAAGAACCTTTTATACGGCGACTATGATCTCGTTTTCTGCGTTCGGCGTCTGCTGCCGGAACCAGTAATGCGATACAGATCCCGAGTGTAACTGCTGTTAGCGTTTGTTTATTCATGTATTAGAACCTGGCTGACAAACTCAACATATGCTTACTGGCATTATCGTATGTCGGAAAACCCAGTATCGGTGTAGACGTAAGATCCTGAGGAGCACCCAGTAGCCAGCCGGAACCCGAGTAGTCATACTGGTAATCGATATAACCATATTTAAAAACAAAATTGTCGCGAATACGATGTGTTAAATAAACTTCCCAAACGTCACCGCGAGCACTGGTTTTAGGGCCGAGCAGGTCATCTTCCGCCATAGCGAAGTTAAACCAGTATTCGGAACCATGATTATATTCAAGACCCAGTTTGGTTTTATCGTTGCTAAAAGTGTAACGCGCGCCTAGATAGTACATGCTTCCACTCTGCTCTTCGGGAACCGCAAACGGATCGGATAACAGTCCGCCAAATGGGGTGGTAACATTATTCGGGTCAGTGCTGCTGTAATTGACACTTGCAAAGTAATCGAAAGAACCGGCCTTAAACATGGCGACGATACTGGCAAGATTGATGTCACCCAGATTTTCACTGGGCGTAAAACGCATAACTGCTGGCGGCAATTCCTGTCCTGTTAGCGGATCTACCGGCAAACTGGCCAGTGCATTAAAACCATCTGTTACATCAACCGCCTGTGCAATCGTTGCCTGAACAAAAAGCGAATCACTGTTCCAGACATCCCAGTTAAATCCCCAGAACCAGGCGTCGTCGAGATGAGACTCTTCTGTAACCAATTCACTGCCGTTACCCCATTGCGATTCATAACCAACGCCGTAACAGAAACGTAATGTTGATTCATCCAAAATCTTCCAGCCCAGGGTGATCCCGTCAAACTGATAATTAATCAGTGAGCCTAATGGTGTGCCGCCACGCAATTCATCTTCACGCAGGTTTAACGGTGCGCCGCCAGTTGAAGGTCTGCGGCCAATAGACAGATAAAACGGTTTTCCACCGATGTCAGTCCAGGTAAAGTACGCACGCTCAACTCGCAGTACATCGGAATTAGGAACGCCAACTGTAGTGCCATCCCAGGAGATCGAAGTCGGTTGACCATTAAATACCTGCACGCCGGTTGAGTCGCCCCATACCTTATACATTCCCAGACGACCATCAAAGGCAACATTGCTGCCAACATTTGCTCGCATATTTAGTCGTAAGCGGCTGGTATACAACAGTGAGTTGTTATGCTCATAAGCCGGGACAAAATTATTTGGCATTAACATGCCAAATAACATCTGTTGCTGAGCTGGAGGCATCATGCCCACCGACTGTTTAAGATCGGCAAACGTTAATTGATTGATGAAGTATTGATAGTCAGAGTAGTTTTGTGCAACGTAGGCATTTACAGCGTTTATATAATCTTCTGGATCGGGGGTCATGGGCGGTGACCCGTTCCCGTTCATATAAAACATGGTGTTGATCATATCGCGCTGTATACCCATACCATTGAAATGAGCCGGGATGGTGGTACTGATATTGTGTGCCTGGAAGCGGAATTCACCGCTAAAATCGATATTGTCCAACGCGGCATGTTTTTCAGCTGGAGTTAAGGCTTTTTCCAGGTAGTCAACATCTTCACGCAACAACTGTACTTCTTCAGCCAGATCGGCATCGATTGGCATGCGAGGACCACGAGGTTTGTTTACGTTCCTGCTTAATTCTTCTATTTGCTCCTGCAATAGCTCGATTTCCTTCGCCATCTTTTCTACTGTTGCTTCATCGTCTTGAGCGGATCCAATTAGGGGAAGCGTGGCAAGTAATGCACCAAGTGCGAAACTTAAAACATCTTTTAGTATTTTTACTTTGGTAGTCATTATTTTCTCCTTAACCACAGGTCATCGGGTGTTCGGTATCCGCCGCATGTTCGATAGAGAACTCCCTGATAGCATCAAGGATTTCGGGCGTGATTATTTCGGTTACGGGTTTATTGCCGTGTTTGGGATCTTTCACAGATTTATGGGTGCGCTGATAGCGGCGATCAAAAAAACGTTGCCACTGGTTCTGAATCAGGGTTAATGGCGAATATTCGCCATAATCGGAATTAGCAGTATGGCAATGTCGGCAGTACTCCTTAAATTGTTCCTGACCCCTGACCGGCTCTGCGGCATAAGTCAGGCCGTTTGTTGTCATTCCAAGAACAGCAAATAATAAAGTTAAAAATACACGAACCAGATTGGACATAGTCTTAATCCTGAATACTGTGGAGTGGAGGGCGATATACCTGAGTAAAATCCTTGGTTAAGGCCTGAAATTACCGATATACATCGCTAAACGATATATTAGAATTTAATAAATTATATTCACATAATATATAGGGGTATCTAATTAGTTCCGGCGGATAAAGGCTGTTTGGATAGCCACTCCAATTGCGACAACGCGAAAACAGAGTGAGGAGGGGGTTGCTGAGGTTTATGCCTCGCGCAGGAAATTAAAAAAACAGTACCGGCGTTATAGCTCAAACCGCAGGCCGGCTAATATTTTCCATGGGTCGTGTTTGTATTCATAGGGGCGCTCTGTAATACCTTCATACCGTTCTTCTTCGTATTCTTTGGTTAAATTGTCCCACTCGAGAAATAAAGTTAGCTTCTCATTTAGTCTATATTCCCCTTTGAAATTTATCGTTAACACATTTGATTCAAAAATATCTTTTTCGGCATTAATAGAGCTGATGCGAATAAGAGTATCAGACTGATAATTCACAATAAGCTGGGCAAAAATCGATGGTTTATTAAAGGAAAAAATAGCTTCCAGTTTATGTTTTGGTTTTTCAACCAGAGGCAAATCTTCACCGGGTCGTTGGTTCAACTGCGCCGTTGAGCGATTGGTCGTGTAGGCAATATTCCAGGCAAAAGAATTTAATGCGGGCGAGAATGCACCGAGCTTCTGCTGGTATATTATTTTGCTGCCATAGAGTGTTGATTTGCCGCTATTTTGTAGCTGTTCCAGCGTATAACCAGCAAATGGACCTGAATCGACTGTAGAGATGTTAAGAAAAATTGAATCGGATATATCGCGGTAAAACCATTCCCAGGAAATCATCGCATCGTCATTTGGCTTATAGTCAAACGAAAGATCTAAATTGTTAAATAAAGTAGGCCGCAGAGCAGGGTTACCTTCCTCTATTTCGAGATCGTCGGTCTCGACACTACGATATGGTGCGGTATCCCTAAAGTAAGGTCTTTTTATGGTTTTGGTATATGAAGCAATAATGTCTAATGTTGGGCTCAATTCATAGTGCGTATGTAGTCCCGGGAAGTAGTTATTGTATCGACTAGAAGCAACTTTCTGATTAACCAAAAAGCCGGAACCCGTGTCCAGTACTTCATTGCCAACGGCAGAAAGTTCCGTACGTTCGAAACGTAATCCTCCAAGCAGGCGTAATTTACCCAACTGCCAGTTCAGCATGGCATAGGCGGCTGTAATATCTTCCTCGACTGTGTAACTGGCCGGATCACTGCGTAATGCGCTTATAAAATCATCGCGTACTAATACGTCGGGATTGGTTCTTAGCAAGTTGCCTACCGCCCTGGCATCCGGTGTAATACCCGGCGAAAAACCACGATCAAGAAAGTTATCGCGACGGAAACCGGACTCCAGGCCACTCATGGTTATCGGCGTGTTGGTTTGAATGGAGTATGCATCCGTTACATTGTTAATATCTGAGCTATTGTTTGATGCTTTTATGCCAAATTTAAAAAAATCGGGTTCATTTAAAAATCCTGACTGCCATAGCGTGTCGAGTGCAACAATCGTTGTCTTATGGTCTCGTGCACTGGTTTCGATATCATAAGTATCAAGCTGATATTCAGCGCTGGAATCCGGTTCTGGAAATACAATGGTTGGGAATGCCGTGGTAGCGTTGGAATAGGTAAGGGTGGTGTTGTCGCGTTCAAGACGTGCTATTTCGCGAAATGGGTCGGAGTCCTTGTGAATATTGTGTTGCACACGCCAGTCAATTTCTAATGCTGGTCTTTTATTACTGCCGCCGAAGGTATAGGTGGTCGACTCATGTTTGGATTTCCAATGCCGGCCTTCGCGTAATATGGAACCATTGCTGGTGGTGGCTGTATCCTCGTTGAAGCTTTCAAAGTCAGCTTCGTCGCCATAGTCAACTTGAGTGGAAAAGCTAATATTATCAACTCGATTGGCATCGTAGTTAACGCGGAAAAACATATCGCTATTTGCAGATAGGCGGTAATCAAAGCTGCCGTTAAAGCGATAAGTATCATAGTCTCTTCTGCTATTTAGCAGGTCGATACCCTCTATATAGTGTCGATTGATCGTACTGGAAGGATAATCACTCCAGTCGACGATAAAGTTGTCGCTACCACGCAAAACATCCTGTGCTTCTGCGGTTAGGCGTATTCCTGCATTTTCACCGATTCGATCCGCCCAGGTGACATCTCCAAGCCAGCCATAGCTGTCATAAATCCATTTATAGCGTGTATAAAAGCGACCATTGACAACGCGTTCTGATAGCTCATATGTCGGTTTTAGATTTACTTTTAGAATCCCGCCACGTGTGTCCGCATCCAGATCCGGAGTAACTGCTTTCATAACCTCCGCTTTTTCGACTGCCTGTGCGGGGATAGTGGACAAGCTAATGCCGCTATTTTCCTGGTCGATGCTAACGTTATTAAAGTCCAGATCAGGCCGTCGTTTGACTGCCTCATCCAAATTAGCGTCGTCAACTAACTCTACCTTATCTTTTTCGCTGACGATATCTTCTGAATTTTCAGCTTGCTCGGTTATGTCGCCAAACAGCTCATTAAAAGTTCGGGTAATCCTATCGCTTTCCTTTCTATTTAGTTCTTACACCCTGGCAGACCAAACCGAGCAAGCTGAAAATTCAGAAGATATCGTCAGCGAAAAAGACAAGGTAGAGTTA
>CAJHXF010000198.1_pt1 | contig 11044 bp, 12 predicted proteins | sample 9198441 | NCBI WGS metagenome assembly CAJHXF01 (sample SAMEA7708335, study PRJEB35096) | sediment metagenome | biome: marine neritic benthic zone biome [ENVO:01000025]; feature: sediment [ENVO:00002007]; material: shallow marine sediment [ENVO:03000034] sea grass bed [ENVO_01000059] ...
GATCTGTTACTCGTTAATCGAAATCGTGCCTGGTTGCCGGAAATTGAAGGCATGTTTCAATCCAGTGAAGTGGAACTGGTTCTGGTTGGCGCTTTGCATCTGGTGGGGCAAGATGGGTTGCTGGAAATGTTAAAGGCGAGAGGTTACCGCGTTAAACAATTATGAGTAACGCTATACAAAACGTTTCAGGCTTTGGGGAAGCGACTAGTTGTATCAGGAACCGGAGCCGGGTTTCTCTGAAAAATGTTCTATCTTGCCTTCTTTGCCTTCCCAGTCGGTAGCATCGGGCGGTGGATCTATTTTTACCGTAATGTTAGGCCAGATTTCAGCGTATTTCTGATTGAACTCCACCCATTCTTCAGTGCCGTCTTCCGTATCAGGCAAAATAGCTTCGGCAGGGCACTCGGGTTCACAGACGCCGCAGTCGATACATTCATCGGGATGAATGACCAACATATTTTCGCCCTCATAAAAACAATCCACCGGGCATACCTCGACACAGTCGGTATATTTACACTTAATACAATTGTCGTTAACGATGTATGTCATCTGGTTTCACCAAATACTTCTAATCTTTTAATACTCAACAGAATTATGGTTATTAATACTCTATATCTATAACGCCGTATCAACGAACTCAGACACATTAATCAACCCTGGTGTCTTCGGCTAAAGTAACATGAATACCATCAAGCGCGTCATTATACGTGATTTGACAACTGAGTCGCGAGTTCTCGTTAAGGTCCACAACCATGTCGAGAATATCCTCTTCATCTTCGGATGTGGGATCAATCTTATCCAGCCACCGGGCATCGATATATACATGGCAGGTTGAGCAACTACAGCAACCAAAGCAAGCGGCTTTTATAGGAATACCTGCGTCATAAATAATTTCCATCAGTGAGAGGCCGTCCGTAGCCTGGATCTCTTGACTATTGCCCTCGAGGTCGGTAACTGTCATCGTGCCCATAGGGTTTAGACTCCAAGCTTTTCATGCAGCGCAGAGCTGCTGGTGGTATAACGAAAAATCAATTTTTTATCCGGAAAAGCGTAATGATAAGCCTGTTGACACATCAAAGCGGCTTCATGGAAGCCGGATAAAATAAGTTTTAACTTGCCCGGGTAAGTGCAAATATCACCGATCGCAAATATACCGGCCGAACTGGTTTCGAATTTTTCCGTATCGACTGAAATTAAATTCTCATTCAGGTTGAGCCCCCAATTAGCTATCGGACCCAGTTTCATGGTCAGGCCATAGAAGACCAGCAGGGCATCGGTATCAAGTTTCACTTCACTGCGGTCTTTCTTTCTAATACCAACTGCAGCCAGGTCGCCGTCATCACCATACAGAGTATTAACCTGGCCGATTACTAGATCCATCTTGCCTGACGCGACCAACGCTTGCATTTTAGCCACCGAATCCGGTGCTGCACGAAACTGATCACGGCGGTGTACCAGGGTGATGTGTTTGGCGATGGGCTGCAAATTGATCGCCCAGTCCAGGGCTGAATCGCCGCCACCAGTAACAACCACTCGTTTGTTTTCAAAAACGGATCGCTGACGAACCGCGTAAAAGACTGACCGGTTTTCAAATTGATCAGCCTGTGCCATGGGTAGTTTTTTTGGCACGAAACTACCGCCGCCGGCTGCAATCACCACATTTTTCGATTGCAGAACGGTACCTTCAGAAGTGGTTAAGCGCCAATAATCGTCCACCTTCTCCAGTTGCTCGGCTTGCTGGCTGAAATGAAATACCGGATCGAACGGAGTAATCTGTTTTAACAGTGCGTCTGTCAGCTCTTCCCCGGTGCAGACGGGAATACCGGGAATGTCGTATATCGGCTTTTCCGGGTAGAGCTCGGCGCATTGCCCGCCGGGTCTATCCAGTACATCAATCAGGTGGCAGCGCATGTCCAGCAGGCCGGCCTCAAATACTGTAAATAACCCAACCGGCCCGGCACCAATGATAATCATATCGATATCGATAGGACCAATACCGGATTTGGCGATATTAAGGCTGTGTTCTGACATTCAAATCTCTTATTTTGGATACTTAGCTGGCTTGTGATAGAAAAGTCTGCAGCGCTTCGACGCAGGATTTGTTCTGTGGTTCCGTGCCAATGGTAATGCGCAGGGCCTCGGGTAAGCCGTAGCCTGCAACCGGGCGAACGATAATCCCGTTATCACTGAGATAACGGTGCGCTTTTTGACACTGATCCTGAGAGTTGAACCGCGTCATTAAAAAATTACCGGCGCTGGGTACCACATCCAGGCCAAGTTCTATTAATGCCTGACTAAACCAGGGTAACCACCTGTCATTATGTTCTTTTGCGCGTTGGACGTGCTCCTGGTCGCGCACGGCAGCGATGCCCGCGGCTTGCGCGGGACCGGAAATGGTAAAAGAGCCGCGTACACGATTCAGTACTTCTGCAACCGGTGCGGGGCAATACGCCCAGCCCAGCCTTAAGCTCGCCAGACCGTATATTTTTGAGAAAGTATGCAGTACGACAACATTAGCAGCTTCGTTGTCTACCAGTTCATGGCCGGCGGCATAATCATCGCGAGCAACGTATTCGGCATAGGCCGCGTCAATTACCATTAGGATGTTTGGCGGTAATCCTGCTCGCAAGCGTTTTATCTCACTGATACTGAGATAGGTGCCAGTAGGATTATTTGGGTTAGCCAGAAATACCACCCGGGTTTGGTTATTGGCTCTGGCCAGCAGTTCGTCGACACTGGCCGTGAATCGATGTTCTTTTGCAGTAATCGGTTTGGCGCCCGCTGCCAGGCTGGAAATAGGGTACATAATAAATCCGAACTGGCTATACAAAATCTCATCTCCAGGGCCGCTGTAGGCACTGGCTATAAAGTCAATTAACCTTTCCGAACCGTTGCCACAGACGATTTGCTCTGCATTCAGTTGATACTGTTCGGCGATAGCGGCTCGCAGGCCGGTACAACTGCCGTCCGGATAGCGATGTAAAGTATTGGCGCCTTGTTGATAGGCTTCCATCGCATTTGGGCTGGCACCTAACGGCGATTCGTTGGAAGCGAGAAATATAACCTTGTCCGGATCAAGTAAGTCAAGATTGCCCGGTACATAGGGAACAATATCCAGAATACCTGACCGTGGTTTTACTGCTGACATATCGATTATGTGATTGTAAGTATTATTGCTAGTGGCCAAATGGCCATGATGCCGCGCACTATAGTGACCCGAAGAAACCAAATCAAGCGAGTACGCAATATCTTAAATTGCGGCTTGCATTTTTAGTTCGCAAAAACCATGATTTGGGCCGATCTACGATAGCCCGGGTTTGCGGCTAACTGTTTTGAAAATTAATTCCGCCGTTTTTAACAGCTGATCTACCGATGTAATTAGGGGATTACCATTCCATGAAACTCGCGATACTTAAGGAACGCCGAGCTAATGAACTGCGGGTCGCAGCGACACCCGATACCGTGAAAAAGTTCGTTAGTTACGGATTTGACGTCGCTGTCGAGGCAGGTGCCGGATTGTCTTGTCAGATTCCCGATAAACTTTATGCCGACGCAGGAGCCAGTGTTGTTAACAACACAGCTGATGCAACGAAGGATGCTGATATTGTATTAAAAGTTCAGCGGCCATTGCGTAAAGATGAAGGTGAACTTGACGAGTTATCCGGTATTAAGTCCGGAGCAATGATTGTCGGAGCACTGGCTCCATATGCCGACCTGGACAGCATTAAGGCCTATGCCGAAGCGGGTGTTACCGCTTGTTCACTCGAATTACTGCCGCGCATTACACGCGCCCAAAGCATGGACATACTAAGCTCTCAGAGCAATATGTCTGGTTATCGCGCGGTTATTGATGCCGCCTACGAATTCAACCGTGGCATGCCCATGCTAATGACAGCTGCCGGTACGGTAGCTCCGGCTAGGGTAATGGTGCTTGGTGCCGGTGTAGCCGGTTTACAGGCAATTGCAACCGCCAGACGTATGGGTGCAATTGTTTCAGCAACCGATGTTCGACCGGCAGCCAAAGAGGAAGTTGAGAGCCTGGGCGCCAAATTTGTTATGGTCGAAAGCGAAGAAACCGCCGAAGCGCAAACCGCTGGGGGTTACGCTAAGGAAATGAGTGATGACTATAAACGCCAGCAGGCCGAACTGGTCGCCGAGACCTTGAAAAAACAGGATATCGCCATTTGTACCGCTTTGATTCCGGGCAAAAAAGCGCCGACATTAATCAACAAGGAAATGGTTGAAAGCATGAAGCCGGGATCGATCATTATTGATCTGGCTGTAGAGCAGGGTGGTAACTGTGAATTATCCAAGGCCGGTGAGGTTGTTGATGTCGGCGGCGTACAAATTGTAGGCCATTACAATGTGCCTAGCCGAATTGCTACCGACTCCAGCGCCCTATATGCCAAGAACCTGCTGAACTTCCTGGATCCTTTGATTGACAGCGAAAACAAAGCGCTGAAGATCGACTGGGAAGACGAAATTGTGGCAGCCGTCACCTTAACCCGTGACGGGAAAATCGTGCATTCGGCTTTTCAGGGCAGCTAGTGTGCAGGCCCAATAAAACGACTTCAAAGTAAGAACTTTTTGAGGAATTAATTCAATGGAAACGCAATTCTTATCGCAATTTTCCGTATTCGTGCTGGCAATTTTTGTCGGCTACTACGTGGTATGGAGTGTGACACCCGCACTGCATACGCCTTTAATGTCGGTAACCAATGCTATATCAAGTGTGATTATTGTTGGCGCACTGATCGCTGCCGGGCCGGAAGGTATCAGCACTGCCAAAGTACTGGGGTTTATCGCCATGGTTCTGGCATCTGTCAATATATTCGGCGGTTTTGCCGTTACCCAACGCATGCTTAGCATGTACAAAAAGAAGAAGTAGGCGGGAGACATCATGACATCAGTAATTGCATTAGCTTATCTGACAGCGGCCGTACTGTTTATTCTCGCCTTACGCGGTTTGTCTTCACCGGAGACTTCACGCCGCGGAAACCTGTTTGGCATTCTCGGTATGACGATCGCTATCGTCACAACTGCACTGAATCCGGAAATTGTTTCCTATACCTGGATCGTAGTTGCGTTGGTGATTGGTGCAGTAATCGGTCTGAGTATCGCAGCGAAAATTCCAATGACCGACATGCCGCAACTGGTTGCGGCGTTTCACAGTCTGGTAGGTCTGGCGGCAGTACTCGTTGCGTCAGCTGCTTATTTAAATCCCGCTGCATTTGATCTGTTAAACAAAGCCGGTGAGATTTTTATCGCCAGTCGAATCGAAATGACACTTGGTGTCGTAATCGGAGCGATAACATTTTCCGGATCAGTCGTTGCCTTTACCAAACTACAGGGTTTGGTATCGGGTGCGCCGGTAGTATTCAAAGGCCAGCATCCACTTAATGCTTTAATTGGTATTGCAATTGTTGCATGTATTGTCGCTTTTTGCTTCGAGCAATCGGGTACCTGGTTCTGGAGCATGACGGCATTGGCTTTTATCGTCGGTGTTCTGATTATTATTCCAATCGGCGGGGCCGATATGCCGGTGGTTATTTCAATGTTGAATTCCTACTCCGGATGGGCGGCAGCCGGTATTGGTTTTACTCTGCACAATGAAGCATTGATCGTGACTGGTGCCTTGGTCGGTTCATCAGGCGCTATTCTGTCTTACATTATGTGTAAAGGCATGAACCGTGGTTTCTTCAGCGTAATTCTCGGCGGATTTGGTGGTGAAGTTGCTGCCGGCGCCGGTGGCGGAGGCGAAGAGAAGCCCGTTAAACGAGGTAGCTCAGACGATGCAGCATTTATTTTGAAAAATGCGGGTTCAGTCATCATTGTGCCGGGTTACGGTATGGCGGTTGCACAAGCGCAGCACGCAGTTCGTGAAATGGCTGACTTTCTAAAAGAAGAAGGCGTTGATGTTAAATATGCGATTCACCCTGTTGCCGGCAGAATGCCGGGGCACATGAATGTATTGCTGGCGGAAGCCAACGTACCTTATGACGAGGTTTTTGAACTGGAAGATATAAACAGCGCTTTTTCAACGGCTGATGTTGCATTTGTTATTGGTGCTAACGATGTTACTAACCCGGCAGCCAAGACCGATCCGACCAGTGATATATATGGCATGCCTATACTGGAAGTTGAAAACGCCAATACCGTGTTGTTTGTGAAAAGAAGTCTGGCTACCGGTTATGCCGGCGTACAGAATGAGTTGTTCTTCCGCGACAATACAATGATGTTATTTGGTGATGCCAAGAAGATGGTAGAAAATATTGTTAAGTCTTTTGGTTGATGCCAGTAAGTTTCCGGTAGAGAATATTGTTAAATCTTTTGGCTAAGAGCGAAAAATTTGAATCAATAAAAAGGGAATACTAAGAATCTTTTTAACTTAGACAAATTTGTATAAGATCTTAGATTGTTTCAAAAATGCAAAAACCACCGGTAATTACCGGTGGTTTTTGCATTTGGGTAGAAACTGTAGGAAACGACCTACACGTTTTATCAAGCTTTATCACTAGTTAAATATATATAACTGAATTATTCTAATATCAAGCCATCGTAAAGGACTATGTGGTTTTAGCAGGAGGCTAAAATTAAACAGGATAGTGTGGTATTTGAATGGAAGCAACCGACAAAAGCCCCGGGATGGGGCTTTTGTTTTTTTTGGGCCAAAGCCAAGCAGGAATTAAATTAGAAGTAGGAAACCGCCTACAGTTTTTTACTGCTTTCCGCTATCGCGGAATATTATTTACTGATCTAGTATTAATACACGTACTGCGAAAAGGAATTCGCTCCTGGCAGGAAGCCACGATCACACAAGGGATGTGTGAATATGATAAGGAAGTCATAATCAAAAGCCCCGGGATGGGGCTTTTGCTTTTTAGAAACCATCTCATTTTTAATACTTCGTCTACATTAGTATACAAACTAATGTTAATCCTGGCGCAGTTCGTTGCATCTGGGATCGACGGCAATTCATGAATAAGATATAAGATGGGTGCGACGAAGGAGAGGGATATTCTACTCTAGCGCAAAAGAACTGTTTCAAGCTGCAACGGCCTGGTATTGCGCTTAGTAGCTGTCGTCGATCTGATTCTGTCTTCTTTCTGTGCTGGCCACTCAAGTATCAGCTCCTGGTCAGTCAACCACTCGACGGAAATTCCCGTTAAACGCCGATCCGGCAGGATACGGCGATCCTGTGCAACCAGGATTCCACTGCAATCATAGAAAGGGAATTTGGGGGTTGTAGTATGTTTGCGGCGTTCGCTGCCAAGGCGTCGCTCTTTGACCTTACGTTTGTTCATGCTCTATCCATGTACTGAGTACCAGCATTGTTTATCGGCAGATTGTGCCGAAACATTAGTAGAAAGAAAACCCAAAAACTATCGGGTCTTTATAGTTTAGTGCAAAGCGAGCTTTTTTTGCGCCAAAATCAGCCAATCGATAAGAATATCTCCCGACTCCTGCAGCAGGCTGTCGCTTTCCATATCGTCCTCATCCTCTGCGTTTTCCATTTCGGCGTAGGTTTTGTAGGGTTTTAAGCCTCGCGCCAGTCGGCGTTTGTTTTCCATCGCCAGATAATTTACCTTTATTTCTTCGCGTTCCTGCCTTCTTTTACTTTCCTGTAATGGAACATTAACTTTATTTCGGTTTTCCTGCAGCAAGGTGAATCGCTCATTCAAGTAAATAAAATCCGGATTTTCCTGAATACGTTGTTTGTGCCGTAGCTCAAGATAGCTAATGGTCGGGGAAAGATTGGCAAGTTTGCGAAAGCGTACCGGATTAATCCGGTCCCAGGCCATAGCCTGTGGCAGGGAGCTTTCGCCGATGTCTTCTTTGTCAATTACCGATGGAAAAATAATATCCGGTATCACGCCGCGTTCTTGTGTGCTGTCGCCACTTATCCGATAGTATTTAGATTGTGTATATTTAATACGGCCCGGATTGATTCGGTTCATGCTTTGTACGGTGCCCTTGCCGAATGTCTGGTTGCCAATAATGATACCGCGACCATGATCCTGAATCGCGCTGGCCAGTATTTCAGAAGCCGAAGCACTCAACCGGTTAACCAGAACAGCCAACGGACCGGTGTAGACAAGCTTGGGATTCAGGTCACTATGTAATTCTATGCGGTTGTCGGCATCCCGAATTTGTACGACCGGACCCGTTCTGATAAATAATCCCGTCATATCGTTCGCTTCCTGCAAGGACCCGCCACCGTTATTGCGTAAATCAATTATCAAAGCATCAATGTTTTCATCCAGTAATTCCAGAATTAATTTTTCGACATCGCGGGTACTGCTACGGTAATTCGGATCACCGGACATTGCGGCTTCAAAGTCAACATAGAAAGTTGGCAACTCAATAATGCCGACCTTGAATTTGGTTTCACCCCGCATTACATCAATCACTTTCTTCTTCGCGGATTGCTCTTCCAGCTTGACGGTATCCCGGGTTATCGAGATATCTCTGGTTACTGCTATATCCGTGCTATCCGCCGGGATCACTTTTAACCGGACTACAGTTCCTTTTGGCCCTCTAATAAGGTCGACAACGTCATCCAGGCGCCAGCCTTCCACATCCTGAAACTCACCCTTTTTCCCCTGACCCACAGCGATTATTCGATCGGCGGGCTGTAACTCTTTGCCGCGCTCTGCCGGTCCGGCCGGAATCAGTTTGACTACTTTTATGTATTCGTCTTCGCGTTGCAATAAAGCGCCGATTCCTTCAAGCGAAAGACGCATTTGCATATCAAAATTTTCGGATTCATCCGGTGGAAAGTAGTCGGTATGCGGATCGTAGCTATGTGTATATGCCGCAATAAAAAATTCAAATACATCATCGCTGTTTGTTAGTTGCAGAATACGCAATTGATTGCGATAGCGTTTCTTCAGCGATGAAAGAATTTCATCTTCATCGGTGTCTGCCAGTCTTAAATTTAATACTTCATTTTTCAGTAATCGGCGCCACAGGTCTTTGGCTGCTGCCATATCTTTATGCCACGGCAGTTCTTCGCGTTTAAGCTCAAGATACTCGTCTTTATCAAAATTCAGAGATTGCAAACCGGAACTTAACAGGCCGAGAGTGTAGTTAAGCCGTTCCAGTCGTCTTTGATGGTATCGATTGTAAATTTCAAAAGCCGGTTCCAAATTTCCACGCGTGAGATTTTCATCAAAACTCGTCGCATATTTGGAAAACGCATTAATATCATGCTGGAGGAAGTGTGCTCTTCCAGGATCGAGCATTTCAAGATAGTTATTAAATATTTCTTTGCTAAAGGAATCATTAATTCGTTCATCGAGATAGTGAAACCGGGTTAATGTTTCGACGATTTCCCGTACAGTTTTAGCGTGATCTCTGGTCGGACTAAATATGGTTAATTCAGTCTTGTCAGTTTCGATCGGTACGGCTTGAGTCTGCGTAAATACAACGGCGACTAACGCGACTGCCGTCGCGAGGAGCATAAAGAAGGAGAATTTTATGGAAGACGAATGCAGGATTTTACTCATCATAGATTGCTTACTATCTCATTTAGTATTTTGTTATCGCTGTGCTCCTGCCGGGCATTTTAAATGCTTCAATGTCTAAAGCAAGTTTCTCCATATAATGAACGAATTAACGTGGATTAATTCCAGATCCAGTTCGATGGACTGCCTCAGTCGGCAATAGTTGCATTTATTGTTGCAGGGCGCTGGACTGCTGTTTGTAACGGTTAAAGTACTTCAGTACCTTTTTTACGTAATTTTGCGTTTCCCTGAACGGTGGTATGCCATTGTACTTTTTCACGTTGTGTGCGCCTGCATTGTAGGCGGCAAGTGATAGCTGTAAGTTGTTTTTATATAAATCCATCAAGTCCCGAAAATGCTCGGTGCCTGCCTTCAGGTTCTGATTAGGATCAAACCGGTTATTGACATCATATTGTCTGGCGGTGCTCGGCATTAGCTGCATCAGACCACGCGCTCCCGCCCGGGATACTGCGCGGGCATCAAAACAGGACTCGACGGTAATAATGGCTTTGACCAGTCTTGGGTCAAGCTGTTGTGACTGGGCAAGAATTTTCACCTTTGGCATATAACGATTGGCGCGAGCTTCCAGGATTTGCGTGGTTACCCCCTTGCAGGATTTTGTTGCGGTTGGACGGCCGTATTTGTCGATAAATACAAATTCGTTCGGGTCTAACTTTCGGTCGGTAATCCAGCGTGTGCCATCCTGTTCCTGGTAAATATAGGTTTCACCACTGACACTGGTGCTTGCCAGCACCAGGCCGAGCAAGAGAGCGCAGCGGTGTTTAAAAGGCAATTTCATGGATTCCAGTCGCCTAGAAAATCGGCGGCTTGCGGTCGCGAATTAATTTTCTTTCTGGCTCGATCGGCAGCATCTGACGGGGTGCCCAGATAGACAAAGGCGACTATGCGTTCTTCCGGGTTGAGGCCCAGTTTTGCAATGACCAATGGGTCGCTGGCAAAAGGGCCGGTCAGCCAGATAGAACCAAATCCCAGTGAATCGGAGGCCAACAATATATTTTGCGTGGCGGCCGCCGCGGAATAGGCTTGCTCGTCAGCCGACACTTTAGGGTGAGACTTTACTGCGGCCACGACCATTAGAATAAGCGGAGAACGCAAGGCTTTTTGTTTGATGGCTCGCTGTTCAGCCTCGCTGAGTGCAGGATTCTTTGCCAATGCACTGTCACAAAAAACCTGCCCCAATTTTTCACGAGCCTCACCACGAATCGTTACAAAGCGCCAGGGCCGGATACCGCCATGATCTGGGGCGGTAACAGCCGCCTGAATTATTTTTGCAAGTTCCTCGGCATTGGGTGCCGGGTCATTTAACATGTCAGCGGGGATGGAAATACGCTGCTGCAGGTTTTTCAGTATGGAATTCATGGATTTAGCTGTTCATTGTTTAACCAGAAAACCCATGATAGCTTGAAATGAATCACAGTTGTAAAGCTAAAATTTTGAACAAGCCTATTAAGCGGTGCAATTAGTGGCTAACTGCAATAATATTGCATTTTTCCTGCTAACTCAGGGCGGCCATAAAA
>CAJHXF010000063.1_pt1 | contig 11038 bp, 12 predicted proteins | sample 9198441 | NCBI WGS metagenome assembly CAJHXF01 (sample SAMEA7708335, study PRJEB35096) | sediment metagenome | biome: marine neritic benthic zone biome [ENVO:01000025]; feature: sediment [ENVO:00002007]; material: shallow marine sediment [ENVO:03000034] sea grass bed [ENVO_01000059] ...
ACAGAATCATAGTGAACTTTATTACTCCTGGAACCCTTAGTATCTCCCTCAACCATTTGATGCCTTTGTTTTAGTTAAAATGCAGTTGCCACTAGCAATTGAGTTCCCTGATACGGCAAGTTTTGCGGGCTATGAGGCCGGAGCAAACACCCTGTTATTAGATTTGCTTAAGAAAACGGCGATTGGTGAGGGAGAACTGCAACTCTATATCTGGGCTGAGCGGGGTTTGGGTAAGACGCATTTGCTGCAATCTACCTGTAGATTTGCTGCTGAAAAGGGACGCCGTACCTGCTACTTGCCTGCAACTGTTTTGCGTGAGCATGGCCCGCAGATTTTAAACGGGCTGGAGGATCTGGATCTTATTGCAATCGATGATCTTGAGCAGATTGTCCTGGATCTGAACTGGCAAAAAGCAATGTTTTCGCTGATCAACAGTTGCCGAAACACGTCTGCATGTTTGCTATTGGCCGCTGGCAAGAACATACCAGAACTGAATCTTGAACTGGCTGACCTTTATTCGCGGCTGGGCTGGGGACCGGTGTTCGAGATCAAGCCGTTAAATGATACAAGAAAAAAGAAAGTGCTACAGAATCGTGCCAGGCAAAGAAGTCTTGAGTTGAACGATGAGTCGGTTAATTATTTATTGAGTCGATATCCTCGGGATATGCACGGCTTATGCGATCTTCTGGAAACACTGGACAAGGCTTCTCTTTCGGCACAGCGGCGCTTGACGGTACCGTTTATCAAAAGTGTGTTAGAGGTAAAGCAGGCAGGTCGGCTGGATAAACAATAGCCGATGGGGACGCTACGGTGTTCACTGCATGTGTTGGTTTTGGTCCCTGCGGTTTGCACGTATAGTACCTAAAGCACTGACAAACAAAGCGAGACTCAAGAGAAACAGACCGATTCCATATACCCGTGTTTCCGAGTTGATATAAGCATGGCTGACACCGAGAGCAAAATAAAATGGTGTCAGAATACTAAGCCAGATATAGCTATGTCGACGCGAGTGCAGTATGCCTCGCAACGTCAACAGTAATGGCGTAATAAGAGAGAGCAGGGCCAGTGCTGCGGGATATGGAGGATTGATCAGGGTGTTCCAGATTAATATCCATACGAATAAACCAAAGTAAAATGTGCGTGCGATCAATTCCCAGATTAAAAAATGACTCACTGTCATTTCGTAAGTTGATGTGCGATTGTAGCAATGCGTTTTCCCAGTGCACGACAGAGAGATTTTTCGGTAGGACTGAGTTGGTTTTTATCGTTTGGCGCAAAATGCGTAGCGCCATACGGAGATCCTCCATCTCGTGTCTGCATCAGCAGGGGTTCAGTATAGGGTAATCCAACGAGCAGCATGCCATGGTGTAACAATGGCAACATCATGGATAACAAGGTAGTTTCCTGGCCGCCATGCAGGCTGCTTGAAGAGGTAAATACCCCTGCCGGTTTACCCGTGAGCGCACCCTGTAACCACAGTGCGCTGGAACCATCCAGAAAATGTTTCAATGGGGCGGCCATGTTTCCAAATCGAGTTGGACTACCCAGGATTAAACCACTGGTTTCCTCGAGATCCTTCATTTCCGCATGCAGTGCACCAGTATCCGGGATTCTACTGGTAGTTTGTTCGCCATCCGAAGTTACTGCAGGTACGGTGCGTAACCTGGCATCAGCAAATTCAGTTTCTCGAACACCACGTGCGATATGTTTTGCCATACTTGCAGTAGCACCGTTCTGGCTATAGAAAAGTACTAAAATTTCAATCATCGACTCAGATTCTCCAGAAATTCGCTGACCTTTTCAGATGGTCGCCCGATGATCGCTTTGTTATTTGCGATAATAATTGGCCGTTGCAGCAATACCGGGTTCTGATGTAACAACTCCAACCATTGCTCAGTACTGAGTTCTGCCTCCGAAAGGTGCATAACCTTAAAAGAAGGCTCATTTTTTCGAACCAGCATTTCTGCGTCAATGCCCAACATTTTTGTCAGGCGCTTTAAAGTGCTCTTATCAGGAGGATTTCGCAGATACTCGATGATTTTAGGTTCAATGCCTTTGGCTCTGAATATTTTTAGTGCTTCCCTGGACTTACTACAGCGGGGATTGTGATAGATAGTTAGCGTTTGATTGCTCATTTAAGTGTTGTCTTAACCGAGGACAATGACTGCGAACAGTCTATTTGAACCTAGCGCGCAATTTTTGTCTTGTTCTAAATAAAGAATATGAAGAACGACCTGAACGGACGACGAAACGCCGATTATGTCACAGTTTTGAGGTGTCAAAGCGAAAACCAGATGGCTATCAATACAATAGCTTGACAGTATGCTGTAGGAAGGGTAGTTTTCGCGTAGTAATAACAATCAGATCATCCAGATTCAGCTTGGAGAAGGAAACATGAACACGATTAGTTGGTTAAAGAACTTGGGCGTAGTAGCCGTCGTATTGGGTTTGGCTGTCGGCTGTGCTAGCACCCCTGTGCCCGAGATTGATGAGAATGAACGCTTGGCTGCAGAAGCCATAGCCTCGTCACAGTCCGCCATTGAAGAAGCCGCTGCGCTAGGAGCAGAGTGGCGTGATGCACAAGCTGTTCTAGATGAAGCAAAGGTGGCTTATGAAGCAACCGATTATTTAAAGGCTATCGAACTGGCGAATAGAGCAGAAGCCATGGCCCGTCAGGCCATAGCGGACGCGCAGGCTCAGGAAGAAGTACCAACAATCGGTTCTTATGAAGTAGTCGCTGGCGATAATCTTTGGAATATCGCAGCAAAAAGTTCGGTATATGGCGACCCATTCCGCTGGCCGCTAATTTACAAAGCCAATAAGGCGAAAATTAATGATGCCGATTTAATTTATCCGGGTCAGGTTTTTGATTATGAGCTTTCCCCCTCTTCAAGTGAAATTGAAGCGGCGGTGAGCCATGCTAAAACGCGCGGAGCCTGGTCTGTTGGTGCCGTAGAAACTTCCGACGAAGCTTATTTAGCGCGATAAAGAATTAGTTTCAAGAAATATTAAAAGGGGGGCACGGCCCCCCTTTTGCGTTGTTGCCGTTTAAAAAATAGGAGCGAGTGCGATATGTCCTGTAAGCGGTACTGGGTATCCGGGCGTGTACAAGGAGTTTGTTTTCGGGCATCCGCCCGGATATGTGCAAGACATCTAGGGCTGAGCGGTTGGGTTAGGAATATGATTGATGGTAGGGTAGAGGCTGTCGCCTGCGGTGAGCAATCTAAACTTGAGGAATTTGAGAACTGGTTGCATAAGGGGCCTGAGTTGGCCAGAGTGGATTCTGTGATCGTCTCAGATTTGGATTACGCTGAATTTAGTGGTTTCGAAATACGTTAGTTTAAAAATTTTGTTTTTAAGAGCGGGTGGAGGGACATGTGTTAAAAGCAGCATCAATAACGCTCAATAATAATCGTTTAAATGCGATTGCACTGCTTGAGCCGCTAGAACAACAGGGCCTTCTTAGTCAGGATAAAGCGGCGTTGATGCGAAATGTTATTCGCCCGGAAGATTGCCAGTCTACTGGAGCACTGGAACTGCTTGCCAGCAAACAACTGCCCAACGCCAAATTACCTTCCCAAAAACTAACACTCGATTTTCTCAGCAGTTGGCTGGCGGAAAATGTTGGCCTCGACTTTTATACTATCGATCCACTTAAAATCGATGTTGCAGCGGTAACAGGCGTTATGTCTTATGCTTACGCGCAGCGTTTTGGAGTGCTGCCTGTCAAAGTCACACCTGATGAAGTAATTGTCGCAACCGTTGAACCTTTTGATACTGATTGGGGAAACGAAATTTCCCGCATTGCCTGCAAACCGGTTTCCCTGGTAATCGCCAATCCAGACGATATTCGTCGTTATCAAATTGAATTGTATAACCTCTCAAAGAGTGTGCAGCATGCAAAAGATTTACATGAGTCATCTATAAGCTCAATTCAAAATCTTGAACAGCTTATAGAAGTGGGTCGCAAGGAGAATCTGGATGCGAACAGCCGGCATATCGTAAGTATTGTTGATTGGTTGCTGCAATATGCGTTTGATCAACGCGCCAGCGATATTCATCTCGAACCGCGGCGAACTTTGGGAATTGTTCGGTTTCGCATTGATGGAGTAATGCACAAGGTTTATGAAATGCCGGCGGCAGTTATGACTGCCGTAACAAGCCGTATTAAAATTCTGGGTCGTATGGATGTGGCCGAAAAAAGAAGGCCACAGGACGGCCGGTTAAAGACCAAGGATCAGGCTGGTGGAGAGATAGAACTGCGGTTATCCACCATGCCGACAGCGTTTGGCGAAAAGCTGGTGATGCGAGTTTTTGATCCGGAAGTGGTTTCCAAAGGTTTTGAGGAACTAGGATTTAACGCGCAGGACAGCGAAAAGTGGCAGGCAATGATCCATCAGCCAAACGGAATTGTTCTGGTTACCGGTCCTACCGGCTCCGGTAAAACAACTACCCTGTATTCGTCCTTAAAACTACTGGCTACGCCCGAGGTAAATGTCTGTTCGGTTGAGGACCCGATAGAAAATATTGAACCTCTATTTAACCAGATGCAGGTGCAACACAATATTAATCTGGATTTTGCTTCAGGTGTCCGTACTTTGTTACGGCAGGATCCTGACATCATTATGGTAGGCGAAATACGTGATCTGGAAACGGCGCAAATGGCGGTACAGGCATCGTTGACCGGACATCTTGTATTGTCGACTCTGCATACCAATGATGCCACTTCAGCGATTACTCGATTGTTGGAGATCGGAGCGCCGCACTATCTGATTAATGCGACGTTGCTGGGTGTGATGGCTCAAAGATTGGTACGTACGCTTTGTCCAAAGTGTAAAAAACCAGCTGAACTGGATGAACCGGCCTGGAAAGCAATGGTCAATCCGTGGAAGACTGCAATGCCTAAGAATGTTTATGAGCCGGTTGGGTGTCTGGACTGCCGTCAAACTGGATTCCGAGGACGTATAGGCCTGTATGAGATTTTTACAATGAGCGATATGCTGCAGGGAATGATTGGGCCGAATGTAGATATTATGGCGTTTCGTAAACACGCTGTTAAAGAAGGCATGATACCTTTGCGATTGAGTGGAGCGCAGAAAGTTGGAGCCGGAATTACAACTATTGAAGAAGTTTTAAAAGTTGCCCCACCCGCGACGGGAATTGGTAATTAACTCTAATAATTTTTGCTAGTTTTTATACCAGCGCTCACTTAAAGCAGAGAATACTTTATCCGGATATTGTCGATTGCCAAGGCTGCCATTGTAGCGTGCCAGTGCATAACGTAAATCGCCGTCTTCTTTATCCAGATAGTGCCTCAGTATTGTGCATCCGAAACGCAGGTTTATTGAAATACGAAACAGATTGGCCTGAGGTTGATTAAGTTCTTCTAACCAGAACGGCATAATCTGCATCAATCCTCTCGCACCCGCGTTCGATATTGCAAACCGATCAAATCCGCTCTCAACTTCTATTACTGCTAGAACCAGTTCGGGCCTGAGATCTACCCGCGTCGCCTCATGGTGCACATTTACCAGGATATTAAAACGCTCCTGCTCATCCTTTACCCATTTTCTTAGGCGGGTTGACATATCCGCCAACCATACTTCGGCTTCAAATCGATCTGTAAAACTGTCAGTCGACTGAATCGCATGCTGCAGTAGTAAACGTAACTCCGGAGTAATCGCATGACGCTGTTGTTCCGAGCGAACGGAAAATGTAAGCAGGACTAGTGTTATAAAGGATCCACAGAGAAGAAAATCAAGTGATAAGCGACGCATATTCAAATTAAATAACAATAACTGCAAAGCATAATACACACTTAAAAAGCCTGGAATACTGCACTTTAACGCACGGGCAGTGCAAATATATTGAATTCTTGTAGGAGAAACTAAAAATCCAGATGTTAACAATGAACGCTAGCCGCTAAACACTGTCGTCTTCATAAATTCAACAGTCTCTGCAATAGGTAGTTTAATATCAGTCTGCCCATCCCGGCTTTTATACTCTATCAATTTCTCGTCAAGCCCCTTTTCGCTAAGCACCAGACGATGGGGCACGCCGATTAATTCCATATCAGCAAATATGACTCCTGGTCGAGCTTTTCTATCGTCTAGCAATACTTCGATACCTGATTCACGCAGTTGTTTGTACAAGGAGTTGATAGCATCTGCCAGTCGCTGTGATTTATGCATATTGATGGGGATTAAGGCAACCTGGAACGGCGCAATCGGTGCTGGCCAGATAATACCCCTGTCATCATTGTTTTGTTCTATGGCCGCAGCGACGATTCGAGTTACACCAATTCCATAGCAACCCATTTGCATGATTATTGATTTGCCATCTTCGTCAAGAACGGAGGCATCCAGGGCCTTACTGTATTTATCACCCAGCTGGAAGATATGACCAACCTCAACACCACGGACGATTTTCAGTACGCCTTTCCCATCCGGGCTCGGTTCACCTTCTTCGACATTGCGCAGGTCTGCTGCGTTGGGTGTTGGAATGTCGCGTTCCCAGTTAAGATGTTGCCAGTGCTTGCCGACCTGATTTGCGCCGCATACAAAGTCTGAGCAGTTTAGTGCACTGTGGTCGGCGATAACGGGTATTTTTAAATCTTTTGGGCCGATAAAGCCGGTAGGGCATCCAAGTATTGACCCAATAGTATCGTCATCTATAAATGTTAATGGTTTGGCAACCTCCGGGAGATTGGCTGCCTTAACTTCATTGAGTTTATGGTCCCCTCGCAAAATTAATGCCACCGCCGGCTGTTCAATGCCTTTTACGATAAGTGTTTTTAGACATTGCGCAGGTGATACCTCAAGAAAATCAGCAACTTCTTCTATCGTTTTTTGTGTAGGGGTATCAACCAGTTCAGGATTGTTAGCGGTTGTCGCTTGTCGATCATTTGGCACAATGGTGGTTGCCAGCTCCAGATTCGCTGCATAATCGCTTTCTGTTGAGTAGGCAATTGCATCTTCGCCACTTTCCGCCAGTACATGAAACTCGGTTGAAGCGCTGCCGCCGATAGCTCCGGAGTCAGCCGCCACTGCTCTAAATTTGAGTCCTAGTCGCTCGAAAATCCGGCAGTATGTGTCATACATCAGGTCAAAGGTTTTCTGCATGCATTTCTGGTTGAGATGAAACGAATAGGCGTCTTTCATTAAAAATTCACGTGCCCGCATAACGCCAAACCGCGGGCGCACTTCGTCGCGAAACTTAAGCTGTATCTGGTAGTAATTGACGGGTAATTGTTTATAGCTGCTTAATTCGCGTCTGGCATAGTCTGTAATGACCTCTTCATGTGTGGGTCCGTAACAGAATTCGCGTTGGTGTCGGTCATTTATTCTTAACAATTCCGGCCCATATTGTGACCAGCGTCCGGATTCCTGCCACAGTTCCGCCGGTTGTACAGTTGGCATCAGAAGCTCAAGTGCGCCGGCCTGATTCATTTCTTCACGAATTATATTTTCAACTTTACGTAGCACGCGCAGTCCAAGTGGCATCCAGGTATATAGTCCGGACGCCAGGCGTCTGATAATTCCCGCACGTAACATTAGTTTGTGGCTGATTACTTCTGCGTCGGCGGGTGTTTCTTTAATTGTGGATAGAGGGAACTGACTGGTTCGCATTTTCAGGTTCTTTTGCCGGTTAGTTATCGGTGCATTCTTTTTGTATCCGCTCCTGTGTGCTTTTGATTTGCCCAAGTCGCTGCTCTTCGGTTAAAACTACGGGTTCCTTGCCTTCTACCTTCTGGCGGATACGAGTATTGGTCTGGAGAGTCTGTAAATTCTTCCTCAGTCGCGTACAAATCTTGTCCCGTCGCTGCTTTATTTGGAGAGCCTCTTCGCCTTCTTTGGCGGCGAACAGGCGGTCCTCGCGCCGCTGATCAAACGCTTCTATCTGTTCTCGGAGTTTTTTAATGGCTTCGGCAGGGTCCACCGGTGAATCTGGAGTCTGGCGCAGGCTCTCTGACGGTATCGATTTTTTCGGCGGAATTTCGGAATAAACCGTAATACCGTTCTCATCCACCCATTTGTAAATCTTTTCTGCGTAAGTGCCGGTTGAGAGAAATAGTGCCAGTAAACCAAACGGCAGTAGCCACCAACTGTCGGATTTAAATAGATTTTTCATGCCAAAAACCGGTTCCTGCGGTCTGAAATCAGGCGATTATACCTCAGTCGCAGACGAATAATGCTTAGACGGGTATACTTATGTGAGTTTTCAGCAAAGACAAACAGACTTACCGGTTAATTAAGGAACCAGATTGCAATGTGGCGTTATATCCAGCAGTGGTACACACGGTACTTTTCTGATCCACAAGCGGTCATTCTAGCGCTGATTATTCTGGCGGTTTTTGTTGTTATCGCCGTCTTCGGCCAATCGCTGGTGCCGGTTATTGTGGCTGTAGTCTTGGCTTATATTCTTGAGGGTCTGGTTGTAAGACTGCAGTCCTTAAAAATACCACGCTTAATTGCCGTGGTGGTAGTTACCACGTTGTTTTTGGCAATGTGTTTTATTGCAATATTTGGCGTTATTCCTACGCTAACGCGACAGTTGACTCGTTTCTTTTCAGAGTTACCGGAAATGCTGGCTCGCGGTCAGGGCTATCTGCAACTGCTGCCTGAGAAATATCCGGCTGTATTTTCTGAATCCCAAATTCAGTCTTTCTTCGGGGCTATTCGCAGTGAACTGCTATCAACTGGTCAACAAATTGTTTCCATTTCGCTTTCCAAAGCGGTCAGCGCATTAACAGTACTTGTATATATAGTTCTGGTGCCGATCCTCGTTTTTTTTGGGCTAAAAGATAAGCAATTAATATTGTCCTGGTTTGAGCGATTTTTGCCGGAACGCCGGGAGCTGACCAGGCAGGTCTGGCATGATGTTGATACACGAATCGGCAGCTATATCCGTGGCAAGATTATTGAAATCCTTATCATCTGGGTCACCTGCTATATTCTGTTCAGTCTGTTCGGATTGAATTACTCGATGTTATTGAGTTTTCTGGTTGGCATTTCCGTCATCATTCCCTATGTTGGCGCGATTGTTGTAACCGTACCCATTGCGATTGTGGCTTATATTCAATGGGGCATTGCATCAGAGTTCTGGTGGATTGTGGGTCTGTATACACTGGTTCAGATTGTCGACGGTAATGTGCTGGTGCCACTGCTATTTTCCGAAGTCGTCAACTTACACCCGGTTGCGATTATTGTATCGATAGTATTTTTTGGAGGTATCTGGGGGATCTGGGGTATTTTCTTTGCGATTCCGCTGGCAACGCTGATCGATACCATATTGCGCGTCTGGCCTCGACTCGAGCAAAATAACCAGGATGAAGCAAAGCCAGAATCTGGACAGCGTTTAGTTTAGAGTGCTCCGGAGGCATAATCAGCCAACCGAGAACGTTCACCACGTTGTAAAGTTACATGTCCGCTGTGTTCCCATTGTTGGAAACGATCCACAACGTAAGTCAGACCTGAGGTTGTTTCAGTTAAATACGGTGTGTCGATCTGCGCCACATTACCAATACAGATCATTTTTGTGCCAGGTCCCGCGCGCGTGATAAGTGTTTTCATTTGTTTGGCAGTCAGATTTTGTGCCTCATCGATGATAACAAAGCGGCTGACGAAGGTGCGCCCGCGCATAAAGTTTACTGACCGAATCTTGATTTTGCTGCGCAGCAGGTCATTGGTTGCTTCGCGCTCCCAACTCCCGCCATGTTCGCCTCCGGTTAACACTTCGAGATTATCCATAAGTGCACCCATCCAGGGTGTCATTTTTTCTTCCTCGGTACCCGGCAGAAAACCAATATCTTCACCGACCGGTACCGTAACGCGAGTCATGAGTATTTCCCGATAGCGATTATTGTCCAGAGTTTGCGCCAGGCCGGAGGCCAAAGCGAGCAACGTTTTTCCCGTACCGGCATTACCCATTAGCGAAACAAAATCAATATCGGGATCCATTAAGAAATTTAAGGCAAAATTCTGCCCCTGATTTTTCGCGGTAATCCCCCATACGGCATGCTTGGGATTACGGAAGTTGGTAGCCAGCTCGATTATGGCGTCATCTTTCTCAATCCGTCGCACGATTGCCTGGAAGTCGCTGGCATCGCTAAGATGTAGACACTGTCCGGGCAGCCAGCCGGCCGCAAGCGGTCCACTAACACGATAGAATGTTCTGCCTTCTTCCTGCCAGGATTCCATTTCTTTGCCATGCAACTCCCAAAAATCGGCTGGCAGATCGACGATACCGGTGGGTAACAAATTGACATCGCTAAGCACCTGGTCGCTGTAAAAATCTTCCGCAGCGATCTGCAGGGTGCAGGCCTTGACCCTCAGGTTAATATCTTTACTTACCAGGGTAACGTCGCGGTTAATATAGGCTTCCTGCAATGACAGGGTTGCAGCAAGGATACTGTTATCAGCTTTATGGCCAGCCAGTGATTTAGGTAGCTTCGCTACACTGTGACGGGTCTGGAAAAAAAGCCGGCCGCTGGCGTTATGACCGTTACCGGCATATTCCATGCTGGCCAGCGGTAAGCCTTCTTCCAGTTTAAGTTTTTTGTTCTTGCTTACCAGCTCATCCAGAAAGCGACTGACCTGGCGGGCATTTCGCGCCACCTCGGATATCCCTTTTTTGCTGTTATCCAGCTCTTCAAGAACGACCATAGGAATATAAATATGATGCTCCTGAAAACGGAACAAAGCTGCCGGGTCGTGCATCAGAACAGAAGAGTCCAGCACGAAAACGCGTGGAGGTTTTTTACTCATCTAAAATTAATGGTCGCTTTACAAGGTTTTTACGGCGCTGAGTACTTCCTCGACATGACCGGCAACTTTCACTTTTCGCCATTCCTGGCGTAGGATGCCTTTCTCGTCGATTAGGAAGGTACTGCGCTCGACACCCAGTACTTTTTTGCCATACATATTTTTGGTTTTAATGACATCAAATATTTTACATAAAATTTCTTCCGGGTCCGCGATCAGTTCAAAGTTAAATGAATGTTTGCTCTTAAAGTTTTCATGACTTTTTAAACTGTCAC
>CAJHXF010000144.1_pt1 | contig 10850 bp, 8 predicted proteins | sample 9198441 | NCBI WGS metagenome assembly CAJHXF01 (sample SAMEA7708335, study PRJEB35096) | sediment metagenome | biome: marine neritic benthic zone biome [ENVO:01000025]; feature: sediment [ENVO:00002007]; material: shallow marine sediment [ENVO:03000034] sea grass bed [ENVO_01000059] ...
CACTAATCTTCTTGAAATCAGCAATCTCTCCGGCATCAACTTTTTCATAAAAGACATTTTTCGCGAACTTGGCCCAATGCGCTTTATTGTAGTGCTGCTCGCCTTCATATTCCTTAAACTTGCTGATGATTAGTTCGCGATATTCTTCATCGCTGTAAACGCTACGACCGGCAGCAAAAATCTTTATCTGCCGCGGCAAATAACCCTCACAATGCAGATAGTAAAGAGACGGTAGTAGTTTCCGCGTGGCTAAATCGCCGTTGCCACCGAAGATCAAAATATTGCAGGTTGCAGTCATAGGGAGTTGAGATTTGGTTTACGGTCCTAATCTACAGAGATTATTCGCCACTTTTAGGGGTATAAATAGGCGAAGGGAAGCTGGCCACATTGCCCTCAACCGAAGAGATTTTTGCGGCGCCGCGATGTTTAACCTGATCAATCCTTAACACGGCATGCATTGGAATCAATGTTTGTTTGACACCAGCGAATTCGCTTTTCAGTTTTTCTTCCTGTGGATCGACTACGACGGAACTGGCCTCCCCAAATACCAGATCCTCAACCACCACGAATCCGTATAAATCGCCTTGAAACACGTGCCGGGCATACAACTCGTATACCTTGTCTCCATTGATAAAGCGTACTTTGTATAACGTTTTAGCCATTTACTTCAATTACTTTCCCAGGTTCAAATTGCTCGACCAGGCGGTAAGGGTGATAACCTCTGGCATTACAGACCACTCGGGTATTCAGTATCGAGTAGCTCGAACGGCAATGCACATGCCCGTGAATCCACAGGTCAATATTCCATGCACGGATATTCTCATCCAATTCATTGCAATAGGCGAAACGGAGTGAATCGTCCGGACTAAATCCCCAACTCTTTAAGCTGGGTGCATGGTGGGTAACCACCACCTGTTTTTTGTCCGTTTTACGACCCAGGGCCTTTTTCAGCCACCGCAAAGATTGCTGATTGTACATCGCCAGGTCCTCAGGCTCCAACTGCCGCCCATTTAGCGAAATATATTCAAAATCGTTCATCTGCAGGCGTGCCTGACCAAGAAATTCCGGATGTGAGGTTGCAAAATCCGTCCATAGCGTACAACCATAATATGTCACATTGCCGATAGTAATCTGATTCTGCTCGAGAAAATGGATAGAAGTACCACGACATGCTGCCCGCAACTCTTCATAAACAGTGTGCAAATCGCCCGACCAGAATTCATGATTACCGGCAACGTAAATTACCGGTTTCCCCAACCTACACAACCAGTCAATTGCCCTGGTACGAATATCAATATCACCTGCCGCAATCACAATATCGGCTCCCGTATTCGGCAGCTCTGTTGGCCCAAATTCCAGATGTAAATCTGAGAAAAATTGAATGCGCATTAAATATTTTCTATAAAAACAGTATGTTATACAGGATATCAACAAAAGCTTGCAAACTATAATAGTAACAGCCAATAAGAAACCGGATTTGAGAGGCAGGGTCTTTTTTTATGCCTGATTGCGGTCGCAAGCAGGGGGCTATAGTGGGCTACTATGCAGGTAGTATATTATGATGGCATATTTCCAGCGCCTTACAATATTGAAGATGGATAATGTAGCCTACTTGATCAGCACGTTTGAAGCAGAAATCAGACTGACCGTGTTTCTTGTAGTGCTGTCTGTAATGGCCGGATGGGAAATTGTTGCGCCTCGTCGAAACCTGATTCAATCTAAAAGTATACGCTGGATGAACAATCTGGGATTGGTTGTGTTGAACAGTTTGGTATTGCGGATATTCTTTCCCGCTGCCACCGCGGGATTGGCGTGGTACGCAGCAAATAATCAACTGGGTGTTTTTAATCAGCTACATCTGGTGGGCTGGCTGGAGGCGGTCATTGCTTTTATTGTGTTAGATCTTACCGTCTATATTCAACATGTGGTTTTTCATAAGGTGCCTATCCTCTGGCGAATCCATAGAGTACACCATTTGGATCTGGATTTTGATATTACAACGGGATTACGTTTTCACCCCATTGAAATCATGCTGTCAATGCTGATTAAGGGGGTAATAGTGTTATCGCTGGGAGTACCGGTGATTGCAGCCGTGCTATTTGAAATCACCTTAAACACAACCGCTGTTTTTAATCATGGAAACGTTCGCATACCGAAACGGATTGATCGGTTTGTTAGGTACTTATTTGTTACACCTGATATGCATCGTGTACATCACTCAATTGTAAGAAATGAAACAAACAGTAATTATGGTTTCAGCTTATCTTTCTGGGATAGAATTTTTGGCACGTATCGTGATCAGCCGGAGAATGGACACAGGCGGATGACAATTGGCCTGGAAAATCCGCGCCGCCCAGAGCAGTGCATACCCTTGCTGATGTTATTGAGGGTTCCATTTGTCAACTTTGATAAAAACCGGATCTAGCTTTGGGAGCTTATTACTTTTTATCCGACAACACCCTAAGATTGTGCACAACCTTTTGCACGCCCGATTCTCCTGTATGTGAATAATTCTCCTTAGTATTTTCAACAAATTCGATCTGGGGTCGTTGCGCATTCAAACGCCAGTCACATTCAGCACGTCTCAGTGCGTCTGCTTTACTCTCAGGTGAATAACGTTGTAATGCCCGTATAACTCCTCTATTAATTTTCCTCACCACTGATCTCCAAAATAAAAATAAAAATTGGCGACACTTCCTTGTGTCGCCGTTCCCTCTGTTCCCTCAGAGGGTCTCTGGTGCCCTAGCCATTTCTGGCACTCCCTATTCATGGCAGCCCGGATAAATCGATACCTAAGAGCGAACTGTCTTTTATCCTCTGCGCTCATTTCAGAATTACGATAATCCTCCAAATAAAGTTTGTGGTGCTACCAGATATGCGGGGGGGAGCATATTCGGCATTTAAAAATCGGCGGGGTTTACCATCTTTAAATACCTGTTCGCCACTAAATATCAACGATGTTGGTAGCACCACTTCCAACCGTGCTGTCTGCACGCCTGGAACAGAACCGTTAAAATTGAGTTACAAGTAACCACAAAGTGTTTCAGTGACGATACTGTCTGCGATAAAAAACGATGCTTGAGAAGAATAAGACTGAGCGTGAAATGGCTCGAAGACGACCCGCAACCAATAAGTTAGCTAGAGTGTCTGTGAAAGCTGGGAGAGGGCTTGCAAGTATTACATCCCTGAATAACTGCGCCGAAGCAGGAGTAAGGCTTCGACGCCGTTAAGCTAATACAGGGTTATAGCATTGTCAATACATGACTGCTTTATATCAGCCAAAAGAGCGATGTAAATAATTCACAGGTTTTGTTTGAATGGTCGTTTTGCGTTTTTGCTATATTAGAGTTTCATAATGTAGAACAGGGTCTACCTGTTAAGCTGACTTAATGTTTCGTTAACAATCGAAACGCCGTCAACTAACTCAAAAGCGATGTCTCTTAGCGCTTTCCGCTCATTCCTGGCATGCCTTCTTAGTTTTTCAAAAGCTCTATCAAATGGCAAACCGCAACGTTCCATAATGATACCAACCGCTGCATTGATAATACGATTTTTCTCCATAAACTCCTGGATATTGGCATCCTGTTTTAGCAAAGCCGCAATCTCACGATAACGCACCAACGCAGCCTCAATACTTGGTGCTAAGCGTTCTGCCTCGACTGGCTTTACCAAATATGCTGATACACCAACCCCAACAGCAGCCTTGACAATATTAACGTCGCTGTAAGCAGTTAGAACAATAACCGGACAATTTCTTTCTTCTCCCATCGCCTCAATGGTCTCAATGCCACTTAGCCCGGGCATATTAAAGTCCATCACGATAACGTCAGGCGGATTGGTCCGCATGGATTCAAGCGCCAACTTGCCGTTATTACAGGTATCCACGCAATAGCCATGGGCTTTTAAACCACTCCCGAGCGAATTTAAAACCACTGGATCATCGTCAACCAGTAGCACCCTGATTTGTTGATTCGTCTTATCAATCACAATATCTCTCCAATAATCTAAACTTGATCAATCGCAGAATGGTGCCGCAAAACATACCTTTTTAATTCCCCTGCAGCTTGAATAAAAGTCCGGCTGACGGTACCCAACTGCCCGTTGGTAGTGCCACCATCTAAAGCAACTTTTTCAAGTCGCCCCGCAACTGCGCCCAAAGCGACTGCACCGCAGTAATTTGCGGAACCCTTTATGCTATGTGCGATATCAGCAATTTCACTATGGCGACCGCTAGCCACTAAAATATCCAGTTTATCCAGCTCGAGTTGCAACTTTTCCATCAATAATCTGAGCGATGTTTCCCAAACAGTATTTTTTCCGGAAGCGTAGCGCAAACCAAGCACACTATCTAAAATGGGCAATCCGTCTTCTACATCTAGCGCTGACGCTTGCTCGTCACTTTCTGTATGCAATCTTAAACTCGGCTCAACTTTTCCGGGACACCATTTCATCAGCAGCGTTGCCAGCGCGCGCTCCTCTATAGGCTTGGCCAGACAGTCATTCATACCTGCACTAAAATAATTTTGCTGTCGTTCTGTAATCACATCTGCGGTTAAGGCGATGACAGGAATCTCAGCTTTTTTGCCAGGCAACTTTCTTATTATTTCTGTCGCCTCGAGACCGTCCATCTTTGGCATATGCACATCCATCAACACCATATCGTAATCATTCTGTCGAACTTTTTTGATTGCTGTATCCGCATCATCAGCCTCATCGACATTAATTCCATAGGACTCCAATATTGTAGATGCGAGATTGCGATTAATTTCGTTATCATCCACCACTAACACTCGCAATCTACCCTCTAGTTGCACCATCCCATTCACCTCGGCAGCGAACTCAGCAAGTTCTTTCTCAAGAGATTGGACGGTCTCATTTTGCGGAATTGTCAGCACAGTAGTAAACCAAACTCTGGTGCCCTCGCCGGGATCACTCTGTAACCCAATGTCACCTCCCATCAATTCCACGAGTTTTTTTGCGATAGACAACCCCAGGCCAGCGCCACCAAAATTGCGTCTGGTGCTACCGTCCACTTGATAAAAAGATTCATATAAAGATGACTGATGCTGCTCTGCTATTCCCAAACCGCTGTCAGTCACTACAAACTCCAATACCAACCGACGATTAACATTTTCACGGACTAGACATTTTATGTTTATCACGCCAGAGTCAGTAAATTTGATTGCATTGCCGATTAAATTGGAAAGCACCTGTCCAATCCGTACCGGATCGCCTTCTTCAAACTTGGGTAATTGATCATCTACTTCAAGCTTGAGTTCCAGTCCTTTTTCTGCAGCAGCTGGTGTATGCAGTGCAAGCGTATCCGAAAGTAATTCTTGAATTGAAAAAACTTTATAATCCAGCGACATCTTCCCGGCCTCAATACGCGAAAGATCAAGCAGATCACTGATTATTCTCAATAAACTTTTTGCGGAAACGTTAACAGTATGCAAATAACTGCGTTGTTGTTGATCAAGGTTGGTTTTTGATAATAGCCCCAGGAAACCATTCACCCCGTTTAGCGGATTACGAATTTCATGACTTACATTAGCCAGGAATTCCGACTTGGCATCACTTGCAGCAACTGCCTCTTTACGCGCATTCTCTAACTCGATATTTTTACTTGCCAGCAAAGAAAGGGCATTCTTATATTTTCGTGTCGCCTTATCCACCCGCTCTTGCAGTTCGCTCTGTGCCAACTTTAGTGCAGCAATCATGGCATTCATGCCCGACGCCAGTTTATCCAACTCACCTCCCGCTTGTAGCGATAGCTTTTTATTCAGGTTCCCTTCTTCAACTTCTCTTACAGTATCGGTAAGCGTAACGATAGGCTGGCTGACATCCCTGCCAAGCCGTATTGCCAGAAATACACCTCCCGCCAATACCAGCACAGCAAGCAGGATACTGCTGATTATAAGCTGGTTGCGTCGAACAATAGTCCGGGATTGATCAAACTCAACCGTAATCCACCCTATAACCCGATCCTTCAGAACCGGCTGCTCCTGAGCATCAGTACTTTCAAGCACAATTAACTCATCCTGTAGCTGCTGATCAATTACAAACTCACTTTGTACAATTGGCGCTCGAAAAACAAGGCTATTGGATTCTGTAGAATGTATGCTGACAGCATGATATTTTCTGTCGGATAACAGTGATTCCTGGTATCCCTGCTCCCCTGAAAACGCCAATACCTCGCCGAAAGTATTGGTTATCTTGATAAAACGCACATCCGGTTCATTGATTAAAGAAGTAACAAGCGGATTTAGAATCTGAGGACTACCGGAAAAAACCCCATATTCGCTCGCCGGCCCCAAATGCCGTACTAGCGCATATCCTCGATCAATCAGGTTTGCCTGCAAATCACGCAATTGTGTATAAATTAAATAACCCGCAAGCAACGCACTGACTAAAAACGCCGGCAGTAACGCTATAAACAGAACTCGTTTTTTAATTCCCCAGTTCTTCACGCCGCTTACCGCTGAATCATCATTAATTTTTGCTCAAGCGTTCGCTCGTCCACCAAATTAATTCTTAGAGAATGAGCAATTTGTTTATTTATTGTTATTGAAAAATAGTCTGGATACTTTGGACCAGGAAGTTCTTTCTCGGGCGCCTCATATATCATTTTTATTTCCCGCGCTAATTGCCGACCAATCTGTTCGGGTGTACTGTAAACAGCGGCCAATGCACCCGCATTAGTATAGGAAGGAGAAATACCAATGATTGGCACACGGTATCGATAAGACGTTAACAGTACTGTTTGTGCGTTGGAACGATTAAATACTAACGGATCCAGTACTGCCAAAAGCGCCTGACTGGACTGAAGAACGCGCTCTAACGCAGGGACCAGTTCAGCTGCCGATTGTATAATTTCGATATTAAGTTGAAGACCGGCATCGGCGGCGGCCTGCAGCAGCACTTCTTTATACGGTGCAGTACTTGGGCCAAGGACTATTCCTACCTCATTGGCATTCGGAATTAATTGTTTAGTCAGCGCAAACCGCCTGGCGAACGGTTGATCCAGATAAATAACCGATAGTTTTCCGTTATACCCTTTGTTGTCTTTAGTTTTTCTAGCCTCACTAAATATCTGATCGAAACTGATATGAGGCACCAGCACACTGTATATGGGAATATCAGATTGATACTTCACTAATCTAAGCGTTGGTATTGTGCCAACAGTGACCCGCAGATTGGGAATATAGCTGGATGTATTTAATTTTAAAAACTGTTCTGTAGAAAACGTATCAATAGCGATTTCCTGGCCGTCCGCCAGCAACGAGTCTATCTCGCTGCGCAATGCTTTAACCAGGGCTTCACTATTGCCGGACTTGTCGTTAACAATAACCTGTACGCTAAATCGTTCGATCGAATAAGCATTATTCACAACAAGAGACAAACCCACTAAGATTGCGAGCATGGTTATCGCTAGCAAACGCTTCATTCTACTTTCCTGTCATTGTGCCTAAATATTTTCTAATTAAAGAAAACGACCCGGCTTTATTTTTTTCAAAATTGCATATCAAGAGTTAAATAGTACTTCCGGCCTGGAATATTTATTAATCGAAAATCCGCGTATACCCCTTCATCTAAATGTAATGTTAATGCCAAACGCGAAAACGTATTTCTTATTTTAAATTCTTTCGCAATATTAATATCAATTCGACGCTGCGTACCACGGTCCAAATAAGAACCGTCACCTAACCACTCCATATTATCGACCTGTCCCACCATCAGGGTACCCATCCATTCAGGTGTAAACTGAACTATCATTGTTCCATGCGAACTATAGTCTGGCACTGATCTTTCAAGTGTTTCCTGATTTTGCGCAAGAGAATAGTTTAAATCGAAGTCGGAGGTATCTGCCTTCATATGTGCATAGTTGAATAAAAACCGTAACGCGTTAGTAGGCCGGTATTCAAGTTCCAGTTCCTGTCCAAAAACTTCAATTTCACCAGTATTAACGTAACTAAAAGCATCTTGCTCGGGAGAAATCTCCGGCTCAGATATTGGTATGCGTATCTCGGTTATACGATCGGTTATTTTGTCCTGGTATACGCGCACACCCCATGATAATGCTGCATCTCTCACCTTTCCCAGATAGGCGATTTCACGGGTGGCTATTTTCTCAGTGACCAGCCCACCGATGCCCAGTATATTTTGATCATATAAGAAATCCTGCAGCCAGAACTGCCGATTACCCTCCTGTTCGACTAGAGATGGCATTCTTGTGGCTCTGGATATGCTTGCACGAATCGTGTCACCCCAATCCAAATGATAATTAACAGCAATTCTTGGCGAGATATCGTCACCAGCGACATCGCTGTTCTCGTAGATCGCTCCCGCATTTAAGACTAGTTTTTTGGTAGCATGCCATTCGAAACTTGAAAACAGTCGTTGAACGCGATTCAACCTTTTCCGGTTGTCTCCAAAAAAGCTTAACGAATACATTTCGTCCAGTCTTGAACCAGCACCCCAGACAAACTGGAATCCCGGGTCGGATTGTATGTTGTGTTGAAACTCTAAATCGTAGCGATGCTCTCTCGCTTTCTCGTCTAAGGGTGCTGCCAACACCCCCAATCCCAGAAACGAAAAATCAATCGGCTCCGTTACCGTACTAAGCGCCTGCTCTCGATACTGATGAAAAAACTGAATATGAAATTCTTGTTCTAAACTTATTGCTCGATGCCAACGCAGTTGCTGGTAATGACTGCTGACTTCCCTGGTTGCCGGTATTAACGGTACACTTGAATCACGAAAATCTTCGATACTGGTATTTTCATTAACACCAATATCAATTTCAAGTGTATCAACAGCACTCAAACGCATATCACCGGTAAAGTTTAAAAACTTTACTTGAGTATCGTCGAATCGCGATTCAAAACCATCATCCTCCTGGAAGGCGCCAGTTACACGAAAATTATGTTCCCCTGCTCTCCACGCATGTCGGAACGTTGCATCAAGAACACCATTATTGCCCGCCACGCCCTTTACGTAGGTGCCTGTCTGTTGAGACGCATGTAAGGTGATAATATTTATTACGCCAAAAAAAGCATTGCTGCCATAAGTAACCGTGTTTGGCCCACGGATGACTTCAATACGCTCAATATCTTCTATCGCAATAGTAAGATCCATCCAGAACGCACCCCTGAATATGGGGCTATAAATCGAACGACCATCAACCAGGATCTGCATATGTCGGGGATATTGGTCCGATAAACCATGATAGGTCACCACCGGTTGAGCGCTATTGAATCGACCGACCTGGAAGCCAGGAACCAACAGCATCAAGTCCGCCAGGCTGCGAACACCTGAAGCCTTAATTGTCTCCGCATCGATCACGGTTACGGCAGCGGGCGCCTCAGACTGAAGCTGGGGCATTCTGGTGGCAGTGACAACCGTCGGCACCTCGCCCAGATATTCAGATTCTGTCAAAAGGCTAAGCTGCAGCTCTTCAGAATCTGCCTTGGACATTGCTGCGGCAGCGAAAAAAATACCAAAAATCGTCAGCTTTATAGAATACGGGAACTTATGATGCTGCTTGATTCGCTTACTCATTTTGTTCCTTTGCAGAGCACTCTCCGCGAAGAATCTTTGATACCTCAACCTAGTTCAGGGATCCGAGTTTCCGATAAAGAGTCACCTACGAGGTGACGCCTACACGGTACCCGGCCCGCTACCCCTGTTACATCCGTTTGCAGAATATCTCCTGGCGTTATGTTTTTATAGAAGAGAAGAATTGGCTGAATAGCTCAGAATACACCTTGGAAACTTATCAAACCAGGGGAAAACTAATCAAGTGAAAGATTCCCTGCTGATTTGGTGTTGTCGTCTTTCTGTGCACAAAAAACTGACGCCGGGCCATGACTACTTGCCAGTGGTTGTGTTCAAAGACATTTCTCGCCAAGGATGGCGTATATGCAGATTATGCAGGAGCAAAAATCTGCCGAGACGAATTGCACTGAAAACTGCTCTCGACTACAGGGATGTAGGAGATAAATCATTTGCGGATGGATTCCGCATAAATCTTAGGCATCCTTTCAAATTAATGCGTTTTCAGTATTTCCACCGTCCCGACCACATGGATGTGGGACGACTGCATGGACGCAGGAGGTAGAACGACGAAGGATGCCAAAGTCGAGATAAGTCTTTGCCAGAAGGACCTGGCGTAAAAACAGGATATGGGAGATAAGCTATCGTGGACGGAATCCACTTAAGAATAAGTGAATTCATTATTGAAGGATTACAAAATACATCCCTGTATTTTGCCCTTCGGGCCAGTATCGCTTCGCGATACTGTTCAAAAATGCTCCCGACATTTTTGTCGAACCACTTTTTATACTGTCGGAGGTCCGAATTTTTCAGAAACAACATATAAAAAAACCGGCCACAAAGGCCGGTTTCTTTTATATGGCGCGCCCGGAAGGATTCGAACCTCCGACCCCCTAGTTCGTAGCCAGGTACTCTATCCAACTGAGCTACGGGCGCAAAAATCGCTAATTTTACTTACACACTATCTACCTTATTCATCTAGCAGCGCTGCGCACTGCAGTACTCTCAGTGGCAACCTCACAATGCGCCGGGGGCAGAATTATGCGAGGCGGGAGAATGCTTGTCAAATCAGCTCCAACCGGTTGATTCTGCTCTGGGGCAGCGCTTCAATTAAAGACTGAACTGAAATTAGCAGGGTCGCTCACCAGCAAGAACTGTGTTCGCTTTTTTAACTAAAAGATTCTTAAATTTTAATTTTTGCTGGAAAACAACGACTGAATTTTGGATTCCACAATGCTTTTTTCCGAGTTACGAAATCCAATATGTTTGGAAATAATTTCACCGGTAGGACCAATCAG
>CAJHXF010000166.1_pt1 | contig 10840 bp, 9 predicted proteins | sample 9198441 | NCBI WGS metagenome assembly CAJHXF01 (sample SAMEA7708335, study PRJEB35096) | sediment metagenome | biome: marine neritic benthic zone biome [ENVO:01000025]; feature: sediment [ENVO:00002007]; material: shallow marine sediment [ENVO:03000034] sea grass bed [ENVO_01000059] ...
CAGATATTGATTTAGAGGTCTTTGGTTTAGGGGGAAGGCTTCATTTTTAGTTGGTAACCAAACTTAAAAAGGTGCGCACCATTTTTTAAGTAACCCCATAAATTCTTTACGGGGAATCATGGTCATACCCATGCTTTCCAGATGAGCGTTTGGAATCTGGCAATCGATTAGTGCAATATCTGGCTGTTCTGCGGCTTCAATTAATACGGCTTTTGACGCATTACTTGCAGTGTGAAACATCGATTCACCAAAAAATACTTTTCCTAAATGTATGCCATAAATTCCGCCTACCAGGTCACCGTGTAAATAACATTCAATAGATCTAGCATAACCCAGTTTATGCATTTCACAGTAGGCGGCTATCATCTCAGAAGACAGCCATGTTGCATTACCTGATCGGCGAGGTTCTGCGCAGCTTTTTATAACTTCGGAGAAAGCGGTATTGTGTTTTATCTCAAAAGCCGTGTTTTTTAGAAAACGATGTAACCTCCTGGAGATATGGACCTGTTCTGGATAAATAATTGCCCGCTGCGATGGTGACCACCAGAGAACCGGTTCCCCCGGGTTGTACCAGGGGAAAATACCACTTCGATAGGCATTCAGTAATCGGGTAGGCGTTAAACTACCGCCAGCCGCAAGCAATCCGTCCGGTTCCAGCAAAGCACTGTCCGGGTCAGGGAACGGCGAGTTGTCATTATCAACATCCAGCCAGGGGATCATTTATTAGAGCCTGTATCAGAGTACGTCGTGATTTCGAAAAGGAGATAAATTATCGAGTCGTTTTTTATATTCTGCAAGCGCCAGTTTTTCTCGTTCTAGAAAGTCGGCGATTGCAACGCGAAACTGTGGGTTGGCAATCCAATGGGTCGAATATGTTTCAACAGGTAAAAATCCCCGGGTTATCTTATGTTCTCCCTGTGCACCCGGTTCAAAATAATGCAGATTATTATTAATACAGTATTCAATGCCGGCATAAAAACATACTTCGAAATGTAAGTTCTGAAACTGGATCTCGCTGCCCCAGTATCGTCCATACAACCGCGTATCACTTTTCAGATTTATTGCCGCGGCAATCAGCTCTCCCTTATGTTCGGCGAAAATAATCACCAGATTATGCGGCATAGCTTGAGAAAGGTACTTGAAGAATTCAATCGTCAGCGCTGGATAGTTACCCTTTTTCAGAAAAGTGGACTGATAAAAACGATACGCAGTTTGCCAGTGCTTATCAGTCATTTCCTCGCCATGCAATGTGTGCAGTGTAATATTGGATTCTTTCACCAGCCGGCGTTCACGATTAATATTTTTTCGTTTGCGCGAACGAAAAAACGACAAATAATGTTCGAAGCTTTCATATTCGCGATTTTCCCAGTGATATTGATAAGCTGTACGAATTAGCATGTCATTTTTTGAAAATTGTTTGATGTTTCGGCGCGTTGGAAACAGGCAGTGAAAACTCGAGAGCTGGTTTTGCTCTGTAAATTCGATTATCGAGTTAAGTAAAGACTGACTTGCTGGTTCAATCTTTTCATTATTCGCTATTAGTAGGCGGGGTCCGGTTACCGGTGTATAGGGGACCGCAGAGATCAGCTTTGGATAGTAAGTGAATCCTGCGTTTTCATAGGCGGATGCCCATGACCAGTCAAATACAAATTCACCGAAAGAGTTTGTTTTTAAATATGCCGGCAAAGCGGCGATTAATTCCTGCTTGTCGTTTTTAACGATAAAGTGATTGGCTATCCAGCCGGTCTGAGTGGAAATGCAGCCGTGCTGTTCGAGTCCTGATAGAAATTCATGACGTAGAAACGGATTATCATCGGGCAATAAGGCGTTCCATGCCCGGCCATCGATGTCTGAGAGTCGATTAACGACCTCAACATTGAACTGTGTCATGTTTTACGGTTTCGGTAGTAATGCGGTCAGAGTGGGATTGTAGGCTAATCCATAAATAATCCCAAGTATGAGTATGAGCCAGATAAAAAGTAGTTTTACGTTTTAACAATTAATAGAAACTATTTCATCTGTTTGACGATTGATTTCCAGGAAAAATCATATTTCTTTAGATTCTTATTATGCACCTTGGAGAACAGTTTAAAATCAATCTTTGACCAGTCCGGGGCGTTGCCAATATAGGTCAGATATTCATCAATATTATCTTTATTAATAGCATACATTGGTATCGTGAATTCAATTCCGGGATCATCCACAAAGTCCAGACCATGATGAAAATCATATAGCAGAATAAGGGCGATTCCGACTTCCATAAAATGACCGCCTACTGTAGCGGCCATCTCACCGCTTTTAACAGCTTCAAGACCGCTTTGCGTCCAGTCAATTCCGCCCACTAAAATATCCTCGCCAGGTCTTAATCCTGCCCCTTTTAATGCTGATACTGCAGCAAGAGCCATGGTGTCGCTGGCTGACCAGATAGCGTCGATAATTGGGTGCTTTGCAATAAGTTTATTTGCAACAGTTAGTGCGGAATCGTACTCCCAATGACCGGGATCAATTTCCAGTATTTGTATATTGATGCCTTCTCCAGCTCGATTGCTTAGACCCTTGTTGCGATCATCGGTGGCCTGCGAAGTATCGGAACCTGAAATACCAACAATCTTAACGGCTGTTTCTTGTTCAGGATTTGGTTTAACAGTCCTAACCAGCTCGTCTGCAACAAGGTAGCCAGCCTGTTCATCGTCTGCATAGGAGTGCGCCAGCCAATACGGATTTCTGGTTCTGGGTCTTCCGAGACGTGATTTTTCTTCGCTTAAAATGTTGGTATTAACTATAAAAACATACATGTTTTTTAGTCGCGCTTTATTCATTAGATCGCCCGTAACAGTACCAACATAGGATGAAATTAAATAATTTCCCGCATCGAGCTTGGTTAACAATCTCAGGCCCTTTCTACGAATCGTGTAGGTTGACTGCTGAGGAAACTCTACGATGAATTCGATATTCAGATCTTCGGCAACTGCCTGGGCAAATCTGGCCATTTCGCTCCAAAACTGACTTTCCCGACTGCCGGCGGATATAAAACCGACTTTCATCGGTGTATTTTCTGCTGCAGCCGCACTAAAGGCGCAGGTAAGCAGTAACACAGTAATGTAGAGTCTGATTTGACGCTTCAAGGGTCTGTTGTCTCCTCTCTGAAATTCCGCGATACCAGCAAACCCGATTCTGTTTAATGCCAACCCAATGCAATTGGATCTGCTGCGGTCCAGGTCTCTTCTTATCTGGAGTGGCCTATCACGTGATATCGGCGGGAGTTCGCTAATACTTGAAATAGAATTGGTATGGTGGGTATCGATCGCAAGCTGAACCCGATCGAAACAGGAGCCTGGCGGGGAGTACGAATCAGTTGCTTGACGCTGAACAGCGGCTTATTTACAGCCACAATTGCTGCGTGTAAAACAGTTGTAGTTAAGTTGTAAAGCTAACCGGTCAGATCATCCAGGTATTTTTCTGCATCCAACGCTGCCATGCAGCCGCTACCAGCAGAAGTGATAGCCTGGCGATAAACGTGATCCATAACGTCGCCCGCAGCAAAGACTCCGGGGATGCTGGCAGCCGTAGCATTGCCGTTTATTCCGGACTGGACTTTAATGTAACCGTTTTCCATATCCAGCTGACCTTCAAATAACTGGGTATTCGGTTGATGGCCGATTGCGATAAAAACCCCTTGCACGGGTACATCCTGAGTGCTGTTCGATTTAACGTTTTTTAAGCGAACACCTGTTACACCGGTATCGTCGCCCAGAACCTCTTCCAGAACGTGATCCCAGGCAATTTCCACATTACCGTCATCACTGGTTTTCTCAATCAGTCGATCCGCCAGTATTTTTTCGGAACGGAATTTGTCCCGGCGGTGGACAACCGTTACCTTCGAAGCAATATTAGACAAGTAAAGCGCCTCTTCGACTGCCGTATTACCACCACCGATTACGGCAACCGGCTGATTACGATAGAAAAATCCGTCACAGGTTGCACAGGCGGAAACACCTTTACCCATAAACGCTGTTTCCGATTTCATGCCCAGGTATTTTGCGCTGGCGCCGGTCGCGATTATCAAAGCATCGCAGGTATAGGTGCCGGAGTCGCCAATCAGTTTAAACGGGCGCTGTTGCAGCTCCGCAGTATGAATATGGTCGAAAATAATTTCAGTGTTGAATCGTTCCGCATGTTTTTTCATGCGTTCCATCAGGTCCGGTCCCTGTAAACCCTCAACATCGCCGGGCCAGTTATCAACATCTGTGGTGGTAGTCAGTTGCCCACCCATCTGCAACCCGGTTATCAACACAGGTTTTAAGTTGGCTCGGGCGGCGTACACCGCCGCGGAATATCCAGCTGGGCCGGATCCCAGGATTACCAATCGATTATGCCTCGCCTCACTCACCTGATTCTCCAATGCTATAAATGTTTAAAAAGCGCTCCTTATGGGTACCCCATAATATGCGTGATTGACAATGCGGTAAACACAGGCGTTGTTTATATGGCTCAAGTCGCAAAAAACAAGCCCTTTGACCTTTCTTAATTGTGTCCCGGACATGAACGGTGTATCTTAGCCGCTTTGAAAATCGCTATATATCAATATGTTAGTGATTCCATTGATCGCTTTTGATTAAGAATAGTTAATTTGGCGCAGGCAAAGCGAAAAACTAAGTCCACACCATTAGCAGGGCATGCTAAAGCAGTACTGCGCGAAGCCACAATGTTGGTTTTGCTGGTATTTGCCTGTTATCTGTGTCTGGCGCTAATAAGTTATCACCCTGAAGATCCCGGCTGGTCGCACACCGGCGCACAAGCTGAAATTGAAAATCTTGCCGGGGCGTTTGGCGCGTGGTTTAGCGATTTTTCTTTGTATTTCTTCGGTTATCTTGCCTACCTTTTTCCCCTGATGGTTGCTTACAGTGGCTGGTTGCTTTATCACCGCCGCCAGGAAGTTGAATTCGAATACGACTGGAAGCAGTTTGGTCTACGCTGGACAGGATTTTTCCTAATGCTGTTTTCCGGTTGCGGGCTGGGATCGTTTATTCCTGTTGCCGCCGGTTTGTTGCCGCAGCCAGATAGTGGTGCAGGGGGGGTTCTGGGTGAACTTATTGGTATAAACGGTTTTACAGTTTATTGCGGTATTGTCGGGACCAAATTGTTACTGCTGGTAATTTTTGCCGCCAGTATCAGCTTGTTTACCGGTATGTCCTGGTTAGCGGTAATGGATGTCACGGGCCGCTACACCCTTAACTTGCTGGACTGGTTGCGTCGGCGCGTAATGCATTTATTTGACCTGCTGCGAGAGCGCATACTGGAGAGGCGTGCAAGGTCAAAAAGAGAACAGGTATTTAAAACTGTTGAAAAAATTAAAGAACGGAAACCCCGTAAATCCCCGCGCATTGAACCGGTGTTTGTGGCTGAAACAAGCGAACGCGAATTTAAAGAGCGTCAGATCACTCTGTTCGATACTCCTGCTGAAACCGAATTACCACCGCTAAACCTTCTCGAAGCTGCCAGAGGTTCCAGTGGCAGTTACTCGCAGGAAGCGCTGGATGCCATGTCGAGACTGGTTGAGCACAAACTGGCGGATTTTGGGATTAGCGTAGAAGTGGTGGAAGTCCATCCCGGTCCGGTTATTACACGATTTGAGCTGCAACCCGCACCCGGCGTTAAAGTAAGCCAGATCAGTAACCTTTCCAAGGATCTTGCCCGTTCACTATCTGTTATCAGCGTGCGTGTTGTAGAAGTTATACCAGGTAAATCGACAGTGGGGGTTGAGATACCTAATGAGCAACGTGAACTGGTTACGCTGAGTGAAACGATAAAATCCAACAATTATGAACGAACTTCCTCGCCGCTGGCGTTAGCTTTAGGCAAGGACATCGCCGGCAGACCGGTGATTGCGGATCTGTCACGCATGCCGCATCTGCTTGTTGCCGGTACCACCGGTTCAGGTAAATCGGTGGCATTGAACGCTATGCTACTGTCTCTTTTATATAAGGCAACGCCGTATGATGTAAGGCTGATACTGATTGATCCCAAAATGCTGGAGCTTAATGTCTATGAAGGCATACCGCATTTATTGACGCCCGTAGTAACCGATATGAAGGAATCCGCAAATGCCTTGCGCTGGTGTGTGGGTGAGATGGAGCGTCGATATAAAGTGATGTCTGTTCTGGGTGTACGTAATATCGCGGGCTATAACCGTAAAATTGCCGAAGCTGAAAAACGCGGCAAACCAATTCCAGATCCACTGTATAAACCTGAAGAAGTATTCGATCCTGATGCCGAACCGCCGGTATTGAAGCATATCCCGTATATTGTGGTCACTGTTGATGAGTATGCCGACATGATGCTGGTTGTTGGCAAGAAGATTGAGGAACTTATTACGCGACTTGCGCAAAAAGCGCGTGCCGCCGGTATTCATTTAATTCTGGCGACACAGCGACCTTCGGTAGACGTTATAACGGGATTAATCAAAGCCAATATTCCGTGTCGCATTGCATTTCAGGTTTCATCAAAGGTGGATTCAAGAACGATTATCGATCAAATGGGGGCAGAACAGTTATTGGGTCATGGCGATATGCTGTATTTGCCGCCCGGCAGCAGCCTGCCAATTCGTGTACATGGGGCGTTTGTCGAAGATCAGGAAGTGCATCGTGTTGTGGCGCACTTAAAAGAAAGTGGATCACCGGAATACATCGACGAAATACTGCTGGAGTCCAGTGAGCCGCTGCCAGGTATTCCAAGTGATCGAAATCGCATTAAAAAGGATGATGTGGATGAGCTTTATGATGAAGCTGTGGCAATTGTGACTGAAACTCGCAAAGCGTCTATTTCCTATGTGCAGCGTCGCTTAAAGATTGGATACAACCGGGCAGCGCGCATGCTGGAGGAAATGGAGAGTTCCGGGGTTGTGAGCAAGCTGCAACCAAACGGTACGCGCGAAGTTTTGGCGCCGGCCCCACCCAAGCCTTAGAGCCTTTCTCAAAATTTCTGTGTTCGCGATATTTTGAAACAGGTTCTGGTTCTATTTTTGAGACAACAGTATGAAAAAGAAAGCAATTATTTTTGTCCTTTCTCTATTTTTTTCGTTGACAGTAGTTGCCGGCGAGGGTTTGGAAAGACTACGTCGTTTCAGCAACAGTTTGAAGTCGATGCAGGCAGATTTTACGCAAACGGTATTTGACGATCAGATGCGTCAACTGGAAGTTTCACGCGGTAAAGTTGCAGTAGAAAAACCAGGCAAATTCCGTTGGGATTATGAGGCTCCATTTGTGCAACATATCGTTGCAGACGGAGAGAAGGTCTGGTTGTATGACCCGGAGCTGGAGCAGGTCACCGTTAAATCGCTTGCCGATGCTTTGGGCGCAGCACCTATTGCCCTGCTTAGTGGTGATGGTGCTCTGGATGAGCAATTTAACTTTATCGAGTTAGGTAATATTGACGGCAATGAATTTGTCCAGCTTGAAGTCAAAGTAAAAGATACTGACTATGGGCTTATGCTGCTGGCTTTAAGCGAAAACGGCATGGATGTTATGGAATTAAAAGACAAACTGGGGCAGGTGACTCGAATTGAGTTTAGCAATATAAGACTGAATAAACCTGTCGATAGCAACCGGTTTATATTCAGAGTACCCAAAGGCGTAGATGTAATAGGTCAATAGCGCCTGTTACGAGTTACTTGTTACGTGTCTGGTAACGATTCACAGCAAGTTCTATTTGATGAGCCTGCCGGCTATCGACCGCTGGCTGACCGTATGCGCCCACGCAGTTTTGATGACTGTGTCGGGCAATCGCATCTTATTGATGCGGATAAACCGTTACGGCGTGCAATTGAGAGCGATCATTTGCATTCTATGGTCTTTTGGGGGCCGCCCGGTACAGGTAAGACCACGCTGGCGCGTCTGGTCGCCAATTATTGTGGTGCCGAGTTTTTAAGTATTTCGGCAATATTATCGGGTGTTAAAGAAATCCGTGGCGCTATTGATCGCGCTAAACAGCATCGCGCCAATACAGGCGGCGATACAATATTATTCGTTGATGAAGTACACCGCTTTAATAAGGCGCAACAGGACGCTTTTTTACCTTTTATTGAAGACGGCAGTATTTATTTTATCGGCGCAACAACTGAAAATCCTTCTTTCGAGTTAAACAACGCTTTATTATCGCGTCTGCGCGTTTACGTACTGAAATCAATTAGTACAACAGATATTGTCAGTGTGTTACGTAAGGCGCTTGCCGATATCGAACACGGTCTGGGTGTTAATAAGCTTGAGCTTACAGGTGCTCAATTACAGTCCATTGCTGACGCAGCGGATGGCGATGTACGCCGGGCATTAAATCTACTGGAAATTGCAGCAGATCTGGCCGAGAGTCGCGACGAGAAAAATACTGTGGCAGACGATGTGTTGAACGATGTTCTTACGCAGGGTCCACGTCGATTTGATAAAGGCGGAGATGTATTTTACGAGCAGATTTCCGCGTTACATAAATCTGTTCGGGGTTCGGACCCGGATGCCGCGCTCTATTGGTTTGCTCGAATGCTGGATGGCGGTTGCGATCCGCTTTATATTGCACGTCGTGTTGTGCGTATGGCGTCAGAGGATATAGGTAATGCCGATCCGCGAGGTCTGCAGTTAGCATTACAGGCCTGGGATGTCTACGAGCGGCTGGGTAGTCCGGAAGGAGAGCTGGCCATCGCCCAGGCAGTTGTTTATCTGGCGTGTGCAGCCAAGAGTAACGCAGTCTACACTGCTTATAAGGCTGCTGATAAGCTGGCAAGGCAGAGCGGCTCACTCGATGTGCCAATGCATTTGCGCAATGCGCCAACGACGATGATGCAACAGATGGACTACGGCAAAGACTATGATTACTCGCACGATTCGCCCGACGCTTTCTCAGGTCAACAGGTTTATTTTCCAGAGCAACTCGGTGAGCCCGAATTGTATAAGCCGGTGCCTAGAGGTCTGGAAATTAAGATTGCGGAGCGCCTGGCGGAACTGCGTCGCAGGCGATCTCGATAAGTATTGCAGGAGTTAATCGATGAGTGTAGAAAAATTATCCGCGGCAATCTTGCTTATTCATTGCAACGACCAGCCTGGTCTTGTGGCGGCGGTAACACAGTTTATTCGTCAGCACGGCGGAAATATTCTTGACCTGGATCAGCATACTGATAAAGAGCACAAACAGTTTTTTATGCGCGTAGCCTGGGAGCTGGATGAGTTTGATCTGGCGCGAGATCAAATCGAACAGCGCTTTAGCGAGGGAGTAGGGCAACCGTTTAATATGCGTTGGGAACTGTGTTTCTCTGATCAGAAACCGCGTATGGCAATATTTGTTTCGCGTATGTTTCATTGTTTATATGATCTGATATCGCGTTACAAAGCAGGGGAATGGTTTGTTGATATCCCGTTAATCATCAGCAATCATGCCGAAGCCAAATCCATAGCGGAGCAGTTTGGAATTGCCTGTCACGTATTACCCATAACCCAGGAAAATAAACTGAAACAGGAGGCCAGGCAGATTGAGCTGCTCGAACAACACAAAATAGATTTTGTAGTGCTGGCGCGTTATATGCAGATTTTATCCACTGATTTTGTTCAGCATTTTCCGCATCGTATTATCAATATTCATCATTCTTTTTTACCGGCATTTCCCGGTGCCAGACCCTATCATTCCGCCTATGAACGCGGTGTAAAGGTTATTGGTGCTACCAGTCATTATGTAACCAGCGAACTCGACGCGGGACCGATTATTGAACAGGATGTTGTTGATGTCAGTCATCGCGATACTGTGCAGGAGCTGGAACGCAAGGGCCGGGATTTGGAAAAACTGGTTCTGGCGAGGGCGGTTTGGCAGCATTTACAACGTAAGATACTGGTTTTTGAAAACAGGACGGTTGTATTTTCCTAGGATTTTTGTATGTCAGATATAAAAAACAAAATACAGCTGCACCGGGGTGATATCACTTTGTTGGCGGTGGATGCCATCGTTAATGCAGCCAATACCAGTTTACTGGGTGGTGGTGGTGTCGACGGCGCAATTCATCATATGGCCGGACCCGGATTACTGGAAGAATGTAAAACCTTAAATGGCTGTGCGGTAGGCGAAGCAAAAATAACAGGAGGCCATAACCTGGCAGCTCGATATGTGATACATACAGTGGGACCGGTGTATCACGGGGGTAACCAGGCAGAACCGGATTTGCTTGCGAGCTGTTATACCAATTCGCTGCAACTGGCGGTAAAACACGGCGTTCAAAGTATGGCATTTCCCGCCATTAGTTGTGGTGCTTACGGTTTCCCCATCGAAGAAGCCTGTTCAATTGCAATACAGGAAACGGTAAAGTTTTTACAGCACAACCAAACGCTGAATCGTGTCATATTTGTCAGTTTTGATAACCGAACACAACTTGCTTACGAGAACGCGATCGACCAAAATTTGCAATGAACGGTGTTCTAAGATTAAGCCTTTATCTCGTAACAACTGGAATAGCAATAGCAGTCTATTCGGCGCCTGATATTCAAGTAAATGGTTTGATTGCCGGCAAAGCCGTACTAACTATTAACGGTCAGCAGGTATTTCTTTCCCAGGGTCAGACCAAGCACGGTGTTACTTTGCTCACCGCCGACGAAGATGCTGCTGTTATTGAGGTAAACGGGAAGAAACAGACATTGCTGTTGGATAAGTCTATCGCCAGGCAATATGCGACCCCCGAGGAGTTTGAACGACATAGTGAATCCAAGAGCCATGTTGTCAGCTCCCAGGTCATTCACCAGACCGGAAATTTGGCAACCTTTGAGGTGGAATATTATTTTGCGGGAAAACAAGGCGATAGTGGGCTGTTGACAGC
>CAJHXF010000134.1_pt1 | contig 10835 bp, 10 predicted proteins | sample 9198441 | NCBI WGS metagenome assembly CAJHXF01 (sample SAMEA7708335, study PRJEB35096) | sediment metagenome | biome: marine neritic benthic zone biome [ENVO:01000025]; feature: sediment [ENVO:00002007]; material: shallow marine sediment [ENVO:03000034] sea grass bed [ENVO_01000059] ...
AGATTCGACGTTCAAATTGACACATCAATTCCCGAACAACAGTATGTGGAAGATTGTCATGTCTGCTGTTCCGCTATTCTTATTAACTTATTTATCGACGTTGAGGACGAAAAAATAGACGTATCTGTTTCCCGTGAAAATGAATAAGTGACGCCTGGAAAAATAATTGCCTGTATGCCGCATACATCTGTATAGCGGTCGTCCTTTGAAACTGTGCTAACGCTATATGGCGAAGTCAAAAACCTGTTTTATCGTGCACCACGATCTGGCTACCGAATTTCGGCCGCACCAGACTACAGGTCCTCGAGCAATTTCTGTTGTGACTGCGCACGCTTATTCAATTTTTCCTGAACTTCGCGTGCATCATCCGTAAGTTTCTGAATACGCTCCGGAGCAAATGGAAATGCGGTAACACTCTCTTTTGACCCTTCCGCTTTGTCACCGGCTGCCTTTGTGTGTCCCTCCTTTTCCTGCGCTATGGGCGAAAGGTTAATAACACTGGCATTGGGGTCGACTTCAAGTTGATCATAGGCCAGATCATCCGTCGGCGGCTCCTCACTAAACTGCCAGACACCATGTGCGTCACGCCACTTGTACACCAGATCCTTTTTCGCCTTTTTAGCCGGTTTCATGGGCTGTTTTGATTTAAGGAGATTGGGATTTTTGGGTAGCGTCAAACTCTGCCAGGGTAACTTGCCTGTCGTAAGGTAGGCGCCGTAAGACATAACACCAACGATAACCACAAGCATAGTGATAGCCCTAATTATTAGTTTCATAGCAGACGTCCTTTCGATAAGGATCTAACGCGGTTGGCACCAAAACCACCTGCTTTCAATGCTACCTGTTTGCAGGCGTTATACACAAGGCATGCGTCAATAAAGTGGCACTTTTGCGGCAGTTTCAAGATAGAAAACGGTTTTCTAACTCACTGATTTACCGGGTAAAAACCGTACCAAACCCCTCGCCAAATGAAGGCTTTCTCGCATATAAGTGAATCTACGGGGTGAATTAGGTCCAACTAATCCACAAACTTATCCACAGGCACTAACTGCTTAATATTTCAGGTAAATCCGGCCTGGGACTTGTCGCCGTCAGCCGTTATCAGTATGATGTGCGCCCCATTTAGACAGCACCCTGAGTAAATAGATGAAAGCGGATATACACCCGGCCTACGGCGAAATTAACGTACACTGCAGCTGCGGCAATACTTTCCAGACTAAATCCACTTCTGGCAAAGATCTGCATATAGAAGTGTGCGCAAGCTGCCACCCGTTTTATACCGGTCAACAAAAAATCGTTGATACCGCCGGACAAGTTGACAAGTTTCGCCGACGTTACAGCAGAAAGTAGCTACGGTTTAAAGCTTATATGTTTGACCCATTAAATGGTGCCTGGCGGCGCCATTTTTTGTATCCGTTTAATATCAGGCTGGTATTTCGGGCTGCCCTCTTTAGCACCCTGCTTGGTGTTACAGCAACCACACATGCTGCAGACTGTAACCTCGTTCATCCTGCTGAACTGGTTAAGGTAGACTATATTCACGACGGCGATACCTTTATTACCAGTGACCGCGACAAAATTCGCGTAATCGGCCTGGATACTCCAGAACTCGCAATTGACGGCAACAATCCAGAACCTTTTGCAGAGGAAGCGCGGGATGTGTTTCGACAGCTCTCAAAATCATCCGCAGACAAGCTCTATATATACCGCGATAAGACACAGAAAGACCGGTATAAACGGTCATTGGCTCATGTCTTTTTGCAGAACGGTAAAAGTGTCGCACAATATCTGCTCGAATCCGGACTCGCTACAGCTTTAATTATTCCACCTAACATCTCCTTTGCAGATTGTTATCTAACAGCTCAGGACAGTGCACGAACAAGCGGCAGAGGAATCTGGCGATTACCGCAATATCAGGTATCTCGACTGGCAGAAATTGATTTAACAGTTCCTTCTCAATATCGTTTAGTATCTGGCTTCGTCCGTGCTATACACAGCGAGCGAGGCAAACAAAAAATCGTTATTCAAGACGAGAAGAATGAACTGGTCGCAATAATTCATAACTCTGAGAAGCACCTGTTTGAGTCTCTACTAAGTCGGGGACTTATCGGTAATAAGGTCATAGTGCAGGGCTGGATAAATCATAACCAAGACGGTTTGTTTATCACCCTCAGGCATCCCGGATTTATACGAATACTGAGTTGAAAACTGTGACAGCTAGAAAAAAACCCGCCTACCTGATTGACTCCAGCATTTATATCTTTCGTGCATGGTTCGTGTTGCCAGAGACACTAGTTGACAGTTATGGCCGACCGGCCAACGCGCTGTTTGGTTACGCGGACTTCCTGCTTGGCCTGCTCGAGAGTGAACGGCCGGAGTATATCGCCTGTGCATTTGACGAGTCACTCGACAGTTCTTACCGCAACGATATATACCCTGACTACAAAGCAAACCGGGATCCGGCGCCCGAGGAACTAAAGCAGCAGTTTGCACACTGCCGATCCCTGGTTCGCACTGCGGGAATTGCCGAGTTTGCCAGCCAGCGATACGAGGCAGACGATATTATCGGCACTCTCTGCTCAACAATGCGCAACCACGGTTTTTTTAATTTGATTATCAGCGGCGATAAGGATCTGGCGCAACTGGTTGAGGATCATGATTATTGGTGGGAATACACAAAAAATATCCGCCTGGATCGAAAGGGTGTTTACCGGCAATTTGGCGTATATCCTGAACAGATTGCCGATCTGCTGGCTTTAGCCGGAGATCCTGTGGACAATATTCCCGGTGTCCCGGGGATTGGGCGAAAAACGGCTGAGCGCATTCTGAATAAATACGGCACGCTGGAAGCGGCGATTGATAACCTGGATAGAATTGGCGAGATGGGTTTCCGTGGCGCCAAACGCGCACAAAACCTGTTAAGCGAGCATCAGGAACAAGCTCGCCTGTCTAGAGAATTAACCTTAATCCAGCACGACGATCAGTTGCCCGACCATCACACTGCCCTAAAGCGAAAACAATATGATAAGGCAGCACTCAGTGAATTGTTTGACGACTTTAGCTTTAACCGTCACAGAAAGGAACGGTGGTTCAAAGCACTGGAGCGATGAGCCATAACAAGTTACTCAGAGCAGCGCATAAAAAACCCGCCATGGCGGATCTTGCTAAATATTGTGCTGTGAAACCAATCAGGTTGGCAGATGTTCCGCCAGCGTCTGAAGAAGCATTTCCTCTGTTATTGGTTTAACCAAGAAAGCTTTGGCACCCTGCCGGGATCCCCAAACCTTATCCGTCTCCTGGTCCTTGGTTGAGATGAGTACAACGGGTATATCCTTGGTGTCGGGATCGTGGGTAATTTGCCGCGTTGCCTGAAAACCATTCAGCCCTGGCATAACAATATCCATAAACACCAGATCAGGCATATTGTCTTTAGCAGACTGTACTCCGCTCTCACCGTCAGGCGCCGTCATCACCTCATGGCCGTGCCGCTCCAGAACCTGAATCATCGGTTGAATTTGTGTTTCAGCGTCATCAACTATTAATATTCGTGCCACGATCAATTCCTCTTATTTAATTCAAGCTCTTTTGCGCGACATTAGATGCTATAGTCTTTCCATGCAGGACTGGACCGTCATCGATGCTTGTATTAGCGCCTGCCTAGATATTAACTTTAGTACATCTCGCTGCCAAAGCATTAGTGGCGGCTGCATCAATTCCGCATGGCAGATTGCAGACCATTATAACGTATTCTTCGTTAAGCTAAACAGTGTCCATAACAAGGATATGTTTGCCGCAGAATTTGAAGGTTTGCAGGCGTTGCAGGAAAGCCACAGCATCAAAGTACCCACCCCAATTACCCACGGCGCCACTGATCAAAATGCCTTTCTGGTAACAGAGTTTATGGTACTGGATAACCGTTATTCGGCGGAATCTCTGGGCGAACAGCTCGCTGCCATGCATCGCTGCACAAAACCGGAGCATGGCTGGCATCGCGACAATACTATCGGCTCCACTCCCCAGATGAACAAACCGGCGCACGACTGGGTGTCATTCTGGCGTGCCAACCGGTTAGATTTTCAGTTAAACCTTGCACAAAAAAACGGGCACAATGGCCAGTTACAGGTTCTCGGTCATGAACTCTCCGAAAAGCTATCCGAGCTGTTCAAATCCTATACACCACAGGCTTCTCTGCTGCATGGAGATCTATGGTCGGGGAATGTCAGCGGCTGTAACGGGCAACCTGTAATTTTTGATCCCGCAGTTTATTTTGGTGATCGTGAATCTGACCTGGCAATGACAGAACTATTTGGTGGATTTTCCGGCTCTTTTTATGATGCGTACCGTGCAGCATGGCCACTTGACGAAGGCTATCGCGTGCGAAAGCATCTCTACAATCTGTACCACGTCCTTAACCATTTAAATCTGTTCGGTGGTGGCTACTATCGACAAAGCCTGCACCTACTACAGTCGCTGCAAGCAGAGCTAAAATAATTTGTTGTGAGTAAGTCCGATCCGATCAATTTGGAACAAATCCGGCAACTGCTTCGAACCTGGTCCCGCGAGCTAGGTTTCAACGACCTGCGTATAACCGACACCGATATCACGGCCTACACCAAAAATCACCAGGCGGCGATCACTCAAGGTTTACATGGCGATATGGGCTACCTGGAACGCAATCAGGAGCTGCGTTATCAGCCGGAAAAGCTACTACCCGGGACTCTAAGAATTATCTGTGCCCGAATGAATTGCCTGCCCGGGGAAGTAGAAACAATAGACCGACTGAACACAACTGAGCAAGCTTATATTGCCCGTTATTCTCTGGGCCGTGACTACCATAAATTTATGCGAAAAAGACTGACGCAACTGGCAAAGAAACTGGAACAACAAATAGGTGCCTATGGTTATCGCGCATTTGTTGACAGCGCACCGGTACTGGAACGGCAACTGGCTGAAAAATCGGGTCTGGGCTGGATCGGTAAAAATACGCTGTTATTAACCAAACAAACAGGTAGTTGGTTTTTGTTAGGTGAAGTTTATACCGATCTACCTCTACCTACAGATACCCCGGTATCGGAAGAACATTGTGGTAGCTGTACAAAATGTCTCGATGTTTGCCCAACAAAAGCATTTGTTAAACCGTGGCTACTGGACGCTCGCCGCTGTATCGCTTATCTAACAATTGAGTACAAGGGTTCCATACCGGTTGAGCTACGACCATTGATTGGCAACAGGATTTTTGGTTGTGATGATTGCCAGATATATTGCCCCTGGACCAAGTTTGCGCAAAACAGTGAAGAGTCAGCATTCACACCAAGACATAATTTCGATGCCGCACTTTTGATTGATCTTTTCTTATGGAGTGAGGCTACCTTTTTAGAAAAGACCAGGGGTTCGGCAATCAGGCGAGCAGGCTATATTTGCTGGCTGCGCAATATCGCTGTTGCCCTGGGCAATGCACCTTATGACAAAAACATTATTGCTGTATTGCAGTCAAGATTAAAACATAGCTCAGAGCTGGTGGTTGAACATTGCAAATGGGCGGTACAGCAACAAGAACTAAAAGAGTCAGGCACTAATGCATCCGCCAGCTAACCGCCAGCTTTTTGAGGGAGGCCTGCATATCCTTAAAAGCGCCTTCCACTTCTTCTGCGGTGCCTCGAACACCCAATTCAACCGAACGATTTGAGCCCTTAATATTAGGTAAACTGAATACTTTAATTGTCGCGTAGTCCTGCATCAGCTGTTCCATTAGTGGAATCAATTTGCTCTCCGGACAATCCAGTACTATTAATGCTCGTTCAACTGAATCTCTCTTTAGTGAATCTGGCAGGCAGTTCTGCATTACCCATTCAAACATTGGCTGAGCCATCTCAGGAAAACCCGGGACAAAATGATGGTCTGCAATGTAAAAACCGGGAACTTCATTAACTGGGTTGGGGATAAGTTCTGCATTTACTGGAAATTCGATCATGCGCAATCGATGTGCTGACAGATCCCTGGAGAACTTTCGCTGCAATATCGGTAACGCCTTCGCATGCGCGGCAAGATCAACACCCAGTGCGTTTGCCATAGCCATACGTGTTAAGTCATCCGGTGTGCCACCAATGCCTCCGGCGCTCAATACGAAATCCCGACGAGCCAGACTGGACCGAAAGTTCTGTTCCAGCAACTCCAGATCATCCGCCAATATCGCAACCCAGCCTAGCCTCAACCCATACTTTTGCAGTAAAGCGGTAACAAAGTTTAAATGCCGGTCCTGGCGACGCCCGGACAGGATCTCATCACCGACAATATAAAGCCCGATTTTCAAATTTCGGCGCCCATGGATTTTGCGCGCTGCACTGTTTTTTCACGACTCGCTTCAATTTCCCAACCAGACATATTTTCTATCAACAATTCAACTAATGCCTGCACATGTTGCGACTGACTATTTAAGGCCGGAATATAATTAAAGTGTTCACCACCGGCGGCGATAAAAATATCCCTGTTTTCAACCGCAATTTCTTCCAGTGTTTCCAGACAATCACAGGCAAATCCTGGACAGATCACGTCTACTTTTTTTATACCACCAGCGGCCAATTGTTCCAGTGTTTTGTCAGTATAGGGTTGCAACCAGGGTTCACGTCCAAAACGGGATTGAAAGCTAACCTGCCACTGCTCTTCCGTTAAAGATAATGACTCTGCAACCAGTCGAGCTGTTTTCTGACACTCGCAAAAATAGGGGTCGCCCGCTGCGAAGTACCGCTGCGGAATTCCATGAAATGAAAACAATATTTTTTCCGCCTGCCCTCGCTGCTGCCAGCTATTGCGAATACTATCGGACAGCGCTTGAATGTATGCCGGTAAATCGTGGTAATGACTGATAAACCGGATATCGGGTAAACGGCGCCAGTTGCACAGTTCCTGACTAACGGCATCAAAACAGGACGCGGTAGTGGTTGCTGAATATTGCGGATAAAGTGGCAGCACCAGTAACTTAGTCATACCCGCATCACGTAAAGACTTAAGCACACGGGCAACGGAAGGCTGACCATAACGCATGGCCAGCTCGACCATAGTCTGATTCTTTCCGAGACTGTTTTGTATTGCAGACACCAACTGCGTGGAATTCACCAACAATGGCGAACCCTGTGCGGTCCAGATTTTTTGGTAGGCCCTGGCACTACGACCAGGCCTGATACGCAATATCACAAGATGCAGAATCAACCGCCAGAGAAATCTGGGAATCTCGACTACGCGCGGATCGGCGAGAAACTCTGCCAGATAACGCCGCAATGATTTTTTGTCGGGAGCTTCGGGAGTTCCAAGGTTAATCAGGAGAATCCCGATTAATTCCTTTTGATTATGTGAATATGCCGGTGAGGCTGCGTATTTGCTCATTACCCAGTAATTCCGCGATCAGTTTGCTTTACAAATTTAATATAAATACCGGCCGGTTTAGCTAACCCGTGTTAACCGTTCCCGCAATGGACTGGTACGTGGAAAGTGCGCTCGCAGAAACTCCATCTGATCCGCTAATACACGACGACCCTTCAAAAATATATACTCCGCATGAGTCGGCACAAAGGGTACCGCCAATAGTTGCATCCCCGCCTGCTCAGGTGTGCGCCCTGCTTTATGATTGTTGCATCGTTTACAAGCGGTGACGACATTTGTCCAGGAGTCCCTACCGTCCAATGCTAATGGCCTTACGTGATCGCGCGACAAATTATGGTCGCTAAACTGTTCTCCACAATACAAACAAATATGCCCGTCCCGATTAAATAGCGTTTTATTGCTTAACGGTGGTACATACGACTCATGCAAAGAACGATTGTAGCCGTATGTTGCAATAATTGAATTAACATCAATTATGCTACGACGGCGTGTACGCGTATTAACTCCACCATGAATGCGATACAGCCTGGAACCGCAGGTGTAAGCAACCTGTTCCGCGTAATACAATCGCGCTGCTTCTCGATAGTCCACCCACTCCAGTGGCATACCGGAAGCATCAGTGCGCAGTACTTGTTGTGCCAATAAATACATCACCACCACCGTAAAGTCTGTTCTCCATCAGACCACAGTCCAATATTAGCACGCACGGTTTTACCAAAACTATCCTATAAGACAGGCAAAGTGTGTTTTTTTAAGTTTATTGTTGAAATCTGGCAATAATATAAATGCTTATAGTGACAACTGACGACGCCATACGATAAGCACGTCGTTCAACCGAACCTGAAAAGTTCATTCGGTTCTGCAGTAGCCTTTAACAAGCGGACCTTCTTTTAAAAAACGCCATACAATAAACAGCTCTTTGAGGATAATGACTGAAAACAGAGGAATAGTTTTTATAATGTCGAAGTATGGTATTTGAAATCCGTAGTTTATTTAGACAACTTAATCAAGACGAATAAACCACTCCGGACATCAAATAGGCTGGCGAATACCTGAACAACGCTGGTGGCCCATCCAGGCTCACCTTACGACATTCAAAAAACAGAAAACCTCATTGAATTTGCCAGCACGCTATTAATACATCGGTTTATCCTAAGCGGCGTTACCATAGTCCAGCAACTTAAACAAGCTCTGTGTGGGGTATTTATGTAAATTTATGCACAGTGCTGGGGCAAACACATCAATTAATGCGTATGGATCACTCCAATCTACTACAATAAGGGGCCTGGCATGTTAACCCGTTGATTTTATTGGTAATAAATAGGATGGTCAATTTTTGACCATTTTAACAAAATGGTAATAAATCTCGGGCGACAAAGTCCAAATGCCCCGACTTTCCACAGAGTTATCCACAGATTTTGTGGATAACATATTTTCTTATTTAACGACAATGAGTTAGCAATTTCAGAATAGAATTAACTTCAACAAACCGACTTAACTGAAGCCAGTATCATTGATGCGGTAACTCAATTGTCGACTGCTAACAGCTTGTTTCAGATCTTGATGACGCATCTAACGTTAACAATGGTAAAGTTGCGCGATGTCGAATACGCCGGCTTCCTCGCAACCATCCATACTGCAAATTGCCGTAGCGACACCCGTCGGCGATGTATTTGATTACCTGCCAATATCGGAATTAAAAGATAATCCACTACCGGGATGTAGAGTACTGGTCCCGTTTGGCCACCGCGAAGTGGTGGGTGTACTGGTCAATGTCAGTTCTAAAAGCAGCATCGATGTCGCCAGGTTGAAACCGATACTAAAAGTCATCGACCAGATACCTGCTCTGCAAACAGACCAGCTAGAGCTGGCGAAGTGGGCAAATCGTTACTACCACCACCCCCTGGGTGAAATAGTGCAAAGCATGTTGCCAGCGACATTAAGGCAGGGAAAATCTATCACGCCTAAACTATGCCGCCGCTGGCAGAGCCAGCGGCGAGACGAAGCATCAAATCTTCTTACGCGCGCACCCAAACAAAAGCGCCTGTATGACGCCATCGCCAATGAACCAGATGGACTGAATGAGACACAACTCGGCAATTTGTTTCGGGTATGGCGTCCACTTATTCGGGAGCTGGATAAAAAGGGATTGCTAAAAGTCAGCACCGAGCACATATCTCTTACCTATAAACATAAAGCATTCATAGACTCTGCTTCGATTGAACTCACCAAGGAACAGAAGCGGATTGTCGGGAAAATAAACGAGTCGCCGGCTTGCTTTAAAGCATGGTTGCTTGACGGGGTAACCGGTAGCGGCAAAACAGAGGTTTACATGCATGTAATCAAACATGCTTTGGCAAACAATAAACAGTGCCTGGTATTGGTACCGGAAATTGGTCTAACGCCGCAATTAATTGACCGATTATCTTCCCAGTTAACCACTCCGGTACCGGCATGGCACTCAGGATTAACCGATCAACAACGCCACCAGATATGGTATGCCGCAGCTAACGGTGATGCTGAAGTCATAGTCGGCACCCGATCGGCAGTCTTTTTACCACTGGCCAGACCCGGCTTGATAATAATCGACGAAGAACATGACAGTTCATTAAAGCAACAGGATGGATTTCGGTATCACGCTCGTGACCTGGCAATAGTACGGGCTCGGCAATTGTGTATACCCGTCGTGCTGGGATCGGCCACACCGTCGCTGGAAAGTCTGAACAATACTCGGCAAGGACGCTACATACCATTACATCTTCGCCAGCGCGCCGGCGGTGCACAGCTGCCAAAGATCACTCTGCTGGATATCCACAATGCTAAAGCCAGCGAAGTATTGAGCCAGGTGATGCTAAAGGCAATCGAATCTCATTTAAATCGGGGGGCGCAGGTACTTCTCTTTCTTAACCGGCGAGGCTATGCACCGCTGTTGCTTTGTAATGAATGTGACTGGAAGTCCGAATGTCCGCGCTGCGATACTTATATGACTCTGCATCAACGGGAACAACTGTTGCGCTGTCATCATTGTGGGCACGAAGAACAACGGCCGCGTGCCTGCCCCGGTTGCCAGGCTGCATCTATGCAAACCATGGGAACCGGTACTGAACAACTGGAGCAGTATCTTAATACTCATTTTCCGGAACACTCGGTACTTCGAATCGATCGCGACGCCGTAAAACATAAGGGTACTCTGGAACAACATCTTGCACAGGCTCGATCCGGTAAAGCAGACATACTATTAGGCACCCAAATGCTGTCCAAGGGGCATCACTTCCCGAATGTGACACTGGTTTGTATTCTCGGTATTGATCAGGCGCTGTTTAGCGCGGATTTCCGCGGACCCGAGTATATGGCCCAACAAATAATACAAGTTGCCGGCCGCGCCGGCCGTGCTGAACAAAAGGGCGAAGTCTTGATTGAAACACGATTACCTCAGCATCCCTTGCTGCGTCTGCTTG